>Ga0315316_10000079_pt1 | contig 46889 bp, 34 predicted proteins | sample M160m3416metaG_FD_203702 | JGI IMG/M metagenome (GOLD analysis project Ga0315316, IMG submission 203702) | Ammonia-oxidizing marine archaeal communities from Monterey Bay, California, United States - M1 60m 3416 | ecosystem: Environmental > Aquatic > Marine > Intertidal zone | place: USA... | reverse complement strand
TAATTTGTCCTGATTCATATTCTTCTCTTGCTGTAAGACATTCTTGATGCCCCTCTGGATGATATGGACATATTTCTTCTAACATTCTTTCTAACAAATCAGGGGCTGTTTCACGTATTTGCAATTCCAATGCTCGCTTACCTTTTATCCATTTCTTTTGTTCTTTTATATATCTTTCTTTCATGTTTTCAACTTTCACCATTTCTTCGGCTTGACTTTCTAATTCTTGAGCTTCATCCACTGATCCTTCTGCTTTAAGGACTTCAGCTCTTTTCCTAATGACTTTTGCTTCACGCTCGACTAATTCTATGACATTATCTTTCGTTGGTTTTACCTTTTGATAATCTTCTAACTTATTTCGTGCATCTTCACTCATTTCTATTACGTTACCGTCCGTGTCCTTATATTGAAAAAGACCTTTATCTACTTCCTTAACATTGCGCCTGCGCTCTGCTGAAATGTTTATATTATTAAAAACTTCTCTCATAAGTTCATTTGGAATAGTTGAGTGTGTCATACATATGACACCTTTATAAAACCCTGAAAATGGTATTTCACTATCATCTTTACTTTCATCTGATAAAATAGGGAATTGAAAAGCCAATTCAGGACTACTCCAAAATAGTGTAGGGACTGTATCAAGTAAATTCATCACCGTGATACCTTCTTCGTCTTCATCTTTTTCATCTGCTATTTGTTTCGTTTTTGCTAGTAATGTATTTCTTATATTATTTTCACTAAATTTGATTGTTTTTATTTCTAATTGTTCTCTTAGTAAATCATCTTTTCCAGGTACAATAACCATTCTACGTAAATATTTCAAATGAGATTTATTTTCTTTGCTACTTAATACAGATGATTTCATTCTTCTAATGAATTTTGTATCTAATGTTAAAAAGGGATTTTCCATGGCATTATAACCTTTTATAGCACCTTCAGGTATGGAATATGTGAATACTTCATATTCAGCATTTTGTTTTGAGACAGATTTTAAAGCAATAATTATTTTTTGTTCATCTTGAATACCATAATCTTTATACATATAACCGCTTCTGCTTTGTGCTTCAACTTGGTTAGTTGCCCATGAACCTCTGCCTATATCCATTGTCTTTTTTTCTGTTTTTTCTTGTGCTATTTCTAGTTCTCTACTATGTATGTAGTTATCTTTAACACGAGTCATATCACCTTCTTCAATAGGTCTAGGAAGTATATTGGTGTCTGTTAAATCTGGTATAGCCCTTGCAAATTCATCATCGTCCATTGTTTCTGGTACTGGCATCGATACAGGACCTAATAATTTTATTCTGTTTACACCTGTTATGTTGGTGTATAGGAGGGTATCACGACGAAGGTGTTGTGGTTCTAATTTAAATTCTATTTGTTTAATATAAACAGGTCTAGTATCATCAATACCTAATAGACGGAAAAGCATATCTTCTATTCCATAATGTGGGCTATTTTCTTTGTTAAAAATATATCTCATTACTGTATTTGTTGGATTACTCACAATAGAATCATCTTGGTACTCACCAAGATGTTCTATTATTGGTTCAATAATTTGTTTATCATCTTTATTAATAACAGAAAAGGAGAGCTCAAACGACTCTGTTAAATCTCCCAAACTGTCTAATATATCACGGTTAACAGGAAAAATTTCTTGAAAAGAGGGGCGATGTCTCGAATGATAAGTATTGAGTAAATTTTGTTTGTCAGTTTCATTCAAACACAATTTTACAAAATCCCAAAAATCTAACCGGTGAATTTCTGACCCTAACATAACAGGGGATATGTCCCTTAGTTCTGCGTGGTCGTCGTCGTGTCTTTTAGTACCTGCACGGTCGCTCAATTCCTGAGGTGGAGCGTTACTAACTTTTAGTCTTTTTTGTTTTAATTTAGAAGCTGTTTCAGGATTTACAAGCATATTTTCTTGTAATTGCGGCAAAGTTTTTTTTCTATCAATATTATCACCACAATCTAAACTCATAACAAAGAAGGCAAGCGGTGATATATATGAATCAGGTTCAACTACAGATATTGGTAAATCAGTAGGAATATCAAACTTTTCTTCTAGTGCCTTCCATTTTTTTATTGCTTTATCTCTCCCCCAACTCATCCAAGCGTCACTTTCTTCTTTTGTGAATTGTATCATTTTTTCTGAAAAGTTTTGCATTGAAGATTCTAACCCTGTTAATACTAAAGGAGTTATTGTAATAGTAATAAAATCGTCTAGATGTTCTTCTTTACCTTCTTCGTCCTCAGGAGTTGTACAACAAGAAAATGGTTTGATTTTTTCTAAATCAATGCGGCTTTGTAATGCTCTGGTTAATATTTGTTTTTCCATTTTTATTTTTTCATCAAGATGTTTAATTTGTTTTGCATGGCGTAATTTTAGTTCCTTTTTATATACACCACTATTCCACTCTTCCCAAGAAACAAGTTTTCTAATATCTGTGTATAGACGAGGAAATGTTTCCATTTCTTCTTCTTGTTTTTGAAGAAGTTCTATTTTTCTCTGTGTTGGGTTTTTCCAATGTAAATATATACTTTCTAATTTGGAGGGTAACGTTTTTTGCTCTCTTGCTAAATTAATCCAAATTTGTCTGTTTGTTTCAAAAAGTATAGCAAATTCATCAACCCAAGCATGGAAATTAGCAACCATGTTAATTTGTTGAGACCATTTATGTATTTTTTTCTCTTCTTTGTCTAATTTTCTTTTTAGAGTACCTAGAGCTTGTTCTCGCTCTTCTCCAGTCATAAATCCACCAGCCTCTTCCACATGTCCTAATATTTCGCGATATCGCGACCTTAGGCCACCTTCTCCATTTAATTCAGCATTTTTAGCATCTATTTTCCTCTGTAGTTCTCCATCATCGTCAAAGAAGAGATTAGCTAATGATTGACGTAATAAAGCTCTTTGACTAAGGAGTGGGCTCCTGAGAGTTATAATAGATTTTAATATATCTACTACGGTTTGAAAGTCTTTACTTGCTTCAATTTCAACTTTAACCAGTATATTTGATGTAATAGTATCATATGTTCCACGAGTTGTTGTATATTTTTTTTCTCCGTCTGTTAATGGGATTACACTAAAAAATTTAGTTTTGCCTCCACCTTTTTGTATGTTTTTTAGACTTCTTTTTCTTAAATTTAAAGGTTTTCTTCTTCTTCTAAAACTTCTTCTCCGTCTATATTTTCTTCGTCTTTTTCTGCCTCCTTTTTTCATTTTTCTCTGTGTCTGTCTTTTAGAATTTCTAATTTTATATAATTTCTTTTTAGTTAATAACATTTATATAAATAAAAACAGATTTTTTTATTATAAAGATAATATAAATATGTCGTGTCCAACAGGAAATGCCCCAATTGATTTAACATTACCAGTAAGCCAACCTTGTTCATCAATGTGTGGATTTACATATGATTATGATACAGCATCTTGTTCAGTAACAAATAATTCAACATATTTAGACATAGCTTGTTTTGATGGAAATAATACTATAAAATCTGATTTGATAGGAACTTTGACAGTAGATAATGTTAGACTATATTCCCCTTCTTTAAATAAATTTAATGGTCAATCAGCAGATGCTGAAATAATAATAACACATAAAGGAGGAGGTAAATATTTATATGTTTGTATTCCAATTAATAGTAATGAAATGAATAGTGCTTCTGCGAATTGGTTTAAAAAAGTAATACCTTTTAGCCCTACTAGAGGTGGTGGTAGTAGTACTTCTGTTCGTGTTAATAATTTTACATTGAATGATATAATTCCTCAGGCGCCATTTACAGTATTTCAAAATGGAACATTTGATTGGAATTGTGATAGTAACAATGTAATACTTTTATTTCATAAAAATAATGGTGCAATTAATATGAAAACAAGAGAATTAAGAACATTAAAAAGTTTAATTGGTAAAGCTTCTTATAATTTACAGACACCTAAAAATTTGACATTCAATAAACAAGGAACATTAAATGGTCCTTCTGGTTCTGGTCCAGACCCAGATATAAAAGGTGATAATTTGACATGTACCCCAATAACTTATCCGGACGGTAGCGATATTGGACCAACAGAAGCAGCCTCATTGCCTTGGGTAGGAAATAAAGGAACGGATGATGCTAAAAAGGGTGCTGTTTCAGCCTTAGTTACTGCTAGTCCATATATTTGGTTAATTATAGCATTTTTAGGTGTAATGGGTTTGATGGCTTTGTTTGGTTATGCTTTTTCTTTTTTTAGTAGAAAAAAAGCAGCAAAAGCAGCAGCATTAGCAGGAGCAGCAGCAACAGATAGTTGAGATTGATAAATTAAATATAATTATTAATAAATATATTTAATTACAACTTTCTGCTTCATGATTATCATCTAAAACAGGTTTAAATTCAGGGGCAGTAATGTCAATAACATTTGTGGTTGGGAGCATTTTACTAATAACTTCTTCTTCTACAGTAATTGGAAATTGATTCATTGCTGAAAGTTGAGAAGATTTTTTCTTTTCATCAGGAACATAAATTTTTTCTGCTGTTGTTCCAGTAGCATCACCTGCTCTTTGAATCAATACATAGGCAGCAACTAATCCAACAACTCCTGCCAAAGCATTAACAGATAATAAACATAATGCTGATACAGCAGTAATAATTTTACCAATAGGATTATCTACTAATTCAGCAAGAACAAGAGGGACTTTAATATCAAATAATATAAAAATACTTAATAACGCAGTTAAAACGAGATGGTGTTTGTCTTTCATGAGTGATTTTAAAAACTTTTCCATATATCATAATAATATATTTTTTATTATGCGTAAAATTGAAAAAAAACTATCTAAATATGTAAGATTAATTATATTATATGGAAGAAGAGGATATTGCAACTTACATTGGTTATAAAGGATATTCAATATATAAAGAAAATATAAGTGTTGAAGAACAACAAATGTTAAGAAAGGAGCTAAATGTTAAACCTTTTGTTCCTAAAAGTTCATTAATAAAACCACAACCTTTTCCTGTATATAGAGAATCAAAGAGTAAATTATATGTTCCAAGATTTTATGGTATGGAAGTGTATGGAGAACCAGATGATATGATATTAGAAGATGGTAAGTCTATAAATTTAAAATTTAAAGGGGAGTTGAGACCTAAACAAAAACCAGTTGTAGAAAAATATATGAAACATATAAAAAATAAATATAGTGGTTTATTGGCATTACATACAGGATTTGGTAAAACTTGTTTAGCTTTAAATATTATATCAAGGATTGGTCTTAAAACAATAATTATTGTTCATAAAGAGTTCTTATTACGCCAATGGATTGAAAGAATAGAACAATTCTTACCTGATGCGAAAGTAGGTAGGATTCAAGCAAAAACAATAGATACAGAGGATAAGGATATAGTAATTTGTATGTTACAAAGTTTAAGTATGAAGGATTATCCAAAAGATATGTTTAAGGAATATGGTTTTATGGTTGTAGATGAGGTACATCATTTAGGTGCGGAAGTATTTAGTAGAGCATTTTATAAAGTAGTTACAAAATATTCACTTGGTTTGTCTGCTACTATAAAAAGAAAGGACGGTTTAACAAAGGTAATTAAGTGGTTTTTAGGCGATGTTGTATGTAAATTAGAAAGAAAAGGTGAAGATAATGTATTGGTAAAAGTTATAAATTATGAAACAAATGATGAAGATTTTAATAAAGTAGAATTGAATTTTAGAGGTCAAGTAAATTATACTGGAATGATTAAAAAGATATGTGAATTTAATAGACGCAGTGAGTTTATATTAAAGGTTTTAACAAAGCAATTAAAAGAAAATAAAGAGCAACAAATAATGATATTAGGACATCAAAAAAAATTATTACAATATTTACATGATGCTATAAGACATAGAACTATAGCTACAGTAGGATATTATGTTGGGGGAATGAAGGAGAAAGATTTGAAAATTAGTGAAGGTAAAAAAGTAATTATAGCAACATATGCGATGGCCGAAGAAGGACTTGATATTAAAACATTAACAACATTAATAATGGCAACACCTAAAGTTGATGTTACACAGTCAGTTGGAAGAATTTTAAGAAAAAAACACAAACAAGCAGTTGTTGTGGATATAGTAGATTCTCATGTTTTATTCCAAAGACATTTCGCAAAAAGAAGAACGTTTTATAAGAAATCTAAATTTAAGGTTGTTCAGACTAATATGTCAGGCTATCAAAATGATAATTGGGATGTTATTTATGATCCAGTAAATAATATTAAGAAGGCTTTCAAGAGTTCTAAAAAGAACGAAGACAAATTACTTCAAGGCGTATGTCTTATTGGTGATTAGATAAGTATTCAAATAATAATTATCTAAAAAAAATTTATTTTTTATAATGATTATAATTATCATTACAATTCATTTCTCTTTTGAAACTACCAGGACCAGTTGCCCAAGGTGAACTGGATGGGTTTGGAGAAGAATAACTTGGAGTATCAGGAACATTGCTCATATATTGTGAATAAGCCCCTCCTCTAATTTTTCTTGTTCTTTTTCTAAATCTACTGCAACTGCCGCCACGTTTGCGTCTATATTTTCTTCTTCTTTTAGTTTTTCTTTTTCTTCTCCTTTTTCGGGATTTTCTTGTTTTATTTTTTCTACGGCGTTTTTTCTTTGATTTTCTTCTTTTACGAGTTTTTCTTTTACGTTTACGTTTGCCTCCGCACATATTTGTTTTTTTATTGACACTAATTGGAGCATAACTTCCTTTTAATTCACTAGCTATTCCTGCTCCTTCTTTAGTATAACCATAACTAAATCCTACCGCATCAGCATCATAATTGTGACCGCCCCCGGTTTGTTTGTCACATTGTGTATATTTAACAGGAGATGGATGTCCTTTCCCTAATCCATTATTGGCAGAAGCAGCTAAAGATTCTGCTGTTGCTCCAAATCCTCCACCTGATTGTCCACCACAAGTTACACCTTGTTTGTTACCTACTCTAGGAGCAATAAATTGATCATTAAATTTATTAACTAATTCCATTATATATATTTACGCGTTATTTTTTTTTATAACAAATAATTTCTCTTCGTGGAGAGATTTTATCATTTGATATTTCAATTGGTTTCCATGAACTAAACTTTTTCATAAAAACGCATTTCATTTTAAATTCTTTTTCTAAATCAACAAATTTGTCAAGATTAATATTTTCAAATTCTTCTTCATCATCACTCTCTTCTAATAAATCTAAATTAGTATTTTCTTTGATTGTCCTAAATAAAGAATTCATCATAACACTAGTTTTATAATCTGGAATACAAGCATTACAATATTTTTCTACTTTCTCTCCATGTTTATAATACAATTCATAGATATCATTAATAATTGTTGGTTTTATTAAAAATACCTTATGAATAGTTTTATCTATTTTTATAAATTCATTCAAAAAAGGTTTATCTTTATATAATAATCTATATTGGATACAATATAAATCATAAGGTAACTTTTCTATTTTATTTTTTAAATTATAATAATTTGTTTCTATAATAGGTGTTCCGAAAATTATACAATTTTTCAAATATGGTGTCTGTTTGATATAATTATTCATTATATTTCCTATTTCTTTGAACTTTTTATATTGAGAATAATATATTAATGAATTACCTTTTGAATAATAAATGTTTTCAATGTTAAAAAAATTTTTTTTATTGATTGAAAATATTGTTCCGTATAAAATAGTTCCTTTACCACTACATAAAAACTTATCAAATGAACAAATATTTATACTAATATTTTCTATTGAATTATATTTTCTATCAATTTCTAATAAATAACATATATTTTGTCTTTTATGGGTTTTAAACCAAGCAAAATATTTTTTACCCTTTGGTATTGTTAAATATATATCAGTTTGGACTTTCTTATGTAATTTTTTTTCATAAGAAAGTTCTACTTTGGGAAATCCTTTCAATATATCAGTCTGTTCACGCACACTTAATTTCATATAAACATATATAATATTATCTCTCTATATTGATTTAAAATGTTGTAAAATTACTATTATTAAATGTATTGCCTACACTTTCTATTGTATTAGTTTTAGGTGTGGGTTTTTTAGATGTTAATTTTTTTAGATAATCTTTTAATTCATTTTTCATTTCTTTGTTATTTTCTTTTGATTTATTCAAAGAGCTATAAATATTTTTATATTGTTCAGTAGGCCTATTTACTAAATCTTTTGTTTTTGGAATAGTTAAATTGTTTTTGAAAAATATATATATGTAATGAACACTTATAATCAAAACAATAGATATAATTGTTTGTTGTATTATCCAGAATAACATGTATATATTATTTACATATTTAACATTTCCATAAATGAACTTATATCATTTGAAAAAAATTTGCAACTTTCATTGATTTTTTTGGAAGATAGAAAATAAATATCTATTATTTTATTATTTTTAAATTCAAAAACAAGATAATTTTTACTTTGACCAATATTAAATTTCACCTTTTTTATTGTTATAAACTTATTTTCAAAGGGAATACTAAATACTTCTCCTATTTTTTTATGATAAAAATTAATACCAATTAGACTATATTTTTCTAAAAAATTTTTTATTACAAATGATTCCTTTTCAATAATTTTATATTTCATTAATTTATCCTTATCATACGTATAATAACCATTTGTTGATAATATAATATTATCTTCAAATTCTTGCTTGTTAAATTTAGTTTCTAAATTATTAAGTATGTTTTGTGATAACAATTTATTTCTTATATCTCGTAAATTTATTTCAGGAATATAGTATCTATTCATTTAAATATATATTTCATAAACTATTTAAACCGATTTGATAAAATCAATACACATGGTAAAACTTATAATAGTTGACAAATCTTGTAATTTAAAATCTAGTGATTTAAAAAATTTTGATATTGAAATGCTTTATAAAAAATGTGGTCTAAGAAAAAATGATAATTTTGAAAAAAGACATACTTGGAAAATAGATAGTACTAATTTTGTTAGTTGTTTTTCAAAAGATAAAGGTAGAGAAAGTAGTATTAACAAATATGATTTACCTCCTCCTATTGATAATGAATTATATTATGGTTCTATGTTATTAATTAAACATGATACAGCAGAATTATCTAATGGTAATGTTAGTGATTTATCAACAGAAGATTGGGAAAAATATTATGAAAAATTATTTGGAGGGTTTGAAGATTTGGGCGAAGAAGATAGTTATAGCGACGAAGAAGAAATACCTGAACATATGAAAACAAAAGAAGGTTATTCTAAAGAAGATGGGTTTATTGTAGATGATGATGAAGAGGAAGATGATGATTATATCCCTGAAGAAGATGAAGAAGAAGAGGAAGAGGCAGAAACAACAACAGATGCTGAAGAAGAGGATGGGATGGGGCAAGATAGCGATATTGATGATGGCGAAGAAGAAGAGGAAGAAGAGGAAGAAGAAGATGAAGATTATGATAGTGAAGATTTGGGGTCAGAATTAAGCGAAGAAAGTTATATTGATAGCGATAGTGATTAATTAAAATTGAAAACAATATAAAATTAAGAAATTAATATAAGATATTATGTTAATTTCAAATCCACAAGAATTCCGCGATAAATTAAGACAATCTATAAATAAATTGATTAAAGATGAAAAAATTTCTACAAATTTAGAAAAAGCTATATTTAATTATACAATACAAGAATCAAAACAAAAAAAAATTGTTAGAAAATGGGATAATAAATATTTTGTTCAAATTTACACAAATAGATTTAGAAGTATTTATAATAATATAAACCCCAAATTTGATACATATAATAAAACTCTTCTACGAAATTTAAAGAAAAAAAAACTAAAACCTCAAAAATTAGCTTTTATGACTCATCAAGAAATGAATCCAAAAATTTGGAAGGAACTTGTAGCTGCTAAAATTAAACGTGATAAGAATCTTACTCAAATTGATATGTCTGCTGCTACGGATGAATTCAAATGTTACAAATGCCATAAAAGGGTTTGTACATATTATCAATTACAGACTAGAAGTGCTGATGAACCCATGACAACATTTATAACTTGTTTGAATTGTGGAAATCGTTGGAAAAATTAGATAATTAACGAAAATTTTATATTATAATATATTTTTTTATTATAATATGAGTTCATTTGTTATAGATACAAGCAATGTATCATTAGGACAAGTTATTAGAACAAATATAACAGACCAAGGAATATTTCGTGTATTTTATAATGATATTAGTGGTAATATGTATTGTGCTCTCAATAGAGAGTCAAATTATAAACAAGTTATTTATAAAAGTGCTGAAAATAGAACAGTATGGGCGGATGATGTAAGCATGAATTCGCCATTATATGGAGGGACATATAACTTAAATGAATTACAAAACCCATCACAGGGTGATAGATATTATATTTTTAAATATCCTACAATTACTTCAGCTACAAATATTGGTGCTTGTGATAGAGGTCCTATTTCATATTTTACAGACCCAGAACCACAAAGATATATAAAACAAGGAAGTAGTTCTGGTGAGATGTATGGTACGCAAGGCATGTGGTCGTATGGTGCCTTCAGTAAGTTTATTAGTTGGAATGGGGCAGACATTACTACTGCTCAAGCTGGACGCGAACCTTATGCGTTTGGAGTTGGATTTGGATATTGTACTAGTGAAAGGGGTGGATATGCTTTGGACCCATCAATGGCTGCTATTATTGCGAGAGCAAATGGATTGAGTTTAGGTGGTAATGGCGTCCCTTTTGTGGACTCTAGTGGCGCCAAGGGATTGTATGCTTATAATAGTGGTGCTAGTGATGGTATGGCATTTTACGGTGAAGGAAGCACTGTCACCGGCGACCTCGCCCCAAAGAAAGGAAATACTACCGAAGGATATAGACCAAGTATTCCAGCTAGTACGACATTTGCTATGTATTTTCCCGATGTTCAAAACATGGCAGATCCAAGTGGGATACCAAGTAATGTACAAGGTATAACAAACAAAGTTTTAAATACAAACTACGTCATGAATTCCATGCAGAGCAACACTGTTGGTGGTAGATTTATCACAGAGCCTTGGCAAACTGATATTTCTAATAATTTATCTTCTGGTCCTTCCTGTTTCAATGCGAAATATTATATGGCTTCTAAAAGACCAAAATATGTTTATTACGATAATAACAATCATTCCATCAACCCATACAATGGTACTTTTTATGATACCATATTAACAGACGGTTATTATAAAGGTAGATGGACTATTTATGTAGATGTGGCAAATCGAGTTCGTGACCCAACCAATCCAGATAATTTTATAGATAATGATACATCAGGAAATATATATTTATCAGGGTCTAATCGTGCAAAAAGACCAGTTTCGACCCACTTACTCTTTTCACATTTTACAAATTCATCTACGACTAATGAAATAAAGAATGTATATGTAGATTTAGATTTAGATATTTCCAAAAATGCCTCGTCTCCTTCTTATAATAATATATTTGCCCAACCTTATTTTATAGTAGGAAGTGATGTTTCCAATAATGTATATGTTGGCACTAGCAAATATGATTACCTTGGTAATGGACCCTGGACGCATTGTATGCTATTGACGGATGGAACAAATACATTTAGTGGTAGTATGTATCATAAAATAAAAATAGACCCCACAAGTCAAGATTGGCATACTACTCGTTGGCATGCTGTGTGTTATGTGAATGGTAGTAGTAGTGGTGGTGGTACTAGTTCCGGCAATTGTTTAAGATATATTACAGGAAAAAGTAATGGATACGATGTAACCGATGAGCCTCTTACATTTACATCAGATTGTAGTTATAATTTACAAGAATTAATTTATCCTGGTAATAATTCTCTAGCAGAATGCGGTCAAGGATTTTTTGTTTCTTTAGATATGTCAGGTAATTTACCTTGTATAGCTTATTTTACAGGAAATCAAAATTTAACTGGCAATAAATTCGAAAAAAGAAGTATATATTTATTTTGTGCTAAAAGTAATAAAATATGGGATAATAGTTTAACGGATACTCAAAGAAGGAAGGAATGGGGAGAAGGCATTTTAATAGAAGAAAATGCTGTATCTTTGATAGTAGATGGTAAAAATTGGAACACCGGTGATTGGTATCAGACACCCAATGGTCAAATGACATATCAAGATTTATCAAATAATCAACCAATAAATTTAAAAATCTCTCCACGAGATGGAACAGCACATATTTGTTATCAAAAACAAGACAAAAATGGCAATGTTGAATTAAAATATTGGACAAATAGCACAGACTTACGAGATATTAGTGGAGTAGATAGTAGTTTAAATTATCTTGGATTACAAACACAAGGGAAAACTATTGATGTAAGCGCTGCGAGTGTTGAAGCATATTGGGATTTATCAAGTGCAAAATGCCTTTTTAGTAGAGATTATACGAGATACGACGAGAATAATAATATAATAGGATTTTTACCAAGTAGTACAAACAATCAATGGCAAATAAAAAGATATACTAAACCTTATGGAGGAAGAGATGGGGATTTTTCAAATACACTTGTATATGATAATCCTATAATCTATAAAGCACTTTATTTTGATAAAATTTATATGATAACAAGAGTCAAAACACCAAGCTCATGGGGAACTTACGAAGATTTATTTGCTCTTGGAAGTCAACCTTCTGCTTCTAACGGTGCTTATTTTGCTGGAGCATATAGTGGTTCTCCTTTTTTTGGCGTTCAATCAAATTATCAAAGTTCTAACATTATAGCAACAACAACAACGGGTCCGCCTGGTTTTGGAGCTCATTGTTACAAAAATGGTGCGAGCACGCCTATCACTTCTAATTTTATTTTAAGTACAAACAGAATTTATGAATTAGAATACTATTACAGTAAACCAAATAGTTATGCTTTTATTAAAGTTACAGATTTGTCTGGTCAAACTGCGCCTACGACAGATACATATGAATTTTATGATATATCAAAAAATGGAGGATTTAATATGAAAGATGGGTATTTATCTATAGGAAGTGGAGCACATAGTAATTCTCTTACAGAATTTTGGACCGGAGAAATATACAAAATGAGTATTTATGGTACAGATATTTCTAACATACCACAATTTACTGTAACTAGAAATGGAGAGATTTTAGATACTTCTGGCAATAAATATTCTAGTTTTTTTGATAATTCTGGTAATGAAGGATTGGATATAGAACCCAAAATAAATAACTATCAAGTTATAGATGTATCAAATAGTTTAAATGGAATTACTTGTCCAGCTGATATAAGCGGGTCTTCTTATGTAAAATCGGCATTTCTGCATGATATATATTATTATCAATTGATACCTAATCAAACAGGCATTGCTACAGGAGGACAAAAAGTAGTAGCATTTGATAAATTCGAAGATGGAACAGGAATTTGGGCTTGTGGATGGGTTAAGGATACAGGTGGAAGTGGAAAACAAATCCCCACTGTATGGGTTTCAAATGATAATGGGGTAACTTGGAATACAAAAGACACACCCTCTTCTCTTTATGCTGGAAATTACTATACAGATACAGAATATTTTTGGGTTATCAAAACATATACAGATATATCCGGAGGCAAATGGGTTTTTGTTGGAGGACAATGTTCTCTTCTATATGCTTCAAACACATATGGAGCAAATGGACAAGTAGGTGGAAAAACATTAGGAAATGAATGGCGTATAATTGGAACTATGCCAGATCCCTCTGGTAATGGTAATCCAGCAGGCGAATATTTTGATAGAAGTTCTAGTTCAACGCCAGATTCTGGATGGGTTCCACAAGATGGAGCAAGTTTTTTTCCAGGATGGATGACGATATGTCCTGTAGATATAAATTTAACTGAATCAAAGGCTATTTTTAATGGTCAAGATGCGTCAAGTAATGCTTTTCATTTGTGGCTCGGACATTTTGGTACTGGGAGTAGTTTTATCAAGGATATGTTAATAAGAGGAAACCACGTAGATTATTCTAATAATACATTAGATTATTCAAAAAATATAGTAGCAAATACTATATTAAATGAAAATACTTTTGATCCTAGTGGTGTTCCTTGGACTAATGAATCAATGTTGAGTTTTTCATTCGGTGGTGTTGATAAAGGAGTAGGTTCAGGAACAATTGAAGAAAAAATAATGGATAATAGTGGAGGTCTTAGTTATGGTATTGCTACTACGGATAATTATGTATATACTACTAAAAATGGTGGAAAAACTTGGGATAAAAAATTAGCAACAGACCGAAAAAAGATAGGAGGTAATTCTACTCCTAATAGATGGGTAACTGGAACTACAGGTTCATATGTTGAAAAGAACAAAATATATGATACGTTGAGTGGCACCCATGTTTATGATAATTCGGGTATGTATATTCAAACACAAGCAGAACCTTGGATATCCTTACCAGGATTTATGGTTGCGGATAATATTGACGATAAAGGATTTGGGAATTATGATTTATCTTTTTATCCAACAAATAATACAGACCCCAAAACAATTACTTGGGACCCATCATTAAATTCAAATGATTATTGGAATCCATTAGTATTAGATAATAGTGGAAGAGGAATTAATTGGAAAATAGGTGGTGGTAACAATTACAAAGTATATATAGATAACGATACATCTGATTTTGGAAGTAATCCTGGTAATAAAGAATATAAGGAGGAAACTTGGACTTGGGATACTTTTCAACCATCAACTTATAATTACGATTATTGGGGGCTTTCTAATCAAGGAAGTGTTCTTTACCAAAAAGGTAGTGAGTATTCTCAACAATGGAAAAAAATAGAATTTAGTCCTTTTGATATTTCAATAAATGAATTAACAACAAATCAAAAATTTCACTGGGAATCAATGAGTCCAGTAGACCTTAGCTATTCTATAATTCATAATGATGTTTGGGCAACATCGTCAACAAGTAGTGGTGTTGAAAATGTTTCTGTTGTTCCAAATACATATGGATTTTTTAAGTTGTCAAAAGTCCCACCTATACCTAGTTTCGTGGTTAATTATGATAATGTGTCTACACAAGCAGATTTAACATTATACTATAAAGGGCTTGCTTGGATTTTGTTTAAAGAAAGAATTGGTTTAGAAAAATTAAAGATTACAACGAAATGGTATAGGAGAAAAATAACAAGTCCTCCAAGTCCGGCAGAACAAATAGGACAATTCACACCTGCTACTGCAGAATATTCTCTTCTCGCACCTAATTTATCTCGTGGTTCTTCTTATGAATTTTTTGTTATTTTAAATAATAAATATGGTGATAGTTGGAGTAGTTCTGTCTCAGACCCAATAAACATTCCTTCCCCTGATCCAAGTATTAGTAATTTATCAATACAAACTAAGTTATTTGAAAACAAGTTACAATGGAAACCATTCATTCAAACAGACCCAGTTACAGGACAATCAATACAATCTGTGTATGCTTATGATATATCAAAACAATATTTTGATATAAGTAATAGTGGTGTAAGTATGTGGAAAGATGATTTACAATTTTATAATGCTTTTAAAGATATGTCTGGTTCTATAGTATTTGCACAATGGAATGGTTCTAACGGACTTACCGAGGTTGAAATTGACCCACCAACTAACATGGTAACAAATGTTACATTGGTTGATACTGATATAAGTTTAAATATAATGTATAGATATGGTATTATACCAAAAAGAGTGGTTGGTGCTATAACCCAAATACCGACCTTTTGGATAAATACAAGAATAGATAATGGAATGCCTTCAAATATAAAATATGATTATTCTGTAAATGATGCTAGTTTTAATATATGTTGGAATAAGTATCAAGATATAAGTACAAATACAACAGTTACTTGGGATATTTCATGGCAAGAAATACAAAAAGATGGTACGACTGATAATTCGGGAATTTATGTGTATGACGACCCATCTGGAGTATCTAATTATGGAACAGGGAAAAATTTTACAAGAATAATTGGGTTACCTTTGACACCTTCACATTTATTAGCAGATGCGAGTTATAATTTTCAAATAAAAGGTCATTATAAAAATAATTCAACTAATACAGAATTTGATACTTCTTATAATCTTCTTTATGATACTAATGGTAATAAAACATTACCTTATACTTATTGGAATCAACAACAAATACCAGTTTTAAATGATATTATATATAATACATCTAATGATATTATAGATATCAATTGGAACGCTACAACTATACCAGATACTCCTTATTATTATGATATTTCATTATCAAATATTACAGCTAATAGAACTGATTATAGTTATAACATAATTGTTAATAATGGAAATAAATTACCTGATATTTCTAATAATGGATTGCTTTATTATCCCGGCGAATATAATGTAAGAGTTAAAGCTGCTTATGGCAATTCTGTTCCGACTGTAACTAGTTTATTTAGTGAATGGAGTAATCCAAAATCTTTTAGTGTCCCAACACATTTACCGACTAATTTTAAAGTAACCCCATATAATTCAAATGATATAGAAGATATTACTGATGTAAGTTATGTAAAATTAACTTGGGATGCTCCTGGAAAGAATATAAGTAATAATATATTTGGCTATCCTCCACATGATTTAAGCTTTTCTTTAATAAGAAAAACCGCAAATAAAACTTACAATTATGTAATTGATTATAGTAATAATAATATAGATAAAACTCTAGATTCATTTATTGACAATAATTATCCATTAGGACAAAATCCAACAGTACCTAGATTATATAGATATGATTTGAGTGCCAATTATTTATAATTATTAAATATACATATTACATATATATATGAGTAGTATATCAGCAAATATTTCTGTTGGTTGGCCTATTCCAACTGGCTTAAAGGCAGATATAAGAAAAGATGGTGCTGGACAAATAGCAACATTATCTTGGGATAATGTCACACCTGCTTATATCAGTAGTTTAGATCCTTCTAATAATGGAGGATTTAATACAATTTATTGGAGAGTAGCTATCGGACGTAGGACTTACTTGGTTTATGATAATCCTACATTTGAAATGAGTGTTCCTTTTTATTCAGGTGGAAATTTTGATGATAATACCCCTGTTAGTTTTTGTCCCGATAAAACATGTGTAAAAGTTCAAACAATATATGATATATCGCCAAATTTAGCAACAAGTGATTGGTGTCCAGAAGTTTGTTTTGATAATTTACCCGATTTATATTGTCAAAATGTTAAAAATAAGACTGTTACTCAAAATTATGGTTCCATTAAGATGAGATATGCTAGAGCAATTAGAATGGGTAAATACGGTTCTAGTAGAGGTTCTGCCGCATTTAAATTTTTATGAATTTTATCTTATATTGTTATATAAAATAAAATGAGTGTATCTTTTGGAGGTGTAACAGGATTTAATTTAAAATGGCCAGAAAGAATTAATAGTAGACCTGAATTATCTGGAAAGGGTGAATGGATAGAAATTAATAAAAAGGCAAATCAATTACCAACTGCTATATTAAGAACTTGGGTTTTATATTATAGATATAACGGAGATGAGTCACCATCATCAATTGGAGACATTGATTTGGATAACCCATCGGATACTGATTACAATTCATGGTCAGATGGACAACCAAATTTTAGATTTTATAATAATGATGTTAATTCTGCAACAGATATGTCAGGTGGTCAATTAGGAAGTATTTGGGGATTTCCTCTATTTAATGTTGATAACGATGGGCAGACAAATGATGAAGGTCCTGCTAATTGGCCTTTTTTCAAAAGTTGTATAACAGGGGTAACTGATAATCCTGCTGGGGGGAAAGATATTTCTGGTAATGAAAGAATGCTTGTTGATTTAGATAATAGAAATCTGGTTGTTATTGATTTTTCTGGGTATGATGAGGGAACTCCCAATAAAAAATGCTTTGATGATATTAGTAATAATTTACAACCTTATGTAAATGATGCATTTTATATGACATTGAGAATTAAAAGTAGTACGGAAAGATTAGTTCCATCGGATAATACAAATGCCAATGGAAAACATTTTCATGCATGGCGTCGGTACAATATTGGAAACTTCCACGCCTATTACAAGAAGAAGAAAAAATTTTGTTCATTAGTCGAATATATATATGAATGTGATATTGTAGGTCCTAAGCCTATGTTGGATTTAACATTAAAATATTTTTCTTATCATAATACTGATGCTGGTAAACAAGGAGGAAGATTATTTGGATTCGATGTTAATGGTTTTAATGATGGACAAAATACTCAAGCAAAGAGATTGGCAATACCAAGATATAATGGACAAAATGGGGGTGATAATCTGGACGCAGCCAATAGTTATACAACAGACATATCCATAAATATTATAACTGGAAGAGGCTGGGAGAGCTCGAGCTCGGCCAAGAATAGAATGGATACTGTCCAAATTTATAGTAATTTAACATACTCGAACGAACGAGACGTTTTATTACAAAAAAATGATTATTTCTCCGCGAGTCATAGTGGGATATCTCTTATTAAAATAATAGGAGGAAAATTTGATAGTTTGACAAGATACAAATATTCAGCTGATAGTATAGGATATTATGGAAGTAATTATGGAACCAAATGGAATGAAACCAATTCAGCGAATTCAAATGGATGGCAATGGGATATTGATTTATCAGCAAATAGTAATTTAAATAAATGGCCGACAAATAATACGTATAAAAAAAATTATGATTTAAATAATATTTTATGGTGTAGTTTGAGAAGTCCAAAAAAGTTTCAGGTTAGACGAATAATTTCACAGGCGAATTCTAACGCTAATGAAGAATTTCGTTTTGTAACTAATTTTATAGATTTATCCGGTGCTTATTCTGTAGGTGGAGGATTTGGAAGAGATTCAAATACAATAGATATGCCAAGGTCATCTCTATTTCCATATTACGCATCTTCTGGTGGTAATGATTGTGTATCTATTAATAATTATGATACAACATCTACTAATCCTCAATATTTAGATGCCAGTAATAGTATATTACCAGGTAATATAACAGAGTTTAATGACATACGAACAATACACGAAGTAGGACATTATAAAATATATTATAAATTATTAATTCCTCCTGAGGGAGGTACTGTTAATAATTGTTCCATAACTTATACCTTTGGAAAAAATAACAACTCAAAAGTGACATTTTTTAGAGAGAGCGGAACTGGTACTTCTTTTAGTCCTCCCGGTAATGAAAGCACAAAAGCCAATAGAACAAATGAGTTAGTAACATTAACATGGGCACCTGGAGAAACTGATATTAAAACAATAACGTTAACAGATGTTGCGGCAGGGTTTTCAAAACATACAGCGAATATTTCTTTTGGTGATACATATTTGAACAATACAATAGATGATAATACAGAAGATTATAGTATAAATTGTAATATTTTTCAACCACTATTTACTGCTATAAATAATGAAGATGGAACTTTAATAAATAGAGAAGATAATCCATATTCTGTACAAATTTTTGATTCAAATTCAACAGAAAGGCAATATTACGATTTAAGTTATGTTCCTCAAAATTATATTCCATATAGATATGCCGATTTGGCATTTCGGAACATAAACACAACACTATCAGGTCAAAGTAGCGAATCATTTTTTTATTGGCCGGATTCATATTCTCATCCAATTCTGTCAGTAAATGAACAATTTAAGTATAATGTTGACAAAGTTTATCCTAGATTAGCAGGAGCATATGATTTTGCTACGAGTACTTTTAATACGGCTAGCGCAGGAGCAGCAGAAGATGGGGCTAATTTACCAACAGCAGTTATAATAGATCCTTCGTCTCAAAGGTTTGTTGACGAAATAAATATTGATATATCAAATACAATTATAGATGCTAGTTATTCTGTAATAGCATCACAATTAAATGATAGTATTAATACTTTAATTTCTCAAGAAGAAGTAGTTATATTTATAAAACAAGTTGGTAATGATGTATTTACATTAAATGATAACGAAAAAATTATAACTCCTGTTAATAAGAGTATCACTTTTTATGCTCCTGTTTCTTTGAGTGAAAAAAATAATCTTATTTCTGATTATTGGTTGTTACCTGAAAAAATTAATAAATTAAGAAAAAATGACCAAGGCAGTGGTATTATATCTTGGGATAAACAATATGGGTTTTTTTCTAAATGGGAAAATCAAACATTAACAAGTGCGGTTTATGATATTTTAAATATAATTTTGAAAGGTGAAAGAACAGGGGGTAATACAGGAGAAATAGGTGGTTTATTAATAAATAGTAATAAAAATTCAATAGAATGGTCTGCTGTAGATACGGAAGGTAGATCAATAACAGGAAATTTAATATTTGAAGTTCAAGGCGCTAATGGATTACCAGCAGGTAAAACATTAATAGAAAGACCTATTGTTGTACAAATGACGACTATCAGCACAGGTCCATTCGGGTCTACTTCTGTTAATTATATAGGTGATACAGCAGGGGGAACAACTAGTGGTATAAATAATAGTGAGTTTAATGCTGGACCAGTATTACCGCCTACAATGCGACAAGGTAATAATAATGGTAATAATTTTCCAAATACAGTTGCAAAAAATTATAATGGTTTATTTTCTATAAGTATGCGCGGTTGGAAAGAAGACCCGGTATTAACACCTCCAAGACAAAACCCTTTTTATAACAATATAAGTATTTCTCCCAATCCATTAAATGTATTACTTGTGGATATATCAGGGGCTGTTCAAACTAATGGAACAGATTATCGCGAAATGGTATCTTCAAATAATGAAAAAGTTATAATAAAATGGACAGGATTTTATTTTTCAAGTGATGCCAGTTGGAATACTTTCCCACTAGGTCAAGATGGTGATATAGAGTGGACTATTACTCGTTATAATAAAGCTACTGGAATGACAGAAACAAGGTATACTGGATTAATACATTTTAATTTAATAACGAATGAATATATTTGGGAAGATACCAATATTAATGTTTATGATAAATATACGTGGTCTGTTACTGGTTCTTATAAATGGTATGGTATTACTAAATTAATACCTGGTTCAGCAATTCCTTCAATTAATGTGCCGGGATTTGTAACACCAGAATGTTTTATATGTAAATTTAATCGTTTTCCATATGGTCGTTATAATACAACTTCTACAAACTTAAAACTTTTTGCTCCTTTAAAAATAAATCTTCCAGAAGGTCAAGTTAATCAATTTGGTAGAAAAACGTGTGGTGGGGTCTGTGGGGATCCAGACGACCCGTCTATACAATTATTTTCTAGAGGACCTAGAATATCTTCATCTAATAATATTTATGCAAATACCACAAATCAATTATCTAAGAAACAAACCTATGTTTTGTTGGCAAAATCGCGTTTTAGACCTTCTCGTTAAAAAAATTTTAATTATAAAATATTTTTAACTTAATCAATATTTTTTAAATCACTTACTTTCCAATATTCACTCCCACCGTTAGGTAAAGGTCTTCTTATAATGAATGGAACACTGTTTTGTGTTAATTCCATGTATGCAATAGTATGACCATCTATAACTTCTCTAGGAATTTCTATAAATGGTTTTGCACCGTGGTTAATTTGTTTTGCTCGTAATCCTAAAATTTTTGCTTTTTCATATCTTGTAAGGAATGGTAATGTTTTGTGTAGAGGGTCTACTATTATACCTTTCTTATTTCTGGTTATATTTGATAATGTTAATAATTCTTTATAGTTAATTTGTTTTATTTCTGGATGATAGGCATGTAAATAATCAGTGTTTATATCTTGTTCTAATTTTTGCATATTTTCATTATATTCATCATCGCTATCTTCATCGGATGTAACTTCTTCTAAATCTTCATCTGCTAATGGGTTTTCTATAACAAAAGGTGGAGAAGTATCTATTACTGGACCAGGACTAGGACTTTTCGGAGCGACAGGCGAAAGGAATTCTTTATCAACTGTTTCAGGTGATGGAGTTGATGTCCCCTCTTCTACTTGTCTTTCAATTACATATTTTCCTTCATCTGTTATTTCTTTTATTTTGTATACTGGTTGATTATTCCCAAATTCAGGTTGGTATTCTGTTGCCACCAAATCGCCTATATTATATGTATTATCATCATTTTCTACATCACTTTCTTGTCCCATATCATCTTCTTCGGGGTCTTTTTCATCATCTCCAGATAATGTAGTATCCTCATTGTCATCGTCATCGTCATCATCAGAATCGATATCTGATTTATCAGTTAAAATTATACTACCTGTTTCATCGCCGCTTTCTTCGGCTTTTTTTAATTGTTGTTCAACGTCTACTTCTTCTAAATCACTCATATGTAATAATATAATAAAAACTTTATTATATCATTTTCAATTTTACTTATTTTCAGTATTCCATATTGTATCGCAATGGGCACATAAATATACAAATTTCATATTCGCATCATCATATCTAATATATAATATTTCTTTTTCTACTAGAGGTTCTTCACTTTTTTGTTCTTTTTTATTACAATCACAGTCAGGATTAGGACAATCTATATTATGAATTCTTGGTAATGTTGGGTCTAATTTTGTATATTTATTTATAGAATTTTTATAATTTTTTTCTTTTTTGATATCGGTTTTACTAACATATAAATTATTTAAATTTGTTACTAAAGAGTCATCTTCATGACCACAATTTCTACAATAATAAATAAGTTTATCCTCATCATCTTTTTTTAACTGTAAGTAATACATATTACCACATTTTGGGCAGAAGTGCATGGTTTATATACTATTATTACATATATATTTATTTCAATTTTAAAATATATTATTAAATATCTCTTGGAATTCTTTCTCTAATGTTTCATAATCAATTAAACATTTCATATTATAAACACTTACTCTTAATTCTTCTTTTTTGTTTTTTTCCTTCAAGTCTTTAATATATTTAAGTATATCATCTTTATTTTTTTTGATATGTGTTTCAAATATAGGATAAAAAACTTTACATTGTCCCATATGTGTAAATAATCTGTCTTCTTTGTTTTTTTTTAATGTTTTTAAAATAGCAATATCTAGGTTTTTATATGTTATCATTTTATTATAGGGGTTGAATGCGTGGTGGGATTCTTTAATACCAGGTTCATTTAATAATGGCTTGTTGTGAAATAATGTTACTAACATTAATAATACAGATTTTATTGTTTGGCAAGAAGTCCATTGTTCTCCTTTCCAAGTATTTAATATACTGATACATACTTTACCATTTCTATATAAATTAGGATGGAATCTTGTTACACCATCGTTTGTCATATAAGTTAATTTTGGAGGTGAAAATGGATAATTAGTAGGAAATTTAAATTCAAAACAATATGCTCCATATCTATAAAGAGAATCGTCTGGTCCAAAAACTACAGCGTAACCTTTTAACATATTTTCTTCATCATGGGCATAATAAATGCCGTGTTCAGCTAAGGGGTTTTTTATAATTTCTACAATATCTTTCTGTAATCGTCTCCGCGATTTTTTTGTCATGACAACTTGTCTTGATTCAGTCATATCTAATATAAAATATTTAGAAATATTTAAATACGTATCGTATAATAATATTTTTTAGACCATTTTACGGGTTAAAATACTTAAAAGTAATAAAAATAAATATATCTCAAAATTGATTTAAAATCTCCAGCAAATATAGAACTATAAAATGTCACAAACCAAAAATTTAAAAACGCTGGCTGCATTTTTAAAATTTTATAAAATTAACAAAGACGACAATCCTGACAATAAAACAAGTACACATACACGAATAGGAGGAAAGACTAGTGGGGGAGAGATAATTTATGGCGGCAATTATCATATTCCCAAAGAAGTTATGCCTCAGTTTTATAAATTATATTATAAAGATGTTTTCAAAAATAATAATAAAGAGTATCTTACTGAAACACAGAATAAAGAAAATGGAGGACCAATGTTAGTTGATATTGATATGAGATTTCGAGAAGAAATTACTGAAAGACAATATGATATTGATGAAGTGTCGGCTATTGTAGAATTGTATTGTGAAGCATTCAAGGAAATGTTTGATTTTAAACAAGAAATTAATATTCCTGTATTTATATTTGAAAAATCAGGAGTTGTTCAACAAGAGGGAAAAGAAACTAAAGATGGTATTCATATGGTATTTGGTATTCATATGAAGCATGATATTCAAATGGTTTTGAGAGGCGTTGTTATAGAGAAAGAACAGAATGAAATGCAATTATTTGGAGAAAATGGATTACAATGTGTAAATAAACCCGAAGATATATTTGATGAATGTATTAGTTCTGGAAGAAATAATTGGCAAATTTGGGGTTCTAGAAAACCTGGATGTGAAGCATACCAATTAAAATATAAATGGAATGTTGCTATTAATAATAATGAATATTCCTTAGATATTGAAGATATTGATAATATCAATATCCAAGAAATGCTTCCTGTTATTAGTGCAAAAAATGAAGATTTTGAAAAATTTGAAAATGTATTGAGTATTAAAGATAAATATAAAGAACAATTAGAAAAATTAAAAGAGAAGAAAAAGAAAAAGAAAGTAAAAATTAAGAAAAATTACCCCTCTGGCTCATCTATTATCGGTGCTAATTTTAAATTCTCATTTCCAAAAAATACTGAAGAACTAGGGGATATTATACAAGATATATTCAATAATTTAAATTTAAAAGATTATCATCTCAAGGAATTACATGAATTAACTATGTTATTAGATGATACTTATTATAATCCATTCAAGCAATGGTTAGAAGTTGGATGGGCATTACATAATACACACAACGATTTGTTTTGGACGTGGGTTAAATTTTCAAGTAAATCCGAAAAATTTGAATGGACCTCTATTCCCAATATGATGATGCAATGGTCACAAATGAAAGATGAAGGATTTACATTTCGTTCTATTCATTATTGGGCAAAAGGAGTTGACCCCAAAAAATATAAAGAAATTCACGATATATCCATTGAACAATTAGTTTATAAAACATTACCAGGTGGCGGTAGTGATACTGATATTGCTATTCTTGCCAAAAATTTGTTTATGGGAGAATTTGCTTGTGTTAGTTTGGTAGAGAAAAAATGGTATCAGTTTATGGGACATCGTTGGAAATTAAGTGATGGTGGTATTGGATTAAGAATTAAATTATCACAAGAAGTGGAAGCATTATATCAACAAGCGGCTCAAAATGAAAAAGATAAAAGCACTGATGAAGAATATTCCGCCGCTGAAAGAGAATCGTTCCTTCAAAACGCATCGGCATTTAATAGAATTACTATCAAATTAAAAACACATTGTCAAAAGAAATCTATTATGGGAGAATGCATGGAACAGTTTTATAATGAAGTTATGATGGAATTAATGGATGAAAATAAAAATTTATTAGGTTTTGAAAATGGTATATATGATTTTAATCAAAAATGTTTTAGACCAGGATTACCAGAAGATTACGTATCATTTACTACGAATACACATTATATTACATATGATGAAAATAATCAACAACAAGTTGATATCAAGGCGGAGATTGATGATTTTATGAAAAAAGTATTTCCAGATGAAGAACTACGAGAATATATGTGGGACCATGCAGCTTCCACGCTTATCGGAGAAAATAGAAATCAAAAATTCATTATTTATACAGGTGTTGGCGGTAATGGTAAATCTATTTGGGTTGATTTAATGAATCTTATATTGGGCAATTATGCTGATAAAATGAATATCGCATTATTAACACAGAAAAGGAAATCAATAGGTGGTCCTACGCCAGAAATTGCTAAGTTAAAAGGTAAAAGATTTGTTTCAATGGATGAGCCTAGTAAAGGAGATGAACTTAATGAAGGTATTATGAAACAAATGACAGGTGGTGATGAAATGGAAGGACGAGGAATGTATGCTAAAAAGATGCTTAAATTTTATCCTCAATTTGAGTTAGTTTGTTGTACAAATCATTTATTTACAATCAAATCTACTGATAAAGGTACTTGGAGAAGAATTAGACAAGTTGATTTTATGGCAGAATTTGTTGACCCAGAAGATTATGCACAGAAGAAAAAGAATGGTCTTACTAATGACCCTCTAAAACCTATTTATATTAAAGACCAGACAATGAAAGATAGATTACCAGCGTGGGCACAAGTTATGACCGCATTATTAATTGAAAGAGTAAATAAAACCCAAGGTTATGTTAAAGATTGTCCTATGGTATTACAAGCGTCCAAACAATATGAAGAAAAGGAAAATTTCTGGAGACAATTCTTAAATGAAAATATTACCAAGGGTACAACAGATGATAAAATTAGAAAAACAGAAATTAGAAATCATTTCAATGAATGGTATCAAGTAAATTATCAACAAAAACCTCCCAAAGCCAGTGAATTATATGAACAATTAGATAAAAATATTGGAAAGCAAAGAAATAGAGCATGGTATGGTTGGAAAATTGTTTATGAAGCATATGATAGTGAAGAAGAAGAAGAGATAAGTGATTAAATTTGATTATTATTAACAAATTTTTTAATAATCAAATAATATATAATGGTTTGTACTACATCTTGTATTGTTGCCGGGGCATTTATAATTTCAAGTATTTTTCTTTGTTTAAGAGTTGATAAACAAACTTTAAAAGACCCTTTGTTTCAATTACTTAGTGACGAAAATAAACAAAGATATATTAATATAGCAAATGAAAGAAAAGATATTTATTTTAAGGGATTTGGACTTGGATTTATAATATCAGTAATAGCTTTATTCATGTTAAATAAAAATAAAATGTTTAAGGTTACAAAATTAACTAATATTTGCTTTGTTTTAGCTGTATCTTATTGCGTTAATTATTTCTTTTATATTTTACATCCTAAAACTGATTATATGATAACACACTTAAAGTCTAAAGAAGAAAGAGAAGCATGGTTGAATATTTACAAGACAATGCAATTTAATTATCATTTAGGTTTTGCCATTGGATTGGTTGGAATGATGTTTGTGGGGAATTCTTTTTGTTAACTTTCCATTTTTAATTTTTCACTTTTGGAGAGATTTTTTTTAGTTTTCCTTTTCTTTCTTCTCGTTTTTCTATTTTTTCTATTTTTTGTTCTTCTATGTTTTTTCTTTTTTGGATTTTTACATAACAAGTATTTATCTACTTTAATACAATGCTTATTGTATTTTACCAAATCTTGTATAGACATCATAAAGAATGGTTTGGGAGGAATATAATCCTTAATTGTATACATAAATTTATATAGTAAGATAAAAAACTATATAAATTTATTCGTAATTAAAAGGTAATGTACTTACATAGTTAAAAAGCACTATTACGCCTATTATTATTGAAAAGAATACAAGATACATATTATCTATTTTCGCATGTTTAAAAGATTGAACTACTCTATCGTAAATACTTGGTATTGAAAAATATTGCTTAAATCCCGGTATTTTAAAATGAATACCCTTTTCTAAAAATAATGGGAAAAATAGTATTAATAAAGGAAATGCGAACATTGTCACATCCTTATATTGTCTTTTCCATATTATTAATACTACTATTATACCAAAAACAATCCAATAGTTAATTTTTAAATAATATAAGAGTGTATTTACTATTCCCGTATTATAATTATAAAATGTTGCTAATCTATTATTTACATTTTTTTGTCCTTGAGTTTCATCTATATCATCTTGAATACTTGTTAATTTATCATTATAACTATTATAAACACTTTTAACATTATCCTTATATGAATATTGCGATTTATAATAAGAAATAGTCGTTTCTATTGCTTCTAATTTGGGAATCATTTTTTCTTTCCAATTAGCTACTGAATCTTTTGCTTCTTTAGTAGCTCTTTGTTGTAATATATTATTGTATAAGGTTTTACCATTAGGTCTAGCATAATACCAATTTTTTTCAGCTATTCGTACATTTTCAGGACAATTATCAACACATTGTTTTTGGTCCATGTATTGATTCCTTAATTTTTTGATTTTTTGTTGTTCTGCATCTTCTGTCGTTTGACTAATTAAAGCGGTATTTGCGTTACCAATCATTTTAGTTGCTTTGTTTATTGCGTCGGAACATCCAGCCATTTTAATATATAATCATTAGAAATTAAATATTAAAAGATAGTATGAAAATTTTCATGTCCTTTAGGTTGTGAAGCATAAACTCTATTTCTAAATCCTTCACCCATTGCTCTATATCCTCCTTGTTCTTCTTCATTATCATTTGTAGTTTCTGTTGATACCGCCGCATTTATTTTACCAGCTGCTTCTGCTCTATTTGAAACATCTTCACCTGCTTTAACTAAAGAATCTTTTGCTGATGTTAAACTAGTTTCAATATTTTTACACGTGTCGCTAAACATAGAACCCCAGTCCCACGATTTCCTTTCTGATTTACCAGTTCCACCAGGGGGAACCCCCTTGTAATCAAATTTATTCCAATTCAAATTATTCCTACTAAAGTTATTTAACATTCTTCCAGCTATTGTAATTATTACAACTGCTATGATTAAACAAATACAACCAATACCTATTATCGATGGAAACCACTCTTGTCCCATTAATAAAGTCATAAGTAAAACACCTAAAGCGCCATAGGCGATTACCTTGAAAATATTTTTATGTGAAGTATATCTATCATATTCATATTCACCCAATTCAACCAATCTTTTTTTATTTAATCTTTCCTGTTTTAATGCTTCTAATTCTTTTGTAGCATTATCTAATTCATTATCTACTACGTTTGTCATTGTTATTTGGTCAGCAAGATTACTACGACTATTTGATGTTTCTGTTTGTGCTGTTTGATACATATTTTTTAATTGTGTAAATAATGCCATTCTCATAGCACTTAGTTCGTTTAATCTAGTTTTAATTGTTTCTGTATCCGCAGAGGCACTAGGAGATGATTTATTTAAATCACGCAAATTTTTGAACATATACTGTTCAACACTTTGTAAATCTTTGAGATTCTTAATAGTCACTTTATGTTTTTCACCTAGTTGTTCGGCGTGTTTTGCATTAAAATCATCCTTGGCAAGATTTGAATATGATGACTGATCTGTATTTTGTGGAATATTACTGCTAACAAAATTTACCATAATTATATATATATTTATGGTAATAAAATTATTTTCTAATTCTTTGAAGAACAAGTAAAATTGTTAAAATTGCTAAACCAGACCAAATTAGAAATTGTAATGAAGAACTATTTTCTTTCGATAGAGTATCTTCTAATTGGCCATCTATTGTTCTGTTTTTTGAACTTCTAATTCTTTTTATATCAGCAAATGTTGTACCGAATTTGGTTAATTGGTCATCTAATTTATCATCTAAACTTCCCATATCCAAATCAACCTCTTCTCTCGCTTTTTTTAATTCTTGAATCTTTTCAAATATGGTTTGCGCTGTTGTAATTAATCCTTCATTTTCAGTCGTTAATTGTCCATAGTCTTCATGTAATGATGAGTTTTTAACTGAATTGTCAACTCTAGCTTGATTACATGCTGTAATTGCCCAACCCCCTTCATTTCCTTTATATCCTAGGGCATCTGCTATTTGACTACACTCTTTTATTACTTTTCCATTTTTTTCCCAAGTTGGTGGACCACCATAACCCCCACCACAATTGCAACAACCATCTCTCATTGATGTACCAGCAGAATCAGCATAACTAGCTGCGTCGGTACTATCAACAATAGAAGCTTTTCCTGGAAGAACGTTACCATCTTGACATATTTTATTGGTAACCGTATCACAATCTTCTTGTTTATAATTTGTTTTATAAGAATTTTTGCATTTTTGAACATATGGTCCTTTTAAATCACAACCAGCTTTACAAGATTCTACTTTTTCCGCATGATTAGGCGTGCTTCTTGGATATTTTGCTGTACAACTAGTTTTACAATTCCTAACTGATTTTATACCATCATTATATGCACTCATGAATGTTTTATAATTCGTACTATATTTTGTTATTTGTCTTTGAAATTTGGTTTCTAAATCATTTAAATATTTTAATTCTTTGTCACTTGTCTTTTTTAATTCTGCTTCGCCCTTTGAAAAATCATTCAAATTTTCTATTAAACTTAATTTATTTCTTAATTTATTTATTTCGTTTTTTCTTGTTTTTAATAAAATCATACCTTGTTGTAATTCATTAATAGCTTCTTTATTTATGTTTTCGGTTTTTTTTGCGTTATTATTCTCTTGTGAAGATAATAAGCTTGATAAATTATCTAAAAGTTTGCTAAAAACCATTTTATATCTAATATATAGAGATAAAAAAGTTCATTAGAGATTTCTATAATTATGAATTGCTGTTGCCACAAAAGCTCCTCCTAATATTATCCATATCATGTGATGCATTTGAATTGAAGGCACTGATAAGTTTTGGTCATTTACTTCTGCTTCATATTGTTTAATATCATCATTCATTCTTCTTAATTTTTTATTCATATCAGTTAAATCTTGATAACTCTTTACTAATATTTTCTTTTGACCTCTTACTTTACCATCTATTGTTTTATCTTCCGCTAATAAATTATTTACTTCTATTTTCATTTGTTGAACAGTACCCATTAAATCTTCATTCAACTTAACTAGTTTATCATACGTTGGTGAATCTAATGATACTAAACTACATTTATCATTCGGTCCATAATTATTACTCTTAGGTATAGCATTAAATTGAGTTGCTGATATTTTTTTTACGTCTGATGGGCAAGTATCATTTCTAGAATGCCAGTCTGTATATATATGTTTTTGTCCCATACTATCTATCCAAGCAGCGGTTCCATTGTCTCTATCTTGAACATTTATTTGACTTATACCACACATTTCTCCTGTATTAATTGGGTTACCCCTTGTTAATTTTTGAAATTCTTCATCGGTTAATGTTTTGCTTAAATCTGGACAAGATTGGTCTTTTGTCAACCATGATTCTGATGTGAATTGTCTAGCAATCCCCGATTTATTTACATAATAATGCTCATTATCATATTTTATTGTAATATTTCTATAAGTTGTCGTGTTACTTTGTCTCTCTGTTAATTCTGTTAAATATTTCTTATATAATTGAACATATGATTCCATATCTGTATTAAATTTTGCTTCTAATTTACTTAAAACATCACTTTCTGCTAAATTTTTCCGTTTTACGGCATTTGCTGTTGCTTCGGTTATGTGAGAATTCATTACCTCTGCTCCCTCAATAGTAGCATATTTTGCTGTTTTTAGATTATTTATTATGTTTAATTGATAAGATGATATTAAATTCAAATTATTATTTTTTATCAATCTTTTATATTTTCTTTGATTTTGCTCGAATTTTTTTCCCTGTTGAAACATTTATTTATAAACTAAAGATAGAAAACATTTATTCCTGTAATTGTTTATAAATAAAAAAATACATTGTTAATATTCCAATTGTATAATAACTGGTATACACATAACTTTGACTATTTTCATCATATTTATCCACCTTTAATGGCTTTCCCGCTACATTATTTGCCAATGTTGAATCTAACACTGTTTTTTCATTTTTGTATTTTAATTTTATATTACTAATTCTTTTATCCATATTTGTTATAAAACTTGTTGCTGTATTTACTTTTCCTTTTAAATGAGCTTCCAACATTCTTATATCTGACATAACCTTCATTATTGCATTATAAGCTCTATCATTAGGGACGCTATTAATATCTAATTTAGCATCAGGGAATGTTTTAATATAATTTTGTGTATGTGTGTGCCATCTAAATTTTATAGCCTTCACATCTTTTTCTAATTTTTCAGGATTATCACTAAAAGACATACTTATAATATATAAATAAATTATTTACATAGTCTATAATATTTCGTTTCTAATGCTGTAGGGCTATTTCTTGTTATTTCACATACTTCTCCAGGTCTCAACCCTATTGCTAATGCTACCGGGTCATATCTTGATATTTCAGGCCATTGTGATTCATTTACAATATTATATTCCTTTGCCAATTCTTCTTTCCTTTCTTTATTAATAACTTCATGTTTTGGAACAAGATTGTTTTCCAAAATATTATATAAATAATTATGTAAATTATAAATATTTGTAAAATATCCGTTTTGATGGTATTCCATATTTAATGAATTTTTTAAAGCATCATTGGGCTCATCTTTACATACAATTATTAAATCATCCTTTTTTGATAATAGATTTTCACCATCTTCATCTATTTCTATTTGATATAAATCTTCTATATAATCACACACATGTGGAGCACGCAATTTAGGTCCTAAATGATATTTATAATAAATTTTCTTTGTTTTATCAAGACCGTCTGGTTTTTCTAATAACATATCAAGTTGTTGATTATTATATAATACTAATATCTCATTAATTGTAAAATCATCGTATTCATCAGTATTATATCCACGCACTTTTGCTAAATCTAAAATTATTTTTCTAGATGTAAATATTTTTGAAATCATTTGACTATTTGCTGCTTTTTGTTTGCTCATATTTATATTATTGATATATTGATTTTATATATATTTTTCAATTTTATATAAAATTAAGTTATTTTCTTTGTTTTACTTGAATCGTCTTCCTCTTCCTCTTTTTTAACTTCATCTTCTTCTTTGGGCACTAGTAAATCTAATCCTTTATTTATTTTTTTGTCATTTATAGAACTTACAGTCTTTAAAATATTTTCAGCATCCTCTTCCTTTTCTTTACTAGCACTTCCTAATTCTCTTTCATAAACCACCTCAGGTGAATCGCTCTCCTCTTCTTCTTGTTGAAGCCTTAATCTTTCATTGCCATCTATTTCAGGAATATTATATGCATCTGTACTTTCCATAGAAACTGAGGTAGGTGTAGGCGTAGGTGTAGTTGTATCTCTTTGTATAGTAGAATAGTCTTTGAAACCTTCTTTTTCTGCTAATTTTTTAGCTTCTTGTTGTTTTTGCCATTCAAAAAAATCAGGACTATCATCATCAGGAGTAGGGGTATTTGGAGCATAATCAGGACTTACGGGGGCATAATCTGGACTTACAGGTTGTGGTGTTATTAACTCATCTTCCCAAGAATCACGATATTTACCTTTAAAATCACCACTAACCGCTTGAGTAATATATTTCATTTCTTCAGGGTCAAATTTAATAATTTCATATCGTTCTCTAGGTTCAGTATCACCTTCAAATACAACAATATCACCAGGTTCGTGTCTATATTGACTTTTTCTAATATCAACCTGAACATTTGTTCCATCATCGTCTTCTGGTGTCATACTTACTGGTGTACCAGTGTTATCTTGCAATTCTAGCCAGTCAGGAACTTTATATGCTTCCGGTTCAGGGGTTTTTTCTTTAATAATAGGCGCTCCCTTATTTTTCATTTGATGTTCTTCACTATTAACCTGATTTCTTACTTGTTCAAGATTGAAAAATCTTTGATGGGTTAGTTTTTCAACATCATCGCCTTTTGTTAATGACATCAATTGGTCTACATTATCTTCTGTGATTACTCTCATTTGAACATTCATTGTTTGTAATTCTTGCATTAATAATTTGAAAGCATATGGAACATTTATAATACTAAAATCTCTACCATATTTACTTACATTTATAACATTCAAATCGTCTACAAGATTTCCTGTAAATTTAACGGGTCCGTCTGCCATTGGACTTAAGAAAATATTATTTGATTCATTATATACTGCTAGACATCCTGTTTTATTACAAACAGCCACCTTAAATTGGTCTCCTCTTACCATCATAGACTCTTTAACAAAATGACTTATACCATGTCCTATTAAACAATCTCTGTCCATTTCTCCTATTCTTAATCCACCATTATTTGCCCTACCTTGAACTGTTTGTCTTGTTAATGCAGTTCTAGGACCTCTTGCTCTATAATTAATTTTATCCTTAGGCATATGTTTTAATCTTAAATAATATGTTGGTCCAAAATATATTTCTGTTTCCATTTGTTCTCCAGTCATTCCATTATATAAAATTTGATTACCCGAAGAATGATATCCCTCTTTTGTTAACATTTCACCATATTGTTTATGTTTGGGACCTTTATTTGAAAAAGCTGTACAGTCACCAAACATTCCATAAACACAAGCTGTTTTACTAGTTAATGTTTCAACAAGATGACCAATAGTCATGCGTGAAGGCATTGCGTGAGGGTTTACAATAATATCAGGTCTTATCCCATTTTCTGTACAGGGCATATCACATTCAGGAAGTATTATACCTACTGTTCCTTTCTGTCCTGCTCTTGAACAAAATTTGTCTCCCATGGCGGGAATTCTAGTTCCTCTAATTCTAACCTTTGCTATTCTTTTTCCTTCTTCACCTTCTGTCATAAAAGCTTTATCTACTACTCCAACTTGACCCTTTTTAGCATATACTGAATTATCTACATATGTATCTATCGAATCAATACTATTTGACCCCATTCCCATTATGACAGTATTTTCTGTCACTACTGTATTTTCTTTAATAATACCTGATTTTTTATCTAAATCTTGATAATTATATCCTGGTTTTAACCCTATTACATTATTATCTAAGACATCCATAAATTTTTTCTCAACGTTTACACTACCCATTTTCTCTAATTCTTCAAAAGCTTCGTAAGTATTGTAATATGTTGTTCTAAATAAACCTCTTTTTAACGAACCTTCATTAAAAATAACAGCATCTTCTACATTATATCCTGAGTAACACATAATAGCAACAATAGCATTTTCTCCATATGGGTGTTGTTCATTTGTAGCATAATCTAAATATCTACTTTTTGTTAGTGGAATTTGTCCATAATTTAATACAAAACAAGATTTATCAAATCTATTATGATAATTAGAATTATATAAAGAAACACCTTGTTTAGATTGACCACAAGAAAATAGGTCTCTTGGTAAAGGATTATGTTCTGGAAATATAATTTGATTCGCCATTAATCCTAATATTAATGAAGGGTGAATTTCACAATGCGTTATTCTTTTTGTTTTATACTCTTCTCTTTTATCTTGAGATTTTGCTAACAACATATTATTTCCTTCTGGTATATCGATATATTCTACAATACTTGAATCTCTTATTAAAGCTTCAACACTCTTTTCAGTAATAGAAATTTTACAATCATCTTCTAAAACATCTTTCTTTTTATTACCAAAACCATGAACTATATTTTCCCAAGTTATTGAATTATTTTCATATGCTTTGAGGACATTTTCTCTTTCATATGATATATCATCATTCATTATATAAAATAATGGTCTCATTGGTCTTCCAGCATCTGTACAGATAGATATCTCATTATTTTTTACATCAAAAGATATACTTGTATAAATATCAATCATATTGTTTCGTCGATGTAATTTCATAATATCTCTAATTCTCAATGGATTATGCGTACAGCCTATCCACGCACCATTTACAAAGACCTTTGTAGTATATTTCATATAATTTAATGAACACTCTTCTAGTAATTTTATTTGTAATTTTCTTAAATAATTGATAAACGGTCTTCCTGAACATCCTTTTGTAATAATAGTTGTTGTTGAAAGATGTTTATGTAATCCTACATTCCCCCCATTAGGAGTATGAATTGGACATAGTAATCCATATTGAGTTGCGTTTAAATAACGTGGTCCTCGTACCTTTGCACCATCTGAACCTATATGTAAATTAGTTTTTCTTAATTGACACAAAAATGACCAGAAAGAAAGTCTATTTAATTCTTGACAAGCACCTGGTCTTTTTGTATGTTCGGTAGCCCCCCAATTACCTTTAAAAGCCTTTCTAAATCCAATATCAACTATTCTTTCACTAAAAAAGTTTTCATGATTATTTAAAAATAAATTTACAAAATCTAAGCCTTCATATGATGTTTTATTTTTACTATATAAAAATTCTCTATCAATCTTCAAATATATATCATCTAATTGTAATTTGTAATATTCATTAAATAATTCGTGTATTAATTTTCCTGATGGGTAGATTCTTTTATATTCATAACTATCTCTATTTGTTGGTTTCTCTTGACCAATAGAAGCATTCAATAGTCTTTTTACAATATAACCTAAAAATAATGCTTTTGCTTTAAAATTTAATTCCCCGATATGGGGTAAAAAATAATTCATTAATATTTGTAATGTATGATATTTAGTTTTTCCCTTTGTTAATGAACTAATATATGATATAGCTGCTTGTTGTGTGAATATAGTTCCAGCATCATGAACACTAGGTATAAATAAATCAACTAGATTTTCATAACGCTCCATATCTAATAAACAATATTGTATAATTTCTTTGTCGGAAATAACTCCCAATGCTCTCATTACAATAAATAAAGGAACAGGTTTTCTTACTTGGGGTATATTTACAACAATTTGATTATTACTAGAAGATGGTTGTTCTCTAACTAGTCTTGCAGAAAGAGTTCTTTTCGGTTTTGAAGCATCTTCACTAACAGATTTTATTTCCGCAGCAAATGAATATATATCATTTACATCTTTTAATACATATAATAAATTATCTCCTCTACCTTCTTGTGAAACAATCGCCTTTTCATTACCACCTATAATAAAATATCCTCCTGGGTCATTTCTACATTCACCCATATTAAATCTTGCTTCTGGGGATAATCCTTGAAGCAAACACATATCTGATTGTAACATAATTGGAAATTTTCCCAAATATATTTTTTCAAATTCTAATGTTTCTTTATGAACTATAAATTTATCCATTCCTCGTGTACCATCTCCTTTATCCATTAGAATTCTTATTTTCATAACTACATCATAATGTATTGTAAAGCCATAAGTCATATTTCTTAATCTGGCTTCATTTGGATACATATAATGTTCTCTTGTTTCATCAAAAATGACAGGTTTTCCATAATATATTCTATCTGCATTTTCACCACCTAAATATATATCACATTCATATTTATAAACTTTTGTTTCTTGGTCTAAAGACTTAAAAATTTTAAGTGGGTTTCTATCTTTAAAAATTTCTTTAATTCCTTTTGAATAAAAAGCATTATACGAATCTAAATGATGTTTTACAACAACATTTGTATTTTCTCTAAAAAATTTGTTTATTGTTTTCCAAGATATGTCTGTTTGATTCATATACTATATCATTAGCCTTTTTTTTAAAATATAAATTAAAAGATAATATTAATTAACTATTAATTTAATTATGTTGGAGACCTAAAATAACAAGACCAATTAAAACAAACATTGCAATTAATGGTAATAAAACCAACAACCATGAAAGTTGTTTATAACCTTTTTTGCATAAAATATTAAGTAAATAAGTCCATCCTAATACATACAATACTTCAAAAACAATATAAAATACATTATTAATAGGGGTTCCTGCTTTCATTAATCCACATGCAAATACATTAGGATTTCCAATATTTTGATAACATTGTGATAAAACTGCTAGTACAGATATACCTAAATAAAGTTGTGCTGGAGTACACAAAGAATTGAATAATTTTAATGCGTTCATTATATATTATTCTAATATAAAAATACTTATGCGGCTGTTGTTGTTGTTGGTTCTGGTATTTTTATGGTGAATTTTGGGTCTACTGCTTTATCAGAAGCTGATGAATAAAATTTGGGGACATTTGCTGTTTTAGAAACAGGCATTTTATTCAATAAGCCTGGTTGATGCATTGGGTCAGCCTCCATTAAAGCTTTGCCCCCTTTATATCTTATTGGTACATTGCTTATAGCATTTGTACCTTTATACCAACCTAATAATCCATCTCCAAGTCCAATATTATCTAAAAATCCTCCTCCTTTCTGTTTTAATTTTTGAACAGTTCTTGTATTACCGTTTGTATTAATAGGGTCAGGTAAAACTGGATTTTTATTTAACTTAATACCTGTAAATATTTCACCAACATTTGATGGATATACGCAATTATATTGTCCCATTCCACCTCTTTGTCTTCTTCTACGTCTTCTTTTTTTTGTTTTTCTCTTTTTTCTTCTGGATTTTCTTCGTTTTGATTTTCTTCGTTTTGATTTTCTACGACCACCTTTACGAGTAACGCATTTTCTATGCAGTTTTGCTTTTTTGGGATTTAATGACTTATTATTTTCTTTAAATCTTTGTTGAACATCTTTGTTAGTTTCAAAATAACATCTAGGAGTATTTTTACATTTATTATTTGAAAGCTCTTCACAAGGTTGTTCTACTACTGCTCGAACTGCTACTGTTACTGGTTTTGGTGCTACTACTGGTGTTGAACAAGGTTGTCCAAAAGAACTACAAGTTTTTTTACAGTATTTGCCGGCATCTCTAGAACATATTTCTCTAATTTGTGCCTCAGCTTCAGCTTTCCGTGCTACGTTAGTTGGGTCATTCATCCATTGTACTTTTCTTCGTAATCTCTCACAATTATTGTTTCCTTTACTTCCATATTTGGCACTATCATCATCTACACAGCCTAAAGTACTTTTAACAGGTTTATTATCAAAGCATGCTGAACGAGCTGCCACAAAACCTAACCCATCTTCTGTCTTTCGGGAAACACATGCGTTAATTTCATTGGAAGTGTCTCCACCTCTTCGTTTTCTTCTAGTTTTTCTTTTTTTTCTTATTGTTTTCTTTTTTCCGCCTCTAAATTTGCGATTGAACTTTCTTCGTGTAAATGTCATATAAATATTGATGAGATTTAAAAAATATTTAATAATTAACTAAATATTTATTCAATATCAACATGTGTAAGCATATGGCGACGACAACACATTTTATTCAAATTTAATTTATCAAGAACTGTACCTTCTGGTGTTTTTTTAACATTCGTATTATCTAAATAAAGAACCTCGTCGGTATCCATATCTTTTGAGATTTTGATTTTACGCACTTCTTTAATATAAAACAAATATTTATCAGCTAATACATTGCCGCATGTAAAACACTTAATTGGTATAATCATATTTTAATATATATTAATAAAATTATTATTAAATCAATTTTACTTAAATATATTAAGATGGTGTACATTTACCATCTTTATTCATACAAGGTTTTGGGACTCCTTTTGATACATTTCCGGCATCGTCTAAATAATAAAATTCATCCCAAGGGATAAGTTTTCCTTTTTTTGCTCCGGCAGATTCTGGTTTACAATAACACATATCAGTTGGTCCTGTTTTACTTCCTTGCTGACATTTTTTTACTTTTCCTTTATCTGATGTTACCCATACACAACCTCCTAAAGCTGTACATCCACTCTTATCTTTTAAAGTAACACAAGTATTATTATCTGTTTTATTTTTCAAATCTTGTTGCATTTCCTTAAATGAAGGGGGTTTTTTAAGAGAATTAAATTTTTCAACAACAACAACCTTTTCTACCTTTGTCTTAGGTGTTTCAAATTTTATCCCCTTTACTGCTATATAAGTGGTTAGACTCAATAAAACAATAACAACAAATAAAATACTCAATCCATTTTTAAAAAAAAATAAACCTATTTCCGTTACTATATCTTGTTCAGTCATATATAATGAATTAGGATTAAAATTTTCATTATATATAATTAATTAACGTCGGCGTCTGCGGCTTCTGGATTTGCGGCTTTTGCGGCGTTTGGTTTTGCGGCTCTTGCGTTTACGTTTGCTTTTGTTCTTTCTTCGGCGTTTGCTTTTACTCTTGCGTCTTTTCTTAAGCTTGCGACTCTTGCGTCGGCGTTTTCTTCCTCCCATAGTAGGAGCTACAACACCAGCTGTACCTGGTTTTTTAAGCTTTGCTTCGAGGGCTGCTACCTTACCCTTCACACCTTTTACTTCTTTTGTGGCTTGTTCCATTCCTTCTTTCGTCTTCTTTTCCATTTCCATCATTTTTTTTTTCGCTGCGTCTATCCTCGCCTGGGCGGCATCACATTGAGCCTTCATTGGGCCAAATAAATTAGGTCTATTGCAGAGAGCTGGTAGTTTTCCCCCTCTGCGTTTACGACTACGTTTGCGACTTCTATGTCTTCGTGATTTTACCATTATAAAATATAATTAGATAAAAATTATATTTTAATTGTTGCTAAAAATAACGCATCATTGTTCCACCAATTTGTAACCTTCTGTTGTTTTTGTCTTTCTATGAATTGTTTTATTGTTTGTAAATTCTAAATGACATTCTTTACATATATTTGCTAAATTTGCCGGATGATTTTTATGAATGGTTCCAATATAATTATTAATATCTGCTTTTTCTTGAGGCTCTAAATGATGAATATCAATTCCTACACGATGACACCATTCGCAATCACCTTTCAACTTTTTAGAATTATAACTGGATTTCTTCTTTTTTAAACTTCCACATAATTTTTTATTGTATTTATTCCTTAATTTATATGTTTCTTGAATAAATTCATCAGGAAAATCAAACGATTTACATACTTCAATACCATACATGTTTTCTCCTGGACCATCCTCTAATTTTCTAGTATAATACAAGACACCATTAATATTAGTAACAGACATATGTTTGATTGCTAATTTTTTCAAAGATGTTATTTCTTTCATAGTTGTTAATTGGTGAAAATGGGAAGCAAAAATATGAGATGCTCCTTTTTTATTTAACCAAAGTAAAACTTCTGCGAAAATAGAAACCGCACTAGATGTTTCCGTTCCAGAACAAACTTCATCTCCTAAAATTAAACTATTCTCGTCGCAAGTATTAATAAAAGTAGATACTTCACTCATTTCTACTGTGAAAGTGCTTAATCCTTTAAAGATATTATCATTTCCCAAAATCCTAGTATAAATCGCCGTATATGGTTTATATTCAAAACTAGAACAAGGAACAAACATACCTGCTTGTGCCATAATAACAGATATACCAACGGACCTATTAATGCTTGATTTTCCTACTCCATTTGTGCCAAAGATTAACATCCCATCTTTCTTCTTTCCAATACTTACATTATTAGGTACATAAGTTTCGTTAATTTGAATCTTTTCAATGAGAGGGTGTCTAATATCCTTTGCTTCTATAAAGGATTTTTTAGCTTTATTTTTGATAACTGGCTTGCAATAATTATTGTTTTTACTAACAAATGCTTTTGTTACTAACATATCTAAATTGCTTACATATTTTACAAAATCATTCATTTCATTATTGTATTCACGGAGAGAAATAATAAATTCTGTATAAACATTTGTTAATATTTCTCTCATATTATCCAATTTTTGACCATATTTATCATAAAAATTTTTCAAATCAGTTCCAAGAAGTTTTTTATTACCTCCCACAGCACCAGCAGTAGGTTTAAACGAAGAAAAATCTAATCCGTTAACAATATATTTATTTTTTTTATGATGTTTTGTTAAATTTTCCTGAATACCTTTACATCTAGCATTTGTAGCATAGAAATACATTCCGTTTTTTTCTGTATTATGAACCTTTATAACATTTGGTGCTTTTCTATCGCTAATTTTATATAGTAAAGAAGTAATAGTAGATAACCATTTCGTTTTTGTTTCATTTATCTCATCAAACTCTTGACTTGCGTCATCTAATACCTCATTTATTCCTTTATTTATAAAATTTTGTTCAAATTTATTATCTACAAGTGAAGAACAAATTTCCATATTCAAAAATCTCTCCAAAAGGGAAATTAATTTAGTACAAACTTCTTCAATATTTGTTCCAATATTATTTTCAATGTATTTCATCATGACCTTATCTTGTTTTAATATTTGGTGAATATCTTGAATACAATGTAAATTATTATTGAAATTATATAAATCATTTGGAGAGATTTTGTTAAAAATAATTTTTCTATATAAATGTTCAATGTCTGTAATAGCTTGAAAGGATTTTCTTAAAAATTCATATTTATCCCAATTTTCAATCAAGTATTCAATCATATTATATTGTTCATTTAAATATGAAACATCGGTAACAGGGTGTAGTATTTTATCTTTTAAGTATCTTCTTCCCATTGGTGTAACACATTTATTAATAAGTGTTTCTACACTAGAATGCCTCCCTTTATTTCCCCCAATACTTACAATATTAAGTTGTCTTAAAGAATGGTTGGCTAGTAAAAGTCTATTATCAATATTGTCAAATTTTGGTCTTTGAAGTTTATTTGTTAGATTAGCATTATGTTGCCAAATAAAATCAAGTAAAAAGCATAAACTTTTTAGCGCGAATGGATTTTGAGATAATTGTGAAGATTCCATATAGGATTCAAAATCTTTTATATCTTCATAAAATTTCAAAAGTATTTCTTTTTGATAGGTTTGATTATCACAATTATTAGCTTGAATAGAATGTTCGTCATTATTATTTTGATTAATAATATGAATGGACTTTGTATCTAAATCAGCGTATTGAATAATATCATTAACATATCTTTCTTCTTTATAATTATGAATAATAACTATTTCACTTGGATTATAAATAGCATTAAATCTTTCTAGTTCATCAAATACAGTAGTATTATGAATATCTTGTTTTTGAATATGATGTTCAAATATTTTAACAACTCCGGTAAAGGCATCAATTACAGAACATCCGAAATAAATGGTAGGATTTTTATTATGAAATCCAGATGATTTATTGATAACATAACAAGCGATATTATTTGTATCTGTATCTTTCTTTTCAACACTAAAATTACATCCAGGAGAATAAATATTATCTAATGCTCTAGTTTTTTTTGTGCTTCCAGGTACTGTTCCATTTTCTTCCCAAACAGCGACAGTATACCCATTATCTGTTAAAATTTTGACCCATTTTTCTAATAAATAATCAGCGTGCGTAAATCCAGCCATTTTAACAGGATATATTACACCGTCGTCCCATTTGATAGATAGATTTTTATTAGCAACGTTCATATAAGTAATTTTTAGATAGTCTTCAAAACATGCATTCAGATATTCGCCAGTAACTTCATTTTTTGGAGTATAGATTTCATAAAATCCACCACATTGCCATAGTAAAATTGTATTCGTTCCAAATTCTAGTTGATATTTTTTTAAATATTTAAAATAATCAGCTATCATTCTTTCATCTTTATCTTCTTTTTTTTTTATTTTTTTGTTTTTTGGCATCAAGTAATATATTTAATATAGCTTGATACTTTAAATGTCTTGTATAAATATTTTATAAGTTTTCAAAATAATCATTGTTTTTAAATGCTGGACTCGTCCAATGCCAATACTCTTTCAAATCTTTTTTCAAATCATTTTCTTTTAAATGCCAAGTAAGCATTCCATAAAAATCATCATTAAGTAAATATTGTTTTATATTTTTTTTACGCAAAACGTCACTAAATATAACATATTCGTGACGCCCACTACTATCATTATAACAAATGTCTTTTAGAGTATCATTATTAATAAAATAAGTACAGTGGATGACAGCGACAGGATGTATTCCTACCATTCTTTTATGCAATAGTTCCATATAATTATCATGATGAGCATAATAACCTTCATTATCTACGGCATAATGAAAATTAGAATATCCGGTTTTTGTAGGTAACATGGGACCAAGAACCTTATATTTTTTATATTTAATCATAGTCTTAAATGTATTTGGAGTAACAAAATTATCACAATCTGCTACAAAATAGTGTAAATTATTTTTTATTGCATAATCAATAGAATTTTGACGAATTTTACCTAATATATGAAATCTTTTTGTATTCCAATCACGATGAGCCATTTGTTTTAATTCAGGAAAAATACTGGAATCATCATAATATACCGAAGCATATTCCTTACCATATTTGCCTATAAAATCTAATAATATTTCTGAAGAATTATCATTATTATCATTTGTGCGTATATAAAGGTGTAATTTTTTTTTGTCATAATCTTGATTGTAAATACATTTTAAATAAAATGGAAGACAAGCCGCTTTGTCTTTTACTAAAATAGCAATTAATATATCTTCGTTTATATCGTGACCCAAGCATACATATTCGGATATATTCATATCAACAAACGTATGACAAAATTTATGATTATTACAATATGTTTCTAAATTATGTGTATCCCAACTAGAACAAATAGGTTTGCATTTTGGATAAACCCAAAAACGATTATCTCTTCTATCATCTCCATGAAAAAATTTGGACATTATAAATAAGAATATGTTTTATTTATAATATTTAAACTAAAATATCATTATCAGTATTATATGGATTAAATCTTATTTCATTATTTCGTCGAAGAGGTTGTTCTTCTTCTGTGGGTTTTTTATAACATATACATCTAGCAAAAATAGTAATTAAAAAACATCCTCCCAAAATAAATATTCCTTCTATCAAATTTTTATTTGGTCCATAATCCATTTTTGTTGGATTTGCCAATACAATACTAATTACAAAACAATATCCTAAAATTAAAAATACCCAACCCATAAAATAATCAATAGTATATTTACATATCGACCTAGAAAAAAAATGATTAACTAAATTCATTTAATAACTATATTTCTTCTTCTTTATGCCAATTATGTAAAAGTATATCCCCATTTTTATTACTTACATCGCCACTTAAATATGCATTTTCAAAAGTAGAACGGAGAATATGATCGGGAGCTCCACTTCCTATTTTTGTTAAATTATGTTTTCGTAAATATTCTTTAACTTCTTGAATTGATTTACGTTTTAATACATCTACTTCTTTTTTAATATTTTTTCTAGTTTTTTTACTTTTAACTAATACACCGACCTTTCCACCGATTTTACCCAAAGTTATTTTCCTTCTAATCCTTTTAGTTTTAATTTTGTGTTTTTTTGGTTTTACAGGTTGATTCATTACTTTAAATTTATCTTTTAATTTATCCAATTTATCTTTTCTTTCGTCAAAATCCGTATTAAGATTAAATATTGGCGGTTTAAGTTTAAATTCATCTTGAATTTCTTCTTTATTTTTTTTTAATGTTTTGTTATATTGTCTATAAGTTGGTTTGCTTCCTCCTTTTAAACAACCATATGGTGGGTCATTAATTACTTGCATGGGTTCAATATCAACCTTAATATTATTAACCATAGGTTCAACAGAAGGTTTAATATTTCGTTCTAATTTTTGTTTTTTCATTGTTTTTTGTCTTTTTCTTTTTTCTTTTAATTTTTTCTTTTTCTTTTTCATTTCTTCAAGATATGATAATGTTTCTTGAAAATCATTTTTAAAAGTATTGTTTTCTTTATCTATTTCTTCTTTTTCCTCTTTTTCTTTTTCCTTTCTTTGATGTGCTTTTATTTTTGCTATTAACTTTTTTTTAATATCATTAGGTTTAATATTACTTTTAAAATTAGGTTTTTTCTTTTTCTTTTTTTCCTTTTTACTACCAGACATTTTAAAAAAAGCAGGGTTGATTGAAATACTTTTCTTACTCATATTAATATTTACAGAAAATTTAATATGAATTTTAACAATACATATGGGATAAAATATCTTTGATACTTTTATCCTTTCTGGATTTTACTTCGTCATTATCTAAAAACATATTATAACCCTTATTTAAATCTCTAATGGTAATAGTTAGTTTTTTTTCTTTTGGTAAACAGAATACTCTACGTCCATGGGCAATTTTAACTTTTGCTAAAAGTGTTTCAATATCTCTTCCATAAAATTTAAAATAATCCATTTTATCTTCAAACCAACTTTTATTTATTTTTTCGTGTAATTTCCAACCAATATCTTTAACTTTTTTCTTAAATATTAAAAATAATTCATCATATTTATAATCATCTGTATTAAATCTCCAAGTAAATCTAGAATCTAAACCTTGATTGTAAGCAAAAAAGCAATTTTTTAATTCGTCTTCATAACCAGCAATAATTACCATTAAATCATCTTTGTTATCACTCAATCCTTCACATAATGTATCAATACATTCTTTTGCGAAAGAATCTCTTTTTTCAGAGTTACCAAGAGCATATGCTTCATCAATAAAAAGAACTCCGCCTTTTGCGTCTTTAATAACATCTCTTGTTTTTATAGCAGTTTGACCAAGATATCCTGCGATTAAATCGGCTCTTGTTACTTTTTTAAAATATTTTTTACTGAGAATACCTAATTTACTAAAAATTTTTCCGATTATTTTTGCTGTTTCAGTTTTACCTGTTCCTGGGGGTCCATAAATTACGGTATGCATGAAATCATCGTTTTTTGAATTTGAAACCTTATGAAATTCTTGTATAAAATATAAAATTTGGTCAACAATTGAGTTTTTCAATTTATTCATACCAATCATATTTTTTAATTCTAATAAAGGTTCTTTTATGTTATGAATGGCAGTCATATTAATATTATATTCAACATCAAATTTTAAGGGATAATCTTCTATTAATTTTAATATATCATCAAGTCCTTCTATTTCGACTTCTATATTTACTTTTTTCTTCTCAATCTTAGGTGCTGGGGGAGGTAACGCTGAAGGTGGTGGATAATATATACTTCGTCTTTTTGAACGTTGATAATTCCATACAGGAGCATTATACTTTGAATGAAATTTATTATTAGAATAAGCAAATAAAGATGATTTTGTTTCTAGAGCTTTGTTCTTTTTTGATAAATTAGTAAAAAAATCATCAAACGATTTTGGTTTATTTCCATCACCATACTTAATTATTTGGGTATTTGAAATATCTGTAGTTTTATCTAAAGAATTTATTATTTTTGAAAAAGTGTCGTCCATTGATTTATTTTTTTTTCTATTATTTTCTAGATTATCTAAAACGTTATTAATACTCATATTCAAAGTATAATCGCTTGTTTTTATATTTCTTTTATAAATTACTTTGTTATTACTTGTA
>Ga0315316_10000078_pt1 | contig 47198 bp, 43 predicted proteins | sample M160m3416metaG_FD_203702 | JGI IMG/M metagenome (GOLD analysis project Ga0315316, IMG submission 203702) | Ammonia-oxidizing marine archaeal communities from Monterey Bay, California, United States - M1 60m 3416 | ecosystem: Environmental > Aquatic > Marine > Intertidal zone | place: USA... | reverse complement strand
GAGGGTAAAAAAATGGTTATAAGTCAATATTTAAATATTGTTAAACTCGGTTTTCAGGATAATTACGAAGGAACAGACACTGAATTTAAAAAGAAAATAAAGGATTTTGGAGAAAAATGCCCTAATGGGGATGCTGAAACAGTATTATATCTAAGAGATCCAATTAAAAATCAAAAATGGAAAAATTATGAAGAAAATTTTTATAATAAAAATTCAACGAATTTACCAAAATATCCATATACAAATAAGAAGGAACATGAAAACAGAATTCAGAAAAATTGTTCATCAATCTTTTCCATGACTGATCTAGCAAAAGAGATTGAAGTGATTAAAAACGAAGATGAAAATAGTGGTAAAAAGAAATCTAAAAATGGTGGTAAAAAGAAAACTACGAAAGTAAGAAAACACCAAGGTATCATTCAAACAGGAGGAAATGCTGGTAGATTAAGAAAAGGATATAGATATTCTGGTAAAAAACTTAAAAGTGGATTACCACAAATCATTAAATGTAAATCTAAAAAATGTTAATTTTATTAAATAATTGTTGCTATTTTACGATAATAGATATTATTTGGTCTGATGATTTTAAAAATCTGATCATTTTTACCACCATAATAACGACAAACTACATCTGTATTACTGATTAATGGTAAATTTAAACCATATGTAGAATAAATTAATTTTGTTTCTGTTTCATTTAATAAAACATGTTGTGGAACCATATGATGTTTGGTTATATTAAATAATAATTCATTTATTTTAAAAATATTAAATTCAATATCACCAAATTCTTGTTTTATATTTGCTAATTGAGAAGTTGTTAATTCATCTCTAAAAACTAAAATTACTAATATTGGATTCTTTTTTATTATATTTTTTATTATTTTTCCGATTTTCGAGAGATTAACTTTATCATCCCAAAAAATAGTATTAGCACTTTCAATATTTAAATTAATATTATCTGCTTTATATTGTTTCTCTATTTCATCTAATGAAATATTTACATAATCTTCTTTCATATATTTGGAAACACTAAATCCTCTATCATTTAACATTTCTATTATTGTTGCTCTTGCTTTTCGTAAATTATTATAATCTGGCATATCTTAATTATAATTTATTCAAATATAAAATTTTTACAATTTAAATCAAATCAAATTAAATCAAATTAAAATCGAATACAATTATATTTAATTAATCAATAAAATGGTTTTAATTAACGATATTAAGGATATTGTATTTTCTTATAATGGAAAATTAGAAGATAATACAATGTTTTTATGTGATTTTTATGACAACATTTACGATAATGTAATGCAACATGAAGGAAATTCATTTTCTGCTAAAGAACTTGAGACTATATATCATAAATCTCTACCTTGTCCTTTTGAATATATGGATAAACAAGATACAGTTGTTAAAAAATGGTGGAATAGAATTAAAGATAGCAATTTTCTTAAATTAGCAAAAGAAGAATTATATGAAGATATATTTGAGAACGTGGAAAAAAAGTCAAGTGATATTGGAAGTAATTATTTCATGGAATGTTTTGAACAAATTTATAAAATAAAATTAGCACGACATCCTATAATCTATGATTTAAATATTGATATTTAATAAAATTGAAATTGAAAATTTTTACCGTTATATCGGTTCATTATAAATAATGAAAAATAATAAAATATAAAATTTCCAGTCCTTATTTTTTATCATTATTTTCAATTTAAAGAAGGAAAATTGGAGGAGGAGGAATATATTCTAATGTCATATGCTCTTCGGACTCAATTGCCTCTTCAAATTTCTTATTTGACTTTTTACGACATTCTGATTTAAGCCATTTATTCCAAGCAGATCTACTTTCCCAAGATGAAATTGTAATCATTCTTCGACTTTGATAAGCAACTAAACTATTTTGTGTCATTGGAACCCAATAAGATTCCGCATTTTCAAATCCTTCATAATTTTTTACCTTTTTATTCAAATCTCCTAAATATTTCTTAACATTAAATTCACGACCTGGTTTGGCAATACGAGTACTGAGAATCTTTACTGGTTTCTTATCCATAAATCCTTCAAGTTGTCCCATATATAAATCACAGTCATAAGATGTATATCCTCTAGATAAAAATCGTTGAGGACGAAATCTAGAAGCAAGTGTTTTACTAAAATTCATCATTATTATTTAAATTATTTAAATTATTTGTTATTTTAATTAAATTATCTTTAAATCAATTTTAATTTTATTCGTGGTAAATTGCCATTTCAACGCCTGTTTCCTTAAATGAATTCTTTATATAAAAACCGACTTTATCTTTACCACAATTTAAAATACATTTGTAACAACCAAATGCTTCTGATAATTTCATTAAATGTTGAACTATCGCTTTACCTAAACCTCGTTTTCTATACTTTCTACTAATTACTATATCTTCTATATGTCCAACTTTTGAACAGTTATGAATAAATTTCATTTCTATTAATAAAGTACCTGCACCCATTAATTTACACGTGTTCAAATTTTCTATTACATAAATCATATGATTTTGGGGCATCTCGTTAAATCGTTTGATGAAATCTTCTTTGGTTATATTACCAACGGTTGTTAACTCGGATAATATAGTCAAATAACCTTTATCATAATCATTGATTCTTAATTGACGTATTATAAAATCGTTTGTAGCCATATTTGATATATAAATTACTATTAATATACTTATACTATTTTTGTTTAATATTTAAAGCATTCTTCCAAAGTTCTAACATCTCATTATTATGTTCCTTACCAAATTCTAATATATAGTTTCTCTTATTTTCATAATTTGTTGTTAAAACTTTATTTTTTAAATCCGCCCAAGAATTAAAAAATACAAAAATATCTTGATGTTCTTCACAATACCACTCTGATTTATTTAAATAATCCTTTAAATAAGGTGGACTCCAAAAAAAATTACTATTTCTTACAGATAATTCTTTAATAAAATTTAGACTGGGTATAAAATATATAATTCCTAATTGAATTGCCTCAAATAAGGATAAATTCGACCAAGCATAAGGTATATGTATTATACCCTTAAAATCAACTAAATCACTTGGACCATCATATTTTCCACAATAATTTTTTATATTATTCATTCTCAAAACTGCTGATAAATCTATCATTATTGTATCATTATGATATGGAGGGACAAAAAACATTTCACTTTTATTTACTGTTTGTGGAATTTTATATTTTCCTTTAAATGATAATTTATCTTTACTAAATTTTTTTGATATAAAACCACACGGTTTTATAATTTTTTTACCAATATTAACTGATTTACTTATAGCATATATATTTTCAAATTTTGTATACGAAAATACTTGAACATTATCCATATATTTAGTATCTCTTAATAAATTATAATATTCATCATCTGGAAAGTCTGTCGTATTTGTTGCTTTATCAGAATAATCCATACGATTACATATCCATATAATTAGTTTTCCTTTATATTTATTTTGAAGAAATACTCTAGATATTGGACAAGTATCTGATACAACTATTAAATCAAAACTATGATAAAAATCTTTATATTTATTCCAAGCCCTTTTCGCTAGATTGTGATCAATATTATAAATAGCACCACCACTTGTCTCACCATCTGTGAATTTTAAATGTTCTGTATCTAACCCTAATTGTTCAGATACATATTGAAAATCATTAAATAATCCTTTATGAAATCCTAAATGTAATACCTTCATTATTTAATTAAATTATAATTATAAATTTAAGTATAATTTATTAAATTATTATCCTTATTATAATAATGTTATAATATGAAAGAAAGTAAGTTTAAAAATGGATATTGTCAAAAATGTCTTATTAGAGAAAGGCAAAATGTTTTTATTAAAAATGATTCTGATTCATTATGTTATAAATGCTATAAACTTTCTAAATTTTGCGTTGTATGTTACACTAACTTTTCTACAAATGGCGATTTATGTTATCAATGTTTATATAAATGGAGAAATCGTAAATTAGAAAAATGTCCATTTTGTAATGAAGATAATTGCGGCACTAGAAAAGGTGATCCGATATATTATTGTTCAAATAATTCTAAACATGGTAGTAGTCCTGAACTTAACTCATTATTAAATTTTATTTATTCACATTCACTGAAATATAGCAAAAAAAAATAATTTCCAGTCCATTCTTTAATATAATATAAATTATTAACTTTCTGTTTTATTTGTATCTGTCCCATTCATAACATAATTTGACATAATATCTTCATACACTGAAGAAAACATTTCTGTTGTTGCATTATATTGTGTTTGAGCATATTCTGAAATATTTTCAGCATATTCACAAACTCTTCCCGATACATCTCTCAACATAGATACAGTCATCCTTGATTTTCCTACTAAACGTAAATAATCACCATTCATATATTCATCAATACAATGACTATAACAAGTTGCTGTTGTTTTTTTACTATCATAAAGAGTACACTGAAAATTACATACTGAATACATCGTACTTTTTCCAAAAAATTTCGTTAAACCTCCATCTTTTTCATTAATTGACATATAAGATGCAATCATTACAAAAAGAATGACATTTACAAAATGCCATCTACTTTGTGTTGAATAACAGATTAATTTCCAACTGGAATATAATACTGTTCCAACTGATACTAATACAACAATTAACCAACTAAAATCATAAAGTGATTCAATTATCATATCTTTTACAAAATATTGTAAATGAAATCCATTCGGACAATCACAACACGATGTTTTATCTAATGTTGCACCAAACATTTTTAATTGCATACAGGGACAGCATTCACCATCATCTGTTGTTAGCAAAAGTGTTGTATGCCACATTTGATAACCGACACCCAAGATTAGAACTGTAATAAATAATTTTTTTGTAGTATGTATAATAATATTCATCATGTTATTTCAAAAATTTTGTATAAATTATTATAAACTAATACTAAATCAATTTTAATTTATAAAGTTGTTACTGTTTTTGCTAAATTCTTTGGTTTATCTGGTTCATAACCACGTAAAATTGTTAGACAATATGCAATTAATTGTAATGGGATTATAGATATTATTGAAGAATAAGAATCATTTCTTGGTATTTTTATTATATGATGATAATTATCATTATTATAATCATCATTATCTGTTATTAAAATATTTAAAGATCCTCTACAAATTGTTTGAGCGGCAGAAATTTCTATTCTTGATGAATCACCCATTTTTAAAAATATGATTGGAGTTCCTTCATCAATTAAAGCAAAAGTTCCATGTTTTAAAGCAGATGTTGGATATCCTTCAGCATGAATATAAGATAATTCTTTTATTTTTAATGCTCCTTCTCTCGCAATTGCTTCTGTTTCTTTAGTTCCTAAAATAAATATTGATTTAGCATCTTTTAATTTAGTACATATTTCTTTACATTTATGATATTGATTAAAAACCGCACTCATATTCATATGAATATTTCTTATATCTCTTATCATTTCCGTTCTTGAATTTAAAGATGTATTCCTATTTTGAGAAAACCAAATTGCTATTAATGATAATACTAAACATTGAGATGTAAATGATTTTGTTGCAGCTACACCTACTTCACGACCTGAATTTAAATATACACCACAATCTGATTTATGTGATATACAACTACCTACAACATTAACTACTGAAAATATGGTTATTCCTCTTTCTTTACAAAGATCTATCGCCATACTTACATCTTTTGTTTCACCCGATTGAGATAAACATAATATACCAAAATCTGTAGCATTTTCTGGTATATAAAATTGTTCAAATTCTGAAGCATCAATTACTTGTACTGTTTTAAAACATCGTAATTTTCTCATAAAACGAGCACCTACATGTCCCGCATTTAAAGATGTACCACAACCTAAAATAATTAAATTTTTTATATTTATTAATAAATCTGATTTACTATCTAAACCACCCAATTTAACTTTATTATTACCATCTAAACGTCCACCACTATTATAAGCATTTATTATACTATGTGGTTGTTCATAAATTTCTTTGATAGTCCAATATGGATATGGTTCTGGTGATAAAGATATATATTCAGAAATTGTTTTTCTTAATTGATGTTCAGATAATTGAAGATCTTCTGTTTCTTTATTCTCTGGATTTAATTGTTTTATTATATTTTCTTCTCTAACAATTACCATTATTTCTTTATCATCTAATGAAATATATCTATTTACATAATTCGAAAAAACACTCTGTTCAGATGCTATTATCGCAAAATCATTATGAACACCAAAACCTACTAATAATGGACTACCATTTTTTGCTAAGTATAAACGATTTGGCTCATTTTTATTTACTATTACTAAAGCCCAAGTTCCTTCTAAAATTTGAGTCGCATTATTTATAGCATCATACATATCTAAACCATCATCTAATAAACTACTTATTAAATTTGATACTACCTCTGTATCTGTTTCTGATCTAAATTGATAACCCTTTTTTATTAATTTATCATGAATATCTTTATAATTTTCAATAATACCATTATGAACTACTGAAATTTTATTATTAATATCATGATGAGGATGAGCGTTTATCTTAGTTTTTGGTCCATGTGTTGCCCAACGAGTATGTGAAATACCAATTGTTCCTTTATGTTTATGTTTATCCATATTTAATACATTTAAAGCACTATTTTCTGGGGATGTCGCATACTTACTAAGAATAAATTCATTCTCTAAAATAGTACAAATACCAGCAGAATCATATCCACGATTCTGTAAAATTTGTAACCCTTGATATAATATACCAAATGCCATTTTTGTTCCTATATACGCACAAATTCCACACATTCTTTAATAATATTAAAGATTATTTTATTTTTTATACAACTATCCATTCGGTACAATAAACTGAATTCCAAGTTTTTGGACCCTGAGGACCAAACCATAATTTAGGAGCAACTACTATTTTATCATCAGATTCATTTAAATATGCACCCCACCAACTAAATGAACTATTCGCAATAATATGATGCTTACACATTGACATTACATACATATCGATATAATCTTCATTCCCTTCTACAAAATGACAATTAAATTTACTAAAAAGATTACTATTCTTACACCAAGCAATATCATCTGAAAAAATTACCAATTTATAATCCTCTATTAATTTTTTATATGGAATAACTAATTTATTAGAAATCGCAATTAAAGCACTTTCATAATATTTTTCACTTTGGACAGGATGAACATGTTGTAAATTTACATAATCACCTCTTCTAATATGAACTGATATTGTTTTAGGACTGGAATTACTAAATTTTTCTAAATTTTCATTTACTAAATTTTTTATATCTTGTCTTAATAAACATGTTTTGAAAAATTTTATAACTGAATCTTTATTATTTTTGAAGTATTTTTCAGATTGAAAATATCCTCGCATTCTCATTTCTTTCTCATAAGGCAATTTTTGATATTCAAAACCTCTTTCTGAATAAATACGCATATGTGTTGGTTCTTTTAATCTAGGTAAATATTCAAATATTGTATCATCATAATCTTTACGATGTGTTGCGGTAATTCCTAAATTCGTTTTCTCTGAAAAATAAATCTTACCATCATTATTATCAATTCCATGTGATAATCCTGTAGCGATCTGAAACATTTGGTTTCCTAAACCACCCATTAAATAAGTATAAACAACCATTATTATAATTTATATTAATTATAAATCTTTAAATATTGTATTTCATATATATTCACATATTTAAATATATATTTTATTAAATCTGTTGGATATAATAAGTCGTAATTTAGAAAAAAATCCGCAAAATTTGACCTATAATTTACGTAATAATTTACACCCAACTCGATTGCTGTTTCTATTAATTCTTTTGTCTCTTCATTTCGTATATTATCTATTAAATCAAATACTGTTTCACCATTATTATTTTTTAAATCTAAATTAAAACCAATTGCACATAAAAAAGTGATTATTCCAAACTTTTGTCTGCGAACTGATTTATGTAAAATTGTATTTCCTCTTCTATCAATACTGTATAAATTGGCATGTTCTTCATATAATAATTTCAATAATATTTTATGATAATTATAATCACAACATATATGTAATGAAGTTGTGATATTATTTGTTCTGAATGGTCTTAATGTTCTTGGTAAATAAAGATTTAATATTCCATCAATATAGTCCATTGCTTCATTATGATCATCTGAACGTTCTTCTTTCTTTTCTAAAACTGAATAGATTTTATAAAAATATTCATAACCACACGATTTTGTAAACTCTTCATGAAACTTATTACAAGTTGATATATTATGTATTGCCGCTAATGAATGTTTTAATAATGAAGATTCTTCCAATATTAAAAATTCAATATCAACTAATTTTAATCTATTTATATAACTAAAAAGAACATCTGAATCTAAAAATTTATAATCTAATTCACTACTAACAGATGAATTCGCAATTAAAGCACCACATACACTTAATATTGATCTATTTATTGAATTATCCGTATCATCTAAATTATTTATTACTTCACCTATTATTTCAAAAATTTTTATTTCAGATAATTTTATTAAATTTCCTGAATTTAAAGCACAATTTGATAAACAACCAAATACTGTATGTGTTACTTTTAAATGTTTCTTATGTAATTTTAACATTTTTACTAAATAAGACATATGGTTTTTCATATATGTACGAGCGGTCGCATTACGGCATAAATTCCATAAAGCAGAAGCACCCATCCATTGAATAATCCAATTATCTTCATGTTCTTTCATACATCTTATCAAATTTCTAATCACATTATTATCAATCAATGTGGGAATTGTTTCCTCTATAATTGCTATATTTGAAATTAATCTAATCGTACTTTGAGTTAAAGATTTATCTTCCTTTTTTTTTTCTAAAATATTTATAATTTTGATATATTGTTCAGTTGTAATATTTTCGGGAGGCATATTAAGTAAATCTTCCAAAAATATTACATCTGTTATAGAACAATCCTTTCTTTTTTTTCCACACCAGAAATAATTCATATTATTATTCATATTATAATTAATATTTAGTTATTTTTATTTAGGTATATATTACAAATTTCAATTTTATTTTAGAATACAGTTCAAGCCTCTTTGAATATCACGTTTTATTAAATTTAGGTAATATTTAATTATAATTTAATATATTATAATGACTGATAATAAATCAAAAAAAAATAGTTATAAACTATCACTTACAAAAGATAATGAACTGTATAAAAAAATTAAAAAAAAAAACATGAAAACCTATTTTACACATGATAATGAAGGTCGTCCATTTTTTATTTATATTGGAAAAACTGTTGTTAATATTTATAAATTTGATTCAAATAACTTTTCTGAAGAAGCAGCATACGAATTAAGTTCAGATAAATTTAAATATGGATATACTAAACTTATAGCAAAATATAAGCCTCTCAAAATATTCATTGGGAAAAGTAAACTGATACCAATGACAAAACATAGTGGAGCATACGGAAAATATTTTGATGGAAATTCTATATTATTACAAATAAAAAAAAATAGATATGTTTATATCGGTGATACAATATATGAATTTGATACAAATGACACTATTGTTGAATATTTTTCACCAGTTGGAAACAATGATGTTCCATATCCTGTAGCATTTAGTGAAAAAAATGTATATTTTATGGTAGATAGAGAGTTTATACCATTAGATAAATTTCCTGTTTTAACAAAAAAAGAAAGAATGGATGCGTATAGCTACTACTATGGAGCAGGAAACATAAAAATAGAATATTCAAAATTTGCTAAAAAAATGAAGTCAACTAAAAATATTCATAACAGAATTTAGTAATACTGTATGTAGAAATATCGGGTTAAATTTTATTTTAGGATTCCCCTTTGAATATCACGGTTTACTAAATGGGGATTTTTTTTGTAATTATTTATTACCCCAATCATATATGTTATGCTAAAAGAAGCACCTATTAAAAAATATTTATTTAAAACAAAAGTATACATTTTATAAGTTATAATTATAATTATATTTGTTATAATTATATTTATATAATTATATAAAAATGACTACAGATAAAATTATAGTTTATGCTGATATTGTAGGTGATTTACTTCATTATGGACATGTCAAATTATTTGAAAATTGTAAAAAAATGGGAACTCATCTAGTTGTTGGTGTATGTAGTGATGAACTAGTAGAATCATATAAAAGAAAACCTATATTAAATATCGATGAAAGGGCTAATATGATTTCTTCAATTAAATTTGTTGATGGAATTATCAAAAATCCACCTTGCCCTATTACTAAAGAATTTATTCATAAACATAATATTGACCTTGTTGTACACGCTGATGATATGTCACAACAAAGTTTAAATCATTGGTATAAAGCACCTATGGAATTAGGTAAATTTAAAACTGTTAGTTATACTAAAGGAATTTCTACATCTGAAATTCTTAATAGAATTAAAACTAGAATTCAAAATGGAACTCTTTAATTATTTTTATTTAATATTTCTTCTTCATCTGATGAAAGTTCTACATGAAAAGGCATTTCAAGAGTTTCTAGTTCATCATTATTAGTAACATCATAATTACTAAACATTTTTACTTTGATATCTACATCTCTTTTATAGAGATAAGTAAAATACATAAATGTTGCAGTTGCTACTGCTAAACATACATTGGTAATTTGGTGTTGAGTTGGCATATACTTTTCTTATATTTACAAATATTTAAATTATTTATTATTTAAACAAATATCAATAAAATTAAATATTATTATATTTGTTTGTAATAATCCTTCTGGATGAAATTGACATCCATATCTTTTTAATTCTATATTCTCAATCCCCTGAATTATACCATTACTTGATTTTGCTGTTACTTTAAATTTTGGAGGGACTTCTCTTACTTTATCTTTATGAGATTGATAAGCTATAAAATCTTTTCCTAAACCATCAAATAATTTTGACTTCCTTTTTGTATATATTACTACTTTACCTGTATCTTCTCTCTTCATTGAAATTATTTTACCACCATAACAAGCAGCCATCACTTGAAAACCAAAACATATTCCCAATATTGGTATATCCTTTAACTGAGTTAACATAGCAATATTTTTATTAATTGAATCTATTTCCAATGATTCACTTAAACATAATGGACCACCACTTAAAATTATACCAAAAATATTACATAAATCATTACGTAATATATTATATAAATCAACTCTTTCAGACAAAATTTTATACTTAACACCTTTATCCTTTAAACATTTTATCAATTTTGGAGTCATAAATGCCTTTTTTAAATTTTTTGTATTATCAACTATTAAAATAAAACGATCGGTCATTATATATTAAATAGATTTTAAAATCGAATTAACTAACAACTATTCAACTAACATATGACAACAATTTACGGACTTAATATGTCTTATACTATTGGAACATCAGAATATAATGAACTGTTACGGGATGCTGATATGCTTCCTGACCTTTCAGAATATCAAGAAATGATGTTTGAAACAACTATGGAACAAATTAATGAATATGATGAAACACAAGGTAATTGTGAATTATTTGACTATTATATAGCAATTAGAGATCATATTATTTTTGATGATGATTTAGAAGAAAATGATGAACAAATTAATACTCTCGTTTTGAGTATATTTGACCATTTTGATTGTCTTACTGATAATGAGATTATCCGTATTCTTCAATACTATGAGGAATATGGGATTAAACTTCATACAATTGTTGATAATCAAGATGATAATAATAACATTATTATTCTATTTCTTAATGAAAAGAAATATCATATTGTCTATCAACTTTTAACACTACCATCACTTGCTAAACATTTTGATGCAATTAGAAAAGAAGTTAATAGTGACGGACAAAGTATTAATAGTCTTCTTAAAGAATGGAAAACTAAAATGTCACTTGAAATTGCTAAATATACTAATTATCAAAATGCTGATATTGTTAATATGATTATTGAAGGTGCTTATGATGATATTTTTGAAAAAGTTTATACACTTTAAAATTTAATTTTATATCAGGGACTGGACTTTTTATATATATTTATTTTAGTTTTAACATAAATTTATCATCTTCTGATAAATTTTTATCATATACACTTGATAACATAAAAGCCACTTCTGTATCCGCATATTTATGAACATCACGAGTTAAAATATCTTTCAATTTATCTTTTCGAAGTTGTTCAACTGTTTTGATATCACTATATGAATTAACTTTTTGTTTAATCGGATATTCTTCAACTGTTTTTATACCATTATGTGAATTTACTGATTGTTTAATCGGTTTTGATTTAAGTAAATTTTTAATTTCTTGTAATTCACTTTTCAAATATTTTACTTCACTTTCTAATTGTTGTTCAACTTTACTTTTCTTTCCCTTTTTTTTCTTTTTTGAAAAAATAGGTTTTAGTCTTCTTATTTTATAAAATTGAATCTCTGGGCCAGTAATACGTTCTTGGTATACTTCTGATAAAAGTAACATAACTTCATCTTCATTCAAGACATTGATTGTTAATTCTTCTTCTGGAGCAATCCGTTGTAAAAGTAATTTTCGTCCTTTTGCTAAATCCATTATTTTTTATATATAATTTTAAATAATTATTAATTAAGTTTCGTTATAATCGATTTTAATTTTAAAATTGATTTTTATTATAACTATTCAATTAAATATTAATGAATATTACAAAAATCACTGATATTAATAATATTATTATGAGTTATGTTAATGACTTAAAATTATGGGATAAATATGAACGTATTTCTACATATTTTAAACATCATATTCAATATCATTATACTGAATACATTCACTATAATGATGCTCATTATCTTCAAGATAATGAATGTATAAATATGCCAAAATGGCTATATTTTAAGAATTCATATCTTCATAAACATAATATTGAGCCTTCGACTTTCGAAGAACATGTTGAATTACGGTATCGTCGTGATAAACATGTTAAAATGTATGATTATGATTTTGAAATGATGTTATATGATAAAGTTTCTAATCATACAGATGAAGATTCGTGGGGTTCTATTGATCCAGCAGATTGGCATGTATTTTAATTTATATAAAATACAGTCCTGTATAAGTTTTATTTTCCCGAAATTAAAATTAAAATTGAAAAATATCGGATTTATTTAAATATTAATATTCTAACAAAAACATTACATTAATTTATAATGAAAAAAAGAATGAAACATAACAATTCATTTTCTAAAATCTCCCACGATTCATTATCGCATACTTTCTCATTTCTTAATTTGGAAGATTTGATACATATGAAGGAAACTTCAAAGGAAATGGAAAAAATCGTTAATAGATATGGTTTAATTAACGCAGCATATAAACGTAGAATGAATAGTCATTATCCTCGTATTGAAGAAGCATTGAGATATAAAGAAGATAAAAATTTAAAAATTAATTGGTCTGAACTTTATTTAAAGCAAGGCGATAATGAATTTTTAAAACACGCATTCGCAAAAAGTGTTCTTTATCAATGTGATAATATTATGATTTCCAAACCTTTGGTTATGGGTATTTATAATTTAACATTTGAACTATGTACTAAAAGCCGTCAAGACGGTCAATCTGAATGGTGTTATAACATTTGTAATAATATTATTCAACAGAAGGCTAAAGAACTCAAACAAAGACTTGAGATTTATGGAATTGGTAATTATCAGAAAGAAAAATTCCAATTTAAAGTAATGATTGATTGGATTAGCAAATCCACTGGATATATTTGTCGCTATCTTGTTCCGAATTTGGGTGTTCCCACTTTTGAAGAAGTTGGTGAAAGAATTTTCACAAATATGATTATTAATCATTTTCGATTAACTGATACATATGAACGAACAAATATCCAAGTTTCTGCTTTAAGAAATACCGAACTTTCTCATGTTATTTATTCATTTGTTGATAATAATTAAGACTTATAAAAATTTAAGACTTATAAAAATTTAAAAAAAAATTTAAAAACCAGTCCTTCTTTTATAACACGAATTCCAGTCTTCTTTATATTAAAATATTTTATTACTATAAGAGTATAACTTAAATGTCTTTCTCAATCAATGATACTGTAGAAACAGTGGATAAAAAACAAGGAACAATTACTAGAACAAGATGTCTTGGTTTAAATAATGCTATTCTTGTTAATGTTAACGGGCAAACTCGTGCTTATCTTGGCAATAATAAATCTAAACTTCGTATAAAAAAAACATATCAAAATAAAGTAGCATATTTTTTTGATGGGCCAATTAGTATGTGGGGATTAAACTTAACAAATCATCATAATATATCTGATCGTTTAAAAACATTATTAACAACAGAGCATAACTTTAGTGATACTAAAACTATTAGATCAAATCCATCACCTTCTCTTGATGAATTTATAACTAAAATGCAACAACCAAATACATTAGGTGTTTTATCGTATTGTGGGCATGGAACTCAAAGTTCTTCTAGTTCTGAAAGTGATGGAACACAAGAAAGTTGGTTTGGTATTGGAGATACAACTTTTACTAATAAAATAAACTCTATTCATTCAACTAGTTTATTAATATTAATTGTTGATGCTTGTTTTAGTGATGGAATTATTAATCAAGACCAAATTACTAATCCAATTAATTATATTTATTATTCTGCTGCTAGACAAGATGGTCCTGATGATACAAGAAGCGCATTATATACAGGTGATGGTGGATGGCTCACTTATAATTTTATAGATTTTTTAGAAAAACGAGAAAAAACTACACATATTACATATAATGAAATTTTAAATCAATTAACTAGCAATCCATCTAGATATTATAATGATGGTGGAAATAATTTACATTGGCCTAAAATAATTACCTCTAATCAAAATATTCTTAATGATTTCTTCTTAAACTAATTTTACCAATCACACATTTTTTTATATAAAATTATATATTATATAATTATATATACATTATGAATTTTGGATTAACTGAAGATTTATGTAATAAAGTTTCCGAAGAAGATAGTTGGACAATTATAAAAAAATATTTTAAAAATAAAGGATTTATTAATCATCATTTAACATCATATAATAAATTTATTAATGAAGATATTCCACAAATTATGGCTAATACATCCCCAATTACAATAATTGGAAATGAATATGATTCAAAATATGATGATGATAAAAGAAAAAATAAAATGGTTTTAACATTCGGAAAAGTATTTACTACTAGCAATTATTTTAAAGAAAATGATAGCAGTATTACTAAATTAACACCAAATATTTGTAGATTAAGAAATTTAACATATCAAGCAAATATTTATGTTAATATGACAAGAACTATTACTGAAATTAATATAACTCAAGGAGAAGAAATATTAAAAAAAAAGAATAGTGAAAAAGTTTTAATTGGGAAAATACCAATTATGTTAAAAAGTAATTTATGTGTTCTTGAAAATTTATCTAAAAATGAATTAAAAAATATAAATGAATGTATTTATGACCACGGAGGCTACTTTATTATTAATGGAGCAGAAAAAGCATTAATCGCATCAGAAAATGTTGCTAAAAATAGATGGATTTGTAATGAAGATCCTAATAAAAATCTTAGAATTTTTGTTTTACATCAAATTAATGGTCCTTATGGATCATTCCCTATGTCATTTAAAATTAGTTATGAACAACCAAATACTGATTCCCCTATTTATCCTAATAAAGTATTAAGAGTTACTATCAAAAAAGGTATTACCATTCCATTAATTATATTATTTAAAGCATTAAATATAATAGAAGATGAAGAAATCACTAATTATATTAATTATGATAAAAATGATATAGAAATCAATAACTTATTAGTTTCTAGTTTAACTGAATCAGAATATATCACTACTCAAGAAGTTGCTTTACATTATATTGGTAAAAGAATATCAGCACCACATCTAAAACAACAACAAATGATTGAAAATGCTAAAAAACATTTAAATCAAATCATATTTAATTATTTACCAGGAAAATATAATAATAAAAATAAAATTTTTACACTTGGATATATGGTTAATCATTTATGTCAAGTTATACTTAAACGTAAAGAACAAAGTTCTAAAGACAACTTTATTAATAAAAGAACTACTGTTTCTGGCGCATTTATTAAAGATTTATTTGAAAGAATTTTTAAAAAATTTATGATAGATATAAGAAATCAAGCTAAAATTAAATTCGCAATTCAAGCTGAAGAATCATTCTCACTTAATTCTTTAACGAATAATGGTGAATATATTACTGAAAATTTTAATTATTCCTTTTCCACTGGTAATTGGGGTATTAAAGGTACAGAAGGTAATGAATCTGGTATCTCTCAAACATATGATAGACTTAATTATTTATCCGCATTATCTATTTTAAGACGCTCTGCTAATAATACAATTGATCCTAATCTTAAAAAACCTGAACCTAGATGGTTTGAAGCAAGTCAATGGGGTATGTTCTGTGCAACTGAAACCCCTGAAGGTGCAAAATCCGGTTTAACAAAAAATCTTGCTTTAATGTGTGAAATTTCTACTGAAACACCAAATTCAACTATTTTCAATATTATGAAAAATTCTGGTTTTGTTGATTCTTTAGAAAATCTATCATTTAATCAAATTAATAATATTACTAAAGTATTCATTAACTCTGGATGGTATTTTATTACAAAAACACCAAATTCTGTTATCTCATATTTCTATAAAATGAAAACTGAAAAACAAATTAACTTTGATGTTTGTATTGATTATAACAAAAAAATTAATCAAATTAATATTCGTTGTGATTCTGGAAGAATTATTAGACCATTATATACTGTTAATCAAAAAACTAAATCACTTAATATTACCAAACAACATATTATTAATCTTCAAAATAATATTATTGATTGGACTTTTCTTGTTACTAATAATCTTGTTGAATATGTTGATGTTGAAAAAGAAACTGAAATATTATGTTCTATGTATGTTAATGATTTACATAAACTAAATTATACACATTGTGAAATAAATCCCGCAATGATTTTAGGTGTATGTGGTTCTATTATTCCATTTCCAAATAGAAATGCTGGCCCTCGTAATGTTTTCGAATGTGCTATGGCTAAACAAGCACTTGGTGTTAACGGAACATCTTTTAATCAAAGATTTGATGGAACATCTGTATCATTATACTACCCACAACAACCTATGGCACAAACAAAATCACTTAAATTATATAATTTTGATAAAATTCCCGCAGGACAAAATCTTATTGTTGCTGTTGCTTGTTATACTGGATATAATCAAGAAGATTCACTTATTCTTAACCAATCTTCTATTGATAGAGGTCTATTTAGAACAACTTATACTCATTCTTATTCTGTTGAAGAACAATTTGGAGAAAATATTGAAAAACCAAGTATAATTAATTGTATTAATTGTGCTAAAAAATCATATGAAAAACTTGATGATGATGGTTTATTAAAAATTGGAGAAAGAGTTACTGGTGCTGATACTATTGTTGGAAAAACTATCAATTTATCTATTAACGATATTGATCCTAATGATTTATTTAAAAATAAAAGAGATATTAGTGAAAAAACTAAAAATGATAAATATGGCACTATTGATGATGTTGTTTTAACAACCAATCAAAATAATACTAAAACCGTTAAAGTTAGAGTTAGAACTGAAAGAATTATTCAAATTGGAGATAAATTCGCATCTAGACATGGACAAAAAGGGACATGTGGTATTACATATAGACAAGAAGATATGCCTTTCACTAAAGATGGGGTTGTTCCTGACCTTATATTAAATCCACACGCTCTTCCATCAAGAATGACTCTCGGCCATTTACTTGAATCTTTACTTGGTAAAATTGGATGCTTTAAAGGAACTACTATTGATGCTACTATCTTTAATAAAATTAAAGTTGAAAATGTTGGTGAAGTTCTTGAAGAATTAGGATTTGAAAAATATGGTAATGAAACTCTATATAATGGACAAACTGGAGAAAAATTAGAAACTCAATTATTCTTTTGTCCTACTTTCTATCAAAGATTAAAACATATGGTTGATGATAAAGTACAAAGTAGAACTCCTGAATCTGGTCCTGTTATGAAATTAACTAAACAACCTGTTAAAGGTAGAGGTAAAGGTGGTGGTATTCGTTTCGGAGAAATGGAACGTGATTGTATCTTATCTCACGGTGCTATGGGAGTTATTAATGAAAGAACATTAGATAGTTCTGATGGTGTTGATTTACATGTATGTCCTATCTGTGGTCTTCTCCCACAAAGACTTGAAAATAATAAATACTATTGTAGAATATGCGATAATAGTGAAATGGCTGTATTACAAGTTCCTTATTCCGCTAAATTATTAGCACAAGAACTTATGACTGCTAACGTCCATATGAAATTTATGTTAAGTAAAAAATAAACTACCATTTAATAATATTATCTTCTTAATAAACCAGTCCCTGATTGATATAAACGTTATTTTTTATATGATTAAGGTTCATATAAAGTTAAATAAGTCATATACTATGATTTATTTAACTTTTGCTATACTAGCACCTTACTGTTGCGTACCACATCTCTGGTGGCTGTATTATCCAGTAAAGTAATACATTTATAATTGTATAATATCCTTTATAATCGATTTTAATTTTTGTTTTTTTCGTTAATAACAAGTCCCCCCTTTATTTATATTATTAATAAAATATAAGCATTATTTATTCAGCAATATAAGCAGAATATGAATCATCTGAACATTTTTTCAGAACATTCTTATTCTTCATTGCTGTCTTGACTTTATCCCAACGACGCATCATCGGCATTCGAGCCCTTTTTTGCTTCTTTTCCTCCATTATCTTCATTCCAATTTTCCAATCTCCCTTAAAAGAGAGATCAATTGAACGTTGGGCATAATGTAAATCCTTTACCATTTCTGGAATTTGTGGATCAGTTAACATATCAATATACTTTTTACGTTGAACATCACACATCTTCGCAAAAAAAGCAAAATCAAATGTATTGATTGGAGCTTTACAATACTTATTATGAACATCAAGATATTTACGCCACTGGACATCAAGATTGATGGCAAGTTGCGAAATAGAAATTCGTTGTGAATCCATTAAAATCTTTTTCAATATAATTTTTCAATATGAATAAATTTGTAGTTACTAACTCGTTATATTTTCAATTTTAATATTCGCTTAAATCCACTGTGGTCTAAATCTTTCCCATCTCCAATTACGAGGAAGTCTTCTACCTCTTCTTACATATCCAGATTGGTCCATCCAACCATTTGAATGAGCACGAAGATATGTATTATGCCTCGTTCTTAAAGCATATTCACCTCTACCAACTGGTTCTACCCAGAAACGTTCCCATTGCCATCCCATTGGGAATGAATTCCAATGTGGTCTTCTGCCAGATTGATCAATTGTTCTTCTATTATTTCTTGCTCTAAGATATCTTTTATGTCTTCCAAATAATGCTATACAATTATGTCCATAACGAGGTAATCGTTTTATATAGAATATTTCCCAAGTACCTGCTCCTCCTTGTTTAACATGTCTTCCATTACCATGCATTTGGACATAATTTCCTCTCCAAGTTCTTAATCTTAATCTTCTACCATTTCTCCAATATCTCATAAAATTTCCTCTTCTACGACCTCCTAACCATTGTATTGAAAATCTTTCCCATCTCCAATTATGAGGCATTTTTCTTCCTCTTGGAACATGTCCAGATTGATCCATCCAACCATTTGAATGAGCACGAAGATATGTATTATGAATTGTTCTAAATCCAAATTTACCTCTACCAAGATGTTCAACCCAAAATCTTTCCCAAGCCCATCCCATTGGATAAGAATTATAATGAGGTCTTCTTCCTGATTGATCAATTGTTCGTTTATTTCCATGTGCTCTAAGATATCTTTTATGTCTTCCAAATAATGCTATACAATTATATCCAAAACGAGGTAATCTTTTAATATAAAAAATTTCCCAAGCACCTGCTCCCCCTTGTTTAACATGTCTTCCATTACTATGCATTTGGACATAATTATTTCTCCAAGTTCTTAATCTGATTTTTCTACCATTTCTGAAATGTTTCATAAAATTTTTATTTCTTCTTCTACGTCTTAACCAATTTCTTTGTAAATTATTTGAATGTCTCCAATAACGTCCCCAAACTCTATGAACTGGAGACCAAATACGATGGAATATATGATTTACACCACGGGAATCCCATTGACGAGGCATATGATGTCTTGCCCAATTAAATTTACCAATCATATATCGTAGAAATTTATTATAATGTTGTTTTGAACCACCATGTCGTAATCTTCTTGCTAAACTATAATACCATCGTTGTCTATTACGTAAATGTATTTTATTAATATTTGCTCTACGATTTCTATGATGAATTCTTTGTCGCCTTAAATGATGGGCATGTTTCCAAACTCTACCCCATTGTTGATGAACTGGATTCCAAACTTTATTAAATACTTGACGAACACGATTCGCATCATGTTGTCTTCTCATATGATATTTAGCCCAATTAAATTTATTATTTGCCCAATTTAGAAATCTTTGATAATATGCTCTAATATGACGAGCAAAACGAGTTCGTAAATTAACATACCATTTATATCTATTATTTAAATGATTAGTATGGACATTTGCTGAATGATTTCTAGCATTTATTCTCTTTCTTCTTGCTGCTTCTTTTGCTAATCTAATCTTTCTCGCAATTTCAATTGCTCTTCTTCTTGCTTCTTCTGCCTTTCGTCTTCTTTCTGCTTCTCGTCTTCTTCTTTCTGCCTCAATTTTTTTTCTTCTTGCTTTTTCTGCTGCTATTTTTGCTAATCTTTCTCTTCTCTTTCTTTCTCTTTCTGCTTTTTTCCTTGCTGCTTCCGCTTTTGCTCTAGCAATTCTTGCCGCTTCTTCCCGTTTTCTTGCTTCTTCTGCTTTTCTTTTTGCTTCTTCTGCTGCTTTTCTTGCTTCTTCTGCTTTTCGTCTAGCTTCAGCATCTGCTTTCGCTTTTGCTATTCTTGCTAATTCTTTTGCTTTACGAATTGCCTCTTTTCTTGCCTTTTCTGCTGCTATTCTTTTCTTTCTTTCTCTTTCTGCTTTCTTTCTTGCTATTTCCGCCAGTCTTTTTCTTTCTGCTTCTGCCTTTTCTGCTGCTATTTTTTTCTGTCTTGCTATTTCTGCTAATCTTGCTCTTCTTTTGGCTTCTCTAATTGCTGCTTTTCTTTTTGCTTCTGCTTTCTTTCTTGCAATTTCTGCTAATCTCTTTCTTCTTTGTTCTGCTAATTTTCTTTGTCTCTCTAACTCTGCTAATTTTCTTTGTCTCTCTAATTCCTTTTGCCTTTTTAATTCTTCTGCTCTTCTTCTCGCTGCTTCTCTTGCTGCTTTCGCTTTTGCTTCAGCAATTTTTCTTAATCTTTCTTTTTCTTTTCTAATTCTTTCTAATCTCGCTTTTTCTGCTGCTCTTTTTCTTGCTAATGCTGCTGCCTTTTCTGCTGCTATTTTTGCCTTTCTTGCTGCCTCTTCTGCTTTCTTTTTTGCTGTTTCATCTTTTAATTGACTTGCTAGTTTTGCTAATTGTTTTACTCTTCGTTCTAATTCTTTCTTTCTCCATTCTGCTCTTTGTAATTGTCGTTTTTTTGCTTCTGCTCTTATTTTTGCCCATTTTTCTGCTCTTTTTCTTGCGGCTGCTTTTCTTTGGGTGATAAATCTTTCTCTTGCTGCTACTTTTATTTGAATTCTTCTACCCAAATTACCTACTGCTGCTTTTTTAGCAACTATATTTTTTCTTAAATTTAAAATATATTTACGATATAATTTACTTCTTTTAGATAAAATATTAATCTGAACTTTTATTCTTTTAGCATTTCTACTCTCTTTTCTCCATAATTTAACTGCTTTAAATTTCTCTATACGAGCATCTTTTCTTAATTTTATTTCTAATTTAGCATTATTATATAAAACTTTTAAATTTGTTCTTTCTTTATTGACAATAGTAACTGCTGTAACATAATTTTGAACTGTTTTATTTGTTTTATTTTTATCTGCTACTTTTTTGGCTTTCTGAGCATTTTTTACAGCAACTCTAATTTTATTTTTTTGGTTTCTATATTTCTTTAATGCTTTATTTGCTTTTTTTACATGATTTGTAAAAATTTTATTCTTTTCATCTGATACTTTTTTAGCAGCCTTTTCCTTTCTTTCAACTTCTGCTAATTTAACTCTTTTTAATTTACCATTTGTATTTACTTTCTTTCTCATATTAACAAATTTAATTAAAATCTGTTCAAATTGTTTGACATAATTATTTACTTGATCTTTTCCTGATCTCAATGTTGTTTCTAATTCAACTTGGATTTTTACTAAATTTTTTCTTGAAGCAAATGTTTTAGTTCTTATTTCTTTTAATTTCTTTGAGATATCATTCCTTTTTATAATTGCTCCTTTAAAAGCAGAATCTCTTTTTATCGCAATTGCTTTTGATTTATCCATTCGTTTTTCATTTTTTTTTACCCAATGTTGAATTTTCTTTAATCTTTTATTTAATTTTTTTACTTTCGCAGCATTATCTTTTGATACATTTATCATATCTTGAACTGCTTTTTCTTTCGAAAGAATAACTTTCTTATTATGGACGAGTTTGTTTACTTTTTGATTAATTTTATATAAACTAATTCTTGCTTTTCTTACAGCACGTTTTATTTTAAATAAAGCTTTTATTTGTTTTCTAAATTCTACTTCCTCGTTTTTTACTGTTGTATTAGTTGTTTTAATTTGTTCATTTACTTTTTTGATATTTGCTTCAAATTTTTTCTTATCTTCTAATACTTTATTTCTAAAAGCTTTGATTTTATTTTGTTCTGCCTTTTCTCTTAATTTTGCTGCTTCACGAATCTTTTTACGAATTTCTTCTGCTACTTTTTTTGCTGCTTTCATACTCGCAATTTGTTCTGCTTTTGCTTTTTTTGCTGCTGCTAATGTTTCTTTTCTCTTTTTTTCTGCTTCATTTTTCTCTTTCTCTAATTTTTTGGCCTCTGCTGCAAATTTAATTTGAGCTGCTTGTAATTCTGCTAATCTCTTTTCTGCTTCTGCTTTTGCTTTTGCATCTCTTGCTGCCTTGGCTATTCTTATTGCTTCTTCTTTTGCTTTTCTAATTCTTTCCTCTTCTGCTTTCTTTTTTGCTAATTCTCTTGCCTTTCTTTCTGCTTCTTTTTTTGCTGCGATTGCTTTTCTTCTTTCTTCCTCTGCTTTCTTTTTTGCTTCCTCTTTTCTTCTCTTTTCTTCTTCCAATGCTTTCTTTTTTGCTAATGCTTCAGCAATTACTTTCTTTCTTGCTTCTTCTGCCTTTCTTGCTTTCTCTTCCGCTAGTTTTTTTGCTTCTGCTGCTTTTCTTGCTTGCTCTTCCGCTAGTCTTTTTGCTTCTGCTGCTTTCTTTGCTGCCTCTTCTGCTGCCTTTTTTGCTGCTTCTTCTGCTGCTTTCTTTGCTGCTTCTCTTTTTGCTTTTTCTTCTGCTGCTTTCTTTGCTGCTTCTTCTGCCTTCTTTTTTGCTTCTGCTGCTTTTCTTGCTGCTTCTTCTCTTTTCTTTTTCTCTTTTGCTAATTTTTCTGCTCTCTTTCTTGCTTTTTCTTCCTTCCTTTTAATCTCAGCTAATTTTTCTGCTTCTTTTCTTTTTCTTTCTTCTTCTTTTCTTTTAAGTTCTGCTAATCTTGCTGCTTCTTTTTTGGCTGCCTCTTCTGCTTTCTTTTTTGCTTCTGCTGCTGCTTTTTCTGCTTCTGCTTTCTTTCTTGCTTCTTCTTCTTCCTTTCTCTTTTTTTCTTCTTCTGCTTTTTTCTTTGCTTCTGCTGCTTTTCTTTCTTCTTCTGCTTTCTTTTTTGCTTTCTCTTCAGCAATTCTTTTTGCTTCTTCTGCTTTTCTGGCAATTTCTGCTAATCTCTTTTTTTCTGCTTCATCTGTTGCTTTCTTTGCTGCTTCTGCTGCTTTTCTTGCTACTTCTGCTTTTCTTTTTGCTTCTTCTTCTGCCTTTTTCTTTACTTCTATTGCTTTTCTTTCTTCTTCTGCTTTCTTTTTTGCTTCTTCTTCTGCCTTTTTCTTGGCTTCTGCTGCTTCTCTTGCCTTTCTTGCTGCTTCTTCTTTCGCAATTCTAATTTCTTCTGCTTTTTTTCTTGCTTCTTCTTTTGCTTTTTTTTCTGCTTCTTCCCTCTTTTTTTTTTCTTCTGCCGCTTTTTTCTCTGCTGCTGCCTTTTCTGCTGCTAATTTTTCTGCTTTTTTTCGGGCTTCTTCTTCCTTCTTTTTGATCATTTCAACTCGTTTTTTTGCTTCTTCTGCTTTTTTCTTTGCATCTAATTCTTGTTCCTTTTTTATTCTAGCTGCTCTTGCTGCTGCTTTTCTTCGTTGTTCTGCTAATGCTGCTTGTTGTTTTCTTTTTCTTTCAATTTCAAGTGCCTTTCTACGAGCAAGTCTTTCCGCTCTTGCTTTTTTGATTGCTGCTAATCTTCTTTTACGTGCTTCTTCTCGTTTCTTTTTTAATCTTGCGAATCTTGCTTTTCGTCTTGCGATTCTTTTTCTTCTTGCTTCTTCTCTACGTTTTTTTCTAAGTAATGCTCGTTTTTTAGATAATGCTCTTTTTCTTGCTTTTTCAAGTGCTCTTTTTTTAGCTAATTCTTTTTTTCTTAATTTTTCTTTCATTTCTTTTAATTTTTTCTGTTCTGCTGCTTTTTTCTTTTCTTGAATTGCTTTTTTTTCTGCTTTTACTTTTTCTGCTCTATCTAATCTTCGTTGTTTTAATTCAACTACCATTTTCTTTTTTTCAGCAGGACTACACCAAGATTCTCTTTTTTGTTTTCTTCCAGTCTTTCTCCAATGTTTTCTGGCTTTTTTACAATTATCTTGTAATTTATTTTGAAGATCTTTGTTTTTTCCTAGATAACAAGCACAATCAAATAATTTAACTGGTTTTGCTTTTCCTAAATCACCAAAACTTGGTAGTTTAATTCCTTCTTTTACTACTTTTTTCAAGACTGTATTTGCTTTCTTTTTTATTTGTTGCCTCGTACCACTTAATATAACAACAATACTTCCTTTTTTTACATCTGTACATTTTAATGGTTTCATTTTTTCACTACATTCTTTTAAAAATTGGTTTTTTTTATTACCAACTACTTTTTTGAAATCCATATTAAATGTAACAATTTTTTTCACTGGTTTTTTACTATACTTTCTTTTAGTATTCCTCAACTTTTGTTTAATGTTTTTCTTTTCTTGTTCTATATCTTTTTTTACTTGTTTTTGAAATTTTTTCATTTTTTCTACTTTTTGTACACGAAGAGCAATTGCTTTTTTCTCTTTTTCTGCTTTAAGTTTTGCTTCTCTAATTTTCTTTTGTAATTCTTCTTTTTGTTTTTTCTTTAATTTTAAAGATTCTAATTCTAATTTTTTCTTTAATGCTTTTTGTAATTTCTTTTGTTTCTCTATATTTTTCTTCTTTTCTGCTACTACTTTTTTTTGATATTCAATATAAGGTTTATTTAAAAGATTAATTTTCATCATAATTGAATTAATTTTTGTTTGTGTTAATTCTGCTGTTGAAATTTGTCCTTGTTTTTTTTGAATTTCCATTTGTTTTGTAAGTTCTGCTTTAGTTTTATTTAATTCCGCTATTTGCTTGGCTATTTTTTTATAATTATAAGAATTTGGTAAATCATTTGTCGCAAATTGTTTTACTTCTTGTAAAGTTTTTAACTTTTTATTTAATGTTCTAACTTTTTCTCTATGCTTTTCTTTCAATCTATCAGTATTAATTTCTTCTTCCGTTGCTATTTTTAATTTTCCTAATTTTTCTTTCATATCATTTTTTAATTTTACTATCTTATCTGTAGTATCAGTTGTTTGATTCCTAGATGATTGTGTAGATGTTGACCTTTTGCGAATATCAACTAATGGTACTTGATTTTGGGCACCCATTTGTTGTAATTTTAGTTTTCTCGTATTTTCTTTATTAATTTTATCAACAGTTTGTATCACTGCTTGTTTCATCATTTGCTTATGAGTTTTTTGATGATCATTGCTCTTATTACATTTCTTTTCTTTTTTTTGTGTTTCTACAGATTTCATAGTATATGGTTTGGACTTACACATATGTGTATCTGCAGTCCAAGTGCCTAAATACGGATGTGTTTGTAACTTATCCAATGTATAATTATAACTCATATCTATATAATATAAAGTTATAAATTAAAATATAATTATATGTCATATCAAATAAAATGGGCAATTGTTTTCCAACTGGATTTTTTATTAAAAGATACGCTAATTTAGAGAAACGACCTAGAAAAGAAACTCAAAATACGGAAAAAAAAAAAGCAAATATCACCATTATTGAGAATTATATTGACGAACAAAATAATAATCATAAATTAGATGAATTAATTGATTATCTTGATTCACATGTACCAGAACAATCTATTATACATAGTGAAAACTTTAATAAAAATATTAGATATAATACTTTTATTATAACTCGTGTAAAAAAGGACAACATAAAAAGAGTAAATACTATTTAATCATAATATTCTTCTTCTTCATCATCATCATAATCTTCATCATCATCATAATCTTCATCATCATCATCACCTGTTTCATTTTCGAATTCTTGCATCATTTCGTCCATAGGGTTTAATTTTGTTGAATCTGATACCATATAATGCATACCAAATTGTTTAAACATCTTATCTTTAAAATCAACCCAAATACTTCCTGTCCTACTTCTAAAATTAGCGATAGATAATCCAAGATTAACTATACACATACACATTAAACAACCACCAAATAAGTAAAGTGGTGTTTTTGTTGGAAATAATTCATCATATTCCCCATTAATAATAAAGGTCCAAATTTGTAGTAATATAACAAATGCGACAGATATATAAAATTGTAATTGAAAATCAAAACTTAATGTTTCTTGCCATTTAGATAAAGAATCTGTAATTTGATACCAAAGACCATTAAATTTTAAAAATGAGCCAACAAGAATTAATATAATAAATATTACTAATAATTTTGAACTTAACCAATATACCATAGAATCTTTTGATTCTTCTGAAGAGATCATTTTATAGTAAATGAAGATACAGAAGCAAATAAGAATTAAAATATTTGAAATAATACTAATAAATTCTCCTATTTTTATTCTTGATGCCAATTTTCCTTGTTTTATTTTATTTCTAATTAAATCTTGTTTAATATTTGCGGTTGGATTCTTTTTAGATTTATTTTTATTTTTATTTTTCCCTACTTCTTTAATAAAATCTTTTGCTATTGTTAATATTGGAACTTCTTTTTTTATTTTCACACTATTAGGGGATAATGATGCCATTTTTTGTTTAGCGCTTTTAGTTGGTTTTGTTATCTTTGTTTTAAAAGTTAATGATGCCATTTTTTGTTTAGCACTTTTAGTTGGTTTTGTTATCTTTGTTTTAAAAGTTCTTGATATTTTTTTCTTTTCTATTTTTCTAGGTTTTCTGACTATTTTTTTTTTTGAATTTTTTTTTATTTTTTTTGTTTTCTTTTTTGGTTTTAGTTTATTAACTTTTTTTTTTAAGAGAGAGTTTTTTTTTCCTTTTAACTTACCTAAAATTTTCTTTCGTTCATCAATACGTGCTGCTTTTATTTCTTTTTCTTTATCTAATTGTTCCTTTTTTTGAAGTTTATCTATTACTTTATCTCCCTTTTGCATAATATCTGTTAAATCTTCTATTGCATCATCTGCTTTAAGAGTTATTTCATCTCTAAATGTTCGGCCTATTTTCGCCATTTTTTCTTCAAAACCATTTAGACTCATACTGGATACTCCTATACTTATTATATTATATAATGATTTTATTTTATAGATTCATTCATTATTTATCTATTTCATATATGTTTGAGGTAATTCTCTCCATTGCTTACAAATTCCAAATGTTTTTCTATGATATGGAGTAATACCATATTCAAGTATCGCATCTTTATGAGTTTTTGTTAAATAACAACAATTTGTATCCCATGAATAAACGGGATACTCTTTATGCATTTCTAATACATGATCATCTTTAAAAGTTTTAGCCAAAATTGAAGCAGCAGCAATTGATTTAAACTTATTATCACCTTTTTCGATACAAATATGAGGAATTCCTGGATATGGATTAAATTTATCACCATCAACTAAAATATTATCTGGTTCTATCATTAATTGATTGATTACTATATGATATGCTTTTAAACGTTCTTTTAGAATATTTGTACTATCAACTTGATTATTATCTACTTCGACAATAGTCCAATCTAATGCAATTTCTTTGATATAATCAGCCAATTGATATCTTCTTTCTTTTTTTACTTTTTTTGAATCTCTTATACTATTCCATAAATTTATATAATCATCATCAGGACACTCTTTTGGTAAAATTACTCCACCTACAAAAAAAGAACCTGCTACACAACCTAATCCTGCTTCATCTATCCCTACTTCAATATCATCTATATCCAAATAATTTTTTAATTCTGTCATTATCGTTTTTATATTATAATATCCTAACCTTATATTTAAGTATATTTTGCGTTTTTAACGAAAAATATTTTTAAAATTTAAAGTAACAATAAATGACACAAATAAAAACACTATATTTTTCTGGAGGAGGGACTCGTGGAATGATATTTTCAGGTGTTATTAAAGCTTTAGAAGAATATGATTTATTAACTGATGTAGAAACGATTATTGGTGTTTCCATTGGTTCTATGATCGCATCTGCTGTATCATTAAATGTTCCATGGAAAGATTTATCAAATGCTTTTTTAGAATTTAATGTAGCAACTTGTGCTCATATAGAAATTGAACATATACTTACTAAATTTGGTTTAGATTGTGGAAAAAAATTTATGAATATATTTTTAAAACTTATAAAAAAATATACTGGAAAAACAACTTTAACATTTAAAGAACATTATGAAATGACTGGAAAAAAACTAATTATATCATCTGCTTGTGTTAACGATCAAACAACTCATTATTTCGATTACCAAAGAACACCGAATCTTAAAATAATTAAAGCTGTAAGAATGTCTATATCATTACCATTTTACTTTACATCACAAAAATATAATAGAAAACATATGGTTGATGGTTCTACATTTGAACATTATCCTGTTACATTATTTGGAAATCCTGATAATTTTCTTGGTGTTAATATTACACGATCATCTATAACTACATTTAAACCTATTAAAGGAATTGATACATTTATATCACATATTGTGGGGGGTTGTAGAAGTCAAATTGGAAAAATGGAAAGAAAACTTGTTAATCAACTCAAATATCGTATGATTGATGTAGTATCGGATGAACCTTTATTAGATTTTCAAAATAAAAAAAGTTTAAAAATTCAACTATTTCAAAATGGTTATGATACTGCTAAGAAATATATAATTGGAAATATACTTAATAAATCTTATAATCATATTTGTTTAACGGATAAAGATATTTTATCAGAAAGAATTGATAAATTAGAAGAAAAGATTGATTATATTATTGATTTACTAAAGAATATATCCCCTAAACCATTTAATAATATAACTTTAATAGAAAATGTAAAAAATACAGAAACAATTAAACCAGAAAAAACTAATTTAATTGAAATGATTAAAATTGATGAACCGATAAAAACAGAAGATGAACCGATAAAAACAGAAGATGAACAACAATCACCTCATAATATACAAGTTAAAGAAAATAATGAATTAGAATCTAATAACATTTCTCTTAATTAATTCAAAAAAACATTTTGCTAAATTTTTTACATCATATTCAGCATCATGGGCATTCCTTAATCTCCGATTAAATAATTTCTCATAAAGTTCACATAATTTAGGCCATTTATATCCGTTAGTTGGAGAACCTATATGACAAAATCTTGTTGATTCTTTCATTGTACAAATATGTCTTTTACTTTCAAATAACTGAACTAAATCATTTCTATTTGATCTAGTGAATTCTGATAAAAGTGTATTTCTGTCAAAATTTAAATTATGGGCTACAACAAAATCAGTTTTTTGTAAATCTTCTTCTAAGTCATCTATAATTTCGCTAAATTTTACGCCCCTTCTTTGTGCGGCGGAATGTGTTATTCCGTGTATTTTTGTTGAATCTCTGTCAATACGAAAATTCACTGGTTTTAATATATAATTATGAAAGGATACATTTCTTCCACTCTCTGTATATAATCCCCAACAAATTTGAACTGTATGTGGCCAATTATTTACAAATTTATAATCCATACTAGATAAATATGGAAGTCCGTTAGTTTCTAAATCAAATAGAAAAAATATTTTCTCTTCAGAAGACATGATATGAGAATATATTACTATATATAAAGATTTTTAATTGCTTTAAGGGATTCAAAAACAATTTCGTAATGGACTGGAAATCGACATTTTTATATTGATATTTCGTCATTTTTAAAATATAAATACGCAAATATCGTTTATTTTAAATTCTTGTAATCTTATCCCCGACACATCCAGGATTTCTTTTAAGTAATTCTTGTTTATATATTTCTCTTGCTAAATCAGTATTTTTACAATTATGTTCATCAAGAAAACGATGAGATGTACATAACATTAAATTACAATACTTGCAAGGAAAACGAGCCATCATTCTTAATTTTTTCTTTCTGCCCGTTAATTCATAACATCTTGCACAAAAGATTCTCTCTTTTTTTTTCTTATTTCCACAATGATTTGTATCACTGTGTAAACAATTATTAGAATTTGTAGTGACATTTATTGAATTTATTTTATTTTTAGAAAGTTCTTCAAATGAAGAATTTCTTTTATCACAAAGGTTTGATACAAACATATCGTTTCCTTTTAAATCATTCGTATTTTCGCCTGTAGACATTCTTTTTCACTATAGTAACAAAAGAAAAATTCAATTTTAAAGTATATTTATATGTATTTAATTTCCGAAAGTATTTTCACCTGAAAATGTTACATATAAAAAATCATCGATATTTTTTTCTTCCTCATAAATCCCACCCATTAAAGATGATGTAGAAAGCATTTTATTGTTAATAAATAAAAACATACCGACTTTTGATGGTATTTTAATTCTTTGTCTTAAAACATACATAAACTGACCTATAGTGATATCTGCTGGAACTAAAAATTTATGTTTGTCTAAATTTGGAATTCTTCCAGAATTATTTACAGATTTTTCAATAATTACTGGAATTCTATCTGGATATTTTTCTCTAATTTTTTTACACTCTTCTATTCTATGTTCTAAACTAAATTTTCTTTGATATTTATGTGTAATTTTTTCTTCTGGGGTTTCTTCAACCTTTTCTTCTTCTACTTTTTCAACAATTTTTTCTTCTTCTGTCTTCTCTACAGATTGAGAAATTTTTTTATCAGTACATAAAATCATATTGAAATAATATATATTATTATTAATATATTTTTTTATTGAAAGTTTTCTCTATTCATTAATCCTAATATTTCGTCTCTTAAACAACGAGCACACATACACGTCCAAAATTCGTGACACATATCGAAATGTAGGCGTCTTTTACTACATTCCGTACAATAATGGGTATTTGATCTTTTATACCAAATACATTTATCACAAAAGTCACTATTTTTTATAGTTGTATATTTTAAACATTCACAACATTTTACTAAATATTTGAATATTATACCAATAATATCTTGATTTAATGTCATTAATATTATTATTATTAAATATAAAGATATTGATATTTATATTTAATAATAATGAACTCTAAATGACCATAAATCAACAAGTTGTTAATAGTGATGTCATATCATATAATCAAATTCCTATAGACGAATTAAATAATGATATCATAAACAATCAAACAGAAAGAGATCTGCTGTTAGGTGCTTCATATTGTGAAAAAATAAAACCTAAACCAGGTATTAGTCTTTATACGACCGATATAATAATACCAGGCCAACCTAATTATCCTTTAGTAAACGATATTAGTAGAAAACAATTTAGTGGTATAGATTTAAATAACTTACCGATTTTAGCCGAATTATTTTACAATAAAATTCATAAGATGATATTCGATAGACATGTAATAACACCCGCACATTTTACACAGAAACAAATCTATTTAATATTAGATGATCTTGTGGAAAATTCAGGGGCAAAAATATACCTACCGTATAATCCGCTAGTTGAAGAAAAGTATTTAAGAGATAGATATTCTGTTACCAAACTGCGTATGTACCATCCATATAGACGACGTCGTATCAATACGGATTATGATGATCCAGATGAAAACAGAGATGAACAAGTTTATATGTACATATTAAAACCTAAAAATTAATTTTTTGCGACTGCTGATTTAAATTCACGTTTCAAAGTTTTTATTTTACTTTGAATCGATTTAATTCCTTTAACTAATTCTTTTTTGGGATCTGTTGACGATTTTGTTTTAATTTTTATATACATTTCTTTTTTTAATGGATGTGGAATTCTATATCCTGAAAAAATAACATTTTCATTTTCTAATAATTCTGTTTGGATAGAATTTCCCATCGTATGATCTTCTTTGATTAATTTAAATTGGAAATAATTATTTTGTTTTTCTTCTACTTCAATATTAAAATCATTATCTAATTTATAAACTTGATGAGAATCAAGATCGTTCATTTTTATAATTAATATATAGATATATTTTAAACAATTTAAATTATTTAACGTTTTTATTATTTAAAATTGATTTCTTATAATAAAGTATTAGTGAAGAACAGAAATGACAAAAAAAAAATTTTTAATTATTGTTGAATCACCATCTAAATGTGCGAAAATTGAGAAATATTTAACACAATCATTTCCAAATACTACATTCAAAGTGATTGCGTCTGTTGGTCATATTAAGAATTTACCATATAAAAAATTATCAATTGATATTGCTGGGGGATATAAACCAGATTTTCAACTAATTGATGATGAAAATAATCTTAAAACAGTTAATAGTATTAAATCTCTTGCTCGTAAATTTGGAAAAAAAAATGTCATTTTAGCAACAGATCAAGATAGAGAGGGAGAAAGAATTGCTTATGATTTATCTACTCTATTAAATTTAGATGTAAAATCTAAAAATAGAATGGTCTTTAATGAAATTACTAAACCAGCAATTAAAAAAGCATTTAATAATCTCCTAACAATTAACCAAAAATATGTGAATTCTCAAACCGCAAGAAGAGTGCTTGACCGTTTAATTGGATATAAAGTATCTCCATTAACTATGAAATATATTCAAAAGAAAGCGAGTGCTGGTAGAGTATTATCTGTAACTACAAAACTTATTTATGATAGAAAACAAGAAATTGATCAACATGGAGGAGGATATCAATTTTCTGTAAAAGGAGATTTTAAAACAAAATCAAAAAAAGATTTAATTGATTGTGATTTAAATACTAAATTTGAAGATCAAAAAAAAGTAATGGCTTTTTTGAAAAAAACTCAGAAAAAAGATTATTATATTGGTTCTATTACATCAAAAGAGAAAAAATCTAATCCACCAGCACCTTTTATTACATCATCTATAAATGGAGCATCTCCATATAGTGTTTCTAAAACTACTGCTATATTACAAAAATTATATCAAGGTGGTTTTATCACTTATATTAGAACTGATTCTACTGCTATATCTGAAGATTTCCAAAAAACTATTTTAGATTTTGTTAAAAATAAATATGGCGCAAAATATCCAAAATCTCGTCAGTATAGTAAAAAAGTTAAAGGTGCTCAAGATGCACATGAATGTATTCGTCCAACAGATATTTCAAGAAATTTTACTGAAATTAAAAAGGCTGAACAAAGAAAATTATATGATCTCATTTGGAAACGAACTGTTGCTAGTCAAATGTCTGAATGGGTATATAATTCTAAAACTATTAAAATTAATATCAAAAGCATAAAAAAACAATATTACTCTAAAATTTGTAATGAAACAATTTTTGATGGTTGGAAAAAACTATATCAAATTGCTGATGATAAAGAACAAATCGCTATTTGTAAATCTATTAAAGAAAAAGAACTTGTTAAAATGATTAATATCAATGCAAAACAATGTTATAATAAACCAATTGGAAGATATACTGAAGGTGCTCTTATTAAAAAATTAGAAGAATTAGGTATTGGTCGACCATCTACTTATTCTGGTGCTGTTTCTAATATTATTAATAAAAATTATGTTAATAAAGATAATGTTAAAGGTAAAGAAATGGATTGTACTACAATCGTCATGACACCAAAATCTATTAAACAATCAACTATAAAAGAATTTGTTGGTTCTGAGAATAAACGTCTTATTCTAACACCACTTGGAAATGAAATAACTATATATATGAATAAAAATTTCCCTAAAATTATGGATTATAATTATACTTCAAATATTGAAACTGATTTGGATTTAATTGCTGATGGTAAAAAAACTTGGAATACTGATGTTGTTGATAAATATTATAATGTTTTTAATAAAACTGTTGATACATTAATGAAACAATATTATGAAAATCGCAAAAAATGTAAATCTGATCCTAATTGTATTGATCCAAACTTAATTGGAGAACATCAAGGACAAAAATTATATAGATTCAGTTCTAATTGGGGTCCTAGAGTTAGAGTTGGTGAATTTGGTGCTAAAGATACTTTATATCTTACTGTACCAAATGGAACGTTATTATCTGATTTAACACTAGATGATGCGATGCAACTTTATCCTAAAGATTTAGGTAAATATTTAAATCGTCCAATTGTATTATGGCATGGTAGTGGAAGATCAAAATATTTTATAAAACACGGTAAAGAAAATTTTCCACTTCATTTTGATTATAAAAATAAAGAAAAGAAAGATATTACTAAACAAGATTGTGTAAAATCAATTAAATCATTTAAGGAATATCAAGCAAAAAAAAATGGGGGTAAAGCATCTGAAACAAAACAAACTACAAAAAAAACTACAAAAAAAACTACAAAAAAAAGAACTTATAAAAAAAAAAATTCACAAAAATAAAAAATAAATAATCATATATTATATTAATATGGAGTGTTTTAAATTGATTATTGTTATTTTATGTTTATTATATTTTTTTCCAATTTCTACTAAAAATGATGAAGAATATTTAGTTAGTTCAGATTCTCGTATGGTTATGATAGATCACGATTTACCTGTTAAAAATTGTAATGAAAATAAAACAGGTAAAGGTTATGATTATAGAGGTTGTCAAAATAAAACAAAAAATGGATATCTTTGTCAAAGATGGGATAGTGATCGTCCTCATCAAAGAAATGGAAAAGTTAAATATAATTTAAGAAAAAAAAGATATGGTGCTGGAAAACATAATTATTGTAGAAATTTGGATGATTCTAAAGATATTTGGTGTTATACAACTAATCCTAATAAAAGATGGGAATATTGTAATACTAGAAAATGTGGAGATGAAACTTTAAGAGGTCATAAACATCACGCTTATAGAGGTTGTCAAGATAAAACTCGCAGTGGATATTCATGTCAAAAATGGAATAGTCAAAATCCACATAGACATGGTAATACACCAAACAAAAAAGCAAAATATGGTGTTGGAAATCATAACTATTGTAGAAATCCTGATGGAGCAGGCACTATTTGGTGTTATACAAAAAATCCTAATAAAAGATGGGAATATTGCAATCCTAAAACTAGATATAAGCCTAAACAACTTCTTATTACAAAAACAAGAGAAAGGGCTGGTTGTAGTTCTTCTACTGAATATAAAGCAGGAACTATGTCTCTTGATCGTTGTGCTATAACTTGTGCAAATGGAGTTAAAGGAGCAAAATCAAATTCAATTTCATATGGAAGACATAATCGACAATGTTGGTGTGCTCCAGGTATATGTAAAGAAGTAAAGAACAATCGTTATAATAGATATGATATTAAACAAGTATAAATTAAATAACTTTATATAATAAAAAAATTAATAATAATATATATATAATCAATGATCATTTACGTATTATTATTTGTTCTTGTTATTTGTCTATGTAAGTTTTTTCCTAACGCAAAAAAAATTCAACATAAAGAAATTTTTAGAAATATAGATCCTGATTGTGATAATTATGCTAAAAAAGGATGTTCTCTTCCAGGTAAAATATCAAATACTTGTTATGGTTCTAACTTATTAAATAATCAATGTAATAAACAAAGAACTGCTAAAAAATGTGAAGGACCTTCACAAATGGGAGCAAAATGCTATGATAAACATTATGAATTATGTATTTCATCTTCTTAATTATTTTCTAAAAATTTTGCTGTTCTATTTAATTGATCTAAGATACTTTCATGACGACCAATAGAACCTCTATGTTGAGATGTTATTGATTGTCTTCTCTCTTTTTTAGGTTTAAAAGAAATATTTGATAAATTTTTATCTATAGAAGATTCTATATCAGGCAAATCCAAATCAACATCTATATCTGATATTAATTTATCATTTAAATTTTTGTAATGATTTATATTCTTTTTTTTGATTGTTGTTGTTGGTAGACGACGAATTTCTAATTCACTATCATTATAAGTAATTTTTTTCTCTTCTGGACTATTAAATTCTATTTGAGGAATATTTAATGTATAATTATATTGAGCTTCATCATTATAATGTTTCCAAGAAATATAAATAAAATTTGGATGAGTATATTTCACATCAAAACCATTTTTTCTTAATTTTATCATTAGAAAACATACGCAGGCAATTTGCTTATATAAAGGAACTCCAAACATATATTCTGGAACAATAAAATATGTTTCCTGTTTTCCTATATTTGCTACATATTTAATTCTTTTATGACATTTTTGTAACACTTTTTCATAAACACTAATTCTTACTTTTTGTTTTTCGTGTTGTTTTTTATATAAAGAATAAATATTAATCATTATTTAACCTTTATAATATAATATGAAAAAATTTTTGTTAAACTTACAAGGAATCTTATCCTGTTTTAGAATGACTAAAAAATAAAAAAAAATATGTATTTATATAATATATTAAATGATAGATATGGATCATAATAAACAAGATGGTGGTTTTTTCGGTGGCCTTACTTCAACTCGTATTGAAGATAGTGTTAAAGAATTAAATAAAACCTTAAAAATTGAACTTGAAAATATTAGACCTGGACAAGCACATAGATTTACTACTCGTTTTCGTCTAGAAGTTGATGAAAAAAGAGGTGACATTCATGAAATTATTAATAGTGACTATAATGCAAAAAGACAATTTTATACACTTATTAGTCAATGGGGTGCTAAATATGGGAAATCAAAATTTGATGGAAAAGCACCATTTGAAATTTTTTTAGAAGATCTTCAAAGTATATTTGGAATTAATGAAACTAGTATACAAACTGACGGTGACAGAAGTATTTATGATGACCAAGATTTTTATAACGCATTACAACCAAATATTAAAGAATATATTAATAGTGAATTAGCAAGTATTAACAATACTGATCCTAATAAATCAAGAGATAAAATAGTTCATGTTCTCGAAATATTAACTAATTCTTTTACTACTCTTAAAACTGACCCTACTGTTGTTAGAACTTTAGGACTTTGTGAAGCAATTCTACGAACTTTAGCTATTTCTGCTGGAAAAAATCCTATTACTTTTATGGATACTATCGTCGCAATTTATTCTGCTTTACCTATGTTTAGATATGGTTGTGGAGAACAAAAAGTTATTGATATGACTCTCCTATGGCTTGAATCTGATGCTGCTGATGGTCGTATCGCAGATAGAGGTAACTATACAGCTAAAGAATATGATTTAATATTAAAAAAATTAGGAACTTTCGAAAAATTATATATTATATTACCATCTTTAGTAACTGATCGTAGAATGAAAAATATTTTATATGGAAAAACTTCTAAAGATAATGGTAAAATTATTAATTGGATGAAATATGTTAGACAATTCTTAAACACCAGAAAATGGGATACTATTAATCCTAAAGATAAAGGAAGATATTGGAAAGCATTTGTTGATTCTTATTATAACTTATTAAAATTCACATTTCCACAATTATTTGGTTCTAAAGAAGCAGAACTTCCTATAAAAAAAGGATTTTTCTCTGGATTAGCAAATATGTTCTCAAAAAAACCTGAACATGGTTCCGATTTTAAAAAAATTTCTAATAACTTATATGGTGAAACAATTAATTGGTTAAATATTGTTAAACCACACGAATATATTAAATTATTAAATGCTGCACTTAAAGCATTTCCTAATATTATTACTTATAGAAGTTTTCCTAGAGCAACTGAATTAGATAACAAAATTCTTGATATTTTTGAACTTTTCATTGATAGACAAACCGGACAACCTATCAGACAAGAAGGGAAATTTCAACAAATGAAAAGAACTCTTGATAATATGGGTAAATTATTAAAAGATCATAGAGAAGATGGTAATGTTATTGATAAAATGTATAATGATCATCAATTTAATATTAAATTTTATAGAAATCTTAAAAAAGTTGTTGAATTTTATCCAGAAGATGCCGCAGAATCTGGTATTCAATTAAAAAAAACTGCTGCAAATTGGGATATTGTTAATGCTGATTTTTATGATAAATTATTTGAATCTGTTATTGCTATTGATGGTATTGTATTAGAAGAAGGAATTGATGAACTTGAAGATTTTGTTACTCATAGATTAGAAATACAAAGCGTTGAACAATTCTTACCAAGACGTCTTACTGGTAAATATGAACTCAAAGATGATACTCTTATCAAATATATTAAAGAAGAAAAACCTGGAAAAAATTCCATTATCAGAAAAGAAACTGCTAAACAACCATTTATTAAAGTATTATTAGCACTTAAAAAGGAATTTAGTAACATGAACCCTAAATCATATCAACAAATGTATATTATGGATACTGTTGTTGAACCTCATAACATATTCGCATATTATATGAATAATGAATTTTATAATGAAGAAGCTACATCAACATCTGAATCTGAATTTGATTCATCGTCTGATCCTCTTAAACAAATTAAAAAAGATACTGAAGGTGATGATCCTAAAGATGATAAAAAGAATGTTGAAAATATTGAAAGAAATGATTCTAAAACAAGCACAAGCCCTCTAAATAGAGATATATCATTAGATATTCAAGATCCTGAAATATCTGCTGTGATTGATGAAAATTTACCAGAAGTATCTAGTCTCAGTAATGAAATTGTTAATTTATTAAAAATCATTGAAGAACAAGGAAATCATTTATCTCAAACTGATACTCTCATCGACCAACTTATCCAAGATGAAACTACTTTATTAGATAGTGTTAGTACTAAAATAGATGATGTTAATAGAATGATTGAAGCAAATGATTTACACGTTCATGCTAAGAAAAAGAAGAAAAAAACTACTAAAACTACCAAAAATACTGTTAAAACTGTTACTGAAGAACAAGAAAATCAAGAAAATCAAGAAGAACAAACTGGTGGTTCTAATCAAAAATATTATGTAGGTCAATACCAAACTGGAGGTTCTTCCACTAATTTATATAAACTTATTGGTAAAGATGTTTACTTTTATATTACTAAAAATAATAAAAAGAAACGTATTAATATTAACTCTTCTAGAATTTCTTTTTAATTTTATCCAAAAACTAGTCTCATCTTTTTATTTAAATAACTCTAATAAGAGAAGTCTACATTCTTTTATTAAGGTTAAAAAATTGTTTGTTTTTGTTTTATCGACAAATTACCAGTCTCTAATTTTTGTTTTTATTGATGAAGAACCGAACTGTTTCATATGAAATCATTATACATCCATTTACCGGGGCTACTTTTAATAATGCTGCTGGTAATCCCTTCCATAATCTTAAATAATTTCCTTGATGAATGATATTCTTAATATTTTCAATATTATTATTATTATATGATTGTATTGAAGTTTTTAACATATCTATTGGATATAAACACGTCCAAGTTATTGTACTAGCAATACAACCTGACATAAATGTTTCAATTGGCCCTACTCCAAATTCTTTCCTTAAACTACCGTATATACCTAAATAAGTTGTTCCATGAACGATTTCTTTTAAAGTATAAACTGGAAAACCACGATAAAATCCTTTTAAACCATTTGTTTGATAAATATTATTTATATATTTTCTTAAAGTTGTATTTTTTGTTTGTAATCCAATTTTAAGAACACTTGTTGGACATCCAACTATTGGACCAACAAAACTCACCATCATACCAGATAACCAAGGATTATCTGTTCTTGTTAATGCCTTTTCATATATATTATATTGAATTGATCTTTTTAAATTTTGTGAAATTAAAGGTGGAATTACTCCTCTATAAAATCCCTTAATACCTTCTTTTGTCATTATTTGTTTGACACATTCATAATTTGTTGGGTACATGTTCGTCTGCATACGAACTTTCACAGCATCAAAAGGGTGGCCTATTATACAACCAGTTGTACCCGCAGCAATACCCGGCAAAAAATCCATACTAAGATATATAATTTAAAATCATTTTTAATTTTACACCATTAACATTTTTTTTATTTTCATATTATCCATATTCTTTTTTAAACCTTGATAATTTGTATTTAATTTATTTACTTTAGTTACTAATTTTTTATGTTTATCTTCCATGGTCTTTACTGTTTCTGAAATATCTTTTTGATTATTTACAAAAAGATCTAAACGACTTTGAACATTATTATTTAAATTATATTTATCTGATATATCTCCTTTTAATAATTCAATATCAACTGTATTCTTTGTTAATTCTTTTCCTAATAATTTTAAATCACTTTGAATTTTACACTCTTTTTCATTAAATTCTTCAAAATTATTTGTTAAATCTTCGATTTTTTCGTCTAAAGAAATTAATTTATTACGGATATCTATTTCTATTTCTTCTATTTTTGTAGAATATATTAATAATTGTTTAGAAATTTCATTTCTATCTCGTAAGGAATTCTCTAGTATATTAATACGTTCAACTATATGTTCATCTCTTAATAAATATTGGACATATTTACTTGTTTTAGTACAAACTGTATTTACACTTTCAATAGAATTACATACTATATCATAGACATAATCCATGCTATTACGAATAAACATTGGGTTATAATATTATGTATTATAATAATCTTGTATTTTTTATAAGATTACGTATCACCTCTTTTAATGTATTATTATCAGTTGAATAACAGATTCGGATATAATTATCATTTCCAAAAGCTGAGCCAGGTGTACAAGCTATATTGTAAATATCCAAAAACGATTTACAAAAATCAATTGAATTTTTGATCTTTTTATTAAAAAAAGTTTTTATCTCTACAAATATATAAAAAGCGGCATTTGGCTCAATATATTTTATACCTGCTTTATCTAATTCACTTGTTATATAATTCCTTTTTTCAATTAACGATTTACATTCTCTATTTATCCATTTATTTATATCTGAACTAAAACAATTTATCGCGGCATTCTGAGAAATTGAAGAGGGGCATCCAATTGTTTGACCTTGAATACGATTTATATATTTTATTATATTGTTTGTACTCGCTATATATCCTAATCTATATCCACACATCGCATATGTTTTAGAAAATCCCCCAACAATAATTAATCTATTTCTTAAACATTTATATTCCGCAAGACTAATAAATTTTTGTTCATGCATCAAACCTTCATAAATTTCATCACAAATTATAAATATATGAGAATTCTTTTTTAATACATTAACTAAAGATTCTAATTGTTTTTTTGAATATGCTACTCCTGTTGGATTATTTGGATTACATAAAATAATAACTTTTGTCATTTTTGTTATTGCATTTTCTAATTCTTCACCTGTTAAACAAAACTTATTTTCTTTTTTTGTTTCAACTATTTTTGGATTACAATGTAATAATTTTACCATACTTGGATAAGATACCCAATATGGAGCAGGAATTATTACTTCATCTTTTATATTACATAGACATTGTAATGATTCATATACACCATGTTTAGCACCACTCGTACAAATAATTTCATTTGGTTTATAATCTAAATTTCGTTTTTCTTTTAAATAATTACTTATTTTTGTTCTTAATTCTACTACTCCACATACTTTTGTGTATTTTACTTTATTATCTATAATCGCTTTAATTCCTCCTAGCGAAACTTTTTCATTTGGTATAAAATCGGGTTGTCCTATTGCTAAAGAAATTACCTTATTACCTTCTTTTCTTTTTTTTAAAACCATCTCATGCATTTTTGAAGTTTTTGATTCCTCTATATTCAAAACTTGATTTGATAACATTAATTCTGTTTCACTTGTTGGTATATTAAATAGTTCTGTACTAATTTTATTAAATGCCATTCTTACCTTTTGTAATTCATATGCTGAATTTTTATTATATTCATATAATCCACGAAATAATTCAAAACTATCACTTTCTGTATTTTCTATTAAACCTAATAACATATTAAAACCATTTGTATTTATTGGCGTTGAAGTTAAATTCATCTTTGATAAAACCCTACCTGTTAAATGTGTAATAAATTGACTGCTCGCAGCATATTCATCATGTTTTTCACAAGAAAGTTCTAACATTGAACAACCTTTATCTGAAAAAAAGTTTATAAATTTATTTGCTCTTTCTGTATCCATTACTTTTACATTTTCATAAACAAAAGGAAGACCCGCCCAACTTATTTTACCACTATCTGGACCAAACATTGGATGAGTACATAATAAATCACATCTTGGTAAATATTTTAACATTACTTCTTTAGGAAAAACTTTTACAGAACAAACATCGACTACTAATGTATCTTTTAAATTATAATTAGATACCTTTTTTATTATTTTTTCAAATGATAATATACTTGTACTTACTATCAAACAATCTAACTTATTTGAAAAAAAATCATCTAATGTATTACACCATTTTATATTGTAAGAATTTGCTAAATTTTCATAACTTGAACGAGATGTCGCAATTACTTTAAATCGTTTTACTAATTCTTTTCCTAAAAATTGTCCAAATCTTCCAAAACCTAATATACCTACAACATACGTCTCTTCCAATTCCTCATTTTTTATTATTGAGTCTTCACCCTCTTTAGGATAAGTTCCTAAAATTCTTAGAAATGAAGCAATTTCTCTTAAATGACGAATCGCATTTGAAAATTCTAGCTTATTTGGATTACTTATAAAATCTACATAAAAATAATACGAATATTTCTCATTATTTGAACTATTTCGATTTGGACGACTCTCTATTTTTGTTAGATCTATATCTCGTAAAGCAAACGCTGATAAACTTTTATGTAATGCACCGGGTGTATTTTTAAAAGAAAAAACTAAAGAAGTTTTATAATTCACATTTTCTTTTATTTCACATGATTTTGTTCCTATTAACAAAAAACGAGTATAATTATTTTTATTATCTTCAATACTTGTTTCTAATATTTCTAAACCATATTCTGTTGCTGCTCTATTACTAGCAATCGCTGCCATATTTTTTATATTATTATCTTTAATATATTTACAACTTCCTGCTGTATCATAACGTGGCTCATATTTTTTGTTTTTATTATTTAAATAATCTTCACATTGGGCTAAAGCCTGCCAATGACTTATTACTAACTCTATATCTTCTAATTTAGTTCCTGGATATACAATTAAATTATGAACTATTCTATGATTATATTCACCTAGAATATGTAAATTATTATATTTCAACATTAAATCATAATTTTCATGAATACTACCACCTAAGGAATTTTCAATTGGTAATAAACCATAATCAACTTTTCCATCTAAAATTGATTTAAAAACATCTTCAAATTTTTTACAGGGTATTGCTTGTATATCATTCCCTAAATATTTATAAATTGCTCCTTCTGAATAAGAACCTGATTCTCCTTGATAACCTACATTAATCATTTTTATAAAATTATTAATTTATTCTTAATTCATTAATATAAAAAATACAGTCCCAAATAATAATATTTTTTAATTAAATTAAATTTGATAATTCATCACATAAATTTTTATGATACTTTTTTGTAATACGATAAAAATTTGAAATCTCATCTTTATTTTCCCATAATTTATGAATATGTTTCACTTCAATTAGACTGTGTAAATGTTCACAATGTTTTTCTAAATCTTGTTGCCAATATTCAAATAAACTTAATTGAGGATGATTTTCCATAGAAAACCCAATTGGATAACTAAATTTCAAGGTTTCACGACATTTTAAAATTAAGTTAATCGCATCTTTTATAGTATGTCCAAAAGTAATTGATTTTAACATATATGATGTTTGCTTTTTATTTAACATTTCTTCAATTGAAACAATTTGTTTTTCTAAAATTGTTTTAGATTCATTATGTCCAATATATCTACTGTAATAATGTAAAAATCGTGATTGTTCATATGTTTCATTGACCTTTTCACCATTTTTTTCCATTTCAACAAATTTATTACAACGATAAAAACCACCTGTTGCTGAACCATGTTCTGACCAAGCACCTTTACATAACCAACAAAATTCATGTTTACAATTTCGACAAGTCATATGATTACACCCTGAATTTTTCTCAATTGGTAATTTACATTTGGGACAATTTTTTGTATGTTCCATTAACCATAATGCATTTTCACTATCTGAATTACATTTCTCTAACCAAGTATTCATAATAGAACATGGAGCAGGATAATGATGAATATTACTACAAGAAAAACAAAACGTGTTACCACATTTACAATCTATCTGATTATCTGAACCATTATTACAAGTTACTAAATTACATTTCGCATTTGGGCAAAATGCATAATTTTGATTTTTTGTTATAAAGGAACGTCGTATCCATCGATTATATTTATAAGTGAATGCTACTTGACCAAAACATTCCATAATAAATTCTCTTGAAATTTTATGTTTACATTTAGCATCCATACAACAAATATTCAAACAACCATCATTAATCTTTGAAGTTAAATATCCTTTCCAACAAGTTTTACAATAAATATGTTTATTACAAATAGTTAATTGATCTTTTGGTTCAATATCATCAAAACAAATTAAACAGGTTGTTGAACTATTAAAATTTGTCTTTCGTTTTGCTAAATAACATCCATTTTTTAGAAAATCTTCAATTACTTTATCTGTATTCCATTCATGTTTTATAAAAAGATGATATACTTCATCAAAATCAAGATCTCCTAAAGTTTTTGATAAATTAGAAATCTCATTCATAATAATTGTATCAATTTCATTTTCATCGTATATCGCAAAATTACGTTTTGATAAGATCTTATTATCCAAATTAATTTCTGGAATATCTTCAAATTCCTTTAAATCACCCCATTCACCTTCTTCATCATCCCAATCACTATCAAAATCACAATTATCGTTCATTTATAATTTTATAAATTTTTATTATTAAGTATAGTTGAATAAATATTCGATAATTCAATTTTATTTATCTTTGTAATAGTAACATATGGGCAAAGTTAAATTCTCCGAATTGATTGAAGAAATATTTGGCAGACCATATCCACTACCACCTTATTCGTTTGAAATTACATTCAAAGGACCGACTAATATGCAATTATTTAAAGAAATATCACAAGTATTTATGATGGGGATTAATCATAAATATGGTGTTAATAATACTATTAATATTGATACTTTAACACCTTGTAGAATGAATACTATTAAAGATTATATGAATTCTTTTGGAATGACATTTAATATGAAATATGTCACTTATGAAGAATATTTAAAACTTAGAACTCCTATTTCGGAAAAAAAAAATATTCGAGATTATAATTTAAATATTCATTTAAATCCTGAATTAACAATAATGATCAATTTTGATATGTATAATGAACCAACTAAATGGCTACCACTTATGTAAGTTTAAAATTGATTTTATACTTATTATTATAACTTTATAAATTATTATAATAAATATTTATGTCACCATATATATCTCATAAAAATTGTAATGAAATTCTAAAAGAATATATTAAACTTTCTAATAAATTAAAGAAAGAATTATCATATATAGCTAAATTAGAAAATTCTATGAATTCTTTAAAAAATAAACTATCTATTGATTTAATACTTAATAATCAATCATCACCTCTCTTTCTAACTGCTTCTTATTTAAATGATGACCATTTCTGGAAACCATTAGATAAAGATGTTCGTTCAATTATATTTGACTATTTAAAAGGTAATGTTACATATTCACATATATATTGTAGATCTAGACAAATCAGTTTAAAAATTAAAAAAGAAGATCAATTTGGTATTACAGGAATCGATGAATTCGGTAATATTTATAGATCTCATCATTATGTGAAATATAATCGTTAAATATTTGTTGTTGTTGATTGAAAAATATTATTAGCATTTATAGCATCAAATCCATCTTTTCTATCAATAGAAGATGGAAACGCTTTATCCTTATTATTAGGCAAAATTTCTCTATGAACGAATTCAATATAAGATTTAGGTAAACGATTTATATAATCTGATGTAGTAGAACATTGAATCAAATGTCCATCAGAACTAATAGATAATTTATCTCCTGATTTAGGAATATTCATTTGTAATTCTAAATCTTGTTCCATTTCTTCAATTATTTTAGAAAATTCTTCAGGATGAGCACTTAAATCAATCGCAATATGATTTATATCATCCTTCCAAAAATATGTCCATGCTAAATACTGGTCATATTTATTTATTTCATTATATAAATCTAAATTTTTGTCATTATTATTCATTCTATCTTGTAAATCTTTTGGTAAATTATCAATTTTTACTGAACTTAAAAACACCCGTGGAAAAGTTGGATGTTTATACCAAAATGCTGTTTTAGGAAAGTCTGGGTTTTCAGTTGGAATATCTATTTTATCCATTAAACGATAATTTGAATGAAATAGAAGTTTT
>Ga0315316_10000076_pt1 | contig 47538 bp, 40 predicted proteins | sample M160m3416metaG_FD_203702 | JGI IMG/M metagenome (GOLD analysis project Ga0315316, IMG submission 203702) | Ammonia-oxidizing marine archaeal communities from Monterey Bay, California, United States - M1 60m 3416 | ecosystem: Environmental > Aquatic > Marine > Intertidal zone | place: USA... | reverse complement strand
ACGATGTTTGAGCGACGCGACCCGTTCCAGAAACGCCGTGTCTCTGGCCAGCCGCACGCCGTTGGTGTTGATCATCACAATATCGATGGGCTGATCACACGCGTACTGATGAATTTCATGGAATTGGGGATGCACGGTCGGTTCGCCGCCGGACAGCTGCAGAATTTCCGGCTGGCCTTCGATTTCCACCAGTCTGTCAATGGCGGATTTACATTCATCAAACGTCAGATGCTTCCCCCCCGGTCCGCTGACCGCAAAACACATGGGGCATTCCAGATTGCAGTTCGACGTAATTTCCAGCAGGCCGATGCAGGTATGCTGTTCGTGTTCTGAGCACAGACCACAATCGTATGGACAGCCCTGTCGTGGTTCCGTTCCGAAGCTTGCGGGGACCTTGCCGGGCAGGCTGTACTCAGTTCGGTCAAACCACGCGACATTACTGCACACAAAGTCTTCCCGCGACCCGTGAGTCGGGCACGTTTTACGAAAATAGACACGTTCGTTGCGTGATATGATCTTTGCCGGAACAACAGACAGACAGTCAGGACACAAACTTTGTGTCGTTCCGAGAAAAGTGTAGTCACGATATGTTGTCATGGCTGTGATTTTTCTCAGATGAGTGCCGACGATACAACCCCCTGCGAATCCCCAGTCGGTAAGCAGCCAATCCGATCAGGATAGCCAGTACGACACCACCGCCGTAGGCAAAGGAAAACTGCATCTGATCGTCTACCCCCGCACGGTGAAGGCCCAGGCTGATTCCTAAACATGTACCAAAGAAGGTACAGACCGCAGCAATGATGGACACGACGACGATGCCGAACATCGCCAGCGGTCCTGGCTTCCGGTACGTTTCCTGCCCCGACACCTCCAGGTTTCGGGGACTTTCGAAGGGATTGCCTGGCTGATCTTTCGTCATTTGCCTTCTCCATTTTGACGTCTCGAAGACAGTCGCGGCAGCAACTTCACGTGAGTCAAATGAAATAACAACACAGCAGCAGGTATTGCCAAAGCAATCCCCAGAAACCTCGCGATACCGACAATGGCAACGTGAAGCCGAAAACCGACAGCCATCAATCCAGCGCTGCTGCAACACCACACACAAACGCCGACAACCGATGAGACAACTTAAACCAGAAAACTTGCCAGCAGACCCGACTTTTGAGAAACGACCGAAGGCTCGTCGTGGGACGAAGGTACAGTATACGGACCCCTTGTTCTTTAGCGCCCATACGTCTCATCCCCGATGGAAGCAGAGGTGTCCTGCGGCACATCGGTCGTGCCATCGGTCGTGCCATCGGTCGTGCCATCGGTCGTGCCATCGGGCCGCACGGACGCGTCGTCCGGAGCACGTTTCAGTTGCGGCAGCTTCCAGATGACAACTGTGCCAGCAACAATCGCGGCGCACGCAGCCCCCAGAATTCCCCAGAATTCATTCGCGACCAGAACGCAATAGAAAAAGACGGCAGCGACAACGCAGGCGGACAGAAAAAGAACAGGCCACGACGCGATTCTGACGGGTGCAGCCTGCGAGGACGATGACATCCTTCCTATAATTGATAGTGCGAATTTTGCCGTGAACATATAGGCCAGCAGCATGAACAGACCACAGAGAAGTATGCCGACGCCGCCCGGCCCGGCCCCCGCGACATCGGCCATGCAGGTGCAGAAAAAAGCTGCCCCTGCGGCCACGATCGACGCCATCACGACAAACAGGATGGCAAATGGCCCCGGCGACCGCGTGCCGGCAACGAACTCCGCACCGTCCGAATTTAGCGGGCTGCTGTAAGGGTTGAATTCGTCATCAGCCGACATTTCGTTGCCTTCCTTCAACGGACCTGAAACGGCTTCCTGAAGATTCGTCCTGACGTCCCGGTCTTTTAAGAGGCACAGGGATATCCGAACCTACAGCGTATTAGGCTGACTTGTGGCCGCGAAAAACGTTTTCCGGTCTGCTATGGGGGCTGCCCACGAGCCCGAACGCCCACATCTTTTCGAAAACGGCTCTAAGCAACCTAAGCCTCACATTTTCTATTCCGGCAATTCCTCACCACGAGTTTCCTTCGCCATCAGCGTCACGACAATTCCCAGTGCATAAAGCGGAGCAAAATACAGAGCCGTCTGCTCTGATTTCCACCCCATCGTCGCCGCCAGCATGATCGCTGCTGCCGTACCGAAACGTCCTGAGTTGAAGCAAAACCCGGTCCCGGTACCGCGCAAGCGGGTGGGGAAAAGTTCCGGGAAGTAAACAGCATAGCCCGCGTGCATGCCAAGCGTCAGGAATCCGAAGACCGGCAACGCAACGCACAGAATCGGAAACGGCGCGTTCTGTGGGATCAGCACAAGAAACATCAGCAGGGCCATCACGAAACCTCCAGCATGATAGAAAACGAAGGCGCCTTTGCGGCCGAGCATATTGGAGATCCAGCCAAACAGAACCAGCCCCAGTCCGCCACCAATAGTGTTCAGACACATACTGATCATTTCGGCCTGCTTAATTTCTGACGAATGAGCGTCAAAGGCGACCTTCTTTGCCGCTTTATCCGCATCGGGCGCGACTCCTTCGACGGCTAGAGCTTCATTCTGAGCGGACCTCAGCAACGCATTTTTGCCGTAAATGTGGCTGCCCCAGAACGTTACCAGCCCGATGGTCGCCAATGCAACGCCGACAACGGTGTTGCGAATATTCTGTGAACTGAACAGATCGGGTATCGATCCTGTCACCTGCGTCGCATCCTGCTTTTCACGTTCCTTAGCCTGACGCCATTGTTCCGGCTCTTTCATTTTCCAGCGAATCACCACGACCAGCAGAGCGGGAACGATTCCAATCAGAAAGCCCAGACGCCAGGTGTCATCGCCCCACGGTTTCTGACTGATGATGAAATAGCCGACGGCGACGGCCATCAACGTGCCAAAGACACTCGACGCATGAAAGATGGAACTCATTACCGGGCGAGAACGTTTGGGCATAACTTCCGCGACCATTGCACTGGCCACAGCCCATTCACCTCCGACTCCCATCGCCACAAGGAATCTCAACAGCACCATTTGCCATGGCGCCTCCGCAAATGCAGTAATGCAGGTGAATACGGAATAGAAGAGGATCGTGTAGATCATCGTCTTTGACCGACCAATCTTGTCGCTCAGCATTCCAAACAGAATGCCACCAAACGCTCCACCCAGTAAAAACGATGCCAAAGCATAATTGTTCCATGTTGCCACAAGGGGATCATCGGCCGACGCAACACCCAGCAGCTGCGGCATCGCATCGCGCATGCTGGCGACGAATACCTGTCCTTCAAAAATGTCAAACACCCAGCCCAGCGAAGCAACCACCAGCACCAACCACTGGTAACTGCTGATGCCCTGATTCCACTTGAGTTCTGTGCCCTCACCTTCCGGGCGGGCGTACGGATCGTTCTGTGCAGAATCGCTGCTCATGAATCAAAATCTCAGCGTATTAGAGTCGGACAATTGGGTGGGTCGGCAGACAGTCTAGGCCGGGCGGTTGCGGATTAGGAGCGTGCAGCAGAATTTGGTGGTGTCCGCAGAGTGCGTTATCCCTTCCGACCGATCATCTCAGCGATTGTGACCACTTCGCCGCGACGAATGGATGCCTGAGCGGCCAGACAGACGGCGACGTTCAGCCGGGCCGATTTCCCATCGTTAAGCGGCAGTGTTCCCGTGCGGCAGCAGTTCAGAAAATGAGCCAGTTCCGCTTTGATGCCTCGATCCACTCGCCCGGACGCGTCTTTGAATCCCGCTTCGTCGTCCGGATCAGGGACTTGTTCTGCAATGTGTTCGGCCGGATCAAAACGATGAAATTCCAGGTGAATCGCCTGGTTCTTTGTGTCGATACGACCGCCGCTGCCGACGATCCCGATTTCGCAATCGCCACCGGTTGGTGCGAACAGACAGATCTCAAGAACCGCGCGGCGGCCACCTTCGTATTCGACCAGCACCTGAGCATTATCCAGAAGTTCCCGATCTGTCAGCACATCGGTGCCCCCGAACGCAGAGACTCGAACCGGAGGCGTGTCCAATATCCAGTTAAACAGGTCAAAGTGGTGGCAGTTCTTTTCCAGCAGCATGCCGCCGGTGATTTTTTCACTCGACCGCCAGCCAGGTCGCATCGGACCGCGATATTCCCGACACCACATAATGCGAGGATCACCAACGTCACCACCTTCCACCATCGACTTCATCCGCTGGTAGAGCCCCTGGTGCCGCATTTCATGGCCGATCTGCAGCACTTTCCCGGCGTCCTGCGATGCGGCAATAATTTCATCGCATTCTGCGATCGTCAGGCCCAGCGGCTTCTCACACATCACATGTTTGCCGGCGGCAAAGGCGGCCAGCGCCGCTTCGTGGTGCTTGTCATTCGTGAGAGCCACGATCACTGCGTCCAGTGAATCGACCTTCAGCACGTCACGCCAGTCATCAAAGGTCTGTAATTGTTCGCCAACAAGGTCTGCAGCCGCGGCGCGGCTTTCTTCGCTACGGCTACTGACGGCAACAACGTCCACATCCGGTAGACGCAGCAGATTCTTCAGATGAGCTTCCCGACCAAACCAGCCCGCTCCGAGTAATCCAATATTGATCGTCATGGCAATCCGAAATCAGCTTTGAGGAATGAATATGTCATGGTATCAGGTTAGACTTGGATGTCATTCGACCGACTGCCCAACACAATGAAGGAATGAAATGCGATTCGTAATCCTGTCATGTGCCGCCGTTTGTCTATCCGCCTCGTCGCCGGCTGCAGAGATACCAGAAGAGCAGATTCGTTCAGCTATTCAGCAGGCCATTCCGTGGCTGGAAAAAGCTTCGGCCGGATCCAGTAAAGAGAACAAATGCTTCACGTGCCACAATCACGCGCTGCCCGTGATGGCATTGTCAGAAGCGAAGCAGCTGGGATTTTCCGTCGATGAAGACATTCTCAAGGCACAGCTGGAACACATTCTCGCTCATCTGAAGCGTGGCGAAAAAGGATATCTTGCCGGCAAAGGACAGGGCGGACAGGTACTGACCGCCGGATACGCTTTGTGGGCGCTTCATGCCGGCGGGCTGGCAGGCGATGCGACCACGACCGCTGTCACTGATTACCTGCTGAGCGATCAAAGCAATAAGGACCACTGGACGAAGAAGGGAACGCGGCCCCCTTCGGACGGCAATGAGTTCACGACGACTTACGTCGCTCTGCGAGGATTGCAGGAGTTTACTCCCGAAATCCAAAATGCAGCCAGGGAGACGCGATTCAATACAGTGGCAAAGTGGCTGTCGAGCACACAGCCTGCTGACACGGAAGATGCGGTTTTTCGTTTGAAGTCTCTCAGAATTGTGCAGGCCGAAGATGCTGTTGCAGAATCAGCCATAGAGCAATTACTGAAGCAGCAGAAACCGGATGGAGGCTGGCCCCAGACCGGCGATATGGAATGCGATGTCTACGCTACAGGTTCAGTCATGGCTTCACTGCTGACCGCCGGCCAACTGAAACCGGAACATCCGGCCATCCAGTCCGGAGTGCAATTCCTGCTCGACAAACAACTGGAGGACGGCACATGGCATGTGGTCACTCGAGCCGATGGGTTTCAGCCGTACTACGAAACCGGTTTCCCGCACGGCGAAGACCAGTTCATATCGGTGGCTGCCAGCAGCTGGGCCACGATGGCATTGTTACGATCGCTGCCGAACACCGGCACCACGCCGTAAGACAGATGCTCTCTGGTGTCTGGCGCCATGTCCCGACCGCGTCTGTATAACTGACACGACTGTCACGTTCCGACATCGCAGATTGCCATGTCCGCGGCGCAGCGCTCGCCGCTGCAATCGGTCCGGATACGCAGATCACGCGTGCTACAGTTAAGCCGACAGGTTTCCTGCTGGTCTGATCGTCTATTCCCCCCGGTAAAACACAGGCCAATGGCTGACGCGTCACCCTTAACGCACTCAGAAATCGCCCGCGCGCCCACGTCCGGCCACGGTCTGATGGGCGTCAGCGACGTTGTCACGGTCAGCACCATGACTGCAGTCGCTTCGTTGCTGCTGCTGCGAGCCCTAACCACGGGACTGCTGGGCGACGAGCTTCTGTTTGTACACGCGATCGATCTGGGATTTGTGCCATCGCTGTGTGAGACTGGCTCGTCACACCCGCCACTCGTGCGACTGATCGTCGGCTCCATCGCCAATAGTTCGTCACCGGACTGGCTGCTGCGACTACCCAGCGTCATCTTTTCTGTCGCGACGGTGTTTGTCTGGAGTCGCGTGCTGCGGCGACTGATCCTGGACAAAACGTCGCGCTCACTGCTGTTGGTCGCGATGGCTCTGAACCCGATCTGGGTCGAGCTGGGCTTCCAATGCCTGCCATACGCGGCGTTGACATTTTTCGCCAGCCTGCACTGCCTTGCATGGCTGCAGATTTGTTCGGCGCGAACAAAGACAGCGACAGCCGTCTTTGTGCTTACCGGAATTGCTCTGCCGTGGACACATTTCCTGGGTGTGAACATGCTGCTGGCCGACGTATTAATCTGGGTCGCCATGCTGATCGGTCGACGTGCCACGCTGCGACACGCGATTAGGACCAACCTGACCATTTGTGCATGCACACTGGCCGTCGTGCCGATCGCATTGTTCTACATCCAGGTCGAAGCACCCTATCCACTGGTTGAGATTGACGACTTTCCTGCGTACTTCCATCGCACGTCGTCATTGATCTTTTCACATCTCACGTTCTCCGTCTTTATGACGACTCTGCCACTGTATATCGCCCTGTATCTGAGTTGTGCCTTTTTTCTCTGGCACAGTCTGCGTGCAGCGGACAGGAACGTGGAAAACACAACCGCCGGCATTATTGCCGTGGGAGCCATGCTGTCGGGCTTCACAGCCACGCAAATTCTTTCCGTGGCATCGCAGAACGCGATGTGGCCTCGCTATATGCTGACGGGGGCATGGATTCATCTGCCACTGATCGCATTCCTGTTGCATCGTTTCTCAGGCCGGCGTTTGTCGATGGTTTTCAGCGCGGCAGCGGCCTGTTGTGCAGCCAGCGGACTTTTGACGTCACCACAGGTTGCCGGGACCGGATACGACGACGTATCCAGTCACATCAGCCGCAACTGGCAGAAATCGGATGCGTTTCTGGCTCAATCGATGGACTTCTGGTCGGGACCAAATCACTTCGACCGGCTTTGGTTTCGCAGGTACGTCAGCAGATCGCATCGCATCGTATCGGGACCACCCACCATTCGTCGCGATCTGCACACTGACGGTCTGCCACTACAAATGGTGGATGCAGGTGTTGACCGCGTGTGGGTGTACTCACACTTGTTCCGTACCGAATGGATGATTGATCACCCTGTTGATGGCTGGGTACTTCGCTCGCTGCATTCGACCCACGCGCAATGCGCCTTAGCGCTATTCGAACGTATGGGGTCCAGTGACGTAATGGTCACGACGCCACAAGCGATGCCAGCACCTTGCGAGTTCCCTGAAACGTTCGTCGCCCGTGCATGGTGACGTAATTGTCAACCAGGGCCACGTCACCGGCCTGCCAGGGGACGTCAAAGGTAATCTCTTCGGCCATTTCGATCACACGATCCATCGTCCTCGAATCCAGCGGTGCCCCGTCACCAAACGTAATTGACTTCCCTGGATCATTGCGTGCGTCCTTCCAGCCGTGAAACGCCGCGATCAACTGGTTGAAAAAAACTGTCCCGCCATTTCGCAGCCGCTTCACGGCCTGCAGCTGAGGAGTAGTAACTTTCAGACAACCGTCATCCTGCCATTCCCATGCATAGCCAAGTTCTGTCATGCGTGCTTCAGCTTCCTGTGGAGTCGACGCTTTCCATGTGCTTTGCCAGCTGCGACCCATTCCGGAAGCAGCGTCGTCAACGGCCGGCATGACGTGTGAGTACAGCAGTCCTTTGTCTGCACAGTCCGACGCAAACTGCGGCATTTCCTTCGTCATCCGGTCGAACAGAATATCGCTGCGACAAAGTGGAGTCGCGCCGCCCTGTTCTGCTGCCTTCTCACAAAAAAAGAACAGTTTCGAAGGGTAAATCGGCGTCTGCGCCATTTCGTGATGCAGACAGATATTCACATCCGCTGGTGCTTCATTGGCCGTAAAGACTCGAGCGGTCCGATTCCTGCGTACAGCGTTCGACAGCGAATCTTCGTACGTAAAATTCGGTAAACCAAACGCCGCAACGAAGGTGTCGAAATCGTGGTCAGTGGCCAGCGGAAAACCTCGGAACAGCACCGCCCCGTGTGTCGCAGCTTTGGCACTCAGTTCCTCACTGTTCTGTACGATCCATGCTTCTGTCCGGGCCAGAGTAGCGTCACTGGAATCACACCTGATGAGAAGTGGAAAAACAGAGCCTCCTTCGGTGCGTTGCCCGTCGCAGGACTGTTCCGTTGCCGTAATCATCTGATGATTCTTTCAATTGTGATAGACGATCAGTTGCTGCAGATCAGATCGAAAGTGATCTGGGAATGTTCACGAGTCACGCAGACGAACATCCACACTGGCACTGTGGGCGGTGAGCCCTTCTTTTTCAGCCATCAGACGCACAACATCAGCGTCGCCGGCAAGCGATTGCCTGTCATAGCAAATCACCGAACTGCGTTTCATGAAATCTGTCGACGCCAACCCGTTGGCAAAGCGTGCTGTGCCGCCGGTGGGCAAAACGTGAGACGGTCCGGCCACATAGTCGCCGATCGCCACGGGTGTATAATGCCCCATAAAAATGGCGCCGGCGTTTTGAATCCGTGACAGCATCGATTCGGGATCGGCCATAGAAATGTGCAGGTGCTCGGGAGCCAGCATGTCAGTCAGCTCGGCGGCCTCTGATTCGTCGCCAGCCAGAATCAAAGCTCCATAGTCGACCAGACTCTGCCGCGCCAGATCGCCTCGCTGCAATTCAGCAAGTTGTCGGTCCAGTGCTCCGCGGACTTCCGCGATCAGCGGCTCATGCCATGTAATCAGCACACCGGATCCCGGACTGTGTTCGGCCTGCGAAATGAGATCTGCTGCGATGAATTCGGCCTTCGCGGATGCGTCGGCCAGAACGATGACTTCGCTGGGGCCGGCAATACTGTCAATGTCCACATCACCAAACACGTGCTGCTTGGCCAGCGCCACAAACAGATTTCCGGGGCCAACGATCTTGTCAACTCGAGTAATCCTGTCCACTCCGTAAGCCAGCGCGGCCACTGCCTGAGCACCGCCCACGCGATAAACTTCGGTGATGCCGATTTCGTGACAAGTGGCCAGCATGTCGTTGTTGTATCCACCAAATTCCGTCGGCGGCACCACGACGGCGATCTCAGGCACGCCGGCTGTTATTGCAGGCACGGCCGTCATCAGGACGGTGGACGGATAAGCTGCGGCTCCCCCGGGCACACAGATCCCGACACGTTTCATGGGCAGATGACGCTGCCTCAGCTCAACCGTGCCGTCGTTCACAGATCGCGTCACGACAGCGTCTGCTGGCAGCACGGCCGACTGGAACTCCGCAACGTTGTCACGAATCTGCCGCACCGTTTGCAGAAAACCGGATGAAACGGCGTCTGTGGCAGCTTCAAATTCTTCCGGCTGCACGCGAATCGTTTCCGGTGTCAGTTGTTTTCCGTCCAGCCTGGCAGTGTAATCGAGAACAGCGTCTACCCCGGTAGTGCGCACGTCCTCGCAGATTCGCTGTACGACATCAAGTGGACTGAGTGCTTCACCAAAAAGTTCGATGGTGCGTTGTCGCCCCGCTTCGGAAACGACATCGCCCCGCGGGCTGAGTTTGTTTCGAAGTTCGCGGAACAGATCTTCGGCCCCGCCCTGGCGGCAGTCGATGAAGGTGATATTGAAAGGTGTGACGGTCATCAATTTCTTGGGGGGGGCTGCGGAATCCGGATTCGCCCTGCCTGTTTTTCGTTCAAGCAGATCTGGAGATGATTGAACCGTGTGAATTCTCAAAGTACAGTCCCAGGCTGGAGATTCTCAGCGGGTTCAACGTCTTTCTCGCTTTGTTGATATGCCCGACGCCGTTTACTCGTGCAGGACGTACCTGAAACATGATTGACCTGCGCAGCGATACCGTTACGAAGCCCACATCCGCGATGAAGCAGGCGATGTTCGATGCCGAAGTCGGTGACGACATGATGAGAGAAGATCCGACCGTCAATCGTCTGGAAACGATGATCGCGGAAATGCTGGGCAAGGAGGCTGCTGTCTTCGCCTGTTCGGGGACGCAGTCGAATCAGATGGGAATCCGTGTTAATTGCATGCCGGGCGACGAGTTACTGATTAACCACACAGGCCACATCGGAATCTTCGAAGCTGGCGGCCCCGCAGTACTCAGCGGCGTCACCGTTCGCCAGATTAATGCAGCGAAGGGAATGTTGAGCGTAGACGATCTTGCCGGACAGCCTCGCGTGGCCGATCAGCATTACTGTCGTACCCGGCTGGTGTGTCTGGAGAACACAACGAATATCGCGGGGGGCTTCGTCTATCCGCTGGAACAACTGCAGCAGGTGTCCGGCTGGTCACGCGACAACGATCTGAAAATGCACCTGGACGGAGCTCGGTTCTTCAATGCCATCGTGGCGGGAGGCTACTCGGCGGCGGACGCGGCGGCCTGCTTCGATACGGTTTCCATCTGCTTCAGCAAGGGACTGGGATGTCCGATGGGGTCAGTGCTGGTGGGGACGGCCGAGGACATGCACCTGGCTCGGCGTGTCAGAAAAATGTTTGGCGGCGCGCTGCGGCAGTCCGGGATTGTTGCAGCCGCAGCGATTTACGCTCTGGAAAACAATGTGGACCGACTGCAGCAGGATCACGATAATGCTCAACTGCTGGCAACGAGGCTGGCTGCCATTGATGGAATCGACGCCCGTCCGGATGCAACCGAATCGAATCTTGTGTTCTTTGAGATCAGTGCTGAGCTGGGTACAGCGGTACAACTGGCCGCGGCATTGAAGGAACGTGACGTCCGCATTGGACCAATGGGAGGTCAGAGAATGAGAGCGGCGACACATATTGACGTGTCAAAGCAGGATGTACTGTCCACGGCAGATGCTGTTCGTGCCTGTGTGGAAAAAGGATTCGCTAATCAGGAACTCGTCGGCTCGGGGCCGTACTCAAAGTGATGCCGGGTGTCAGTCCGAGACTGAGCACTGCTGCTGCCGGTACTTACACTTACGCTCATTGACCGTCTGGTTGAAGGAACAACCATGATCCACAGACTGCTGGTGATTCCCGCTGTGATTGCGACAACGTTTAGTTGTGCGGGCAGTAGTATTCAGAATGTCTCAGTCGGACCGGAAAACGAAACCCCGTTACCGTCGCACGCAGTTCAGTTCGTGAAGGGAATGGCCATCCTGCTCCTGCCCGAATCGTTCCGGGACCACGACGACTGGGGTAAGACGAAACGCGTGCAGTCCGGCCTCAACGTAAAGGTGAAGGGGCTGAAAGTCCATACATCTCGACGCTGGAAGGACGCCAGACACGGAACGTGGCGTCGAGTCACAGCCGTACTCGTAGACCCCGCAGAGTTCTTTCAACTTAGGATATCGCTGCTGCCCGAAAAAAACGAGGGCAGAACACGCTATCGCATTCGCGCATCAACTCGGCTGAACGTACACGGACAGCAACAGCAGTGGAATCTTGGCCTCAAGCTGTACAGCATCTCGGCGGTGGCCGAGGCAGATCTCACATTCGTGGCGGACGTAGAGTTTCGCAATCGGCTGGTCAGGACCGATGGCGGAGGAAAGCTGAGAATACTGCCACAGGTGGAAGCGGCAAATGTAAAGATGGAAGGCTTTCGACTGCGCAGAATCAGTCATGCGAAAGGTGGCGGAGTTCGCCTGTTAGGCGAGTCCATCCAGTCAGTCATCAAACGCCGCGTCGCGAAGGAAAGCGACAAACTCGCAGACAAAATCAACCACAAGGTCGAAGAGAAACCGGAACGGTTTGAGATCCCGGCCGGTATTCTTGCGGTCTTTGGAAAAGATCTGTCCCCCCCAGAGGACACGGCCGCTGAGGGCGCCGTCCCAAAAACTTTGTTGCCCCCAAAGTCAGATTAGACGGACGTTTACGTCAACAGACACTGTCCGGTGTCAGTTTTACGCGCTTTCAAGTAGACGCCTTGCTGTAGCGGTCGTACGATGTGCGGGTCAATCTCGCATTTTCCACGAATCTGAATTAACCCGGCTGATGTCGCCTTCCTCACCAAACCGCCTGAACTCCGCCGGCGATGTACTCAACGCCGATACGCTGCCGGCGGCGGAACAGGAAGATCCCGGTGCTCCGGAGGCCGAGACCATCACGCCCGCAGAAGAAGCCATGCTGCGAGCCGAAAAGCTGCGGACTATCCGGGAGGCCATCGATCGAGGGTGCTATGATTCTGACGAATTGCTGGATGAAGCGATGCGACGCATGCGGAACGCGATCGAAAACGGCGATCAATCCCGGTAATCCGGTCTCATAATGAGAAAGCGGCTTCCGCTCCTTTCGCAAACGGCCGCATGGCGTTGAAATACGGACATTATCGACCAAAAGCGTAAAAGTCCGCGAAAGTTTTTCTGTGGTCTTTCCGTCAGCCGGTCTGTCCCGTTTGAATTTGTCCGAATCCGGTGTCGTTCGCTGAGTTGAGGTCATACGTGAGTAATTTTGCCCCAAAAGAAGTCGCCGCTTCTCCGGTTGAGAAATTCACCGAGTTCCTGTCGACTCGAAACATGAGACTGACACAGGAACGGGACATCATCGTTCGTGAGATATTTTCGGACCACGAACACTTCGACGTCGATGAAATCGTCGCCAGACTGGACAAGCCCGTCGATGGAAGGCGAGTCAGTCGAGCCACCGTTTACCGAACCGTCAGCTCGCTTGAAGAAGCCGGACTGATCCGAAAAGTTGCTCGAACAAACGATCGTGAAGTTTACGAACACGACTACGGTTATCCTCAGCACGATCATTTCATATGCGAAAAATGTAATAGCCTGCTTGAATTTCGTAACGAAGAGATCTCGGCGATCCTTGAGAAGGTTGCCATGGAGATGGGATTCCGCATGGTCGGCCATCGTCTGGAGGGGTACGGCATCTGCGCCGAATGCGCCAAGCCGCCCTCACGCCGACATTGCAAACTGGACATGATCTAAGCAGTCAGGTGCGTGAGTCCACCTGAGTGGCCGCTCCGAACCAGGAAACGCTGCAACGACTTCACGGCAGTTCCTCAGTGCTAAGCAGTTTACCGTCGCAAGCCTTCTGTCGGCAGTGTCCGAAACAGCCGCAGCAGAAACAGCAGCACGCACAATACAACAAAGGAAAATGCGATCAGCCCGATTACCGATGGCCCGTGACTGAAGATGTCTCGCAGCGTAAAAAAGTCCGCCCACAGCCACCGCCAGGCGCCCATGACCAGCACAGCAGACAGCGCAAGATACGGCCCGTAAGCGACAAAGCTGCGTCCGGTCAGCAGCCTGACAAGGATCCCAATAAGGATTCCTGCGAGCGGCGAAATCGCAAGAGCGCATAACGTCGCCTGCCAACCAACGAACGCCCCTACCATTGCCATCAAGGTCACATCCCCCAGACCCAGCGCCGGGTATCCCAGAATCCAGTGTGACACCCGCCGCACCAGCCAGGTCAGAGATCCTCCGGTCAGCAGCCCGGCCATGCTCCATGCAAGTCCATGTAATCTGTGAAAACCCCTAATCCACTCCGGAATCGACGGACCTCGCAGTCCAGCCACTGCATCATCCCAATTCACCCAGAGATGCATCATCTGGAGATCTCCACTGGTGACGGACGCCACCAGCGCGATTACGATTCCTGAATAGATGACTTCGTCAGGAATAACGTAGTCCAGCAGATCAGTCAGCGTCGCCACCCACAGAAAAAAGATCAATGTCAGTTGGTATGGCAGGCGAAGGTACAACAGCGGCAAATCCGGACGCACTTCATGAACGGCCTGACAGTTGGCTTCCAGTACCAGCCATGAAAACGCCAGGAACAGTCCGCCCAGTCCGAATGTCGCCCCGATGTGCCACTTAACAGGCCTCGCTTTGCAGCCGCAGCGGATCGGCCGGCAATCAAACCAGCGCTGCCGATGTGACACGGTAGAACCGCATCTGGGGCAATTCAGCAAACCACCGGAGTTCATGTCGGCCAGCATTACGGCGGACCAACCGGCTCCGATTCGCCCCAGAAAACAGCCGAGAATTGTAATGATCACAAATTGCATGGCGCAAGGCAAAAGGAAGCCAACAAACAGGGTGTTTTTAGATGTACGTCACAGAGCAGCAGTTTGCCTGCACAATAATGTGGGGATCCGAACGGTTGCTCAACTTGTGGGCAGCCTGCTTGTGATGCGGGCGATTCTGCGATTGAGACTGCCGCAAACTATAGCGATTTCGGTCTGGCACGTTAGTTGCGGAGACGGATTTTCGTACATTGAAAACAGGGGCTGACAAGGTCGAACTGGGGCCGATTCTGATCATCTGAAAGATAAACATGAAAAAGCTAGAGGCGATCATCCGACACTACAAACTTGAGGATGTAAAGACAGCGTTAACCGAAGCGGGCGTACAGGGCATGACAGTTTCTGAAGTTCGCGGCTTTGGACGTCAACGAGGCCACAAGGAAACATACCGTGGGGCAGAATACACCGTTGACTTCATGCCAAAGGTAAAAATGGAAGTCGTGGTGGCGGAAGATCAGTTGGAAGTCGCCGTCAACGCCATCTGTGAATCCGCTCGGACCGGGCAGGTCGGCGACGGAAAAATCTTCGTTTCTTCGCTGGAACAGATTATTCGCATTCGAACAGGAGAATCAGGGGCAGAAGCGATCTGAAAAATGTCCAGGCGTGTTCGGGAAACCGTTTCCAACGCAGAACTGATCCCTTCGCTCCAGGCATCGTCCAGGGTATCTTGCGTGCTGCAGTGTTGTTCTGTTGCATCCTGCGAATATTTCCCGCCCCCTGCATACTGGCTGATTACCTGTGGCGATTGATTCAATGTCCTTAGACGTGTCCAGTATTCAGGAACGTCGCGAGTTGATGGTGTCGTTGCGCAATAAGGTGACCCGTCGGCATGAGTCAGGTGAAGACGGAATCGAGATCTGCAACTGGTTTTCCGACCAGCTGGACGACCTCCTGCGACAAATGATGCGGCTGCATCTGCAGACGGCGGGGCTCTCTGACGACGGCGACTTTTCGATCATCTGCGTCGGCGGAAACGGTCGACGGCGACCGACACCGTACTCCGATATTGACCTGCTTCTGGTTGCCGAATCACGTGCAATCGCTGATCTGGAAGCGGTTCTGACAGCCTTCGTCCGGGATTGCTGGGACACAGGTTTTCAACTCGGACACAGCATCCGAACGCCGGACGACGTCGTCGGCTTCGCCAGCGAGGACGTTCCGTTCGCCACGTCGCTCATTGATATGAGACACCTGCTGGGCAGCCTGGAGGTGTTCACCTCGGTAAGTACTCTTGTCGAAACCAGGATCTTTCAGAATCCGGCCGATCAGTTTGTTGATGCATGCGTGGTTTCTCGACGTGATGAGTGGATGGCGCGCGGAGATTCGGTCAACCAGCTTGAACCAGACGTAAAACGCTCTCCGGGCGGACTGCGAGATTTACACCTTATCAACTGGGTGACATATACACAGTTTGGAGACTCACATCCGTCATCACTTCTGGAACACAATGCAGTGGGAACGGAAGAGCTTGCTTCACTAAACAGCGCGGACAGATTTCTGACATCGCTGCGACTGGACCTTCACTGCCGAGCCGGCCTGAAGCAGGATGTTCTGACGCGGGATCTGCAGCTGAAAATTGCCGCCAGTCGGGGTGAAACGCAGGGTGATCATCGCAGGTCCGTCGAAAACTTTATGCAGGAGTACTTCCGCCATACGTCACGAGTCGCGGAAATCGCCCGCCGCGTCACTGAAACCGTGCAACGACCGGGGTTGTTCGCACGGCTGAAGAACGCAATTCTGCCACAGCGGGACTCAGACGGATTCCTCATTCAGGAGGGCGTGCTTAATGCACCGGAGGACTTTGGCGACAGGCTGTCGGCAGAGCCGGAAGCGGTCATGCTGGCATTTACAGCCGCGGCTAAATACGAAGTTGTGCTGTCTGCCGAATTGCGGCGACTGATTGGCAGAGCCACGTCGCGGCTGCCGTCAGAGCCCAGTCGCGATTCCTGCAGTCGCTTTCGCGCCGTGCTGCGTGCCGGCAACGGTCTGCCGCTGACACTGCGTGCCATGTACGAAACCAGGGTGCTGGACTGGCTGGTGCCGGCGATATCTGAGATTCGGTGTCTGATGCAGTTCAACCAGTATCACAGTTTCACTGTGGACGAACACACACTCAAGACCATCGACGAGGTAGTTTCATTTGCGGACGACGAGACCCCCGTCGGATCGGCTTACAACAGCCTCAGACACAAAGCCACGCTGCACATCGCGTTGATTCTGCACGACATCGCCAAAGGTCGCGATGGTGACCACAGCATTGTCGGCGAACAGATCGCAGATGAGGTTGCGGTTCGTCTGCAGACTGCAGAAAACAAGAAACGGATGATCATGTTCCTTGTGCGGCAGCACCTGGTCATGCCGGATCTCGCGTTTCGCCGCGACATTACGGACCAGGCATTGCTGATGGATTTCGCGAGAATGGTCGGCGCACCGGAGTTACTGCGAATGCTGTACGTCCTGTCGGTCGCGGACATCAAAGCTGTGGGACCGGATGTATGGACAGACTGGAAGGGAGAGCTGCTGGCAGACTTGTACAACCGCACCATGCGAATTCTCAGCGGCCGCCCCATCAACCATCTTGAGCAGGAACGTCTGCAGCTGGTCCGAGAACATGTACGATCGTCGATTGTACCGGTCGCTCCTGATGAAAACGAACAGTGGCCCGAATGGATTGATCGTCAGCTTGACGCGTTGCCGCCATTTTACCTGATGACAGAACAGCCGGCACGGATCGCCAAAGACCTGGATGTCATTCAGCAGCTTGGCACAGCCGATGTCAGGATCGAGGGAGTATACGATGCCGATACGGACACCGTGACTTATCGCATCTTCGCCAGTAGCCAGTATGAACCCGGAAGTTTCCACAAAGTATCCGGAGTGCTGTCCGGACTGAGAATGAATATCCACACAGCGCAGTCGTGCACGACGGCCGATTCAACGATGATCGGTTCTTTTCTGGTCACCGATAATGACTTCGTGGGCAACGTCGCGGATGACCGCATTCGCGATGTCTGCGCCGCGCTGGTCAGTGTCCTGACGGGAAAGTTAACAGTAGACCATATTTTCAGACGCAGCGGACTGTTTCGATTCAACAAGAAGAAGGGGATTCAGCCGGTTCCGCCTCAGGTTTCCATCGACAACGACTGTTCTGAAACGCACACCGTCATTGATGTGTTCGCGATGGACAGTCCCGGCCTGCTGCACACTCTGGCCCTCGCAATCTACAACCATGGCCTGTCCGTCGACCTGACCAGAATTGCAACGAACGTGGATCAGGTAGTTGACGTTTTTTACGTCGTGGACAGTGACCGCAGGAAAGTCGAAGATTCGCAGCGGCTACATCCTCTCTGGGAGAACCTGATGCACGAACTCACCGAACTTCAGGAACAATGGCTGGAACAGTAGTGCATGTTTCACGCTGGCCCACGTTCCCCGGAATCGAATGACAATGCGTTCGCACTTCCAGTGCTTCACCCTGATCTGATAATTTAAGACCCCGTGGACTGCGTGTGTATGCATCTGAGCGGATTCCGCTCCTGACTCAGTGTTGTCTCGGAGACGCCCTGATCGTGAAGGTTTCTGTCATTATCCCCGCGCTGAACGAACAGCGGACAATCGGCTCGGCCATCGCCAGTGCGAGAAACGCCGGGGCCGACGAAATCATTGTTGTGGATGGCGGAAGCACCGATCTGACAACACAGATTGCCGCTCGCGATGCCGCAGTGACGGTCCTGACGTCATCGCAGTCCGGTCGTGCTGCACAGCAGAATCTGGGTGCAGCAAATGCGGCAGGAGATATCTTCCTGTTTCTGCATGCTGACTGCAGACTGTCACGGAACTCAATATCTGATCTTGTGAACCGCGTCAGCGCATCACCGAGAACCATCGCCGGTTGCTTCCGCCAGAGAATCGACCAGCCGGGATTTCGTTATCGATCGCTCGAAACAGGCAACCTGTGGCGCGTGAGATTGTTAAAGTGGGCTTACGGAGACCAGGGAATCTTTGTTCGAGCGGCTGTATTTCGTGAGCAAAATGGCTTCCCGGCTGTCTGCTTTCTGGAGGATTTACTGCTGATGAAGAAACTCAGACGCGCCGGCCGAATTGCGGTACTCGACAGTCACATCGAAGTCTCTGCGCGGCGTTGGCGGCGGCGGGGAGTTCTTGGGCAGACACTGCGCAACTGGCTCATCGTTGCACTGGCGCATCTGGGAATCGCACCGGAACGCCTGGCAAAACTCTATCCGAATGACCGGTGACCCTGCTCCGGTGCTGTCGTTCGAACGGTTGCGCCAGTGTTCAAACCACGAACAATATCTGTCCTGATTGTGGCCGCGTGGTCACACTTGCGCACAGCGGCCTGGATTCTTTCAGCGGCGGGGTCTGACTCGGCAGGTATGCAGACCGTGGGCCCCCACGAAGACTGCACGGCCCCGGTGACACCCTGCAGCTTCAGTTCATGAACCAGGTTTTCCATCTGCCGATCCGAAAATACTCCGCCCTGCGCCGCCGCGTAATACTCACCCGCAAGACGCCCGTATTCTTCAAGAACGTCGCGAAACCTGTGAAAATCGGCACCATGAAGCGACTCGGCGATGTCCGATTCAATAACGCTTCCGATCCGGGACACGACATCATCCGCCAGAAAATCCTGTCGACCAAAAAACGTTTCTTCCATTTCACCGGACAAGCCGGCCGCCCTATGCGGCGTCAGCAGCACCATTCGCCACGTATCCGGAAAACGAATGCGGCCCAATGCCCGGGACGCCGTGGCATCCTGAGGAACGCCGTGGTCAATCACAAAGCCACCATGATCAAAACCGTATGTTCCCACAGCCGAACGCCGACTTCGATCCAGCACCGCCGCAAATTTGCTGATATCGTCAGGCCGTGATCTTCCCGACAGCAGCAGCAGCGCCGTTCCCAGTGCCAGCGTAAACTGAGTCCCCGCCCCCAGGCCGGAGTGAAACGGCGTTGCGCTGCAGACCATGCATTCGACGGCAGACAAATCGAAAACGGCCTGGCGAAAACGAGACAGCACAGTCTCGACACGACGCCGGGTCGTATCGTCCGCGTGAACGACGTCTTTCCCTGTAACCGGCGTCTTTGAAACCTGAATTTTCCAGGCCGGCTGATCGACCATCATGCCGATGCCGCCGTAATGCCAGCCCGAATCCGCGCCGCCGCACAGCAGACCGAAGTGCAGTCTCGCACCAGTGGTTACTACCACAGTCATGCCGAAGCTTCTCCGACATAATGAAGTTCAATGTGCCGCTGCAGCATGTCAAAGGCGTCCGTTTCTTCAGGACCGCCCGTTCTGGCAACAGCCGGGGCCAGCATCTGCAATGCCGATTCAATCTCGTCGCGGGGTACCAAGTGTACCCTGGTTGCCAGAATAGCCGCCTCAATAACGGCGTGACGGGCCCGATTCAGACCAAAGTACGGTCGCCGCTGTCCCGCGTAAACGACCTCAGCCTGCATCTCTGACCGCTCGTTCGTAATATCGACGTCTCTGATTTTCACTTCGAACCAGCGACAACAGTCGACCAGTACGGCGCCGGAGACAGCGGTCGCTGCAACGGTATCGGGCAGTCTGTCAAGTCGACTGACCGCGGCACGGGCGATCACGCCCACTCGGTCAACAACGTGAAACACAGCAGTTCTTGTTTCAATCAGATTAGCATAGGTGGTTGAGCCACGAAACGGCCGCAGCAGCAGAGATTCAAAGTCGCCCCGGACAATCGGGCCCATAGGAGCAACGTTGATCTTTCCGTCGGCATTGGTGCTGGTCAAGAGTCCTTCAACGATCATCCGAGCAGTCTAGCAGCATTCTTCAAATTGTCGTGCACGTTGCTGACCACCGGATTCAATGTTCCCTGCATCAGGCACGGCTCACCGCGTGCACACATCAGGGCGACTTCGGCTCAGGCAAACGTCTCCGTATCAGGCATTGTCTGGTCGAGGCTACTTCGTCCCAATCGCATACAGCGTTTCTTTCCGATTTACGCCCTGTCCGTCTGCTGTGCGCAGATAAATACGGTTGTCGACGATAGTGGGAGTTGCGAAAGATTCAGTGCCCAGCTGATTTTGCCCCACCGCCTGAAAACTCTGCGGATTCGCCTTAAAGACGAAAGTTGTGCCCTTTTCGTTGGACGCATAGATCGTGTCACCAACCAGAACCGGTGACGCCGAAACCGGTCCGCGCATTCGGGATCGCCACATTTCCCGGCCCGACTTTGCGTGCCAGCAGTAGGCAACGCCGCCATCATCGACTGCGTAGAGGTGGCCCTGATCAATCAACATCGACTGCTCATAACACTTCACCGTGTTTGTCCACAGAATCGTGCCGGAACCATCGGCCTTGACAGCCACAGTCTCCTTCCTGGGATAACCGCCGCTGGCGTAGACGGTGTCGTCATCCCACACGACGGTTCCGCACGTAGCCATGGTCAGACACGGAACGCTCCAATGCGGTCGTCCGGTTTTCGGATCGTAGGCAGCCATCATATCGCAACCGCTAATGAAGAGTTGCTCTCTGCCGGCTACGTTGCCGACAATCGGAGACGACCAGTTCAGCTTCTGCGGACGGTTCTGCTGCCACACAATCTGACCGGATTCAGTGTCCAGTGCCTTCAGCCAGGCGACGGAGTCACAATCGCCGGAGATAATCAGTGTGCCGTTGTACAGCGTAGGTGCCGCCGCGTAGCCGTATTCGTACTTTTTGGGAACAAATCCGCCCACATCCGTCTGCCAGACGATTTTGCCCTGCATGTCCAGAGCAGCCGCTTCAACTCTGTTGTGATGATTAAATGTCGCATAGACCTGCCTGCCGTCGCTACAGGCAGTTGATGACGCGTGCGTGTTCTTGTTGTGGATCTTCGGAAATCCCCCCTTGCTGATGACCGTTCCCCACAGCCGCCGTCCGGTCTGACGATCGAACCCAAAAACACCCTGCTGCTGCCCCTGCTCATCGGCGCTGGTCAGCACAATCAGATCACCAATGACGATCGGGGACGAATGACCACGACCAGGAACATCGACTTTCCATACGACGTTGTTGGATTCGCTCCATGCGATCGGAATGTTCTGTCCGGCGTCGGCGACATTGTTGTGACTAGGACCTCGCCATTGCGTCCAGTCGGCGGCCGGAAGATGGGAGATCGGGACAACGAGTGACATGATGACAATGAAAGATCGCATCTTGGGTATTCCTGGAATGCCGGACGTGAATCGTAGTGGGAATGTCACGAAAGTGTCGTAACCTGGATGGAATGGTCAAGTAACAGGCGTCATTCCGGCTCGGTGTTTTTCCAGCGTGTGTCCGGTGTGCCCGTGCGTTCCCCGGAAACAGGAACAAAGCTCCTGTCCGCCTTGTCAACAACCAACAGCATCGCACCGGCAAACCTGGACCCGGTCGGTGGACACGACCGAAAGCCAATTGTCTAATCCACACTGAGTCAACAAGTGACACGTCCACAAACAATAATGAATCCAACAGGAGCCCAAGAGATGAAAAACTGTCTGCTCGCTATCGCTGTTACGGTTTCGATAGGCAGCGATTTACCGCTGGCGACTGCAAGAAATCCAGCTTCTGTGCGGATGGGGTGCGGAATGATGACGTTCGACACCGTTCCGGGCTGGGGACTCGGCGAAGACGGTAACTCCGTCATTGGAGCCACTCACGGCGGCGTCGTAGTCGACAAAGCGGGCAATGTATACACCAGCGCCAATATCGGAGTCTTCGTTTTTTCGCCGGACGGAAAGGTGATCCGCCGCTTTGTGGGCGACGAATATTCCAACATCCATGACATGGAGATCCGTACCGAAGAAGGTGGCGAGTTCATCTACGGAGCTCGCAACGCCAATGCCGAGGGCATCAAATTCAGCGCTGAAACCGGAGACATCGTACTGAAACTTCCGTTTCCTGAAGAATCAGGACTCAAGCTGAAGAAATTCAGCCCTACAGCAGTCACTGTCGCTCCCAACGGCGACATCATTCTGTCAGACGGCTACGCAAGTAACCATATTTTCAAATTCGACAGAACCGGCAAGTACCTGATGCACTTCGGAACGAAAGGTAACGAACTGAAGCAGTTCAACACTGCACACGGCATGACTCTGGATACGCGTTACGTCCCCCCCCGCCTGCTGATCTGCGACCGCAATCACCAGCCCAAAGGACGTCTGCTGCACTATGACCTGGACGGCAACTTCATCGAAGAAGTCATTACCGGTCTGGGCATGCCAACCTCTGTCTCGGTCCGGGGCGACTACGTATCAGTGCCGGATCTGCACGGCCGAGTCGTCATTCTGGACAGAAGCAATACCATCATGGCAGTCCTCGGACACAATCCTGATCCCCAGAAGGGCAGGAGCTTCGGCATCAAGCAGGAAGACTGGATTGAAGGCGTCTTCAGTGGCACCCATGGTTCGTACTGGGACAACGACGGCAATCTTTACGTCCAGGACTGGAATGTCTCCGGACGCATCATGAAGCTGATGCGAGTCAGGTAGTTGCCCCTGACAGCGACTCGGACCAGTGACTCCATCCGCATGGCGTTTCACCGCGCTGGCCAGGCCGCCGGCTCAATGCGCGGCCCCGCTGGGCACGCCATTAAGCAAAGCACCTGGCGGCACATCGGACAAGCAGTCAGGTGGGCTGCTGATTCCCGCACCAAGGAAGAACGGCAGCCGCTGGGATCAGATCCACTCTCCTTAATCGTATCTGCCACGCACCGGCAGGTCGACACTCTGATTTCACAATCATTCATGATTCATAAATTGGCTGCTGCAGAAATAAAATCGAGAACCGACGTGCAGACCCCGATCCTGCTTCGCAGTGGCAGGGAACAATCTACTTCCGACGTCGCTTCGAACGCTTCTTCTTTCTCCGGCTGAGTTTCTGTGCCAGTTTATCGGCTTTCGATTTCTGCCTGTGCTGGCGAACCGCGTCTACATACCCAACTGTCAACTGAGTAACTTCGCAGTGACGCAGGTCAAGAGTTTCCGCTTCTTCGCGAATGTCTTCCACGAACACGAATGGCACACACACCGCCAGCACGCGGTACGGCTCACCGCAGTTGGACGGCGTATGCCGATACAACACCGGCTGCTCACGCCCCTCCGGGGACGTTTCGCCAAACCAAAGGAACGAGACCAGCTCAGAGACTTTCTGCACGACCGTGATGTATGTGCCAACCTGTATGTCTTCCGCCGCCAGTCTGCGAGAGATAGTATGCAGTGATTGATCAGATTGTGTTGATGCGGCAGACATAGTAGAGACAGATCATCAGACACGGCATGTTGGACGAACCCTGAACAGGACACTGAGCCACATCGTTGACACACGCCCGAAATCAAGGTTCAGCGCAGCGATGCCGCCAGAGTTGAGTCCACCGAGATATCGACGTGATGCAACACCCTGTTCAACTGACACCAGGACACTTTTCCAGTCTCCGACAGAACGTCATAGCGGGCCTGCTGACGAAGCTGTTCACGTACCGTGAACGAGAACATCTGCCCGCTCACCGTTCCCTTACGGCACCGTCCGACACGGTCTCGGGCCCGGCACGGTGCCTTGAGCGTGGCGGCCTTATGCGTCAAACCTGACAGAAAGTACATTGTCCCCATTGAACAAAGGCAGAAAGCCGGGCGGCTGAAAACGTCTCAAGATAGTCTCGCCTGTCGCCAGCGCAGTCGGAAAGACAGCTGGTCGTACAGGGGAGCTTTCCTGTCCTGTCGCAGACCTGGAACGCAGTCGGCGTGAGGCCGCCCAACTGGCAGGAAGTCCCGTGATTGGAGAGGCGGCACGTATTTCACACGCAGAAACCCTGTGCAACACCAACCTTCTGCGACTGGCCATGTGCGGTTGGCCATGTGCGGTTGGCCATGTGCGGTTGGCCATGTGCGGTTCGTAATAACCGACACAGGCCGACAAACCGTCCTGACCACGAATCATATTGTGCGGAAACCGGGCGGACAAAGTTCAACGAACCGGAGTTTGGTACGGACTCGACCGATGAATGTCAGGTTTCGCGGCAAAACCTCAAAAAAATGGTACCAAAAGGTATCATTCGGAGAGAAAACTGAACAATAGGAAGCTCCACCCTCCTGCTCCGGAAATTGGAGTGACGTTTGTTGGCTTCTGTTTTACACTGAGACCAGCGAAGCTCAAGGCTTCAACGTTCTGATTCAACGGTTCGATATTTCAGAAAAGGAAACGTTCATGCGTAGACCATCCCATCGCTTAAGAGGCTTTACGCTGATTGAGCTGCTTGTCGTAATCGCAATCATCGCCATTCTGATCGCGTTGATTCTGCCCGCCGTCCAGAAAGCGCGTGAAGCTGCCCGACGGACCGAATGTCTCAATAATCTGAAGCAGATGGGTCTGGCCCTGCACAATTACCATGATGTCCATCTGGTGTTCCCGCCTGGCCAGGCTGTGGCATGGCCACGGGCTGTTGACTCTATCGATGGCCTGAATGGAACCTACAGCGTCGCTGACATCAGTGAAGCCACTACCAATGCGATGGTCGGAACAAACGGGGCAGTCGCCCATGGTGAGAGCTGGATGATGCACGTCCTGCCATATATTGACGAAGGGATCGTGCAGGGACAGTGGAATGAAGGCCTGAATGCGTGGGGCAATACGAACCTGGAACGCTGGAGGAACGGGTCAATCGATCCGGGAAATCCACTTAACGACCCGCAGCTTCTTGCTGTGACAACCGCACCCGGAGCTACGCCTGTCAAGTCATTCTACTGTCCTTCACGTCGATCAGGAATGGAAACCACACAGCAACTGTCACACACCCTGCGACTGTTTCCTGCACAATCAACGGGAGGCAATGACTACGCGGGCTGCGCCGGATCGGGTTTGCTGTTCAGCAACAATCGGGCGACCATCTTTCTGACCGCTGCTGAGCTTGCAGCTTATAACCAGGCTGGCAACACCGGGAACAGTGCAGTCGTCAATCTGAATCAACTGGCTCGCAACGTCGGTCTTTTCACTCCTAACAGTTCTACAAACCTTGCATCGATTACCGACGGCACATCACAGACAATCATGATTGCAGAAGCAGAACGATTTCGGGGGACAACACCAGAGTATCGCAACGCTGTCAACTTCACACGAAGAACAGCCAGCGATGGCTGGGCCTGGGGTGGACCGGCAACGTTGTTCTCAACATTGCTTCCGCCGAACAAGAAAAATAACTACGAGGCGGCAGGGGGTCCTCATGGAGACATCGTGCAGATCGCACTCGCCGACGGTTCTGCCAGACGCGTCAGTACGTCGGTTGGCATTCGCGTCTGGAATCGCCTCGGCAGTATGGCCGAAGGGATCGACGCAGGAAACTTCTAACCAGCAACGGCTTGTGGCCGAGGGACGGGGCCACTGCCGAAATCCAACCGCGTATTCGGCAACACCGCAGTCATCTGGCTGCGGTGCTGTCGTTTTCGGAAGCCTGTCCTGTTCAGAAAACACGTCACTGCTTTGCTGGCCTGATTCAGTCTTCGGCAAGTTTGCCGCGGGAACGGTCCCCATCACTGCACTTGTCAGCTATATTGAGACTCACTGTGTCAGGCGGGAAAAGTTGACAAGGGTTGCACAATGGTCATTCGGTACACCTGCGGGAAATGCGCTTCGGTTCTGAAGATTTCGGATGATCTCACCGGAACAGACGGAAAATGCCCCAAGTGCAAAGCCAAATTCAAGGTTCCGGCAGCAACGCCGGCGACGGGTGACACGGCCAAAGACGACGCTCCGGTGGATTCGCCTGCCGATGTCGCGGCCCCTGAGCATCCTGAAGAAACGGAATTGGATCGCGCTGTCGCTGAACTTATCGACGTGCCGACCGAAGTCACGGCACAAGTTGACCTGTCAGCGATGGAGGAGTTCGAGCCGAATTCCGGTCATGAAGCTGAAATTCCTGCTGCAGGGCGGACTGCTGTCATACCTGAGCCGGAAGCACCAAAGCCCTCCGTTGCCGAGTTGATGCGGGCACATGAAGAATCCCAGAAGAAGAAAGCCGCTCTGAAAAAGAAAGACAAAGGCAGCCTGGAAGCCGCAGCGGTTGCTGCCGATGTCATGACAGCCGGTACAGCAGCGTCCGCGCTGACCAGGACGTATGACAAGAAGCGAAGCAGTGACTCCGACGCCGCCCCGCTGACACGTGAAGAACGGCGTCAGGCGGAACAGCGCGATGCCGCCATCAGTTATGCAAAAAAGGCTGTTCCAGCATTGGCCGGAATGCTCGTCTTTGGATATTTTCTGTTTCGCTGGGCATTTGCAGCTCCTTTGCCCGATCTTGAATACGTTACCGGTGTCGTAACTCGAGAGAATAACCCGCTGGTTGGAGTCGTCGTGCGGTTCGCGCCACTGCCAACAGCAGGGGGAGAGGCACTGGAGAATGCAACACCGTCTGAAGGCATCACTAAGGCGGACGGGAGTTATGTGTTGTTCTACGATCCGGACAACGCCGGCGTTCTGCCTGGAGTACATGAGGTGACCATCTCGACCAGCAGCGGGGCTGTCTATCCCATGGCGACTCAAGATCAGAAGAAGACGGTTTCTTCCGACAGCAGGACTTTCAATTTCAATCTTTGATTCGTCGAACTGCCGCGCAGTAATGCGCAGGCGTCACACGCATAAATGTCATCTATCACAATTGTCGACTACGGCATGGGGAATCTCCGAAGCGTGCAGAAGGCCATTGAGCAGCTTGGCACGGAAGCGGTGATCACCTCAGACGCACAACAGATTGCCGACGCGGATAAGATCATCCTGCCTGGTGTCGGGGCATTTCGCGACGCCATTCAGGCACTGCACGATCATCAACTGGTTGATGTTATCAGGGACACCGCGTCCGCCGGTAAGCCGTTCCTGGGAATTTGCCTGGGGCTGCAGTTGCTGTTCGACGTGTCCTACGAAGATGGTGAGTTCAAGGGATTGGGAATCGTTCCCGGAAAAGTGACTCGTTTTGAATTGCCTGCAGAGCTGAAGATTCCTCACATGGGATGGAATCAGCTGCACACATGCACAGACAATCCGCTGCTAAGCAGCATTCGACGCGACGCGTGGTTCTATTTCGTCCACAGCTATTATGTCCAGCCGGATGACAATTCGTGGACGGCTGCAACCACCGACTACGGTGGTGAATTTGTGTCGATCGTAGCGCGTGACAACGTATTCGCGACACAGTTCCATCCCGAAAAAAGCCAAAGCACGGGGCTGCAACTGCTCCGCAATTTCGTGAAACTGTAAACGCCGGCGGTCCTCGCCAACTCATACTTTCAGAAATTTGACCAAACATGCAACTCTATCCGGCCATTGACATTCGAGGTGGTAAATGCGTGCGTCTGCGACAGGGCGACTACAACGACGAAACCATCTTTGGCGACGATCCTGTGGAAATGGCACTAAAGTGGCAGGCCGAAGGTGCCGAATGGCTGCACCTGGTGGACCTGGACGGGGCCAGGGAAGGACGCCCCGTAAATCACGATGTCGTTCGACGTATCGTCAGCGAAACAGGTCTTCCGTGTCAGATGGGTGGCGGAATTCGCGATGAAGACAGCATCGCTCTCGCTCTGAATGACCTCGGACTGAGCCGAGTCATTATTGGAACAAAGGCACTGAAAGAGCCGGACTGGTTTGCAGAAGCGTGTACAAAGTTTCCTGACAAGCTGGCACTGGGCCTGGATGCGAAGGATTCGATGGTTGCCACGGAAGGCTGGCTTGAAGTGTCCAGCGTATCTGTGATGCAACTGGCCGAAAGATTCACTGATGTACCGCTGGCCGCAGTTATCTACACGAACATTGCCAACGATGGCATGATGCAGGGCGTCGATCCTGGAACTCTGTCCGATCTTCGGGCACTGGCCGATATGGGGTTGCCCGTTATTGCCTCAGGAGGCGTGACGACAATGGATGATCTGGCAGCTCTTCAGAAAATCTATGAGGCACAGCCCAACCTGATCGGTGCAATTGTCGGTCGAGCGATCTACGAAGGAACAATTTCTGTTAAAGAAGCCTGCGGCGCCCTGGCAGATTAGCAAATCGACAAGTCATCAGATGCAGACTCAACTTCTCTCAAGTGAAGACAAACAGCGGTTCCTGCAGGACGGCTACGTCATCGTCCCTGAGCTGCTGACCGAACCTGAAGCGGAATTGCTGAAGCAGGTGGCCCGTATGGACCGCGAACTCGAGTCGGATCGCATGTCGCGAGCGGACGGCGAAGGAGGATCCGTCGACCTTGTCGTGCGAAACGAACTGCCCCAGGACAGTATCTACGGAGCCATCGTCCGAGCGCAGCCACTGGTGGAGGCAATGGAACTGCTGCTGGACGACGAAGTCTATCATTACCATCACAAGATGATCCTCAAGGAACCAAGGGTCGGTGGCGCATGGACGTGGCATCAGGATTACGGTTATTGGTATAACAACGGCTGCCTGTTTCCGGATATGGGCAGCTGTATGATTGCAGTCGACCAGGCGACCACAGAAAACGGCTGTCTGCAGGTCATTCGCGGTTCGCACAAGCTGGGACGGATTGATCACGTGCAGCGAGGCGACCAGACGGGAGCCGATGAAGAACGGGTCGCCGCCGCCCTTGAGCGGCTGGACCTTGTGCACGTCGAACTGGCTCCCGGTTCAGCCGTTATTTTCCACGGAAACACACTCCACCGTTCCGATCAGAATGTCAGCGACAATCCGCGCTGGGCTTTTATCTGCTGTTACAACACCAGACGCAACGACCCGTGGAAAGAGTCAAAGCACCCGCGTTATTCGCCTCTTGAACGATGGCCGGCCGACCGGATTCTTGAAGTCGGCGAACGACAGCTGGCGGAAAACCAAACGGCAAACTGATCGATTGCTCACCAGGTCAGCAGTCGCAGCAGGACACACCGTTACTGCCCTGTTATTCGGTAACCTGAAACGAATACAGATCCGCATCCTTCAGCACGAACCGTAACCGTACTGCCTTACCGGCCAACTGGCTGACGTCAGACCCACCTTCCCACGTGACAGTTCGATCAACAGAGTCGCCAAACAGCTCCGAGCAGTCGTTCAGTCCAAACCCGGAGACAACTGATCCGTTGGAATATTGAATCTCCACCTGCACGCTGCCGGCAGCCGAAGTGGCAAAGTTAATCGCCAGCTTCCGTCCGTCAAACTTCAACGGTCGAGTGATCAGTTCTCCGCCTTTCCACGGCGCGGTCACAGACACGAAGCCATCCAGACGCAGCGTATACCGCCGCATGGCATTACTGCTGCCCGTCCACGCGCCTTCCGATGCATACAGCGAGATTTCGTTAGCGGCTCCAGGCAGATCGGATTCCGTTTCGACGGCATGCCAGGCAATGAACTGATGTCCATAGTTCCAGGTGTCCGGCCGTTGCGGGCCGGGTCGCAGGAACGCCTCATTCCAGCGATCAAAGTGAACGCCGTCGCGACTGGCCATCAGCAGCCCTTCCGTCAGCGCCGTGCCGTAACGCAGGTGAGCGGCGGCTCGTTCCTCCCGATGCTTCAGTTCGGGCAGCGCCCTCATCGATCCCGACCAGCCACGTTCCACATAACGCGTCGGTAAGCCGATCAGAATATGCGGTGCCCGATAATACGGGCCAATCTGATTTGTGTAGAGATGTTCCGCAGGAGAATCTTCGTAGGTCAGATCAGCTTCGTCACCCCAGGAAAGAAAATCAGCAGACGCAGCCGTCCGAATGGCTCGATATCCCTCTGGAGTCCACTGTTTCGCGGTCGTCACTCCTTTCGTGAATGTGCGAAAGTAGGCTCGATATTTCTGGGCAGCTGAATCCCAGAAAGCCAGGTTCTGCGAATCGAAGGCACCCACCGTAATGACTGGATCCTTCTGTAATAGTGACCAGTGAATTCCATCTGCAGACTTAAAAGCGAACAGCCCCCCTTCCTTTGCCGTGCCGCCCAGCGCTTTGAATCGTGCATCCGGCTGACACGCAGGATTCGCATCCAGGAACGGCGCGAAGTTGTGACAGCCGAGACCTGTCAGAATGATGTTGTTCTGTTTCGATCCGCCGTGTGCGAACAGGCCAAGATTTGGCTTGCTCCACGTTTTTCCATCACGGCTTTCTGCATAGCAGTAAACCTGCGGACCCAATTTCAGTTTTCCAGCCGCGACTCCCAGAGCCGATCCCCGATAATACATGCGGTAAATATCGCCATCGTGAATGATGCTGTGGTAACCGCTGCCAGCCCCCTCCCAGGGTTTGTCATTCACTGTCACAACATCCCGCGCGACAGGATGATGCAGTCGCCGCTGCGCGCCGTTCAGTGACTCAATCAGACAGGTGTCGACAAACAGCTCGCGCCGTGAACCGATGTCAACAACGTCGGCATCATCGGCGGACCGGACAATCGGCGGCGCCATGACAACGAGAAGCCAGAAAAGAACAAATGTGTTTCGCATAACAACAGCCATACATGGCCCCATGGACATCAAGACAGTTCATATGATGAACATTCCGCGGCGCAGCTGCAAACGTAACAGAAAAGCAACTCACCGGACCGTTTCGCAGCGGTCTGATGCTTGGTAACGATGTCGAAAATCGTTAACTTGCGTGGCGACAGGGAACGACCGATCAAACTGAGCTGGAGAACATCTGATGTTAGAGTCTTTGGGCCGGACTTCTTGTTGCATCGAGCAAATGGTTTCCGTCTCCCAAGTCAGACATTCCAGACTCGCGCGCTGCCTCGGACAATTGATTGCATGGCCGCTTGTCGCCGTGGTTCTGTTTGACGGCGGCTGTACGTTCGGTCAACAACCAATATCCACTAACTTTACTGGTGCTTTTGTCGTGAATAACAATTCAGAAACTGTGGCAGAAATTTCGACCGACAATCCATTTGCCAGTGCAAGTACGCTGCCACTGCGTGCCCCGGCCTTCAATGTTATTCGAACAGAACACTACCAGCCGGCATTTATGGCAGGGATGCAACAACAACTGGCTGAAATGGAAGCGATTGCCAGCCACAGCGATGCACCGACATTTGAAAACACAATCGTGGCCATCGAACGGTCGGGGACATTGCTGAACCGGTCTCGACAGGTATTTTCCAACATGACGTCGGCCCACACCAACAAGGACCTGCAGAACATTCAGACAGAGCTGGCCCCCCTGCTGGCCGCCCACTCCGACAACATATTGCTGAATCAGCAGCTGTTTAAACGCGTCGAAAAGCTGTACGACTCGCGTGACTCGCTCGAGCTCACCGGCGAGCAGCAGGAAGTACTGAGACGGCACTACGAAGATTTTGTACGAGCAGGTGCCAGGCTGTCAGAGGCTGATCAAAACCGCATCCGGTCACTCAATGAACAGCTGTCGACCCTACAGACGAAGTTTGAGGACAACCTGCTGGCGGTGACAAAGGAACGTTCGGTCGTCGTGGGTGATGTCGCAGAACTTGACGGCATGTCCGAAGCTGACATTGCTGCCGCCGCAGAAACCGCGAAAGAACGAGGTCACGAAGGCAGGTACGTTCTGGAAATCACCAATACGACTCGGGTGCCGATTCTTACATCACTAAACAACCGCACACTGCGAGAACGCGTCTGGAAGGCCTCCGCAAATCGGGCTCTCGGCCAGGAAGGAGGTATCGACAACCGACCTCTCATACTCGAAATCGCGCAACTGCGTGCCGAACGAGCAAAGTTACTGGGGTTCGCCAACCATTCCGCCTACAAACTGCAGAACCAGATGGCAAAAACTCCGGATGCCGCTCGGAAAATGCTGACGGATCTTGTTCCGGGAGTCGTTGCTCGCGTACAGCAGGAAGCCACGGATCTGCGAGCGATGATGAAGGAACTTGGAGTAAATCATGAACTGGCTGCGTGGGACTGGGAATACTATACCGAAAAAGTCCGCAAGGATCGCTTTGAAGTCGACGAAGCCGCAGTGAAGCCGTACTTCGAACTGGACAGCGTGCTGACTAACGGCGTCTTCTTCACCATGAACAAACTGTTTGGCATCAGCTTTGATGAACGAAAAGATCTGCCCGTGTATCACCCGGAAGTACGCGTCTTCGACGTCCTTGACAGCGATGGTTCACAAATTGGACTGTTCTACATCGACTTCTTCAAACGCGACTCCAAACGCGGTGGTGCGTGGATGAGTTCCTATGTTGATCAATCTTTACTGCTGAACGAAAAGCCGGTCATCGTTAACGTACTGAACAATCCTCGACCAGCAGACGGCGAACCGGCACTGATCAGCTTTGACAATGTCACGACGATATTTCACGAAATGGGTCACGCGGTACATGGACTGTTTTCTGATGTCACCTACCCATCTGTTTCCGGCACAGCGACGCCGCGCGATTTTGTTGAGTTCCCGTCAACATTTGAAGAAGACTGGTGTATTCAACCGGCGATTCTGAGCAACTATGCGAGACACCATGAAACAGGTGAACCCATTCCGAAGGAACTGCTGGACAAAGTCATCCGTGCCAGCAAATTCAATCAGGGATTCGACACGCTGGAATATATGGCGGCGGCCATCCTGGACCTTGAGTGGCACACACTAACCGCCGACGAGATTCCGGAGGATATCGAAGCTTTTGAAGCAGCCACGCTTAAGAAGTACGGAGTCGACATATCGGCGGTACCGCCACGTTACCGAACGGCGTACTTTGCTCACATCTGGGGCGGCGGCTACTCGTCAAGCTACTACGCATATCTCTGGAGCGAAGTCCTGGCCGCCGATGCTTTTGCCTTCATGCAGTCCAGCGGCGGAGCCACAATCGACAACGGTACAAGGTTCCGGTCTGAGGTCCTTTCCCGAGGCAGCAGTCGCAACCCTATGGCCTCGTATAAAGCTTTTCGAGGACAGGAACCAACCGTCGAGGCCCTGTTGATTCGACGTGGCCTGAAATAAGAACCTGTAATCACAGTGACTACAATTATGGCGCAGATGGAACAGCTGAAGTTAAGGTGTTTGGTCAGAGCTTGTCACTTAAAATCATTGCAGCAAGGTATTTAGGAAGAATCGGCATTAACGGTACATTGTTCGCGGCAGTCTCTCTCAGTTGTTCATATTGGTTTCGCACGACGCAAACAGGGAGAAGACAATGAAACGCTTAATGATTGCAGCATTTGCAGGGACAATGGCCCTGGCACTGACAGCCGACACGGCTTCGGCACAATGTGGCTATGGCGGGTATGGCATAAGCTATGGCGGGTATGGCATAAGCTATGGCGGTTCACGGCTGAGCATCGGCTACAACAGCTATTCCCCCCGAAGCTCTTTTTCCGTCGGATACGGAAGCTATCCTCGTTACGGATACGGGTCACACCGTGTCAGCACTTATGGCACTCGCGGTCACTACCATTACCATCCCACGGAAGTCTATCGCCACGGCAACCACCTGCACGTGCAGCCCGGACACTACGACTACCACCGCGGTCGTCACCACCGATTGCATCACTAAGAATCAACTGCAAGAACCCTCATTACTGTAGCCGCGTCTGCCGGACTGTGAGAACTTCTCACCTTCTGGCAGACGCGGCTGCGTTCGTTTCGAGATCTCATAAGCTCTTGAAGGCTATTCTATCATCAACAACTCGGCGCGGACTTGACTCAGACTATCCGGCACCTCAACATGCCCTGCTCTGAAGTAACATGATCTCATGCCTGAGGTGGGTCTCGATGAAACAATCCGTATATACAATGCTCCTGTCTTCGTGTTGTCTGCTTGCCGGCTGTGCCGAAACCAGTCCGGTGGCTGACGTTTCTTCCCCTCCTCCCACAGCATCAGCTGTAAGCCCTGACTCTGACTCCCCGACTACCAGTGCAGGTGCAATAACATTTCTGGACAAGGCAGAATTACAGCAGGGGACCGGAGAGACTGACGCAGATCCGCCAAGTGAGTTTCAAACGACGGAGTCCGGGCTGCAATATCGAATTCTTAGAAAGTCTGACGGAGAAAAAGCGACGGCAGACCGCACTGTTACCGTACATTATCGGGGCTGGCTGGACGACGGTATTGAATTCGACAGTTCCTACAGTCGAGGAGAAACGATCTCATTCTCACTGGGGGGCGTCATCCCGGGGTGGACAGAAGGCATGCAACTGGTAGGCAAAGGCGGAATGATCGAGTTATGGATTCCCCCGGATCTCGGTTATGGCGCAGCTGGCGCCGGTGAGGCAGTCCCCCCGAATGCAACGCTGCACTTCGTGGTTGAACTGAAGGAAATTCAATAGTTTCATCGGACTGCAGGTGGGGTGCCTTACGCAAAGATGTCCGTAATTGCCTGACCATCCGCAATACGGTGTGGACGCCCGGTCTGATCACGTATCTCAGTGCGAGACGGCAGATCGAAACGCCGGTAGATTGTCGCCGCCAGGTCAGCGGGAGTCACCGGGTCCGTGTCAGGAAACGCGCCGGTACTGTCGCTGGAACCATAAACGGCCCCGCCGCGTACACCGCCTCCGGCCAGCAGCGCAGTGTAACAGTCAGGCCAGTGGTCCCGACCGGCGTTGCCGTTGATTTTTGGCGTCCGACCGAATTCGCCAAGCGCGATGACAAGTGTGGACTGCAGCAGGTCACGATCATCAAGATCTTCAATCAAAGCTGCCAGAGCCTGATCAGCCTGTGGCAGCAGATATCGTTTATGCTGTTGAAAGTTCTGGCTGTGCGAATCCCAGTTCTGACCCTGTTGCCGAAAATCATGCACGTTTACGAACTGTACCCCCGCTTCAACCAGCCGTCGGGCCAACAGAAGATTCTGTCCTCGCAGATTGCGGGCGGGGGCAGCAGCGGCCGCACCGTCACCAGGCAGCGCTTTGGGTTCGCGCATGCCGTAACGTTCTCGTGTCGCGATTGCTTCCTCTTCAATCCGCAGTGCTTTCTGCAAATCTGCTGAACACAGAAGTTCATGGGCCTTCTTCCGGTAGATGCCGAATGGTGACGAATGACTGGCCAGCGTGGACGCCATATCCAGACCATTAAGCAGTGCCTCGCGGTGTCGCATTCGCAGAGCGGTCAGTTCGGCCGGGCGGTGCAGTTCGTCGCTTTCGTAACGTACGCTGGTGGAATCCCCGGACACAAGCAACGGATCGAACTGGTGCCCCAGAAATCCTCCTCCCTGACAGGGCGTAGTAATAACGTTGTGAAACTGCCACGGCAGCATCGCGTGTGCAACATCGAGTTGCTCACCTGCACGCAGCATTGCCAGTACGGCACCATGGCAAGGATAGAACTGGTTGATCGGACCAAACTCTTCGCGGTCACCCTGCGGTCCCTGTCGTCCTGTGTAAGTTTCCGTGGATGCGGAATCATGCAGCCGATTCGTGTGATGCATGCTGCGAAGCAGAGCCACCTTGTGCATGACTCGCGCCATATGAGGCATGTGTTCACAGATCTGCAGCCCCGGCACCGATGTCGCAATACTGGAGAACTCGCCACGTACTGAATCCGGCGCGTTAGGCTTCATGTCATACGTATCAAGATGACTTGGCCCACCGTAATAGAAAACGAAAATGCATGATCGAATCGAGCTGGACACGCCACTTGCATTCACGGCAGACGCCGCTGCCACACTGGCCGATTTCAGCGTCGACAGTGCGCTTACCGCTCCCAGCCCGGTCCCCATCTGCAGCAGATCACGCCTGGACGGGCGGTGCGAATGCAATTCAACGGGAAAAGGCAGCATCGTTGGCTCACTGACAGCGGCGGGTCAGGACACAGCCATTGTAGGCTCCCCGGTCAGCTCTTCAATCGGCTGCACGCCGGACTCAATGAACGTCCGTGGCACACCACGAAAATCGAAGACTCGTCCGGCCTCAAGGTTCACGCCCAGATTGTGATAGATGGTTGCGAAGACTTCCTGAAACGTAACGGGGCGGTCTGCCGCTTCGCCACCCAGACGATCTGTTGATCCGATCACCTGCCCGGTGTTCATACCTCCTCCGGCAAGTAATGCACTGCAAACTCGAGGCCAGTGGTCACGGCCGGCTTTGTCGTTGATTTTTGGTGTTCTTCCGAACTCGCCCCATGCAACAACCGTCACGTCGTCCTGCAGACCACGTTCGTGCAGGTCTTCTATCAGAGCTGTGATCCCCTTGTCGAAGATCGGCAGTTCCTGTCGACCGGTTTTGAAGTTACTGCCGTGCCAATCCCAGAAACTGTAATTCACCGTCACGATTCGTGCGCCGGCTTCGACCAGTCGCCGGGCCGCAAGAAAGTTCTGAGGGCACATGGGTGCTGCATCACCACGAGGTTTGTTTTCATCCTGCACACCGTAACGATCACGTGTTTCTTTGCTTTCCTGAGACACGTCCAGAGCGTTGAACAGGTCGGGAGACGTCAGAATCCCCATAGCCTGCTGGGTGAACGTATCCATCCCTTGCATTTTCCCACTGGCATCACAGTCACGGCGAAACCTATCGAATGATGTGAGCAACTGATGACGATGCCCGAGTCGATCCGCAGTGATGCCCTGCAGCACCAGATCGTCACGCCCCGACCCCTTCGGTGAAAAAGATGAATGTCCAAGGCCCAGAAATCCCGGACTCGGTTCATTGTAGGGCCGATGCTTTGTGGTATAGCACAGACTGACAAACGGCGGCGTCCCGGGAGTCACGGGTCCCTCGAAATGACTCACGACGGAACCAAAGTGCGGCCACCCTCCGGCGGCCGCATTCTGCTCGTGATAGCCTGTCATGCATTGATACGAATAATGGGCGTCCTTCGCGCCGACCATGGAACGAATCGGAACGAACTTGTCCATGTTCCTGGCGATACCCGGCAGCAACTCACAGATTTCAATCCCCGGCACGCTGGTGCGGATGGGCTGAAATTCCCCACGAATCTCACTGGGTGCGGCCGTCTTGATGTCGTACATGTCCTGATGCGGAGGTCCTCCGCACAGATAGATCATGATCACCGACTTATGACGCCCACTGCCTGCATTCTTTGAAGCCCCTTCGGCCCTCAACAACTGCGGCAGGCTCAGACCGGCGGCTCCAAGTCCACCGATACTCAATGCATCGCGACGGGAGACACCATTACACAATTTTCGATTCGGTGCCGCAGGTCCCTGTACAGAAAGCATAGATATACTCAGTAAAGATGGAGGTACGATAATCGTAAAGCGGACAATTTAGTTTATCGCTTCGCTGTCGCGTCGTCGACACAAATCCCCTCGACGACGTATTGAGACCGGTCATCCGGTTTCCGATCGCAGCCCGGTCCCAACTAACCAGCTCGAAGCACACCCTGGTTAAATGGCACCACGTGCATCCACACAGCTGTTTCCCCGGACGTGTAGATCACTCGGATACATGGATGGCCAGCGTTACAGGACTCCGGCGGACACCTGCCCGGCGTCAGAATATCATAGGTTCAACGGTGCCTGCCAGCTTCGCTTCAGGTCTTCAAGTGACGCGTTGACGATCGCTCTTTCGCCATTACCCAGAATCTGCAGAGTGTTGTCAGCGGTCGTTTCACCAACGCAGGAATACGGAAGATCGCCCATAACAGCAGCGAAGTCAGTGGCCATCGCTTCCTCAACCTCGATCAGAAATCGAGTATTGCTTTCGGAAAATAATACAGCTGCCGGATTAGAAACCTGCCCTTGGGAAAACTCGGATTCATCATCTTCGGATTCATCAGATGGTACTGCGACGTCGGTCAGATTGATCTTCGCCCCCACGCCCCCGGCAAATGCCATCTCTGCAGCCGCAACAGCAAGCCCCCCCTCACTGAGGTCGTGGCAACTGCGAATCAAACCCTGCTGAATGGCCTGATGGACGGCAGAAAACACTTTCACTGCTTGGTTTGTGTGGACGGTAGGCACGACACCGCCAGCCAATCGATTCACGAGGCAATAGTGACTGCCGCCGAGCTCATCTCGCGTGATGCCAACAAGGTAAAGTTTGTTTCCGGGAACCTTCAGGTCCATCGTGACAGCCTGCTCAACATGACCAATCTGGCCAAGTGCAGTGATCAGTAGTGTCGACGGAATAGCCACAGTCTGACGATCGCCGTTGCCGTCCTCGTAACTGAACTCGTTATTGAGACTGTCTTTTCCGCTAACGAAAGGAGTCCCGTATGCGACGGCGATATCCTGGCACGCAAGCGAAGCGCGAACGAGCGTCCCCAACGTTTCCGGACGTTCCGTATTGCCCCAGCAGAAATTATCCAGAATCGCAACCTTTGACGGGTCGGCTCCCACTGCCACGCAGTTGCGCATGGCTTCGTCAATAGCGGACGCCGCCATCCAGTAGGGGTCAACATCACCGTAGTGCGGATTCATGCCGCAACTGATCACCAGACCACGGTTTGAAGTCAGATCCGGACGCACGACGGCGGCATCGGAGGGCCCATCGTTGTTGACGCCCACGAGTGGTTTGACCACGCTGCCGCCCTGAACTTCGTGATCATACTGGCGTATGATCCATTCCTTGCTGGCGACATTAAGCGATCCCAGGATCTGCCTGAGGTCATCGGTGTAGTCGGGAACGGCACTCTTGTTGATGTCATCCCCTGAAACTGGAACACGCGTCCCTGGCTCTGCCGACTGTGTCACCTCAGTGCCGGGGTGGCAGGACACTGCGGCACAGGATTCGGTCAGTTCAAATGTCGCTTCGCGAATTACGGGGGGACGCCCGTCATGCAGGAAGTCCATGGTGACACGACCGACGAGGTTGTCTTCGTACTTCAGCACAAGCTCTTTGGTATCGGTAAACCTGCCGATGACGCTGGCCTCGACTCCTTCCGAACGACACAGCTGTTCGAAATTCGCAAGGTTACCTTCCGGAACGGCCAGCACCATTCTCTCCTGAGCCTCGCTGATCCAGATTTCGGTATACGATAGACCGGAATACTTCAGCGGAGCTTTGTCGAGCCAGACTTCGGCACCGGTTTCCTCACCCATTTCTCCGACAGCACTGCTGAAACCACCGGCTCCGCAGTCGGTAATGGCGGTGTACAGGTTACGATCACGAGCTTCAAGAAGAACATCGAGCACCATTTTTTCCGTGACGGGATTGCCGATCTGCACCGCCCCACCACTGATACTCTCGCTGTCTTCAGTCAATTCGGCCGAGGAAAAAGTTGCTCCGTGAATGCCGTCCCGACCAGTGCGTCCGCCGACCGCCACAATCAGATCGCCAGGTGACACACAACCTTCGCTCTTGTCACGAGGAATCATGGCGACATTGCCACAGTACACCAGTGGATTCCCCAGATAGCGATCATCAAAATAGACAGCGCCGTTGACCGTTGGAATGCCCATACGATTACCATAATCCCGCACGCCGGACACAACGCCTTCCATCACAGCCCTGGGGTGCAGAACACCGGGCGGCAATTCATCAGCCGGGAAATCGGGTCGGGCAAAGCAGAAGACATCGGTGTTACAGACAGGACGAGCTCCCAGGCCGGTGCCCATCGGGTCACGGATGACACCACCAAGCCCTGTGTTGGCACCGCCATAGGGCTCAATCGCAGATGGATGATTGTGAGTTTCCACCTTGATACACACATCCTGATTTTCGTCAAACGTCACAATGCCGGCGTTGTCTTTGAAGACACTGACGCACCAGTCGTCGTCACCAAGATTCTCGCGAATGCTGACCGTTGCATTGAAGATAGTTTCCTTCAACATGTTGTCGAACTGAAGTTCGCGAACCGTTTCGCCCCCCTTTGTTTCGACGTAATGAATGCGACCGGCAAGTGTCTTGTGAGAACAGTGTTCGCTCCAGGTTTGAGCAATGGTCTCCAGCTCGATGTCGGTAGGATCTCGATCCAGCGACTTGAAGTAATCACGTATCGTCTGCATTTCGGCCAATTGCAGATAGAGCTGCCCTTCAGCGCTAAGCTTCATCAGCGTTTCGTCGTCGTTCATTTCGCGAATGGCGACGGACCCGAGTTCGAAGCGGTAGTCGGTGCCAACGTGTAAATCGGTCAGTTGCAACGGACCACACACAACATATTCGATGGCATCGTTCGCAATGACTTTGGCCGAGACTCGCGACTGATCAGTGTCGGACAACTCACCCGTCAGCCAGTACTTACGGCACGTAGCAACAGCTGTGACGTCGAGGCCCTGCTGAGAAAGTGCCTGTGCAGCGTTGTCTGCGACGCTGTCGGTAACACCTGGATGCAGCAGCACATTCAGACAGGCGTCATCCGTCGAAGCAGAGTCCGGCAGGCAGTTCACTCGAAACTGCTCAACAACCCCGTCACACAGCAGCACTTCACCCGCCCGGCCGGCATCGGCTTCCGTTAATTCACCCTGAATCAGAAACGACCGGGCAGACCTCACGTCGGCCAGAGAAACGATCCCCAGGCTCTTCGCGTCGGCAAGAATGCGCTGGCCTTCGTGATCACGAGAATCCTGAGTCGGCAGAATTTCAACTTCCCATAGCATTTTCGATGGTCCGTCAGTTTGAGACCCGTAGACCGGAACCCAAAGAGCAGAGTCCCGTCAGAAAAAAGTGCATCGTAGTGCTGGCAGAACGGCGTATGGCTGCATCCTGGCGGCGCCCGCAGAAGTATTTCAGCCACGAAACACAAGTACAAGCGGCTACGAAGATGACGTTCAGAAGATTGCAAAACCGAGATCCGGAACGGGCGTATTTCTCAGACTTCGCCAATTGCAACCACTACGGTTGCTCGCCACGATACAGGCCAGACTTCAATGCATTGCACTCAACCGGAGAGATTTTGAGATGACTGTTTGTCGATTTTGCCTTTATTCTGTCATAACACTGCCTCTGACGTCCTTGTCCGCCGCTCAGGAATGGAAAAGCGGCGTCGAATGGCAACAACCTCCCATTGTCACACCGGGAACCACCAACGACCAGCCACCTTCAGATGCCATCGTACTGTTTGGTGGTCGGGACCTGTCAGCATTCGAAAATGGTGATCAATGGCTGGTTCAGGAGGGCATCGCGATTCCTCGACAGCAAGAAATCGTTTCGAAGCAGCACTTTGGCGATATTCAGCTGCACCTGGAATGGTCTGCTCCTGCCGAAATCAAGGGTAATGGCCAGGGACGGGGCAACAGCGGCGTCTACCTGATGGAAAAATACGAAGTGCAGATACTGGATTCGTATGAGAACCCAACATACTTCGACGGCCAGGCAGGGTCGGTCTACAAGCAGACTCCACCAATGGCGAATGCAATGCGCAAACCGGGCGAGTGGAACACATACGACATCTTCTTCACAGCACCGAGGTTCAAAGTGAATGGCGATGTGGAGACTCCAGGATACGTCACGCTGATTCACAACGGCGTCCTGGCGCTGAATCATTTTGAGCTGCTCGGCTCCAGCAGCTACGTCGCCCCACCTCGCTACGAACCTCATGCCGAAACCGGACCGATCTCTCTGCAGTTTCACGGAGACCTGGTAAGGTTCCGTAACATCTGGCTTCGCGAATTGAAGCCCGCTGTAGGCAAACGAACATCAGCAGGTTTCAACATCGTGAAAGAGCCGGCCAGGGAGCCGGAGCCGGAAACAGAAGAGGCCTCCGCTCAAAAAGCCGTCCGGAAGAGCGATGATTCGAATGACTCAGCAGCGGGCGATAAGTGATTCGCAAAGTCTGCCCGGTTCAGCCACATTAAATTACGCAGCCGTATCCAGGACATGACCGGCTACGGCTGCTTCACAATGCAGCGGGTTTGGAATGCTTACCTGGACACAGAGTCATGCAGTTCGCCCGCCAGTTGCATCGCCAGCAGCGCATAGGCTGTGCCACTGTAGGTGATAAAGTGCCACTTGTCGGTGTTCAGCGAACGCGTCCACCAGCGGCCGGAAACGCGCTGATTCTGCTTCAGCCAGGTGAGCCCACGAAGCACAGAATCAGATTCGCAATGCATGCCGCTCTGCTGCAAAACGACAAGAACCAGACCGGTCATATGGCCGTCGCTTTGCGGCGAGTCAAAATCGGATTCAGCACGAACCTTCTCTGCGCGATTGCCACGTCCCCATTGCTCAGGAGCCGCAAAGTTGCGAAGACTCCAGCCCCCGTCGGGCTGCTGCTGCTCAAGAATCATGGAAACAATGTTCTGCTGTTCATCAGCACCAAGGATTCCGTCGAAGCGGGTTGACGCCCAGAGTTTCAGAACCTTCGCGTATTCATGCGGTGGCTCTGTATCACGAAGATACGTTCTTAAACGTTCAACTCGCCCCAGCAGCTCGGGATCCTCAATCGAAGGCAGCCACTGCGGAACGGCCCCGACCGCCATTGCAGCCATCGTGGCCTCCTGGTAGGCGCTCGATTCAAACGGAGGCCAGCAGTCAAGAGACGTCCAGGTACCGTTGTCGTCCTGCAGCTGGAACATCAGCTTCAGAGCAGCGTCCGTTTCCGCAGCCCCCTGATGAAACACATGCGCGTCCCACTCCGCCAGTCCGGCCGCCGCGTAAATGACCTGAGCCGGCCGAGTTCCGCTCCTAAGCCGTTTGTGATCTGTCGCCTGCAGTTTTGCCAGTTCATCGAGAAAGAACTGACGCACTTCCTCTGACGGCAGCCCCAGAGAACTGGTCAGACGCGGCCGAATGAGCAGATATGTGCCATTGGTGTGACAGGTGATGCATTTCTTCTGTCTTGACCACCCGACCGCCCCGTCCTCCAGGTGATCTGCTGCCCGGTCAATAGAAAACTCACGTCGCTGTTCGTCCGCAAATGCAGCGGGGACTGTGATGTCGTCGACTTCGTACTGACTCTGTCGTTCAACCGTCGAAGATTTCGTCTGTACATCTTCGTCAGCACTGCAAACGGCAACCGCCGGCAGCAAGTAAAACACGGACAGCATTCGAGACATCGTCGATACCTTTCGCCAGGTAATTTGTTTTCACTTCAGATCGGTAGTCGCTGAATCACATCCGACGACTTTCTTTGACGCCCACTGCCCCGGTCGTCCTGTCGGCAGGGACAGATGCACGAGCCCGAGTCCTATTCATCAACAAACTGAAATGCAAACACATCTGCATTCTTCAGTGTCAGCAGAAGTCGAATCTTCTTCCCAGCCAGCTTGCCAGACGCTTGTCCTGACAGCCAGTGAATTCGATGATCGGTGTCGTCACCGGTCAGTGGGGCACATTTGAAACCGGGAACAGGTACTCCACCCGCATCGCATAACTGCACGCCGATTGCTCCTCCTGCAGCACAACGATAATTGAGCGACAGAACATTGCCATCGAATACAAGAGGCCGGGTCAGGACATCGCCGGTTCCGTGCAGAGCGACAAACCCGTCCTTACGGTACGTAAAACGCCGCACTCGACTGTCGGGACCGGTATAATAAGCTTCCGTAGCATAGACAGACAGTTCGTTCGGGTGGCCTGGCAATTCAACCAGGCCGTTGGTCATGTAGTTGCTGCGGTTACCGTCTCGGTCTTCTGGCGCCGTCTGCGGAATGACGGCGTCACTGAAGCGATGAAAGGTGACTCCGTCCCGACTTGACATGAACACAGGTTCCACCTGCTGCGTCTTTGGCATATATCGAGTTGGAAATCCAATCCGAATGTGCGGCGCTGGGGGATAGGGACGGATGGCATTGGTATACAGATGCTGATTCGGAGCGTCCGGGTACGTCAGCGGGACAGGCTCTGACCATGTCACAAAGTCATCAGAGGTACACATTAAAATTGAACGAACCTTGTTGGTGAAGGTGCGGTGGTAATCCACATACTGTTTCGTTACCGGGTCCCAGAAGGCGAGATTCTGTGAATCGAAGTAGCCCTGCGTGATGACCGGTTCGTCCTTCATCAGCGACCAGTGAATGCCGTCGGGGGACTGAAATACGTACAACCCCTTTTGTCCCAGCGGTCGACCTCTCGAGATGGCCTTGTACCGCGCGGCCGCCGAGCAGTCGGGATTCGCGTCGCGAAAGGCAACAAAGCAGTGGGTCCCGATCCCCTTCCACACGATATTGTTTTCCTTTGACCCTTCCCATTCATGCAGTCCAAGCTTCGGCTTCGTCCAGTGAATCCCATCCTTGCTTTCGGCGTAACACGTAACCTCAGGATGGGCCGACTTCATGTCAATGGCATGAGACCCGCGGTAGTACATGCGATAAATGTCGCCATCCTGAAAGATGGAGTAATACGCACACGTATTACCTTCCCATGGTTCGCCAGTGACAAGGACGACCTGCTGAGGCTCAGGCTGCTGAACCTGAAGCTGCACACCATCCGACATGGAATCAATCAGATGCCGATCGACAAACAGTTCGCGGCGGGAACCAACTTCAATTGCGTCGGCCGCCACAGCTGTGCTGTCACACGCAAACAGACACAGCGCAGGAATCGTTCCAATCAGACGACGGTACGTTGGGGCATTCATCGGGCAGGCTTCATGTGCAGGTGAGGATGACGAGCATAAGGCAAACAGCATCGCAAATTCGCCCCCAAACTAAAAGCATGCGTCGCAAAGAGACGCAGAGTTTCCCATTTTGAAAGCCCGGGGCGGGAGATGTCCAGCCGCACAGTTTAAACTTTTCAGCGCATTCGTGGGGTAGCGACGGCGTCTGACTTTGTGCGAGAATGCGAGTGACTCGACAACCTCACTTCCTCACGGACTCTTCAGACGTTGGACAACCTTCCCGACAATCAACTGATTCAGCTTTCAGTTGAAGGCAGATCGGAGGCATTTAACACCCTGGTGATCCGTTATCAGGACCGGCTTGTTCACAGCCTGACACAGGCACTGGGGTCCCGCGACGACGCACTGGAGATCGCTCAACAGGCCTTCGTATCGGCGTGGCGCCGTCTGGACTCTTTTCGTCAGGATGCCGCATTCTATTCATGGCTGTACCGTATCGCGATGAACGCAGCCATCAGTCGGAAACGGCAGCAGCGTCTGCCGACCACATCGCTGGACAGCTACGTCGCTGCGTCCGGCCACACTCCGGTCGATGTGAACAGCGATACGAATCCTGAACGCCGGCTCGTAAGTGAGGAACGCGTGCAGTTGGTGCAAACCGCTTTGATGAAGCTGCCGGAAGAGTTCCGTCAGCCTCTGGTGCTGAAAGAAATCGATGGATTTTCCTACGACGACATTGCAAAAATCCTGGACATACCGATCGGTACAGTTCGCAGTCGCATCTTTCGAGCACGGCGGGAACTGACGGAACAGCTGAAGCGAATATTACCGAAGTAACCCTGCCCGATCACTTTCCGTATCCGGGCACCCACGGATTCCATGAACAGTAATACATCGCCTTGGGGACTGTTGCACTCAGCAACTCTTCCGAAAAACCGGGCTTCGCCTGAACGGATCCGCTGAGAATAACGTCAAGCAAAGTTGGTGTCGACGAGTATTCGATAACCTCGTATTCCGACAGCCCCAATGACTGAGCAAGTGCGGCCAGCGCCTCTTCCTCATAACCGACTTCATCGACCAGACCATTTTCAATGGCCTGATTCGTAGTGTAGATCTGCCCGGTCGCAAGGTCACGTACGTGTTCATCATCCAGGGCTGGACGGTTCTGCTCAATTACGCCAATGAAACGATCAAATGAGTCCTTCAGGATGGCGGCCCAGACCTCACGTTCCTCATCAGAAAGATCGCGAAACGGATTCAGCGATGACTTCAACGGTCCGGTCACCAGCGGTTCCACGGTCACTCCGACCTTTGATGCAAGTTCAGCAGCGTTGTAACGGGGAATGATAACACCGATCGATCCCGTCCAGGTCGTCGGCTCCGCAAAGATGCGGCCCTCGGTGCCAATCCCCATCGCCAGGTAATAGCCTCCCGATGCCGCCAGTCGTTTCATGGCAACGTAAATGGGTTTTTTCTTCGCCAATTTCTGTAGTTCGTGGTACAGCTGATGACTGTCGGCCACCAGACCGCCAGGACTGTCAATAGCCAGCAACACACCCTTGACAGCATCGTCCTGCTGAGCCTGTTCAATCTGCGTCAGCCATCGCGCCGTGAACGGAGGCATGATGGTGCCGGAGAAACTGATCACCGCCAGTTTTGCGGAAGCCGACTCATCACCGGAATGATGCGATTGCTGAACGCTCTGTGTCGTCGCAGTCGCATCAACCACAGTACTCAGCAACAGCATCATGTTCATGAAAACAGACGCCAACAGCATGGCCACCAGAATTCGGCGACCGACAGCCCGCACAGCAGATTCCCCCGCCTCCACCCGGATAACCACAGAATTCGCTGCAACGGACTTAGTTTCTCCAACGGACATCGATTCTTCGGTACTCATTTGCCTGGTTCCTGAACGACGCCGGTGTCTCACCCGCCCCGCATTTTTCAACGTGAAATTCTCAACGTACATGCGTGTTACGACGCAACCTGTCCGCCGACTGTGACCGGCCGCATTCTGGTGTAAAGCCGGGCAGATGTGAAGACAGGCAGCCTGGCCGGACTAATCCGGTCTGGAGATCTGTTCGCTTTCTAGGTGTCCTATCCGTCGCAACACCAGTTTTCGATGACTTCCGTCAGAAATCCGATTTTCCAAACAGTCGATACGGATCACGGAGACCTGCATTGCGCATGCCAGGTTCGCCCGTCCTCACGGACGGCTGAACCGGCTGGATCCACGAGCGCCAGCAGAATTGCAATACCTGAATGGAATCGGGAAGATTAAAATGAAAACTCGAAAATGCGTTCGACGATGCCTGCTGGTGGCAACCCTTGCCGGAACACCGCTTTCCGTAGCAGGAGCAGAAACTCCTTCCGTTCAAAAAACTGCGCCTCAGGAACAAAGGACAACATTGTGGCCGATCGTCGCAACCGCTCTCAGAAAAGTGCCGCAACCCGCCAAACGTGTATCCGATATTCAACTCACCCAGTACCAGCCCGGCTTGAACGGGACGAACGGCAAAACCTCAACCGTGAACGGCGAACTGCGGAAACTCTTCCAGAAAAACGGCCGTCCCATGCCGTCAATGAGGACGCGAGACCTGCCAAATGCCAACAGTTCGGCAATTCGCATGGTTCGACACAGAAAAGACGTCCCTGAGCCACCTGAGTCGTCGCAAGAAGAACAGGCGAAGAAACCAAGCCTGCTGAAAAGATTCTTCAACAGATTCAAGGCAAAACCGTCAGACAAAGACGAGTTCCTGTCGCCGGGCCAGGCCGCCGCACCCGCGATTCCTTCGCCGCCACCAATTGTGTTCGATGAGGGCTCGAACACTCGATCGGGCAGTACCGGAAATTCTGTGCCAGCAAGGGTCACAGGATTCCAGAAAGGCAATGGTCAGTCGATGTTCGGTATCAGCCAGTCACGTATTGCGACAACATCGAATGATGACCTGGCGCAGCCGCTGATTCAAGTAACACAGTTGGCTC
>Ga0315316_10000075_pt1 | contig 47757 bp, 52 predicted proteins | sample M160m3416metaG_FD_203702 | JGI IMG/M metagenome (GOLD analysis project Ga0315316, IMG submission 203702) | Ammonia-oxidizing marine archaeal communities from Monterey Bay, California, United States - M1 60m 3416 | ecosystem: Environmental > Aquatic > Marine > Intertidal zone | place: USA... | reverse complement strand
TTTATTATATGTAGTATACGGGGCAGGACATGCTTTCGGAATTGATCTAGATGAGTGCTTTAAAGAGATTCACGCTAGCAATATGAGTAAGCTTGGACCAGACGGTAAGCCAATAAAAAGGGAAGATGGTAAGGTACTAAAACCTGACACATTCTTCCCACCTGACCTCAAATCTATACTAGGACTGTAAAATGAAATATTTACCACTAATGCTGTTGCTCTCAGCACCAGCCTTTGCAGATTCATATCCATACGTTGAGTGGAAATGGGAGCAAAAATACATCAATTCTTTACATGATAAAACTGTCAATCATTTACGGGCAGGCATGAAATGGGGCAATGCTTACATAGAAGCAGGTCCGATGACTGACGGTGAATCTTTCGAAACTGGCGTAAAGTTTAAGGGTCGTAACTGGAAGTTTAAGATGAAGTGGGAAGGTGAAAATACCACATCTCTGAAACATAAGGTTGAGACAGAGATACGGTATAATTTTAGATAATTATTCTGAGTAGAATATATGATCGCCGATTACCCTTGTAGGGTTGTAGGCGGAAGCCCAGTAAGGACTCACTTTATTACTATGATACCAATAGGTTTTATACAGGAAATCTTCAGTAGTTCCATACTCTATAGTCACAGTGGCTATAAGTTGAGCCATATCCCAACTTTGTTTATGTCTGGGTATATCTGACAACCCATCACAATACCAACTAAACTGACATATCCAAGAACCACCCCTTAGTTTTCTTTGCTTTACTACTGCACAAACGGTACTCGGCCAACGCGAATCTCTTACCCTGTTGAGTGTTACTTTTGCGACCGCGTACATACCGTTGATCGACTGATTTCTTGCTTCCCAATAAATATTCTGTGCTAGACAGTCCACTTCGCTTCCTAGGCTTAGTGGACTCAGAAACAGTATTACTACTGCTAGAATTTTTTTCATATTGCAACTCCATCATTTTGTGAAGCTCCTGTGTATGGTTTCTATATCCCACTGTACATGGAGTTCATCTAACTTGACTTTTGTTACTACATATCTATAGTCGTGTTGGTACTCAGGGTGCTTTCTGCGCCCTTCTTCTACTTGCCCTGCGGTTTTTGCATATTCCTCGTTACTAAAGACTCCTACTGTATAGGAGCCGTCAGTTAGTCCTTGACCGCTTGGATGTCTCTTCTGCATTTTAGTCATCCATACGTTCTTACCAGATAAAATTGATTTCACAGATCTAGCCTCCGGTAGCGACGCGTGGTGAGTTTGGCTTTCTCTTCGCTCGATAAGTTCCGTGAGAAACGACTTTTTTGCCTTTTCGTCTCATTTTCATTATCTCTGCTCGAGGAAGGTGTCCACAAATAATAGTTTTCATATAATCTCCAGTATTCTCTTGCGTTTATAAGTTGATTTTTTGCTTTGTTTATTAATTCCATTGGGTCTACTAGCTTAACACGCTTCTTTCGCTTTGGTAGAAGCACTTCGTTGTCTCTCTATCATCCAGAGGAAGATATCATTGGGCATGTCCATAGTTCGACAAAACCGCATTGCGTCATTGAATTTCAAACCGTCAGACATCATTCCGCCAACTATCTGAAACCATTCGAATTGCTCATCAGTCATAAGACCTCCTATGTTTGCGATAACCACGCTTCAGCCTTTTCTTTCGGTCAGTTTCTTTTCGAGAGCGAAAAGGACTATCCGAATCAAAGAGGATAAAATGCGATCTAGTTTTGTTCCTGTTCATTTTCATACCTTGTATTATATCGAAAAACAGCATGCTTGTCAAGGATTATTTTCGTCATGTGGTAAGAAAATTACAACTTTTTTACCTCACGGGGAGCCCGCCTAATCCTTAGTTACGAATACCTAAGGAAAAACAATTCTTTACAGATTCCAAAAAGTGTGATAAAATATATCTGAAATTTATAGATAATCAAGTCAATCGATTATTTTACAAAGCCAAGATTGAAGTTTAAATTGAAGATGTTTATGCACCGCCTTCGGAATAAAGGGAGAAGGCGGAATGCCCAAATCTTCTAATTTAACCGACAATCAGCAATCCCATCACAAATCATTTCAATTATGTATTGATTTCGACAACCACATGACCTTATAATCAAATAACACTCGTTACAACTTATAAGGTCTTTAAATATAATTTCTAAAACTTCGTCCTAATTTTGTGCGATTCGCGATAACCCAATGACCGATAAACCTCACGATAAATTGTATATAATTTTTAAAAGTTGATGATGCCCAATAGGACGAATGGTATGCTTATTATAGAGAGTACGAATAGGCTTATAGTGAGTGTGATTATAGCGTCAATTATAAAGTCTTTCATAGAAAAAGCTCCACTACTTTCTCGATTATTACATTCATCGTGAATAGAAACATTGCGACAGTTAAGATAATAGAGATAATATATAAGAATTTGTCCATATAAATCCTGCTTTTCCTCCTTTTTTAGTATTTGTACGTTAATCAAAGATAAGTGGTATTACTAGCATGAACATCGTTACTAAAAACTTTAGAATTAGTTCTGATAGTCCGTCCCAAATAAAAAACGTTGGTACCATCATTATTAAAACATAAATCCACCATCCGATACTTAAAATTTCTTTCACCCGTTGAGACCCCGCTTAAAGGAAATACTGTTGTAAGAATATGGTTCCAGCTATGATTGCCATCCCCGCTGCGATTATCATCTGTTCGTCTAACATTCTATACCTCCGATTGCTTCTTCAAGGATTTTAAGGGTGGCTTTTGGAGTTTTCTCCAAGCCAAATAGAGAGTCCACTTCAATTCCCAATGAATCAGCAATATTTGAAACGATCTCCACTTTTGTGACAGGTAAGTCCCCACTTTTTGTTTTATAGATTTCACGTCTATATACTCCTTCTCTGGATAGCTTTCCGATTATTGACTTTATACTCTTACCCAATTCTATAGCTAGGCTTTCTACTGTTTCTCTATTAGGCTTTTCTCGATATGCTTCTATTATATACTTTGTTTGATCTTCCGTATAATTCACTTCTTGTCAGTCTCCAAAAATTGTGTTAAAGTTGCCATTAGCCCTTCTATAGATTTCATAGCTAATGCGTGTGCGTTTTCTTCAGGATCTCCTGACGACTGTTTGTTTATAGTTTCCATTATTTCATCTTTTAGTTTCATTACTATATCACCATCGCCATCAACATCAGTTTCTACTTTAGAACTATACTCAAGTAAACCAACTTCGACATTTTCATGCCCAATCTGGTTAGCATAGTCTAATAGTAGCGTATCATATTGATCTTGTACATGGTTATACTGATTTTCCATTTCTTTTACTTGCTTATAGGAATTATGTAAATGTGTTCCTATTTCCTCAAGAATATCTACCATTACACGTAATCGTAGCTCAATATTTTGAGGCTTTATATCGGTAGGAAACTGTATTACTTCTCCCATTTAAAATTCTCCCATTTAGCAACTGGATTAATAGGTCGCTTCTTTGTGTCCCACCATTCAGCTAACTCAAACGTATGCTTCTTACGTTCTTTCACTAAAATAGGGTCAGGTGTAAACTGTGCATGTTTCTTTAACATTAAAATTTTCTCCCTAAATTTTCAACTACTATTATCTCACGATTTAGGATAAAAAGTCAAGAATTATTTATAGTCACGCATAAAAAAATCCCAGCAGAGCGAGTACGTACTGGGATTCTTCTAATTAGTTGGTAATCATGCCCACCTCGGTGGATTACCGTGAGATAACCTATGCTGTTATCTCCCCCGACGTTTGCTGTTTTAAATCTTCGATTATAGGCACACAATACGCTAAACACGCCTAAGAACTATCGGTTGTTCTCATCACCCCCTTCTCGCCATCGCTTTAGAGACCCTTGGAAGGGTAGGGTCTACCGTCTGCGTGTATAGACGGATTTTCACTTAATTTTGAAAAGATATTATATCACCACTGACCAGCATAAGTCAAGAATTATTTTTCGAATGGTTGCCCAATTTCAAAAGAAGTAATTCTCTCGCCCTCTGACGTTATTATAGCATCAGTTATAGCATCAAATAGCCAACTTTGTGTATCATCTTTATTATCTTTATTGTCCAAAGCTAGGACTGTTACTTTAATTTCTCTATATTGTGTCATACTTTTTGATTCCATTGGTCAATTATCCAATAGCTAACTCCCTCTTTACTGTGTGGGTTTGCTACTGATACGTTAGTTCGATACCAGCAACCGCAGCAATCGTGCGTATGCTGACAAAAATCCGTACTTGAAAAATGCTGTGGTAGCATAACTACTAAGGAATCTCTAGTCACTAGATGCTTGCCCAGATTCACATGAACATGGTAGAAGTAGTACCTAGTTGTACCGTCATCAATTTCAGAACCTAATCCGACTCCTAAACGTGCGTCAAAAGCACGCACAAAGCCAGCTATTTCAGTTCCGAACTTATCCTTAATTTGATTATATTCCCATAGCATATTTTTCTCCTGTAAGTAGGTAGGGCTGAGAGTTAAGGGTTTTTCTTCGCTCTCAATTAAGTTCTCATCTTTGTCGTACCTGAAAGGATCGACTACGCCTACGAACACCCTGATTACTCTTAGCTGTTCAAAGCACCAGCGATTTTCTCTAAGTCACCGAAGCCAGCTTTGCTCAAAGAAGGAAGTTCCATCTCTAAAGCAGTCTCGATTTGAGACACAAAGTCTGCCTTACGCACCTGAGGTGGACGCTTGGTAGGCTTAGGCTGTGCAACGTAAACTTCCAAAGAAGAGAGCTTAGCGATGACAGAACGCTCAGTCTTGTTAAATTGCTCAGCGAGAGCAGCGACAGTAGCGCGAGTAGGGTTAGCGGTATACTCAGAAACCATAGTGTCAATGACTTCTTGAGGGTAGTTACCAGATTTTACAGCAGTTGCATTCATAATTTTCTCCCGAAATTAGTTGGTTGTACCTCGATTTCTTAAAATATATTTTACAGGTTTTTGGCTAAAATGTCAAGAACTTTTTTGCATGTTAGTCCAAATATCTGCAAGTTTTTTCTCCCAGTGAATAGCATCCTTTTCCCAAGGTGTATTCTCGTATGTGTGCCAATCTTCAGCAGTATCAGTATCGTACTCGTCGCCTTTCCAGTAAGTAGTGCCACCTTCGTTATCGAAGCCGAAGTGTATCATCTGGTAAACGTGACGTAATTCATGTGCTATTGTAGCAATCAAAGAATCAGTCGTCCAATCACTATTGTGAGTCGCAGATAAGCGTACTTGATAGCGATGGTCGCCTAACTTAATAGCATCACCGAATACTTCTGGCATGTCCATTAGTTTAATAGTAAGTTTACCATAGATTTCCCAATTCATTTGGTATACAATGGAGCACCACTCAACCATTTCTCTGACCACTGCCCTTCTTGACGGTGACCAACCACGAGTAGCTTTGACTTTGTATTTTATTCGCATGGTATCCTCCTAAATTTGAAAATACATTATGATTGAAAGGAGATGAAAAGTCAAGAACTTTTTACCCCAAATACTCAGAAAATTACGCAAGGGAATTCCGGGGGGCCGCGCGCGGGGTCTCAATGTCAAGTAATTTTTCCCGTTTTTCCCCAAATTTTCCGTGATTTTCGACCCCGTTGCGGGGACTACCCGATTTTCCGAATTTTTTGGAGTATTGCCGCAAAAAAGACTTGACAAACCCCGCGCGGGCGGGTATAATGGCGCGGGGACCGCTCTATTTCGTTTCGTTACTCTACTACTGGCGCAAGAATTATTACTTCATTACTCTACTACTGCTTTTGGCGCAGCAAGACTACTCTAATTGTAAATAATTTGCCCCACACCCGCAAAAAAGACTTGACATTCCTCGCTTTTGCACTTATTCTGGCGCGCGGTACACCACATATTCGTTTCGTTACTCTACTACTGGCGCGCCGGCGCCGAAATTTTCATTCGACGCCGGTGGTCCTTGCGCCCTATCGACATATGGGCTATCTGAATCGCCGTTACAGCTATGACATTGCGAAAATGATTCCTGCGAATGCGTAAGCTAAGCCGGTGGCTATGGTGATGCAAATTAAAAGTTCTTCTGATGTCATGATGTTCCCCTATTCAATAAAGCTATTATCTCATAGCGCGTCCGATTTGTCAAGTGGTAATATTCACAAGTAACGAATTATTTTCTCCTATATAGCCGGGTTTGGCGCCGCTAAGTCCTTGATTTATAAGGACTTTTTCCGCGCCTCCTAAGTTATTGATTTATAAGCGTTTTTAGCCTTCTAACAAGGTGAGAAAAACGGTTAAATTTGCGATACAGTCCCTATTTAATGCTTTTTCATTTAAATTAGGGTTCAAGTTCATTAGCTTAGTGATTATTTTTGCTTTCATGTTTAGGTTTCCTTTTTAGTAGAGTTTTATCAAGATGAAAATTTGCGCGCCTAGCATCATAATTGGGCAAACCGTGCGGATTATTTCCATCTGGGTTTTTAGGCGGATTAGCTCCGCCTGATTTTCGGGAATGATGGTCATCTAAAGATAACCGTCAGGAGTGGTAGAGTAGTAAATCTCTGCCGCCCAGTCCAGTTGCTCATCGGTGTAGTCATCACCGTAGAGTCCGAGCGCGAGATCGATTATTCGATCCGCTGCGTATTCAGGAATAGGAATTGCCATTTTTTTAGTCCTCTTTTTAGATTAATTTTTTGCCAACCGTTGGAAGTCTCCAACCAGATTGACCCTTGAAATTGTTGCTTTTCATATCTTCCCAACCTTCGCCAATGGCTCGTTTGGTCATGCTTTGGTAATATTTGCCAAGTGCTCGTTTTGGATGCCAGTTGTAAAATTCGGTTTTGCCAGCAGGTGCGGATTTTCCGCGTATTTCCGCTTGCTCAACTATCAAATCTTGCAAGTGCTCCGCACCGCCTTGATTTCTCAAGTGAATATATTGCTCTTGAGCTAGTGACCTATTTGCAGTTTTGCAAATATTGCCGTAAACGTGCGCCTTTAAAGCTCCGAATTCGAAATCACAAAATACCTTTTCAAATTCTCGGACAGTTGCGCGAACTCTAGAAAATAAGCCATTGTGACCCGTGGCATAAAATTCCTTGGCGTAGCCATCCTTGGTGATACGCTTTCCCTTGAAAATTGGGCAGTATTTTTCTAGCCCGATTATTTCGTAGAGATAGTTATAACCCTGACCGCTAGAGGGATCACCGTGTTCTTGGTAATCCTTCGGTTTCATTTCAAGCGTATCGATTACCGCGTGTAGTTTTAATCTTATCATGCTGTTAGCCTCTCATTTGCTAATGTTGCGTTAATTGTCTTGATTCCCATTGATGCCATGATATCCAATACCGCCAGATTATCATCAAAGAAAACCGTGTTTTTTCTCATCCAAGCCATTGATTTCTGAAGCTTTTTAGCCAGTTTTAAAATCGCGCGTCTTTTTAGTAGGTCATCTGGGGTATTATTTCCTTCAGCCCTAGAGAAAAGATGGTCAAATTTTAAGCCGTTTCTGCTCATAAATGCAAGGTCTGCATCCTGTATTACGCGAGCAGTAATGACCGCGACAGTATCCTTGACCGAGCGCACAGAGCGCATTTTTTCGGCCAATGGTAGGAGCGAATCAGCAAGGATTTTTTCAACCGTGTTATTCTCTATCCAGTGCGCTAGATCTAGCGACCCATCAGGCAAAGTATTCTGCCTGTGGCTAGAGTCGATCACCGTACCGTCAAGGTCAAATATATAGAGCATAAGCGTACCCCATTGATGCGGCTAAGTTAAGGAATACCAAGTTATAGAGCCGCGAATCTATCGCTTGGATTGTGAGTAATGCAAGGCCAATTATAGAGATAATCTTCCCCGCGTCTGTATCTATGAAAGGGGGAGCGATCACCAAAGCGACCGCACCCAACCAACCAAAGGAACGAATGAGCATCTTAACCGATGCTCATAAGTAAGGCAGAGAGAGAAGCCATTGAAGCCCCTTCCAGACCGCTGAGAGAGTCGGCATCTAATGCCTTCTCAATTTCAGCGACCATATCTCTCTTAGTGGGTTTAGAAGAAGAAGAGACAACCGCCTTCTTCTCATAAGTTAAGCCGAGGCTTAATGCCTTGGCTATGATAGAACGGTAGCTCATGCCCCATTCTGAAGAGAAGGATTGCGCCTTCTCAAGATTGAGAGGTTGCGCGTTGCGTAACGCCTCGACCCTAGTTGGTGTGTAGTTTGACATATTGTCATCCTCATTTAATTGATTAGCCCATCTAATCAATAGTGCCTATTGTACCATGGGGGAGGGGGGGTCTGTCCAATGATTTCGGTGTGAATATTACCAAAATCCGCGCCCTATATCCAAGGCAGTTGGCACGCTATTTGCCTAGCAATAACCGTGCCAACCTGCGCGCCTAGCAATAATCGTGCCAACCTGCGCGCTATAATCTGTTGAGTCCTTGATTTCATGGGGCGTATTATATCACCCCTCCCCTCCCCTGTCAACCTTTTATTTATGGTAATATTCACATCGCACCGTAAAAAAGCGTCACAAAATAAACGAAAAAATCCTTATAAATCAATAGCTTAGCGCGCGGTGTCCTGGACTGTTTATAGGTGTAGGGGCTACCCCTCCCCTCCCCCCCCCTCCCCCCCTTAAAAAAATAAAATAAATAAAAATAAAATAAAAAAGTCCTTATATATCAGTAACTTAGGGGCGGTTTCGAGACTTGACATGAGCTTACGCGCCGGGGCACCCTTTCACGTACTACTTTGGGGTTTTTCAAAACACCTTTAAAAAAATTTCTTGACTTTTGAACTCTAATTTAGTATAATCTTTTCATGGCTACTAGAAATATAACAGCTTTGTTAACCCATCAACCGAGCGGATTATCCTATCCTAGCGCAGGGACGTGGTATGCACAAAAAGATGATCAAATAAATGTAACCGTTGCAAATGCTAGTGGTACCGCACTTAGTACTTGGGGAGAAGTAGCCAATAGTACCAACCCTTATGGAGGTAATATTGACGCAGCTTCGGGGTATTCACAGTCAGGTACAAGTAGTTCCACTTTTTTATCGCAAGCAATTCCTGCAGCCGCGCATAATGGTACTAATGCGGTAATGCACTTTTTCAGTCCCACGGGAGGAGGTGCTGAATATTCGGGAAGATTATACATAAATATTCCAAACCCTATTTTTAATAGTGCTACCCACAATAATGCTGTTTCCGCAAATGTAACCGTCACTCTAAATATTACACAAACACACGCAAGTTCTGGGGTTCTTATGACAGTCACACAGTCAGAGATAGATGATGGTTCTCCTACATGGAATCAAACACTCTCCCACCCTACCTCATTCACACAAGCCAGAGGTACTAGTCAAACTTACTATACAGGACTCTGGACTAACATTACTGGATCAGGAGAAATTTTTGTAGGAGTTTCTAGTGCCGGAGCTACTCCTAGTGGCACATATGGATATGGCAGAACAGTTACCGTACCCTATCTTTCCACCCCTAGTAGTGTAACCCTCTCTCCCTCCAGTACATCAGTAGCTGTAAGTACCTCGTACACATTACCTACAGTTTCTAGTTATGATGGAAATATAATTTATTATTTAACTACAGTGGGAGGCTCTGGATATAGTGCTGGAACTGCTTACACAGGCATTTGGACAGGTTATATAGCACGAACACAGGGTAGTTCACAATTTAAAAATAAAGATAACCTTTCATTAACTACTCAAACTTCCCCTAGTACTACAGGAACCACTACTTATTATGCGTGGAATTTAAGACCCACAGCAAATGGGGGAGACGGGCTCTATTATTACGCAGGACCCGCGTTTACTTTAACAACTACATCAGGCGCTACGACCCCGACAGTTACAGTTGTGGATGAGGGAACTATTAATTATTTTTACATAACTGATGCGAACTCTCTTATTAAGCACTATGTACGGTTAAGCAATACTCTTTCTAATTACTCGTATAAAGTTAGTCTAAGCACTACAGCAGAAGAAAGTGTTAGCAGTTGGACAGCAGGTACTGGAGGTACTATAGCACTTTATGTAGCTGCGGGTACTACAAATCAATCAAGCAGTGCATTACAAGGAAGTGACGGAAGCGGGCAAATATTTTATGTATGGAGAAAAAAGACAGACGGTAGTGACACACCCGCTGTGGTTGTTAACAGCGGCACTAATTTATCTTACAAAAGAAAATTTATTGATATTTCAAGCGTTGACGAAATTTCCCCAACAAATGTAAGTGTGGCACACGATGCTACTTCTGCCCTCGTCGAAGTAAGCACAGTATCCAGTGCTGGGTGGTTATATAAACTAGTAGACTCTGGGTCGGACGCTTCCGCCGTTGTTACATCTTCTTCAACTAATGCACTATCACTAACAGCGGGATCGAATTATATGCCAGGAACTACAGCAGGTAACACTAAGACTCTTGATTTATATATTAAAAGCCCTGCTGGAGGTACTGCTTACTATGGTCCAAAAGATCAGATAACATTAACACGATCAGCAGTACCTGGAAGTTGGCAAGATAATACTGCAAATGCTGGCTACGGTTTTGCAGTTTATAATACAAGCGGGGCAGTAATGTTAAATTCAAATAGTTCTATACAAAGATACCTAGCTCAAGGAACTGAAGCGATCATTACTAACCAAAATGCTTCAGGTGCTTGGTCTCTTAGTGCAGGAATATATACAAGTCCTCCTATTACGGTAACAGGAACAAACTTAGCAGGACTGTCAGTATCAATTATGGTATGGCATGCTAGTGAGCCTGGTTCTACTGCTAGACAGCTTTGGTCAGAGAAAACTAACTCTTCAGGAGGTACGAGCGGTACGTTAACACATTTTGTAATTCATACTCGCATCACCTCCGGTAATGTAGAATGGGTGGTATACAAAACATGAGCTATGGAATAGAACTTTTAAATAAATCCGGTGGAATAATAATTGATAGTAGTGATAACTTAGCCGCTTTCTATATTAATAGTGGTATTATATCTCCAACTACTGCCCCCGTCGCAGTTCCTTCCGGTAGATTCGTACTAGCAGCTCCTCCTGTGAGCTTCACTGGCAATGATGGATTAGTAACAAAAAAATCTACAAGTACTAGTAGTTGGGCTTCCACTAAGAAATTATATTTTGAAACTCAAGGAAGTCCTCCTTCGAGCGGGAATGTGCAAATTCGTTATTTATCAATAGAACCTACAGTAGATAATATAAATCCTGCAGGTAGCGGTTACGGAATAGAGGTATACAACAGTGATGGGCCAGGAAACGGAAATGTAATATTTAGTTCCCAGACAAATCTAGGAATTGGAATTATCGCTATGGGTACCTTCGGAGATACCAATCATTTTGGAAATGGTTATTTTGACGTAGACATTCCTTCGGAAGTATCTTCAAATAACGTATTTGTTTTAGTTAGTAATACACTAAGTGCAGGACCCAACTATAATATAACCCCTTTTGGGAATGTTATGTTTCACTACGAGTATGTGTATAATTTTTCTAATAGTAATGATCGCTTTGTACGAATCTATTCATATCATGTGTTCGTCGGCGGCATCCCTCCAGTACCTTCCATGCAACCAGTATTAAGAAATGACCCAACTAGAATTTGGGCAGTATTTAACATACAAGGAGTAATATAATGAAGAACCAATTTGCTTTCATTGGTAGCAATGGACAAATAAACGCTCTTATTCAAGCCGGAATCCCTGGCCAATATGAGAGCGGAAAAACTTATGGCAGCAATTTAGCCATAAAATTACCAGAGGATTTAAATGCGGAGCATTTTATGGAAACGCATTGGTACGATCGCTCTGAGGAGAATGAAGACCAGCGCTGGAAAGAGAGGGATCCTTGTCCGGGGGAAGCTTTTATTTTTTCCAATGGTGTATGGGTTTGGGACGAGATATTATTCAAAAGCAGAGTAAGAGAAGAGCGGTATATGAGATTAGCTCCAACTGATTGGACTATATTGCCCGATTCTCCTTTATCAGACTCTAAAAAAGCGGAATGGATAACCTATCGACAAGCACTAAGAGATATACCCGCAAATATAGATGCCGAGGTCAGAACACTAGCAGCAGTTAGCTGGCCAACAATACCATCATAGAAAAAAGTTTCTTGACATTCAATCATTTTGAGGTTATAATTCTCTCATGGCTAAAGAAGTAACAACAATTTCTCCAGAAGGACTGGAAGTAGCGAACTCTTATCTACAATTCGGAAACATCCGGGGAGTTTGCGACCAACTACAGGTTGCGGAGAAAAAGGTAGTAGATATTTTAAATAAACGTGAAGTGAAGAAATATATCGACACTGTTTATTTGGATATGGGGTATAGAAACAAAAATAACATTGCATCTTTACTAGATGAAATGATACAATCAAAGCTCGAAGAAGCCCAAGAAAGTGGTGTGTATTCCAGCAAAGACTTGGCTGACCTATTGCAAATGGCACACAAAATGAGAATGGATGAAATCAAAGCTCAGGCAGAGCTTGAGAAAGTATCCTCTTCTAATATCAAAAATCAAACTAATGTTCAGATTAACGAGGGAGTGCCCTTTGGTCAAGGAAATTACGGCAAGTTAATGGACAAATTACTAAATGGGGCACATTGATTATAATGATATTCACAGTCGTTTAACAGCACACGAAGCAACTTGCGAAGAACGATGGAAGACTAATTTTCACAGACTTGAGGATCTCGAGGCAAAGCTAGACAGGTTACAGTTCATGTTGTTGGGAGCAACAGGTACGGTAATTGTCTTTTTAGCAGGCATAATACTCACTCTACTAGATAAGTAGAATACGTTCCCCGAGAACGCAAGAGATTAGAAGTGGAGCCGATAACCGTTGCTTTGACGGCATTTAGTGCTGTCAAAACAGGTATTAAAGCCGGTCGTGAATTACAAGACATGGCAGGAGACCTGGGAAAATTATGGGGTGGATTAGATACCGCCCGAGCTTCTCACAACCAGAAACGAACTAAAGCAATGCGAAATGAGTTTGTATCTGTTGAGGAGGAAGCTTTAAAGACTTTTGCAGACAAGCGTAAAGCAGATGAAATTGAGAAGGAACTTCATCAATTCATTGTTTATACATTGGGTGCTGAAGCGTGGAAGGAGTTGATTACCCTACGGGGTAAAATCAGGAAGGAGCGACAGGAAGCGGCTCGAGAAGCTGCTAAACAACTTCGCAGGAACCAAGAAATAGCTGCTGTAGTACTCACAGGTTTAATTGGAATAGGTCTTCTATGGAGCGCAGTATATTTTCTGGTTATAAAATAGGAGCTACAATGCCAAAAGGGGTAGGGTACGGAAAGAAGCGCAAGAAGAAGCGTGGAAAGAAGAAAAAGGATGCAAAACTATGAGTGATTACGATAGTAGATTCTCCGGAGACATGAGCCGTAATGAGGTCGAATTAGACCTTAATAAATTTATGGAGCTTCTCCAAGAAAAGTCTGCACTAAAGGATCGTATTCGAGAGTTAGAAGATGCCTCCAATACCAATCCTTGGCAAAAAGTCATTTTTATGGCACAAGCCGTAGACGCATGGAGAATATTTCCACGAGTATTTTTAAGTGTTTATATTTTCCTACTTTATTACAGTACAATGTGGTTCATGGACTTACCAGAACCCAACCTTGAGCAATCAGGACTTATATCAGTAATTGTAGGTGCTGGTGCAGCTTGGTTTGGTTTATATGCCGGAACCAGTAAAGGAAAAACAGACCATTAAGAGGTAGAAAATGGCGATTGAAGTGAGTCGGAGGGATGTTACCTCCGAACAAATTTTAGAGTTACAATCTGAGACGAGGTTTCTCAAATTACCAGTAGATCCATATTTGGAACTGCTCGGCGTTGAGCCTCTTGCATCGCAAAAGGCTATCATAAACGCGATAAATAATCCGAAATACCGTTTTGTATGTGCGGCAGTTTCAAGGAGACAGGGTAAAACCTATATCGCAAATATAATTGGGCAACTAGTTTCCCTAGTGCCCAATTCTAACATACTAATAATGTCCCCCAACTATGCCTTGTCTCAGATTTCTTTTGATTTGCAAAGAAATCTAATCAAGCATTTCGATTTAGAGGTTGCAAAAGACAATGCAAAAGATAAGGTTATTGAACTCACAAATGGTTCAACAATACGTATGGGGTCTGTCAATCAAGTTGATAGTTGTGTTGGGCGGAGTTACGATCTTATCATCTTTGACGAGGCCGCTCTGGCTGATGGAAGAGACGCCTTCAATGTTGCCCTTCGCCCCACGCTCGATAAAGATAACTCAAAAGCCATCTTCATAAGTACACCTAGAGGAAAGAACAACTGGTTCTCCGAGTTTTTCTACAGAGGATTTCAAGATGAGTTTTCAGAATGGGCATCTATTAGAGCCACTTATAAAGATAATCCTCGCATGTCTGAGAGCGATATTGCGGAAGCTAGAAAATCTATGTCCGATGCTGAGTTTAGACAAGAATATGAAGCTGATTTTAATACTTATGAAGGTCAAATCTGGAACTTTAACCACGAGGAGTGTATAGCAAACTTTAGTGAGTTAGATACTTCTAAGATGGATGTATTTGCAGGACTTGACGTAGGTTATAGAGACCCAACAGCGTTCTGTGTACTAGGGTATGATTGGGAAGAAGAAAGATATTATTTAATTGATGAATATTTAGACGCTGAGAAAACTACTGAACAGCACGCAAAAGAAATACAAACAAAAATAGAAAAGTGGGATATAGATTACATTTATATTGACTCAGCCGCTCAACAAACTAGGTTTGACTTTGCCCAAAACTACGATATTTCTACTATCAATGCAAAAAAGAGTGTACTAGATGGAATAGCGCATGTAGCCGCAATAGTAGACAATGATAAATTATTAGTAGAGCAAACCTGTGCAGAATCATTATCGGCATTAGATCAGTATCAGTGGGATCCTAATCCTAATCTAGCTCGAGAAAAACCAAAACATAATAGAGCTTCACATATGTCCGATGCACTTAGATACGCATTGTATTCATTTGAAACTTCTGTAACAAGTTTTTAGGAGACCTCTGAAAAATAATGTTTGACATAGTATCTGAAACTAGATATAATTCTCTAATTGAAAATAGAAGTTCTAAAACCCAATGGCCGAATTAAAACGAGATATAGTAAAATATATCCGAGATAGAGCGAAGAATAAGTACGAGAAGGACTCGGAGTGCTATATCTGTGGGGCTGACGTTAAATTAGATTTCCACCACTACTATAGTTTGGCACCTCTTATCCATAATTGGATTAAAAAGACGGGGCATGATCCTAAATATATTCTTGCAATTCGGGATGATTTTATAGAAGAACACTGGGCAGAATTATACGAACACACTGTTACTTTATGCTACGGGCACCACAGACAACTACACAAAGTATATGGCCGCAACCCCGCATTAACAACGGCAAAGAAACAAATGCGCTGGGTACAGATTCAAAGAGATAAACATGGCATGGTATGACAGATTCTTTCGAAGTGAGGAAGTTGAGGAAAAACTAAATCCTGTTCAAGCCTATCTTGGAGCCTCAACACAAACTTCCAGAGAATTTACTGATAAGTATGAAACTTATTATGAAAATCTAGAAGTCGTAAACCGTGCAGTAAATATGGTTGTAGACGATGCAGCCGAAATACCATCTATAGTAGACAGAGTTTCCGTTCCTGGCGTTATCAGAGGAATAAAAAGGGCTAAAGTTGATACTTTATTAAATAAAGAGCCCAATCCCTTCCAAGACATCAGTACTTTCAAAAGAAACCTAATCACAGACTATCTTCTAGATGGAAATATGTTTATCTATTACGACGGGGCGCATTTATACCATGTTCCTGCAGATACTGTACAAATACATGGTGATGCTAAAACTTATGTCGAAAGATATACTTATAATGAAATTGATTATAAGCCTAACGAAATGATACATATTAAAGAAAACTCTTTCCATGATATTTATAGGGGAGTTTCACGATTAAAGCCTGCAGTTCGCACTATGCAAATAATGTCATATATGCGTACTTTTCAAGATAATTTTTTTAAGAATGGAGCAGTCCCTGGCTTAGTGCTAAAGTCTCCAAATACATTATCTGAGAAAATCAAAGAGCGAATGTTGCAGTCCTGGCAAGTACGATACCGTCCTGATGCTGGGGGACGACGACCACTTATTCTTGATGGTGGTATTGAGGTCGATTCAATCTCAAATGTTAATTTTAAAGAACTGGACTTTCAATCGTCTATTCAAGAAAACGAAAAGATTATATTAAAGGCAATAGGTGTACCTCCAATTATGTTAGATTCTGGAAATAATGCTAACATACGACCAAATATGCGACTATACTACTTAGAGACTATACTACCTATTGTTAGAAAAATGAATTTTGGCTTAAGCAGGTTTTTCGGTTTTGAAATAAAGGAAGATGTGACCGATATTCCTGCTTTGCAACCAGAACTACGTGACCAATCCTTTTACTACTCTGGATTGGTTAATGCAGGTATTATTTCACCAAACGAAGCAAGAGATCAACTAGGTTTTGACCCAATGGACGGGTATGATGATTTAAGAATACCTGCTAACATTGCAGGTAGTGCATCAAACCCTAACGAAGGCGGGAGACCCGTAGAAGAGGAAGAAGAATAATGGCAGCAACACACGCTAAAAGAGTAAAAATTGCAGGACAACTTGGTATGTTTTTTTCGGAGCTAGGAAAAATTCCTGATCGGAAAGAGTACGCTAGGATGCCTAATCGACCCAAATTTTTAGATGTAAAAGAGGTTGATAAGATTTTTGGGACTTGGACTAGGATGTTAACAATGCTAGAAAAAGAGCATCCCAAATTATGGGAACTTGCTAATAAAGTCCCCGAAAAAGAAGAGCCTACCATAGAAGTAAAAATGGCACAGGCAAAGACCGTTGTTAAAGCGGATGATGAGGGGGATGATGGAGAAGATATTTAATCTGACCTCTACTTTTAAGTCACATACTGATGAAGACGGTAGTGTCAAAATTCGAGGTATGGCTAGCACCACTGATTTTGATCGCGCGGGCGATTCTATTTCAGCAGATGCTTGGACTAAAGGTGGATTGAAAAATTTTGAAAAGAATCCCATAATTCTTTTTAACCATAACTATGATAGACCCATTGGAAGAGCGACTGGACTAAAAGCTACTGATAATGGTTTAGAAATGGAGGCTAAGATAAGTAAAGCCGCCAAAGATGTTGTGGACTTAGTTAAAGACGGTGTCCTTGGAGCCTTTTCTGTTGGTTTCCGAGTCAAGGATGCTGATTATATAGAGGAAACCGACGGATTAAGGATAAAGGACGCTGAGTTGTTTGAGGTATCTGTAGTATCTGTACCCTGTAACCAAACGGCTACTTTTTCACTGGCGAAGTCCTTCGACTCGATGGATGAGTACGAAGATTTCAAAAAAACTTTCACTAATAGTGACGGGGCGCAAGTCCAAAAGGAGATACAAATGTCTGAAGAGACAAATCAACCCGTTGACTTGGAAGCTTTTGCTAAAAAAGTAGCTGAGGAAACTGCTGCTAAAATTGCAATGAAGCAAGCCGAGCAAAAAGCAGCCGATGAGGCTGTACAAAAAGAAGTTGAGGAAAAAGCAACTGCGGAAGCAGAAGCCAAAGCTCAGCAAGAAGAAGAAGTCAAGACTGCAATCAAAACTGGCGTAGAGTCAGGTGCAGAACGCTTGATGCAAGACATCCGTAAAGAATTCGAAGATGAGAAAGTGAATGCTGCGGAAGTTATGGAGAAGTATAAGAAAGACCTAGAAGAGAAGCAAGCTGAACTTGAAGCAATTCAAAACAGTAAGCGTGATTTCTCTGGACGTCAGAAGAGCGATCTTCAGGCACATGGTCGAGAGCTTCTCGAAGCAACTGTTCTTGGCAAGATTACTGGAAAAGGTATGGATACCGATTTCGGAAAGAATGTCATGCAAAAAGCTGGAGTGGATTATACATCTACTACCTCAGCAGGTATCGATGTAATCGTTTCAACTCAGTTTGAGAACGAAGTACGTCAGGAAATGAAGGTTGCACCTCTTTTCCGTGATATCCAAGTTGCTTCCGGTGCCACTGTACTACCATTGGCCCCAGACGCAGGAGCAGCAACGTTCAGCGCAGCTGGTGTAGGTGATTCATCTAACCAACTCTCTGACGCAGGTGATAACAACTATACTGTTAGCCAAGTAATCTTACAGGCTCACAGATTGATCGCTGGTACTTATATCTCAAATGATACCGACGAGCAAGTAGTTGTAACATTGTTACCTATTGTTACTTCCGCACTAGCACGTGCGCACGCAGTTGCGCTTGACAAGGCTATCCTTGTTGGTGCCTCCGCTGGCTCAATATCAAAAGGTCTAGCAGGTGATAATGGTGCTGATGATGCAGGTGGTTATGGAAGCGCAACTACTGCCGTTTCTGCAGTATCAATCGATGCTGATACCTCAGCTGAAGTTACTCCCGCCATCCTTCTCGGCATGAGAAAGGAAATGGGCAAGTATGGCATGGATCCCTCAAAGGTAGCGTTCATTGTTCCTAATGACGTTTACTACGAGTTAATTGATGCTTCTGGATTCACCGACGTAAGCGAAGTTGGAAACGACCTTGCTACTAAGCGTATCGGTGTAGTTGGTTCGGTCTTCGGGTCCCCCGTAGTCGCAACTAACCAGCTAGCCAATAACCTAGCCGCAGGTGGAGCAGCAACTACATCAGCAGCAATAGCAGTTAATGTCGACAACTATGTTATACCCCGATTAAAGGGCGTTAGCATTGAGACAGAGTACAGCGTGAAAGATCAGCAGAATGTGATCGTTGCAGCACAGTCCCTCGGCTTCGCCGAACTGTACGCAGCTTCAGGTTCTGATAAGCCTTCATTGCGACTCAAGTATGTCTAATATTGACTACTAAGATTACTACGGTAATCTTTGGAAACTGGGGAGGTAATCCCTCCCCAAGTTTTTACTAATTAACTTATGGCAGATTTAATAACATTACAAACATATAAAGACGCTGAAGGTTTAAGTACTCCAAAAGAGGACTTGAAAATTGAGGCATTAATTCCGTCCGTGAGTCAATTAGTAAAAACTTATTGTGGTAACACATTTGTTGATTATTTTTCATCAAATAAAACTGAAACATTTAATGTTGACTGGTCCACTCATATTGTACAATTAACTGAGAGTCCTGTCAATGCCATCGTAAGTGTACAAGAGCGAGAAGACTACGCTAGTAGTTACGCTACGCTTACAACAGGCGCACAAGAGTATTATTTAGATACTTCAACTGATAGTATACTTCGTACTACAGCGTCAGGATATAAAAACTGGCAGAAAGGAGTAGCATCAGTAAAAATAGTTTATACAGCAGGATACAGCGCTGTACCAGCAGATTTAAAACTGGCAGTAATTGATTTAATTACATACTACTTAAAAGACGAACATAAAGAGCGAAGAACTATACAAGGAGCAAGTATACAAAATGCTGCCAGTTCTTCACAGAAAGACAACGTAGCTTTTCCTGATCACATAAAGCGAGTCCTAGACTTATATAAAAACTTTTAGTGAGTAAAGCAGCAATACAAAATTTTGTAGATGAGCTAGTTGTAGAAATGGGCAAAAAGTCCCCTATATTTAGGAGTGATTATAATTTACAGCCACATACATTTGTTTTCACGCCAGGAAGGTTAGGAACACAAATGATCAAGGCAGCCAAACACTCATCGAAAGACGGATGGGAGCTAACAAATAATGATATGGCACAGATTAGAATGTTAGCGGAGAAACAGGGCGCTTTCTTAGTAAATTATATAAAAAGTCTGGGAGGAAAATCGTATAGTACAAAAGGTGTAAAACTTACGTTTACTACTTCTACAGATCAAGAAGTACTAAACCCTAAGTGGAAAAGAGACGCAATGCCTGATGCTCCTCCAATGTTTGATCAAAGCAATATCTATCAGAAAGTAAAATCTGCGTATTCTGATACTATTGAAGCTTATTTTGAATCGGTTCAGTTTTATTTTACTTCTCAAGAAGAGACCTATACAAGTAAAAAAACAAAACGAACTAGGAAAAAAGCTCTACGAACAGGAAAAGAGGGGGGTGGCGGAATAGCCGCATCAGCAGGTTCCGTATTAGAGGCAGGACACGAACACGGCGAAGGCATTGTCGAGACTCAAATGAGAGCCGCTTTTAATACTACTTACGATAAACTAACAAAAGAATTACAGGCAGAGGGCATTGCAGATGCTCAAGAGATGTATCAATTATTACAAGGCTTAGGCCTTAAACTCTCCGCTATAAGAGCTGATGATGGAGAGGGTTTTGTAATAATGCTAGAAAATAGAATAGGTAATAGGGCGTTCGGAGATGTTGCAAAAAAAGCAAAAAGAGCATTTATAGAAACTGCTTCAGACGTTATAAGAAGCCCAAAGCTAGATTTTGGAAATATGGAAGGCTCAGACTCTGTAGTTAGAAGAAATAGAAAACTAATTATAAAAGGTATAGCAGAGGAGTTTAGAAAGAACCGACGTGCTAGAGTAACAACAGAAGATACAACTCTTAAAAAGTCAAAAGGAAAAGCCTCCGCTATTATTGGTAAGCCTAAGATTAAGAAAGCAAAAGCAGTTACTTTAGCTAAAACGGTCGCTCTTCCAAAGGCAAAAAGACGAACAGGAAAAAGAAAACCAGCTCCGCCAAAAATGGCTCTACAAAATATATTGGGAGTTCTAAATAATCAACTCCCTAGAGTAGTAGCCGCAAATATGGGTACTCCTAGACTTGAAAATAGGACTGGAAGATTCGCACAAAGTGTAAGAGCCACAGATGCAACAAAAACCCCTCAAGGTTTCACAAGTATTGGTTATACTTATATGAAAGAGCGATACGGCGGATACGAGAGTACAAGTGGTAGTAGATTTGCAGATATTGATAGAGACCCCAGACCTTTAATAGATCAGTCCATAAGAGAAATTGTAATAGGGTTTGGATTAGGAAGAATATTTACTAGGAGACAATAATGACCGCAAGAACGTATGCTTCAAGAAGAAAACGCATTGTTGACGCTCTTGTTACAAAATTAAAAACAATAAACGGTCAAGGAGCTTTTTTAACAGATGTTGGAGAAAATGTACATCCAACATTAAAATTTTGGGATGAAGTTGATGAATTCCCCGCCTTACATCTAAATGCAGGAAGTGAAACTAGAGAGTATCAATCCGCAGGTGTAAGAGATAGATTTTTATCGGTAACGATTCGCTGTTATGTGCAGGAAGAAGATGCACAGGAAGCATTAAACGAACTGATGGAAGATGTCGAAACAGTTATCGAAGATAACTCAAGATTAGAGTATACTGACAAGATGAATACTGTCTATTATACTCAACAAATCACAGTCATTAGTATTGATACTGATGAGGGTGTACTCGAACCTTTAGGAGTAGGCGAAATGCTCATCGAGGTTCGTTATTAGAAAATTCTGGCACGAATAAACATTCACGCCCAGTCTTTTCAAGATCATAGGAGATAACTATGGCTGAATATTTACATTTTAGTAGAGATTCGCGGCTCTACATGGAAAAAGACGGCTATCTGTGGTCTATTCCGGTACTTGATGGATTCAGTTTCTCTCAAGCAACGAATGCATCAGAGATAACTCTCAACGAAATGGAAGACTCTTCAGGTCGTTCACGTAGAGGTCGTAAAATGTTTACGGACTCTCTATCAGCGGCAGAATGGTCGTTTTCCACTTATGCTCGTCCTTTCTTAGCTGCTGCGGGAGCTAATGAAGATGGAACAGGTAAAGCAAACAGACAAACTACAGCTCAGGTGCACGCTGTTGAAGAAGCCCTTTGGGTTGCTATGGCAGGTCAGAACGTGTACAACAGAGCAGGAAGTAAGTTTACGCATCCAACAACAGGGGGCTCAATTTCAAGCTTTACTATTGACGATGCGACTGATACTGATTCTGGAGATAGAGCTGATGGTACTTATACTTTCAACGTAGGAAGTGGTCAAAATAGTACCAATATAACTTATAGCGGTTCTGGCGTAAACGCTGTAATTTCAGTAACTGTAGCAAGTGGTGTTTCTACCGTTACTGTAACAGAAGCTGGACAAAAGTTTCTTTCAGGACAAACAATAGTAGTAGATGGTGAAGGTCTTGGCGGTGATGCCGATTCTGAGAATATGACTATAACTATTTATGCAGAAAGTATGATTCAGTATACAGCAGCAGCAACTAATGCTAATACTAGTCCAGATGGAACTCCTGCAAAGACTATTTCAAGTGCAGGTGCTACTCCTACTTATGCGAACGCAGGTACTGCTTCTGATCGGTCTGTAATTAATTTTACTGACTCAAACAGAGCGGCACTCGGAACTTTCAATTTGTACTTTATTCTTTCAGATAGAAGTGCGGGTCGATTGATTTATAAGTTAGAAAATGCAGTTGTGAACGAAGCATCTATGGACTTTGATATTGATGGTATTGCTACCATTGGTTGGTCTGGAATGGCGGGACAAATCAAGGATGTAAGTCCTGGAGAAGTCACAGGTGCAAAAGCTGATGTATGGACTGCTCAAGCAGCAGCTCCAACTATTACTGCGGACAAGCAGTTCTGGATTGATACTGATGCTTCTGATAAGGTCTATATAGCCAATCATGAGTCTAGTGGTACAGCAACAAATATTATTGATGCTTCTGGCGATAATGCTTCTAATGTTATGGGATGGCGATCAGTGATTGATGAAGGTGCAACGGATACTGGAAACTTTATTCGTAACCGTTTGACTCAGTTAACTCTTGCTCCGGAATCAACCTTCCGTTCAAGTACTACGTTCACTGATGCTAACGGTACTGCAAATCAGCAGTATGAAACCTCATATCAGGTAGCTCTAACAGGCGGAAATGTTACTATTAGTAATAATATTTCTTACTTAACTCCAGAGGAACTCGGTAAGGTTAACCAACCAATCGAGCACGTTACTGGAACACGTACTGTTACAGGAAGTCTAACTTGCTACTTAGGTAGCTCTGACGTTGCTACTAACAAAGTTGCTGACTTGTTCAAAGACTTAGTTGCTGATAATAATACTGTTATTAACAAATTTGCAATTACATTGCAGGTTGGTGGAACAGCAACAGGCCCGAAAGTAGAACTATCACTACCTACAGCCCACTTAGAAATTCCTTCACACTCTATTGAAGACGTGATCTCTGTTGAGACAAACTTCCATGGATTAGGATCAGGTGTTGGTGAAGGTGATGAAATGAAAGTTACCTACAAAGCTGCCTAAAAATATTTCTTGACATTGTTGGTGTTTTGAAATATAATATATGGGTAAAGATTAGGGGGTCTTTTGACCCCCTTCTTATATAACGAGATGAAATGCCAAATTTTACTTTTAGGAAGGATGATGTACAAGTATTTGCTGTTTACAGTAATAATGCGTATAACATACTTACAAGTGAAATTTCGTTTGGACAAACATTTCAAGAAAGTAGTTTTGAGGTAAAAACTATACAGAGCCAAGGAAGTTTCGAAGGTTCTGTAATAAATAAGGCAAACGCTGCAGAGTTTAGTCTAAATGTGCCTCTACTAGAAGAAGCTACCAATACTGTGTTATTTGATAGACTTGTTGATGCTGCAGCTTTTGATTTATACATTTCCTCTCAGCATGATGTTTGGAAACTTGAAAAATGCGTTATTCAAGATGGGACGTTCGAGATTAATCAATCTAGACCCTTGAGACTAGCAATATCAGGTGAAGCATCAAAGCTGTCTAAATATACGCCTACTGTGAGTGTGGCATTAAATGCAGTATCAGGAAAGCGTATCCAGATCCAAACCGTAGGTAATACGGACTGGATCTCAATAGGTGCACCTAATAGTAAAGTAGGGACTATTTTTACTGCAACAAGTAATGGATCTGGAAACGGTACTGCATATACAGCGCACCCAGGAACTTTACAAAATGTAGGAGTTAGTACAACCACCTATATAGTGCCTAGATTGAATTTATTGACCATAGGTGGAACAAATATTTCTAGTAATGTAATAGGTGTAAGTGCCGAATTACAGAATGATATAAACTGGAGAAGCTATAATACTGTTCATGGAGCACTTTCTGCTACAAACGCAGCAACTTCACAGTATCCAGAAACTTTTCATATAGGTACTAGGGTGTTAGGAGGGTCAATAACAAAGTATTTATCTGATACTTCCCAAAGCGCATTAACTTGGGAGTCTAATACTAGTTTGAAGCTAAAAGCGACAAATAGTGCAGGTAGTAAAGGATTGGAACTAGATATTAGTAATTGTTCTTTTACAAATAGAATAAGTTCTGGTACTATTTATACTGAAGAGTATAATTGGCGAATGACGCAAAACCCAACAGCACTTTCGAGTGTACTTAAATTAATAACTTAAACACAGGAGCACAAAATTAGATGGAATTAAAAAAATTAGTAGTCGATAGTAAAGCCATGTGGCTCGACTTCGGAGGATTAGAGGGATTTTCAGTACAAGTAGCAAATCTTTCAAGAAAAGAATTAACCGCAATACGAAAAAAATGTACAACAACAAAGTTTAATAGACGATCAAGAGTTGCAGAAGAAACACTTGATGAAGAAAAATTCATTACTGAGTTTACTCGTAAAACGGTAAAAAACTGGAAAGGATTAACTTTAGCGCACCTAGAAGCTTTGATCTTAATAGATACGGAAGGACAGGACATGTCCAAAGAAGTCGAGTACACTGAAGACAATGCAGAAGTACTTGTAAGTCAATCTACAGAATTTGATACATGGCTCAATGAGGTAGTCTTCGATCTCGATAATTTTCGTAGCAAGTCAGAAGGAGATATGCCTAGAAAGACTGGAAAACCTGTTTCTAAATCTTGATTCCGGAATGACGCGAGAGCGTTATTTCGAAATGCAAGAGCAGATGGGACTAGAACCTGACATAGATAAAATTCCTCCAGATTGGGATGATATGCCAGAACAAGTTCTAGATGCAGTACAAATTTTTAATAGATTAGGGGATAGAGTGTATCCTGATATAGGGTATGTTGGTAAAGATTTTACACTTTTACAGCCTTTATTAGAGGCATATAATATAGAAGAAAGCGAGAAAGAATTTATTCTTGAACTTCTTGATTGGCTAGATGCCAGAGCTATCAAAAAAGCCGCAGAAGAACTAAAACGGCAATATGATAAAATAAAGAGAAAATAGTGGCCAGTAATAGCATTACATTTAAAGTCAAAGTTGAAAAAGACGGTAGCTTAAAAGTAGTCGCAAAAGAGGCTAAATCGGCTGCAAAGGCCACTGATGATCTTGGCAAATCAACAGATACTCTAACCAAAAAACGAGATAAATTTAATAAGGTAGAGAAAGGAGTAGGCCAAACAGGTCTCTCCAGTGGAAAAGCTCTATCAAAAATGAAGCAAGCAATCGGAGGAGGAAGCTCCGGGCTTGTTGGTGCGTATGCGGTTCTTGCTGCTAATATCTTTGCTTTAACTGCTGCATTTGGGGCGCTACAACGAGCAGCCCAGGTCAAGCAGTTAGAAGCAGGCTTATCAGCAATGGGTACTGCTTCAGGTACTGCGTTAAAAACTCTTTCTAATGGCTTACGTGAAGCAACTGGCCATGCCTTAAATATGGAAGATGCTATGCGTGCAACAGCACTCGCAACGAGTGCGGGGTTCGACTCCTCCAGTATTGAAAGACTAGGAGACGTTGCTAGGAAAGCTAGTATTGCACTTGGTAGAGATACTGCGGATTCTTTAAATCGATTAACAAAAGGTGCCATCAAACTAGAACCAGAATTATTAGACGAACTAGGTATAATGGTTCGTTTAGACGAAGCAACAGAAACGTATGCGAGAGGGTTGGGTAAAACTGCAAACCAGTTAACCTTATTTGAAAAACGACAAGCTTTTATGAACGCTGTATTAGAAGAAGGTGAAACAAAATTTGCTGCAATGGCAGATGTTGAAACAAATCCTTACGATAGACTAGCAGCAACATTTAATGACTTAACCAAAGCTCTTCTTAATATTTTAAATAATGTATTAATTCCTATTGTTGGTGTGTTTGCTAATTCACAAGCCGCTATGTTGGGTGGTATGGTAATGTTTGCTAGAACTATTGCTACTTCTATGGTTCCTGCACTTGCTGACTTAAGTGGCGGGTATGCAGAAAGTCGTCAAAAAGCAAAAGAATCTTCAGAAGCACAAGTAAAGAATTTAAAGAATTTAACCGGTGGTAGTAAAGCAGTTAAACATCTACAAGGTGCAATAGCTGCTGGTACCGCTACTCAGGAAGATTTTAATAAAGGACTAGCTGGAGCGCAACTTTCCTTACAGGTTAATCAAGAACACCTTAAAAATCTTACTAACGAATCAGGAGATTATGCAGATGCAATAGAAAGAAAGAACGGCATGGTTAGAGAGTCCCAAGTAGCTCTTGATGCAACTGCAGAGTCTTTTTACCAGCATGGAAAAGCTGCACTGGCAGATGGAGATGCAATAGCTGTTAATGCTGCAGCTTCTGGTGATTTTAAAGGTGCACTTTCTCAATTAAGTGAGCAATTTGATGGGTATAACCAAAATGCAGAAAAAGCAAAGAAAGGAACTTCAGGATTAACTAAAGCAAAAATTACTTTAGGAAATGCTGCAACTAAAGCGGCATTAGGAGTTCGTGTACTTGGAACTGCCTTCTTAACCGCAATACCTATTATCGGACAAATTATTGCTGCTGTTGGAATTGCATGGTCACTTCTTAAGAAACTCATGGAAATGATGAAGAGCGATGCGCAAAAACAATATGAAGCAGATACTAGAAAAGCTTCTGAAGCCATGAAAGAATATTCGGAAAGTTTAGATGAAGTTGATAAGTTCATGAAGGGGCAATCAAGCACTATATCTGGAGTTTCACAAAAATACTTAGCGCTCGGTAATATTATTAGAGGCGTAGGAGAGAATTTACAGAAGTTAAAACCCGGAGAAGGAACTGGTTGGAGAATGTTTGGTGATAATATTCAGCCCTTTAGGGACGGTTTAGATGCTTTGATGCGATCAGCAGGTACTACCAGGGAGGAGCTTGCTCAATTAGCCACAGATGCAGGAGTTTCTGCCGCGCAGATTAAGAAAATAGAAACCGGGGGCCTAAATAATATGCTTGAAACAACAGCACAAATTTTAGGCGAGGCTCTCACCGTAAAGTTACAAGAATCAATAGGACCCTTAGAGCAATTAGTTATAGGACTTAATGACGCAAAAGAAGCAACAGAAAAATTTGTTTCCGCAAATAAGCTAAAAACCAGTGTTGATGATATAGTTACACAGTTTGATAATCTTAATTTAGTTATGGAACAAGCAGGTAAACAAGATAGTAGTAATGATAGACTAGAAATACTAGCGAAAATGCCTGCGGCTTTAAAGAAAATAATAGGATTTGAAAAGTTAAGTCAGCAGGCAGCAGCTGAAGGTAGTAATTATGAAGAGGATCTTTTTAAATTGGTACATGCGAAGCTAAAATTAAGAGCGAAAGACCTCAAACTTATACAGAAGGAAGAGAAGCTTAGCAAAGGTAAAATAAGCAGAGCAAAATCAGAACTACAACTCTTTAAAAATAGAAATTTAGTAGGAAATCAATGGAAAGATGTATTAGATCAAGAGAAGATAATACAAAACGAAACACTACAAACGCTTATAAATAAAAGGAATGAGTTCGCGATGGCAAATTCTGCAAATATTGAGGACGCAGATATACAAACCCATCTTCTGAATTTACAAAGGGAAATAACTAATGTAAAAGCGCATCATACATTTCTCAATAATGAGGGATTACGACAGGACAAAGAAAAGCTAATGCTAGCAGAGAACACTTTATCTGTTGAGCAAGCAATCGCTGCCGCTCATCAGAAGATACTTGATAGTAAAAAAGCTCAAAATGAGGCTGAAAACACAACAGGAATGAATGCCATTAGAAGTGCAAATCGTGCAGATAGTAGACGAAGTGATGCCGAGCCTAGCGCAGCTCAACAGTATGCAAAACAATTTCAGGAAGAAGGAAAAACACTCGAAGATCGAGTAGAGATAATTAATCAAGAATTTAAATTAAAGGAAGCTATTGCAAAAGCAGAAATGGTAGTGTTGAAAGCACGACTAGATGTTTTAGCTAAAGAACAAGCAGCAAAAATGAATTTGACTGATGCAGAGTATGCCGAGACAGAACAGGGCGAATCACTATTAGGAGCAATATCAGCTTTAACAAGTTCCGAAGATGCAATGATAGCTAGTATCGAAGCACAAAGAATAGCAGCTATAAGTAGTCTTAGGGAAGAAGCCGCCGCATTATTACAGCGAGTAAAACAAGAATTCATGGATCCTCAAGGAAAGGATGCTGAAGAAAATCTACTAATAAGAAAAGACGCAGCAAAGGTTTTGGGTACAGAAGGACAGTTTGGTACTGAAGATGATGAAAAGACAGGTCAAGAAGGTACTAAAAAACAAGCTCAGTTAGTTGGAAAAGAACAGCTCGCAGCTCTTCAAAGTACAGTAAATCCTATGCTAGAGTCTCTTAAACAATTAGGTCCTGAAGGAGAGCTTATCGCAGCCGCAACTCAAGGAGCGATTACTGTTGGAAGTGCATGGTCAGGCGTTGCTGAGACTTTTGCTAGGACTGGTGATAAAACGGAGAGGATGGCAGCAGTTCTTGGTGCAGCAAAACAGACTTTAAGTGCAGTATCTGATATTATGAATGCCTCTACTAATGCAAGGATTGCCGCCATTGATCAAGAGATTGAGGCAGAGAAAAAGAGGGATGGAAAATCCAAAGCATCTGTAGACAAAATTAAAGCTTTAGAAGCTAAAAAAGAAGCAACAAAGAAAAAAGCTTTTGAACGAAATAAGAAGATACAAATGGCTATGGCCGTTATTGATATAGCTACTGCTATGATGTCAAACGTAGCCACCGCAGCAGCAGTAGCTAAATTTGCAGGCCCGGCCGGACCCGCTGTATTTGGATCCACCCTTGCTATGTTGAATGGGGTAACTCTTGCATTAGGTGCTGCTCAATTAGCAGTAATTGCAGGTACTTCTTACCAAGGCGGAGCGTCTACTCCTTCAGCAGGAGCTGGTGGACCGTCATCGGTAGCAGTAGGACAACGACGGGATTCAGTAGATATTTCAAAATCTCAAAATGCTGGAGGAGAATTAGCTTACTTCAGAGGTGCACAAGGAACCGGCGGACCGGAGAACTTTAGAAAAGCTTTCTATGGTTCTCGACATAGAGCAGCCGGTGGAAATATGGGTTATATAGTAGGAGAGCAGGGTCCTGAGTTATTTATGCCAGATCGCCCCGGTACTATAGTACCTGCAGATGATACTGCAGCAATGACTGGCGGTGGTGGAGTTGTAAACTTTAATATTAATACTATTGATGCAACAGGCGTAGAGTCAGTACTTGAAGAACAGCAAGGAAATATAATTGGAATGCTTAGACAGGCAGCAAATTCTTATGGAGAAGAATTTATGGAAGATATTGATGAGTCTATATATACTTCACCGGTCGTGTCAGACGGGGTGAGCAGGAGATAATATAATGGCATTACAAGAAATATTACCAGATCCTAACTACAGAATAAGTGGTGGTGGAGATCATGCAAGCGGTAGTTACGGGCCCGGCTTCGCACAGATAAAGTTAGATAACAGTCATAAAGTGTTGTCAACTAGAACTAATTCTCAACGACTAATTGCAAGAAGCATTGCAGGACAAAAATGGAATATTGATATTAATTATAATCCAATGACAAGAGAAGAGTTCGAGCCTGTATTCACTTTCTTACTAGGAAAACAAGGACCACTTACTCCGTTTTTTGTGTCACTACCTCAGTATAGGGCTTCTCAAAATTCTACTTGGGACACTACAGTAGTAAATACTAATTATACACCACGAGTTAATGGAGCAGTTGCAGCAGCTAAATCCGAAGTTATGGTAGAAATTAATACAACAGGAGGCGCCACAGCCTATTCTATAGGTAGTATGGGGTATCCTACTCCTGGAGATATGTGCACATTCACCAATCATACAAAAGCTTATCTAATTACTAGAGTAGAGACCCCCTCAGACAATCAAACAGCCATTCCCGATGCTAATAACTTTAGGCTAACATTGAGCCCCTCTTTATCTAAGGCCGTTTCGGATGAAGAAACTATTAAGTTTAGTGAACCTCTTATTAAAGTAGTTCTTCCCAAACCTCTAGCTTCGTATACTTTAAATAAGGATAACCTATATTCCTTTTCCCTAAAACTGGAAGAATACCTATGAGCACAGAAAGAGACCTAGGCAGTACTGCATTAAGAACTTCATTAATTAATGGAGATCCTTTTGTATATGCCCATTTAATCAAATTCGAAAGAGCAGTAACTACTGCTAGTTCTAAACCTGCAAGAAATGCCCGAGATTATACTTATATTAGCGATGCATCTGTTGATATTTCATGGGATGATGGCTCAAAAAATGTAAAAGGGGTAAGTAACGGAACACAAACATATCGTGCGGATCGAGTAAAGAAAGTAGGTACAATCTCTGAGACTATAGAGGCAAAAGCAACTAATATGAGTATTGCTATTGCTTCGGAAGGTTTAAGCAGTAGAAGCCCCGAAAATGCTCAAATAACTATTAAATATACTACTGCCAATACTATTGGTAGTGCTGTAACGCTTACCCTTGCCGGAACTGTAGATGACTGGAAACAATCAGGATTTCTAGAAGGCGATAAAATTACTATTAAGAAGTCGAATGCTCCTAACTATCACAATAAAAGAGCAATAATTACTTCCTTTTCTAATAATGATAGAACTATTACTTGTGAAGCACTAGATGGCGCAACAGATGTTCAGACAACAGGTACCTATGTTGTTTTTAATTCTGCTGATCAATATGAGTCTGTATTTTATGAAGAATATGAAGCTACCGGAGAAAACGGAGCATATGCAGGCTACATAAATAGAGAAGTATTCGTATATAAAACTCATATTAATCCAACAACAGGAGCTATTATTGGGTCTCCTTATTTAATTTTTAAAGGAATTATTGCAAAAGCAAAAGTTGTAGAAGACGTTAGTAAAAGTTCACAAGTAGTATGGAGTATGACTAGCCACTGGGGTGATTTTGTTCGTGTAAACGGTCGTTTAACTTCCGACTCCCAGCACAGAGCTCTTGCTAGTAATGGACGGGTAGATGAAGACGCGCTTGTAAGATACGAATATGGTAGTGACTTAGGATTCATGCACTCGGAAAAAGCTATAAATATTATAGCAGAGTATCAGCGAGCAGAAACCAAATATAGAATGAAGAGTAGTGGTTTTATCTTCAAACGTTATAGAATGGTAGAGTATACGGAAATGGTTGACGCAGATGTTGACCTACGATTTAATTTAGAGGCTAAATACCTACCTGTAATCTACGGTGTTCAGAGAACGGATAGTATTCCTGTTTTTGCAGATACATTATATTCGGATGCGTCTGAGATTTATGTTATTTATGCAATTTGCGAAGGAGAAATTGGTGGCATTTATGATATGTATATTGATGACCAATCTCGAATTTGTTTAAGCGAGAATGATTCTGACACACGTAGTACACAAAATACTGATAAAACTATAGATGTCCTCTGCGAAGGCAGAATGGATAGAGGTGATACTTTAAGCTCTTTACCCGCATTTACATACGATAGTAGTTATAATTATTTCATGGGACGTATGACTAGCTTTAGATTTGGTATCCCTAATCTTGCCAATCTTGATTATATTTTACGAGTTCGAGGATTAAATAGAAATAGTGACTCTAGTATTAACCAAGCCTCTGGAGTTACACACGAAAAACGAACTTCCATTACATACCCTATAAAAGGAGATTTTAATTTTCATGCGGGTAGGCCTCACCAACGAGCCGATGATATGTTGGTTAGAATTGCAGATAAATCATTAAGTAATGATGGTGGTGTGCAGAATCAAGGATTTAAACTACAAGCAGGAGCAGAAAATGAGGATATATACTGGACACCGAATCATAGATTACTAGATACGGCTTATGTTGCTGCTAAATACAAAGTTGCTGAAGGCGATATTAGTATACCGTCTATTGACTTTGTAGTTAGAGGAAGGGAAGTAGAGCAATATAACTATGATTGGTCTTACGAGCAAAAGGAAAATCCTGTCTATGCGGGAGGAAACACTAGTATATCACAAGAAGCCTCCTTTAAAGTAGGTGATAAGGTAGATGTTTACTATGATGATTCTGGTACTATTACGGCTTTAGCTCAAGATGTGACTATTATGGCAAAGCCTGTCTACACAAATGCCAGAGAAGAAGACATAACTAAGTTCCGTTTTAATAAAGATCCTTTAATTAATGCTAGTAATGTTAGAATAACTACAACTGAATTTTGGATTGTAAAAGATGGACAGTTAAGTAATGCGAATGATAAACTACTTCTATCAACATGGGATGCACAAAGTGAATCAGGAACTATTCCAGGAATAGTTTCAAGTCAATTTAATGGCGGCCTTACTAGTACTGATGCGAATAAGCTTATAGTTGCTGCTAACTCAGGAGGTAGTGGAGTTGATATTACTGTACCTTCTGGAGACCTTAGAGATGTTTTAACTTATTCTGCTTCTAATGAAAGTGTACTAATAAGTGTTTTAGAGTCTACTGAAACACCTGGTACTGTTGATATTGAAAAAACATGTACATATATTCAACCCGGTTCTTTTGATACTAGTAATAATAAACTTATAAATATCGGAAATACACAAATAACAGATAATCTTCCTGCAGCAAATGATATTCTTGTAGTAGCAAATGCTGTTAAATTAGCAAATAGTGCTTCTACTGTGGATGATTATTATAAAGGTCAAAGAATTGAGATCACACGTACCTTAGCTGACGATACTATTAAAACTTATAATTCCCAAATAATAAGTTATAAGGGTGGCAGTACTAAAGTTGTTTTATTTGGGGACTTAACTCCGTCAGTTGCAGGTGCACAAACACAAGCTTATCCTTATGTTACGGCTAGCATTAATGGAAGTACTGTGGCTGCTTATATCAGTGTTGAGATGCCTGCAGATGCTTCAGGAACTCCAGGCGAAGGAACCGTTATTACTTTCAATAATAATCAAGCTACTACTAACACTTTAACTGCGATAAAGGCAAAATTAGATGAAGATCCTGCAAAATCTGTCTATCCCGTTGAAAGAAATTATAATGAGGAAATACATAGTATAGAAGACGGAACAAGAGTAGTTTCGGTAGACATTGCTAATAGAAGAATAACATATAATAAATCGGTTAAGTTAAGTGTTGCTGCTACTTTATACCATACGTATAATCCTACCGGTACTGATCCCTCTACTTTGGAAGTATTTGAACCAGGAACAGGAGAATTTATTGCTAATACAGGAGATACTTATAAAATTATTTCTAAAGGAGATAAAAAAGTATCTATTAATCCTGCTATGCAATTACTGGATTACTTAACTAATACTCGATTTGGTAGAGGATTAGATTTAGAAGAAGATATTGATCTTGAATCTTTTAAAGAAGCTGCTCGTGCTTGTGATACTCGCTCTAAGATTCATGTCTTTGCTAATAGCACTACCAATATGGCTGTAGGGGATATATATCAATATAAGCCTTCTATTACAGGTGGGGGAAGCACTCTATTCTGGCAGGGTACTGTAGAAAGTGTTACACAACGAACTCGAGACAATGGTGCTGTCTCCTATGAAGTAGTTTTTAAAGATTGTATTGGAAAACTTATAAGTAAGTGGGAAAAGTGGAAAACTTATGGAAGTACTAAGTCTATTAACGAGGGGCAGCTTTTTTGGAAACAACATACAACCACAGTCAACTCAGAACCTACTTTTAGAAGTAAAGTCCATAAAATTCCTAACGGTATCACAGAACTTGCCTCAGTAGTATCAGATACTCACGTGCAGGCAAATGTTGATCTTACTAAACTATCCGGAGCTGGTCCTTCCACGATCACCCTTAGCTGTCCCACAAACGGATTAAGCCTTAATAGTGTAAGTGCAGATGGTAACCCCATTGTCAAAGCTTGGGACAGTAAAACGAATCTTGCCACAAATAGTGGATATACAATATATGACTCTGATGATGTTATGTATTGGAGATATGTGGGATGGCAGAGTCAATCCCAAGATGAGGTAACTAGACATCAGTGTAATGCTGCTTTAAGAACAAGTGATCCTGTTTTTCAAAATGTAAATACTTTACTAGATCATTTTAATGGTATTTTAAGATATTCTGCAGGAAAGTATGTTTTAGCAGTAGAACAAGCTGTTAATGAGTCAGGCTATGTTACAGATGATCCTAGAATAATTACTGAGGACGAAATCATTGGAGCTATTAGTGTTGACGATGCCGGTATAAAAGGTTCCGCAAATAGTGTTAGTATAAGTATACCAGATCCATCTATAAGATATGATAATCGTTCAGTTACTTTTTTCAATTCAGAATATTTAAAGCAAGATCGAGGAGTTCCAAAGAAAAAGGATCTTAAATCTCCGTTAATTTCTAACTATTTTAATGCTAGGATAAATGCTGAGCAATATTTAATACAGTCCCGCTCGAATAAAAAGATCAATTTTAGAATAGGACCTCAAGGCGTGCTTTTAGTGGCGGGAGAGCTAATAAAAGTAACCTACCCTAGATTTGGTTATAATAATAAAGTATTTAGAATAACAAATTTAAGTTATACAGCGGATTGTTTAACACAAGTAACAGCTACAGAACATGATGATAACACTTATATAATTGGTTCGAAGGTTACTGATCGTATTCAAGACGGAGAAGGTAACGGAGGAGGTGAGGGAGATCATACTCCAGCCCATCCTGAGGCTTTAACTGCTACAGGATCAGCCAATAAGGTTACATTAAAAGTTACTACTTCAATCAAGGCAGGACCAGCGTGGGAAACAGTACTTTATAGATTTACCTCTGACTCCGTAGGTTCTTTAACAGACTCTAATATAATACATAGCTGGAAAGGAAAAACAGGGGTGCTGGACTATGAAGATGTACAAGTAGAAACTACTACTAATACTGTTTATTATTACTGGGCAAGACATATTAAAGAAGTAAAAAAAGCCAATGGTACAACATCCCATTATAGATCCTTGTTTTTTCCAAATACTAATGGGCGCGCCGCTACAGTTAACCCGTCCGATGTTGAAAATCAAGCAACCGTCTTCTTATATAGAAATGATGCAGCTCAGGATTTAGCTGCTTTTAACGCGGGTCATGGAACCCCAAATGCTTTACTACCTCCCCAAATTTCTGGATTTCCAACCATTACTTATACCTTTGCAAGCGGTATTACGGGTGTATCCGCCGGTAGTATTAGCGGAGATCAAATAGGTAGTACTGGCTGGTATAGAACAATGCAGGCACAGGTAGGTAGTGCCGCTGTTTGGGGAGTATATGCATTAGCAAAGGGACATGGAGCAACAGATGATATTCTTGCTAGTGAGTGGGTACTACAGCCCAATCCTGTAGCGCCTGGAAATACAGATAGTAAAGGAATAGTAGCTAGTGCTAGTAATCTTACTTATATGTTTGATATGGTGGATGGAGTTGCTAATAATGATTGGAGTTCTGTTTTTAAAGTTGTTTCAGATGATACACTATGGACTTACGCAGCTACAGGTAACACCGCAAACACATTCGAGATTATTTTCAGCGACTACACAGGAGGAGTAGCTTCTGGAGATGTTACAATCGTAGCATCTGGAGCAGATGCAGGCACTTTGCAGTTAGATAACTCTGCCAATATTATAGATACAAAAGCTATAAATAGAGGAGGTTTTACAGCTACATTAAGAGATAATGAAGATGGCGATGAGTTTGCTGAATTTGTTTATACTTTTACTAAAATGCAACTTAATCAGAGAAGTGGCCAACATTACAAATTTGAGAGCTCAACCCATGCTGCTGCTTGGAAAGGCACTTTAACTGATGCAGCAGCACAAGCAGTCGCCAATCTAGTTATTGCTAGCCCTCTTAATACAGAGGACGGCCATATGGACACTAATACTACGGCATTAGTAAAAAGAATTGTTCCTAATGACAGAATTACTATTTTTAGTGGTAGTACTATCGCAACTAGAATATATCAGGATGTTGCAAGAAAGTCGTCTCAAGTTTCACAAATTAACGTGGCCGACTTTAGCTCAGTAGTTACAAATGACTTTGATGGTAGTGTAATTGTAGATGGTACCTTAGCTGCAGATGCTATAACAGCGAACGATACTTTTAGTAATGTATTGCATGTAGGTAGTGCTCTTAAAGTCGGGTCTCAAACTCATGTTGATAATTCCAATTTACAAGCAGCCAAAGTTCATAGCTTTCAGAAAACCTCTTTCACAAGTACAACAGCCGGTTTCTTTATGGATGGTGCTGGAGATTTTTCAGTAGGTAATAATACAAACTATATGAGGTTTGATGCTAGTACTGGTAATTTTACCTTTGCCGGACAGTTTCTCTTTACTGGACCGCCCGGACCGCCCGGACCTTCAACCCCTGGACCTCCTGGGGGACCTGGACCGCCTGGAGCTTCAACCCCAGGACCACCTGGACCTGGAGCCACTTATTCCTTCTTTAGGCAGTTTATTATAGCAAATAATGCTACTCCTGCGGCGCCTACTGAAGCGACTTGGTATGGTGATGTAGGTAGATACCCAGTAGTAAATGATCAGGCACTAGTAAGAAGGACTGACGGAACAGCTATGCAAGGATATGTTGTTACTAATGTAGCTAATGGTCCAGCTGCCAATCAAACGACTACTTGGGCAACTGTTGATTTTACAATTCATGGAAATATGATAGTTAGTGGTAGTATTGGAGCTACTCATATTACTGCCAATTCAATAGATACGGAGCAGTTAAAGATCTCTTCTACAACTGCTAATTCTAGCCGCATCCATTTGGACGCTGCTAGTGGTAACATAAAAGTATATGAGAGTGCTCCCGGTCCTAGTCAGGTTCTGAGAGTAAAAATAGGAAATTTAGCGTAGTAGGAAGTAACTAAGTGAAACAAGTCGAAATAAGTCCCGTAGGAATTTGGTCGGGCGAGCTATCAAATGAAGTTTGTGACAAGATAATAGAGCAAGGACTACTCTTAGCCCAGGAACAAGCAACCATATCTACCAAGTCTGATCTGAATGACATAGATACTAAGATTCGGGATGGTAAGGTTGCTTGGTTTGAAAAAACTTCTTGGGTAGATAGATTATTATTTTACTACGTACACAAAACGAATGAGCAAGAATGGCAATTTAATCTTAATGGAAGTGAGAAAGCTCAGTTTACTGTGTATGAGAAAAATGATTTCTATACTTGGCATAGAGATAATAATATTGAAAGTAATATAACGAGGAAAGTTTCCGTAACAGTACAATTATCAGATCCTAGTGAATACTCTGGGGGAGATCTTAAATTAAAAGATTGTTGGGGGACTCACGAAATACCTACAGTTAATGCTCGTGGTACTATTATTATCTTTCCGTCTTTTTTGTTGCATGAAGTTAGTCCAGTAAATGAGGGAACAAGGTACTCTCTTGTACAATGGTACAGCGGCCCTCCTTTTACATAATACCACCCCAAAAATAAAACTTGACTAAATATGTCCTTTGAGATATAATTCTAGAATGGAGAATACACATGACAGCAGCTACATATGACTTAGTCATCGACCAAGGCTCCGACTTTGCCATTGACTTAACAATTACAGAGTCAGGAACAGCTAAGAATCTTACTGGCTACTCAGGCAGGGCTCAGATGCGCTCAACCCATGCTTCCTCTAGTGCGACGGCAAGCTTTACTGTAAGCGTAGTTAATGCTTCTGCCGGTACAATGAAAATGGAAATGTCATCTTCTACTACTTCTGGTATTTCTGCAGGTAGGTATGTATATGATCTGGAAATTCATACTTCGGGTGACGCAACTGTAAAAAGATTAATACAAGGAAGTGTTACTATTAATCCAGAGGTAACAAGGTAGTGCCAGATTCTTCCGGAACAAAAGTTGCAATTACAGAAGAAGTCACTAATGTATCTGTAACAAATAATAATAGTATTGGCGTTACCTTAGTTGATACTATAACTAGCGTAAGTGTAAATAACTTTGCTGTGGGGTTTCAATATCAACAAGCATCTAATTCTGTTGTTACCCCTTATAAGACAATAACTGCTACCAATGTTCAAGCAGCATTAGAACAACTAGCAGATCAAGATTTTCGCGGTGCATCCGCTCCTACTGGTTCCAATATAGAGGAAGGAGACACGTGGTATGATACCGATGATGAACAATTCAAAGTCTATAGAGAAACAAGTACAGGCACTTTTCAGTGGGTACCCATAATAGTGGGCGCAGCTGGTGGCGACTCTGATACAGTAGACGCAGGATCCTATTAGGATAATTCGGAGTTATAAATGGCTCAAACAATTCAGATTAAAAGAACCACAGGCACGGGCAAACCTACTAGTGTTGCACAGGGGGAGCTATTTTATGCCTATGGGGATAATGGAACATATGGAAAGCGTCTTGCTATAGGGAATGAAAGTGGAGGTGGAAACACTCCAGAGATTATTGGTGGAAAGCACTTCATGGATATGCTCGACCACACTCCTGGAAACCTTACTGCAAGTAGTGCATTAATTACTGATGCTAATTCTTACCTTGATGAAATTAGATTAAAAGCTCAAGGTGAGTTAAAATTATACGAAGCAACAGCAAACGGTACTAATTATATATCATTAAAATCCCCTGCAGCAGTTACCTCTGATTTAACATATACTCTTCCAGCTACTGCCACAAATGGTTACTATCTGCAAACAAATGGATCTGGAGTTTTAAGTTGGGCAGCTCTATCAACAACTCTAACCGTTGCTGCTGATAGTGGTTCAAACGATACTGTTAGTATTGGTACAGATACTTTAACTTTTGAAGGTACTGCAAATGAAATTGAAACTACAGTATCTAATAATAAGATTAATATTGGACTTCCAACTAATGTAACAATTTCTGGAAATTTAACAGTATCAGGTACAACTACTACTGTTTCTTCCACAACTGTAAATGTTGCAGACTCAATGTTATCACTTGCTACTGGTAATAATTCTAGTGATGCAGTAGATATTGGTTTTTATGGATTATATGATGATTCTGGATCTCAAGATGAATATGCAGGATTTTTCCGTGATGCCGGCGATGAGAAATGGAAACTATTTAAAAATTTACAAGCAGAACCCACTACCACAGTTAATACTAGTGGAACGGGATATGCTGTGGCAACTCTCGTAGCACACCTAGAAGATTCTAGTGTAGCGATTACTGGTGGATCAATAACAGGTATTACGGACTTAGCAGTTGCAGATGGTGGAACAGGACTTTCAGCAGTTGCAAAAGGTTCAGTACTTGTAGCAAACTCAGCAAATACACTTTCAGCCTTAGATGGCGGTGGATCAGCAGATGGATTACTTCTATATACTTCATCTTCTGATACAATTTCGTGGACAACAACTGTAGACGGCGGAACATATTCATAATAGGGGTCAGTAAATGTCAATGATAATTAAGCCTAAACGCAAATTTACTGCGGGTGCACCGACAACCTCTGATATTGCGGAAGGCGAAATTGCAATCAATACAGCCGATAAGAAACTATATGTTAGAGATAATGCTAACAATATAGTTGAAATTGGTGGTGGTGGTTCAGCAAGTGGCGCAACTACTGACGTTACTCAGTCTAGCCACGGTTTTGCTGTCAAAGATTGTATTAGACATACTGGTAGTGCTTGGACAAAAGCACGCGCAAATTCTAACTCTACTTTAGCACTGGGAGTAGTTACTGCAGTAGCCGATAGTAATACTTTTACAGTTGCACAATCAGGACGATTTGAGTTAACCTCTCACGGTCTTACAGTCGGACAATGGTATTATCTTAGTGAAAGTAGTGCAGGAGCTTTAACAACTACAGAACCTGCAATCTCACAGCCACTTGTTTATGTAGAAAGCGCAAACTTCCTATTTGTTTTCCCTTATAGACCTACAAACCTATTAGTAGCGGGACAAGTACCTTTAGGCATACATGTAGATGAATTTACAGGTAATGGAAGTACAGCAGCTTATACACTAGGAGCAGATCCTCTTAGTGAAGATAATACTCAAGTTTATATAAATGGAGTATATCAGGAGAAGTCCACTTATGCTGTTAGTGGCACTACTTTAACATTTGATACTAATATTACAAATGGTTCGAGTATTGAAGTAGTACGATATGCAGCAAACACATTTACAATAGGAACTCCCGATGATAACTCTGTTGCTACTGCAAAACTACAGGACGGGGCTGTAACAACTGCTAAAATTGCCGACAATGCGATTACATCCGCAAAAATCGGTGTAGATGTTATTGTTGCTGCAGACCTTGCCGCAAACTCAATTACAGTTTCTGAAATACAAGATGATGCGGTAACTACAGCTAAAATTGCCGATGATGCTATCACTTCAGCTAAAATTGCCGATGATGCTATCACTTCAGCCCTTATAGCAGATGACGCTATAACAAGTGCACTTATAGCAGATGATGCCGTAGTTCAAGCAGCTATAGCTGACGACGCGGTAGATGAAGCTAGAATACAAATTAGTAACGCAGGGTCTAACGGACAATTTTTGTCAAAACAGTCAGGAAATACAGGTGGTTTAACATGGGCTGCCGCCGGAATTGATGGTTGGAGTTCAAATAGTAATAACTTATTGCCCGCTTCAGCATCATCAGGTATTTATTTAGGCGTAAACTCAGCAACAGCAGCAAATTTATTAGATGACTACGAAGAAGGAACTTTTACTCCTGTTTTTGTCCCAAGCAGTGGAAGTTTTACTTCAGTATCCTATAACTACAATGACGGGTGGTACACGAAAGTCGGTAGGCTAGTAACTTTTCAAATAGTTCTTGGCCCCAGTGGATCTAATCATTCGGGCGCTTCAGGGTATTTAAAAATTGGTGGTCTACCGTTTACTTGCTTAAACGAGCAGAATGGTAATAGTTCTGGAGGGTGTTGGTTCTCGTATTCTAAATATTTTAACGATGGAGTAAGCGACGGGCCTCATTTTGGTAGTGTTAGTCCGAATACTACTACAATATCATTACAGCCAGCAAGCGGATTTGATGGATATACAATATCGCATTTAAAAACTAGCGGAAGTAGCTATCTTTATATGGGCGGCTCTTATTACACGGCATAAGGAGGAATTATGGCACTCGCAGAATCAACAGAAGAAGATAAAATAGAAGTAGTCGGTGCTTTCAAAACCGTGCAGGTTAGAACGGCTACAGTAATCAAAAAGGATGGAGCAGAAGTTGCTCGCACTTTTAATCGCCATACGATTGAAGCAGGGCAGGATTATAGTAGTCAATCTACTGAAGTAAAAGCAATTTGTGCAGCAGTACATACTTCAGAAGTTATTGCAGCTAAAGCTGCACACGACGAAAAGATGGCTAAGAATCCAGAGGATAGGTAGTGGCACATACTAAAATAACATCAGATGTAATTGCAGATGACGCGGTAACTACTGCTAAAATTGCAGATGATGCTATTACTTCAGCACTTATAGCTGACGATGCTATTACTTCAGCACTTATAGCAGACGATGCGGTCGTAACCGCGGCTATAGCTGACGATGCAGTAGGAGCAGACCAAATAGCAGCCTTATCAACTATTGATATAAACGGTGGATCTATAGATGGGGCAGTAATAGGAGCAAACTCAGCAGCAGCTGGAACATTTACTACAGTTACAGATGCAGAGGGCTCTTTACGATCCGTTCCGCAGTCAGGCTCAGCAAAGACTTCATCGTACACTTTAGTAGCCGCAGATGCAGGTAATTTTATTGAAGTGGGCGCAAGCGGAGCAATAACAATTCCTAATAGTGTATTTAGTGCTGGGGATGCTATTACTCTTTTTAATAATACTACTGGAAATATAACTGTTACTTGTTCTATCACTACAGCATATAAAGCAGGAACTAATACGGATCAATCGACTGTTACATTAGAAACTAGAGGATTAGCTACAATTTTATTTATTTCGGGCACAGTTTGTGCCATTGCCGGGAACTTAGCCTAATATATGAGTGGTATGCTACAAATGCTTTTAGGAGCGAACCCAGGAGGCCCTTACACCGTTCTTGCTTTAATTGTTGCTGGCGGAGGCGGTGGAGGGGGAGGTTATGTTTTTGCTAGCTGGCCTTCGCACTATCAAAGGAGTGGAGGAGGCGGAGGTGCCGGAGGCACACAACAGACTTCTAATATTGTAATCCCTGAGACAAATTATACAGTAACAGTAGGTAGTGGAGGCACAGGACAGACCACATATAATGTTGCATCTGCAGTACGAGGAACCACAGGAGGAAATTCTAGCTTTAATGGAACTACTTCATCCGGTGGCGGCGGCGGCGGCGGTGCCCATAGTAGTTATGATGATGGTAAAACCGGAGGCTCCGGAGGCGGAGGCGGAGGCCCTAGTGGTAGTGGAGGCTCGGGAACTTCAGGACAAGGTAGTAGTGGTGCTTCCGGAGGGAGTGCTTTAGGCGGCGGCGGTGGAGGTGCTGGTGCCGCTGGTAGTGGGGGTAATGGAGGTGCTGGATTAGATACCTGGTCTGCGTGGGCTACAGCCACAAGTACAGGAGCCAGTGGATACTACGGAGGTGGTGGTGGTGGCTCTAGAGGGGCTCAACAGTCTGGTGGTGGTGGTTCTGGAGGTTCTGGAGGTGGACACGGAGGACAAGGAGGCTCAGTAAATGGAAATAACAACGGCGGAGGCGGTTCTGGAGGCACAGCAAATACTGGAGGTGGTGGAGGTGCAGCGAGAGGCTACAACTCTGACGGTTTTGATGGAGGTTCTGGTATAGTTATTCTTCGTTACTCTGGAGGTCAGAAACCTACAGCTAGTGGAGGAACGATTGTAACAAGTGGAGGCTATACTTACCACACATTTACTTCTTCCGGAACGTTTACAGCGTGAGAAAATAAAAATGCCAAAATACGCACATGTTCAAGACGAAGAGGTAGTAGATATAATAATAGCGGACGAAGACCATATTGCTTCTCGTCCGGCACTAGAATCTGGTAAATGGGTATTGGTTCCAGAAGATATTAAAGTTGGTATTAATTTTACTAAGTATGATAAAGTTAACAATAGATTTATGCCCCCACAAGCTTATCCTGGTTGGGTGTTTAATGAAAGTGCTTACCGTTGGGAGCCACCAAATGGCTATCCAGCAGACGGGGAACCAGGAGGTAGCAAGTCTTATAGTTGGGATGAAGAAACTAATGATTGGAAGGAGAATTAAATGTCAACATCACCAGTAGCAGCATCAGTATCGTCAATTACAGGAACAGTAAATACTAATTCTGTAACTGAATTTGTGTGTACTAGTAATCAAACTACTTTTACAATATCTTATACTGTTGGAGAATTAATGGTATTTTTGAACGGAATTTTACTTGATAATGGTGTTGATTATACAGCTACTAATGGAACTTCAGTAGTTTTAACAAACGGTGCAGCAGCAGATGATGTATTAACAGTTAATACTGATAAGTTAACCTTTACAGCCACTCAGACAACGCTTTTAACAACAGCAGATGTATCGTCAACAGCAACAGCTTTGGCAATAGCACTAGGATAATAAATTATGGCAAATACATTTAAAAATGCATTCGCAGCAAGTGTAAATCACGCGGCTTATGTTGATTTATATACTGTTCCGTCTGCAACAACTACGGTAATTCTTGGTTTAGCACTTTGTAATAAGACAGCAAATGCTGTAAATGTTACAGTGCAAATGCAAGATACTTCCGCATCAAACGCAGACTTCCAAGTTCTTGATACTGTGAGTATACCAGCAAGAACAACCTTGGAAGTACTAGCTGGACAAAAGTATGTTCTTGAAGCAACAGACGTGTTACGAGTGAAAGCAGGCACTGCTTCCGCACTTGATGCTACACTAGGATTGATGGAGATCACCTAATGGCTTTAACCAAGCTAAACTCATTGGCTATTCCTGCAGATACTGTTGTAGCTTCAGATATTGCTGATTCTACAATAGATGAGGCACGACTACAGATTAGTAACGCAGGATCAAACGGTCAGTTTTTAAGTAAGCAGTCGGGAAATACTGGAGGGCTTACATGGGCTACTGTCTCGACCGCACCTGCTGCTGGCGAAATAATTGAACAACTAGAAGGTATTTGTGACGGTAATTCTATAACTGTGCAATCTGGAACCTATACATTAACTAACGTTACAGCGGTACAAAACAGTAGTAACTCTTTTGCAACAATGGAGGGTTCCAGTATTTCATATACACCGCCAACAGGAGCAACAAGAGTAATATATGAATTTATGGTATTTATGAAAGACCATGACCAAGATCCAATACTACATTTTAAGGGACGAGTAGCTGGTACTGATGTAGATCTCTCTAGGCATACTTGGCGGGGTAATGGAGAGAATGCAGATTACCAACGGTGGATACATAATAAAATGATTATTACAATAGGACAAGTGGGTTCGGATGATATTGCAAATGGCAGATTGCAAACATGGACTTCAGCAAAAACACTTGATTGGGTGTGGAGGGATTATAGTAATGATTATGAAGGAAATCTGCACGCTACAAATCACTGGGATGGCGGTGGTTCGGATATTTTAGTCAAACCCACAGTTAGAATAACCGCTATAGCATAGGAGAAAGCATGCCATTTTTAGGAAAACAACCAGCAGACGGAAATCATAATGTATTGCTAGATGCAATTACTACTTCGGCTACCGCTACCTATAATTTGACAAAGGATAGCGTAGCATATACACCAGTAAGTGCACAATCTTTGATGGTTTCTTTAAATGGTGTAACACAAGCACCAATAGCCGCATATACAGTAAGTGGCTCAACTATAGTATTCGCTAGCGCACTTACAAGTAATGACGTAATCGACTATATAATATGTTTTGAAGGACCAAAAGTTAGTCCAAATATAGACGATGGTAGTATAACTACTGCAATGATAGCAGACAATGCAATAACTTCCGCTAAAATTGGAGTGGATGTAATTGTAGCAGAAGATTTAGCAGCAAACTCGATTACAGTTTCAGAGATAACAGACGATGCTATAACTAGTGCCAAGATAGCGGATGATGCAGTTGTACAAGCCGCCATAGCAGATGATGCAGTAGACGAAGCCAGGATGCAGATTTCTAATGCGGGTACTAACGGTCAATTTCTAAGTAAGCAGTCGGGAAATACTGGCGGACTTACTTGGGCAGACGCGGGTATATCTGGAATTACAAGTAGCGCAGACGGCACAGCCATGACTATTGATAGTTCTGAGCGTATTGTCATGCCTTATCAACCAATGTTTTACGCTACTAATCTAAATGCGGTTAGTGGGGGTTCATTACATACAGAAGGTTCTTATGAGTATAATAGTTCCGGGTCAACATCAGGCACTATACAAGCAGTAGGGTTTGAAAAAGTATGGCTTAACATTGGTAATCATTGGAATACTAGCACAGGAGTATTTACTGTTCCGGTTGCGGGAAGGTATATTGCATATTGGAATAATAACTACCATCAGGCCGCTAGTAATGGTTATAGTAGTGCATATATTATGTGGAACGCTAAGACCGTAGCACAGACATGGAATAATCATAGTACACAGCAAGACACCTACTCTAATTTGCCGACTATTGCTATAATTCAAGCCGCGGTAAATGATAAGATTTGGCCTGGGTATCATAGTTCATACGGTGCACCCACGGCTACTGTTACTTGGGGATACCACCAATGTGGAATAATGTTAATAGGATAAGGAGAATAATATGCCTTTTATAGGAGAACAACCAGCAGAAGCAGCAACATTAAAAATACCCGCAAGATCGGGTAGTAATGTTACAATTGAATTAACATCCGGTACCATAGTAGTAACAACTAGGTCCGGAACGGTGAGCGTAGGAGTAGAATAATGGCAGATAGATACGCACTTGTTGTAGATTCAACAAACAATAATATAAAGGAAATCCCTGCCGCAGATAGGTTAATAGCTGATCATTTATTATTGTCGGGCAGTATTCCAACATTAACGATTGGAGATACCGGTGCGGAAGATACAAGATTACTTTTTAATGGAAATGCAACATATTTCCATGTAGGGTTAGATGATTCAGCAGATGATTTAGTATTAGGAGTGGGATCTAATTTAGGAACTACACCCGCGATAAGTATTGATACTAACCAAGATGTTGTAGTACACCAAGAATTTAGAGCAGTCTCGTATAATGATACGTATGTAGCTCCTACAAGTTCTTCTAATGCAACAACTATTAACTGTGAGACAGGAAATTACTTCAAACATACACTAACAGAGAATACTACATTTACATTCTCTAACCCTCCTGCAAGTGGAACAGGCTTTTCTTTTATTCTGCATTTAATACAGGATAGTAGTGCTAGAACTGTTACATGGCCTAATTCAGTAGATTGGGCAGCAGCAACAGCTCCAACAATTTCAACAACTAGTGGTGCAGATGATTTCTTTGTCTTTGCAACTTCAGATGGCGGAACAATCTGGTACGGATTTACCGCAGGGCAGGCAATGGCATAATGAGTAGAACTGCACACAAATTAATGGCATCAGGGGCTAAAAAAGCCTATGAAATAGAGCAGTCTTGGATGTCTAATGTTGGGAATGCTTCTTATCTTAAAAGAGACTATGGAGGTGGAGCAAATAGTTATACAAAATGGACATTTAGCACATGGTTTAAAAACACTTCAGAAAATTATGCTGGCGGAACAATATGGGGGGTGTGGGATAATTCAACACAAAATGACGTTACTTATGGTTGGATTGGTTTTTATCAGGATAAACTCCAGATAGGTGGATGGTCTACAACTTGGAGAACTACGAACAGAGTATTTCGTGATGTTGCTGCTTGGTATCATATAGTTGTTGCTATTGATACTAATGAGAGTACAGCCGACAACAGAATTAGAATTTATATAAACGGCGTAGAAGAAACTTCTTTTGCAACAAAGAATAACCCATCTACAAATACTCAAATGCCTTGGAACAAAGCGAATCAGCATAGGCTTGGGGCCATAAATAGTTCAACTCCTTATTATTTGGGAGGATATTTAGCGGAAACTCAGCTTATTGATGGTTCACAACTAACGCCAAGTTCTTTTGGAGAAACCGATTCTGAGACAGGGCAGTGGATTCCCAAGAAATATGAAGGAACCTATACTGGATATAGTTTTTACCTACCATTTAAGAAGAACGACAGATACTCTGTTTACTTTGATGGATCTACTAGCGCAGGCTTACAAACAGCCGACAGTAGTGATTTTACGTTTGGTACAAGTAATTTTACTGCTGAAGCATGGTTTTATTCTTATGAAGACCAAGGGAATACTCGTTATATAATAGGTCAAGGGCCTGCTAGTGGTGCTACTGCTGAATCGTCTATTTCATTTCTTCTAGATTCTAATAATAAACTCAGATCATATATTGCTTATAATGGAGGGTATCTTGATTTA
>Ga0315316_10000074_pt1 | contig 47901 bp, 81 predicted proteins | sample M160m3416metaG_FD_203702 | JGI IMG/M metagenome (GOLD analysis project Ga0315316, IMG submission 203702) | Ammonia-oxidizing marine archaeal communities from Monterey Bay, California, United States - M1 60m 3416 | ecosystem: Environmental > Aquatic > Marine > Intertidal zone | place: USA... | reverse complement strand
GCGAAAGTAACAGTAGATGGTAATAAAACTATTTACTGGAGTTAATTATGGGCTACATACGTAAGCACAAAGATGGCATCAGATCCGCAGTTGAGTTCATTGGCATACTAATCTTTACAATAGGATTAGCACCAGCCATGATCGCAGTTGCATCTATGAGCTATCTATAATCTTTTTTCTGCGGGGGGAATTAATTTTCCCCCCAATGAATTTAAACATGTACAAGTGATCTAATCTGTGGTATAATATACCCTGTGATATTAATAATGGAGTAAGCGAATCAAATTTTATACGAACATAAGTCGTTATGGCAATATGCTCTTATATCGTGGATATGAGAATGGCAAGCCAGTTAAACGTAAAATCAAATACGAACCTACGCTTTACGTAACAACACCAAAAGAATCTAATTACATTTCTTTAGATGGTAAAGCAGTCGCACCTGTCAAAATGCCAGATATGCGAGAAGCTAAAGCGTGGATACAAACAAATCAACATGTTGCTGGTCGACAAATCTATGGTAATATAAGACATATACCAGCATTCATTCAAGACGAATTTCCTGGTGATATTCAATTCGATCGTAACAATATTAACGTTACATCTATCGATATCGAAGTTGCATCAGATCAAGGTTTCCCAGAACCAGATCAAGCAATGCATGAAATCACCGCAATAACAATTAAAAATAATAAAGACAATACATATTACGTATGGGGTTGTGGAGACTATGATGTCACCAACTCTGTAATGCAGTCACATCGAGTGGTCTATAAAAAGTGTGAGTCGGAAGCCGCACTCCTTATTGATTTTATCACACATTGGTCTTCTGACTCACACTGTCCAGATGTAATTACTGGTTGGAACACTCGATTCTTTGATATCCCTTATCTCATAAATCGTACTATTCGAATATTAGACGATCATTGGGCTAAGAAATTCTCGCCATGGGGATTAGTAGATGCTCGTGATGTCACAATCATGCAGCGCAAGCAAACAACATATGAGATCCAAGGTATCTCACAAATGGACTATCTCGAACTATTCAAAAAGTTTGGTCATTCGTATGGTCCACAAGAATCGTATAAATTAGATCATATTGCAAATGTCGTATTAGGTGAACGTAAGTTATCTTATGACGAACATAGCGGTTTATTTGATCTATATAAATTCGACTATCAAAAATTCATTGATTACAACATAAAAGACGTAGAACTCGTCGATAGACTTGAAGACAAACTTGGTTTGATTACTCTTGCTGTTACAATGGCATATCGTGGTGGTGTGAATTATGGCGATACGTTTGGTACAACTGCAATATGGGATGCTATCATATTTCGAAATCTTATTGATCGAAACATAATTGTTCCATTCGCAGAAGATAAAATCAAATCAGCATATCCTGGTGGTTATGTTAAAGATCCACATGTTGGTATGCACAAAAACGTAGTTAGTTTCGATTTAAATTCACTATATCCTTCAATTATTATGCAATATAATATGTCTCCAGAAACTATTATTGATGGTAAAGTCAATCCCGCAATTACGGTTGATAGTATGTTATCGCAATCAGTTCGAGCAGCTCGAGTAGAAAAAGAATGTGTTGCGGCTGGTGGTCAATTCTTTCGTACAGATAAGAAAGGTATTTTACCAACAATTATCGAAGGTATGTATAATGAAAGGGTAAATATAAAGCGAGCAATGTTAAACGCTCAAGCAGAATTGCAAAAGGTAAACAAAGATGATAAACAAGAATTATATCGCATTGAACGAGATATTGCAATCAATGAAAACCAACAAATGGCTATTAAGCTACTACTTAACAGTCTTTATGGTGCTCTTGGTAATCGTTACTTTAGATTCTTCGATCAACGTATCGCAGAAGCAATTACTCTCACCGGACAACTTACGATTAGATGGTCCGAATTATCAATCAACAACTACCTCAATCGATTGTTCCAAAATGAAAGATCCAAAGACTATGTCCTTGCAATCGATACTGATTCGGTGTATGTATGCTTAGATGATCTCGTTACTGCTACAAATCCTAATAATCCAATAGATTTTTTAGATACAGTTTGTCAAGACAAATTAGAACCAGTACTCGAACAATCTTATTCTGAATTGTTTAACATACTTGGTGGTATTGAAAACAAAATGGTTATGAAACGAGAAGTTATTGCAGATGTTGGTATTTGGACAGCTAAAAAACGATACATTCTAAACGTATTCGATAACGAAGGTGTTAGATATGCAACTCCTAAACTTAAGATTATGGGTATTGAAGCTATAAAATCTTCTACTCCTAGTCCATGTCGAGAAGCACTAAAAGAAATATTCAAAGTTATTGTGACTGGTAATGAGTCAAATGTACAACAATCTATCAATCAATTCAAATCATATTTCAAATCATTGCCACCAGAAGAAATCGCATTTCCACGTGGAATTACAAAGATTAGTGCGTTTAAAGATAGAGAACTAATCTATAAGAAAGGTACACCGATTCATGTTCGTGGTGGTTTATTATACAACAAAGAATTAGAAGATAAATCTCTACAACAAAAATACGAAAGAATTCAAAACGGTGAGAAGATTAAATTTATATATCTTCGTACACCAAATCCAATTAAAGAAAACGTTATTAGCTTTCCATCATATCTTCCCGAAGAGTTTGGATTGCACAAATACATCAATCATGAATTGCAGTTTCAGAAAACATTCTTAGACGCAATTGATCCGATCTTAGAGGCTATCGGATGGAATTCAAAGGAGATCTCCACACTTGAAGATTTCTTTTAAATTAAGCATGTACAAAGCCTTAAAACTGTGGTATAATATACCCTTACGAGGAAAAAAAGTATGAAAAATATACAATTATTAAGATTAACCTCTGGAGAAGAAATAATTGCCGATGTTAATTTGAATGGTATCGATACTGATACTATCATTTTAAAAGACGCAATTGTATTAATTCCAGCAGGTGAAGGCAAAATCGGATTTATGCCGTTTATGCCATACACTAAAGCAGCTGATGGTTTAGAAGTAGATATGAAATTTGTCATGTTTATGGTAGATCCAATGGATGATTTAGTTGAACAACATAGACAAGCGCATTCTAATATAGAATTGCCAAACGGTCCTGGAGGGATAGTTACAAAATGAGTGCAAATTGGTCAAAAGATATAACTGAAATGCAATATAAGTTTAAAACTAAACTTTGGATGTTTGATAATCGTAGTAATAGAGAAGCTTTAGACAAATATTTAGAATTTAGATTAAAGTTTTTAAATGAAGAATTGCAAGAAACTGAAGCAGCATTTGCAAATAAAGATGCAGAAGAAATCGTAGATGGTTTAATTGATTTGTGTGTAGTTGCAATTGGAACTCTTGATGCCTTTGGCGTTGACGCAAATAAAGCGTGGGATGAAGTTCTAAGAGCTAATTTAAGTAAAGAACCTGGTGTAAAACCAGAAAGGCCAAATCCACTTGGACTTCCAGATCTAATCAAACCAGAAGGATGGGTCGGACCATCACATAAAGATAACCATGGAAATTTCCCTAACGATATTTGATTCAATATATGATAACCAAACGAATAAGAGGATGGATTACTCCTCCTTCGACGAATTCGAAGCAATCCTCTATCGACTTGCCGAATCATCCAAATACCCTACAAAGTCTAAAGCACCTCTTATCAGTCCTGCTATATATTTGCCTGATACAACTCGTGCTAATACTAATGTGGTTGCTTGGGGCGGGTTTGGTATTGTTGACGTGGATGACTATGTTGGGGACATAAAAGACATTGAATCAATTTATGAAAAATATAAATATATCTGCTATTCTACAGCAAGTTCGAAAGTTTCTCATCCAAAATTTAGATTAGTTTTTCCATTAACTTCTCACATAGAAGCAAATAATATTAAACATTTTTGGTTTGCTTTAAATAAAGAAATTGGTGATATAGCAGATGCTCAAACAAAAGATTTAAGTCGTATGTATTATATTCCAAACACATATAAAAATAGTTTTAATTTTATATTTTCTCATGATGGTGATATCATGGATCCAAATGTTCTTATGAATACTCATAAGTATGTAGAACAATCAAAGGGTATGTTTGATCGATTTCCACCCGCGATAAAAGATGCAATAATTAAAGATAGAAAGGCTAGATTAACAAATACTGATTTTACTTGGACTGGATATGCAGATTGTCCATTTGTAAATCAAAAGAAAGTAGAAGAATATAAAAGAACAACATCAGGTGGTTGGTATTATGGAATGTATCAAATAATGGTTTCAATCGCAGGAAATGCGACATCTCGTGGTTATCCAATAACTGCAAAAGAAATCGAGTTTATAGTTCGCGATTTGGACAGCGAAACTGGAAACTGGTATTTAAAACGTCCAATAGAAAAAGAAGCAGAACGAGCAATAGAATTTGTATTTGCAAATAATAAATGAATAATATCGAATTAGCAAAACTAAACAATAATGAATTAGTTTATGGTACGTACGAAGAAGTAGAAAAATACTGCGATGAAAATAACACTAGCGTAGATCGATATTTAGGTCATGTTAATCCTTCAACGGTTTATAATAATTTTAAGTGGGTAGGTAAAGGTTTATCTGATCCATATGCAGTATCAGTTCCTTATGATTATGCAAAATCAAAACCAAAAGGAACATTTAATACACGTGGTGTAAATCAGGAGAAATGGTAATGAGAGGATTTATGAAAGGAGTTTTGTTTTTTATATTATTTATGGGTATACTTGTACTTGCGCATAAAGCTCAAACGTCAGAACACAATCCAGACCGAGTTTGTTTAGCACAAAACATATATTTTGAAGCAGCTAATCAACCTCTTGCTGGAAGAATTGCAGTAGCAAACGTTGTTCTAAATAGAGTAGATGATGGACAATTTCCAGATACAATTTGTGGTGTAATATATCAAGGAAAAATGAAAGAAAATTGGAAAGGAAATATGATGCCTATTAGAAATCAATGTCAATTTAGTTGGTATTGTGATGGTAAATCAGATGAACCTACCGATTCAAAGACATGGATAAAAGCAATTCGTTTGGCAGATAGAATATTAGATGGAACATATACAGATATTACTGAAGACGCATTGTGGTATCATGCAGATCATGTTGATCCATATTGGAATGATTATTTAGAACAAACGGTATATATTAATAATCACATCTTCTATAAATAATGGTGTACATTCACCGTAAAGTGTGGTATAATATACCATACACAATTGAAAAAGGTATTATATTATGAGAGAATCAGTTAAAGTCTTGCAAGAATGCATAGAACTTCAAACTAAAAAAGCTACGGATTATCAAAATCCAAATTCAAAGATTAAGCAAGCAGATTACTATCCAAATGGCGTATCTACTTTGCTTGATATTAATCATGCAAAAATGCTACGAATGCAATCAGTAGTCGCAGCTATGCAAAATGATCCTGACTATAAACCTAACTTTGAATCACTAGAAGATTCAGCTAAAGATATGATTAATTATTGTAGCTTTATTGTTTCGTATTGTCGTGGTACAATGGATGGTCAAAGTCCTGATCGAGACTTCTTAAATAGAGAGATTAAAAATGATAACGATTGAAGCAGTAAGAGAATATTTTAAAAGCGAATTAGCTAATGGTAATTTTACTGAAGATAGAAATGGTGGTAAAACAATCGAAATGCTTGGTGCATCATTTATAGCAGATCAACCTGCAATATTTGGTAAACCTAATAAAGAATATATTGATGCAGAAATTGCATGGTATGAATCTAAATCAACGAATATAACCGACATTTATCCAGAAGGAGATAAAGAACCTCCTAAAGCATGGCAAATGACTGCAAATGTGCATGGTGAAGTTAATTCAAACTATGGTCATTTAATTTGGAGTGATAAGTATTTTAATCAAAGAATCAATGTTTGTGATGAATTGTTGAATAATCCAGATTCTCGTAGAGCATCGATGATTTATACTCGACCATCTATTTGGAAAGAATATAATGAAAGCGGTAAGAATGATTTTATTTGTACAAATTCAGTTACATATTATATTCGCGATCAAGAACTACATTGTGTAGTTCAAATGAGATCTAACGATGTAGTATTCGGTTATAAGAATGATTATGCATGGCAAAAATTTCTCTTAGTAGATTTGTGCAAATCATTACAATCTTTAGAACCTAGCTTACGTGGTTTAATGGTTGGTACTATACATTGGCAAGTACAAAATTTGCATGTATATGATAGACATTTTGATTTGGTAAAATAATGAATAATAAATGGGATGAAAGATATTTGAAACTTGCAAGAGAAGTTTCGAAATGGTCTAAAGATCCAAGCGTAAAAGTTGGAGCAATTGCAGTTGGAGAAGTAGGACAAGTATTAGCTCAAGGATATAATGGATTTCCTCGAGGAGTTAATGATGATGCATCACGATATGCAGATAGAGAAACAAAATATAGATACGTTGTTCATGCTGAAGCAAATTGTATATACAATGCAGCAATGAACGGAGTATCTTTAGATGGTGCAACGATGTATGTGTATGGATTACCAGCATGTAATGAATGTGCTAAAGCATTAATTCAAGTTGGTATACAAAGAATAGTAATGCCAGATAGGCAAGATGTACCAGAAAAATGGAAACATTCATGTGGTGAATCGAAAGATATGCTAGAAGAAGTAGGAATATCATATGAATTTGTTAAATTACCTTTTATGGAGTTAGTTAAATGACAAAATTTGATCCAAAAGAATTAAAAAATTCGAAAAGAATATTTAAATCTGCAACACCAAAATACACAAAAGATTGGTATATTAAATGGGTTGCAAGTGCTTTTGTTCTATCAGCGATATCTATTAGAGGAATTGATGGATTTCAACTATATGATTTATACTTATCATTAATTGGTGTATCATTATGGTTATGGGTTAGTATTCTTTGGAATGATAGAGCATTAATAATGTTAAATGGAGTAGGTCTAATGTTGCTAATAAGAACCTTTTTTAATTCGCTATGATCGAACACACTAAATATTACGATGATTTCTTAGATTATTTTGCAAAAGCAAAAGATCAACAATTTAAATGTAATGTTCCTAATTTTCAAGAACATTTGAATAGTAATATGAATGATGATCTTATGGAAAACGTTGAACTATATGATGTAGTTGAACGTAAGTATGCAGGATTTTCTCAAATAGTAAATGATATATTTTATGGATGGACAGATAAACATCCATATTGGGACAAAATGCAAGCAGGATTAGCAACAAAACAAAGAGAACTTATTGCTAAGAATTGGACTAATAAAGAGCACACATTAGAAGAATGGATGTTCTTATTTATTTTACATAGAGTCACAGGATCTGCAATTAATTATGGAACTAAACCTTCGGGATATCATAATACGATATTGTTTAAATTACATTTAGCAAGTAATATAGAAGATATGAAAAAGATAATTAAAGCTGAAGGAAAAATGGGTAAACCATTTTACACCTCAATTGGTTATCAATTCCCAGCATTTCCAAAACCTACTTCGGAATATAAAAAAGGTGGAGATTATTTCTTATGCGAATATGCTCCTAGACTAGCACACGAATTAGCTAATTTCTTAATGATTGGTGATAAAAAAGATTTAAGAGAAGTTGGAAAATTTATGTTAGATTGGAATGTTATGAACGATCTAAGACAATATAAGTTTCAATACGCTGCAGTTGTTGCTGATATTGCAGATTGGTTTCCACAATATGTGAATAAAGAATCACATTTTTATTATGGTTCGAACGCAATTGAATGTATATCTTACTTAGCAAATCCAATACAAAGAATGAAAAGAGAAGACTTTTTAGATGAAGTAATGAATAATATTTACAGAGATACAGGATCATTACCATATAATGCTGAAGACGTCTGTTGTGATTATATTAGATGGGTAGAAAATTATATTAGACCAGGAAATGATTACGATCATTTAGATTTAGATGAAATTTGGTCAAGTAGCAGTATTAAAGATCATCCTCGAGGAAGACAAAAGGCAATGCTTGATTTAGGTATAGTAGAAACGTTTAATGGAATTAAAGCACATCCATCAGATACAAAAATATTAGATGATGCAAAAATAGAAATCGGGGAATACAAATTAATGGTTAATAATTATTATGAGCTTGTTTGATAATCCACATAATATAGTATATCCAAATACTTCAGAGGTTCCTATGAAGAATAAGAAACCTACTGATACGTGGATGCAAAACTATACATTAGATGAACGTAAAGCAAAGTTCTTTGAATTCTGTTCTAAGTTTGATGATAGGCAAGATGATCTTTTAAAAGATGATTTTCAAATATTCTCACATAGATTGCATTGGCATGAACATCCTTATGTTGAAAGATATAAAGATGAAAACCGAGACTTAGTGTATAGACTTAGAGGATTTAAAAAGATTTGGTATACAATATTATTTTCTTTTTCTAATGAACATTGGGGAACAATGATGGCATTAGATGAAGGTGGACAAGAAGGATTAAGAGAAAGGTTTGAAAGACATCGTCATGCAAGATCTGATTTATTTCAAATATATTATCCAAAAGGTACTAAAGTTGCTCAATGGTTAATTGATGCACCACTAAAATGTGCATATGATATGAGACACGTTTTAGATGATAGAAAAGAAAAATGGACTATGATGGAACTTGCAAAAACATTCGAAACATATTTTAAAGGCGAAGGTTTTAGATCTCCACTATATCCATGTAAGAATTTCGCAAGATATATGGCAATGACATGGCCCGATCAAGTTGATCCTGAATCAGTATTATTTGGTGGAACTGGTCATTTTGATGGAATGCATCAAATATTTGGTGGAAAGAATTTAAATGGTAAAGTAAAATATGATATTGTCAATGGAGCTTTTATACCAGAAAATGAAGCTGGTGAATTGTGGATGGAACAAATGGAAGAATTATCAGAAGATCCAAGAAATCCAATGACAAGTCAGAAACTTTTAAACATAGAAGATAAAACATGTTTCTTTTATAAACATATGGCTATTTCTCATGGTGCAAAAAGACCTACAAAGAGAATACCACGAGATTGGATTTTTCCAAGGGAGTTTAAACTTGAGTCATAATAAACACATTGAAGATGGATTTAATAAAGATCTTGGCATGATGAATCCACAAGAAGCTATTGAATATTATTTAGATTTAGCTAAAGATTGGGAAGATCCAAACGATGAACCAATAATAACAATTCACGATGGTGTTAGAGTTGTAAGAGATGACTTTATTACAGGAACAAAAGTAAGAGGAGGAGATTGTTTAGTAAGTACAATTAAAGAAGATACTATCGCTTATGTTCAACCTCGTACAGGATTAGCAGGTGTAAGTTTATTAGATGTAGCTAAAAGGCATGGAAAAAAAGTAAGATTATATATGCCTTCAAGCAAACAAATATCTCATCATCAAGCTTGCTGTATTGAGCGAGGAGCTGATGTAAGTTTCCATCGAATTGCTGCAATGCCTAATTTAAATAAAATTGCACAAGAGGACGCAAAGAAAAATGGATTTTATTTTGTACCATTAGGATTAAAACATAAAATGGTTACAGCAGGTTTAGTTAAAGTTGCAAGAGAGATACCAGAACCAGATGAAGTTTATACAGTTGTATCAACAGGTGTATTAACAAGAGCTCTTCAAATTGCTTGGCCTAATGCTAAATTTACAGCTGTTGCAGTTGCAAGGAATATGAAAGCTGGAGAAAGTGGTAGAGCTAAAATAATTAGTGCACCAGAAGCATTTACTAAATCTATTAAAGAAGAAGAAATGCCACCATTTCCAAGTATAGGAACATATGATGCAAAGGCATGGAGATATATTCCAAAACATACTGGAAAGAATATACTATTTTGGAATGTTGGAACTGAGCCAACATTAGAAGATGAAACGTTATATGAAACAATTGATAGTTATAGAAAATGGGATAAAGATTTATGATAACAGGAACATTTAATAAAATACCACGTAAAAAGAATAGCCATGGATATGGATTTGCTAGAACATGGTCAGAAAACTTATCAGTAGATATTAACCACGATGGTGAATATACTGAAGTATTATATTTAGATCACGGTGTTAATTTTGGTGGATCTCTTAATTTATTCTCTGGATTTGATGATAAATTAGAAAAAAGAATTAATAATTTCCTTCAAGCATCAGTAATATATTCTCTTGATATTGATATGCCAGATTATGGAGCAATGTTAAAGAAAAGAAAGGATGTTAAAGACAAAGAGTGGTGTGATACAATATCTGAAAAGTGCCAGTCTGCGATCACGCTACGATCATCACAATTATTTCAGCCTTGGATTTCAATTGGTGATAGTCACACAGCAGCTTACTCACCACCGTCGTCAGCGGTGATTAAGACCGATGGACTTACATTAAATGGTCAAATAGAAACTTCGTTTGAATATGTTAAAAGACATTTAACTGATACAATGGATAATAGACCACGAGGAAGACCTCTACACGGAGTTACTATGTCATTTGGTAATATCGATATTAGACATCACTTAGTTAGATTATTTCCAGATATTAATGAAAGAAATTTAGCTATAATGGATATGTTAACAAAATGGAAAGTATTTGGAGAAATAATAAAAAATGATATGGGAATCGAAGTTGAATACTCAACTCCATGGCCAATAGAACACGAAGAACGAAAATTACCTAAAACTGGTTATTATAAAGATCAACCATTTTGGGGAACAAGAGACGAAAGAATTCAAACACTTAAATGTTGGATCCATCAAATGGATCGATTTAAAATGAATAGGGTTAGATATCCAGAAGAATGGTTATCTATGAATGGGGAACGTTATGCTAAAGACAAAATGGAAAGCGTTTCTTCAGTACATCTCTCTCCCGAGGTGTATAGAAGAAAAGAATGGGGAAATAACCATGTACAATTGTCTGATTTTATGGTATAATATACCCTGTATAAATAAAATGAGAGGAATATGCCAAGTATAGATTTAAGACCGAGGAAACCTAAAAATCCTCGTGATAAAAGACCACAAAAGCCTATGCCTTTTGATGTTGCTTTAAGAAAATTCAAAAAAGCAGTCGAAAGAGCTGGGATAATTCAAGAATGCCGTAAAAGAGAATATTACGAAAAACCTGCAGCTAAGCGCAAACGCAAAAAAGCTGAAGCAGTTGCTCGTACTCGCAGACAGCATAATGATAACCAATTAAAACCAAATAGAAACCACTGGAGGTAAAGATGGGAATAATGGATAAATTGAAAAAGAATTCTAAGATCAAGACAACAGAAGTGTTGCAAGATTCAGTATTCTTTCAGGAACAAGATGTAGTTGTTACAGATGTTCCAATGGTAAACGTAGCTTTATCAGGTGATGTAGATGGAGGATTAACTTCTGGTTTAACAGTTTTAGCTGGTCCATCCAAACATTTTAAAACAAGTTTTGCTCTTATGATGGCATCATCATATTTAAAAGAGCATGAAGATGCAGTATTATTGTTTTATGATTCAGAATTTGGATCACCACAATCATACTTTGAATCTTTTGGTATAGATACTAGTAGAGTATTACATACACCAATTACTGATGTTGAACAACTCAAATTTGATTTAGTTAATCAACTAGAAGAAATCGAAAGAGACGATCACGTTATTGTCGTTATCGATTCTATTGGTAATTTAGCTTCTAAGAAAGAATTAGAAGATGCACTTAATGAAAAAAGTGTAGCAGATATGTCAAGAGCAAAAGCTCTTAAAGGATTATTTAGAATGGTAACACCATATCTAACAATGAAAAACATTCCTTTATTAGCTGTTAATCATACATATCAAGAGATTGGTTTATTCCCTAAAGCTATCGTTTCTGGTGGTACAGGAATTTACTATTCTGCAGATAATATTTGGATAATCGGTCGCCAACAAAATAAACAAGGAACCGAAATAAAAGGTTACAATTTTGTAATTAATGTGGAGAAATCAAGGTTTGTTAAAGAAAAATCTAAAGTACCTATCGCAGTTAGCTGGGAAGGTGGTATTGAACGTTATAGCGGTCTTTTGGATGTTGCTCTTGCTGGTAATTACGCTGCTAAGCCTTCTAATGGTTGGTATTGCAGAGTTGATCGTGAGACTGGAGAATTGGTCGATCCAAAAGTCAGAGAGAAAGACACTCTTCACAAAGATTTTTGGACACCAATATTTGAAGGAACGGATTTCAAGAAATTCATCAAAGGTCATTACCAGATCGGACATAAGCCCTTATTAGACGTTGAACTTGACGTAGAGTCTGATGAATAATATTACTGAAAAAGATTTTATATTCTTAGAAAATCCTAATAGCGATTTCTATGCAATAGAATTAAAAACTGGAAAATGGGCTGGGGTTTCATACATATATGGTAAAGTTTCAATTAAAGAAACACCAGAACTTGAACAAGCCACATTACAGTTTACATACACTATTGAAGATAGTGGCAAATTTGAACAAGACGATTTAATTAATGACATAAAATTTAAGAATTACTTAGGTGATGTATTGTCATATGTAATTAATGACTCACTACAAGATGGAGCAGAAATTGGACATATCAACACAAATACCAACACACGTACTGTCTCATCTGATTAATGATGAGGAGTATTGTCGAAAGGTAATACCATATCTTAAAAAAGACTATTTTGAAGGAATTCATAAAGTTGTATTTGACCTTATAGTTGACTTTGTTAATGCACATAATAAAGTACCAACAGGAAAGGTTTTAGAATTAGAATTAATTAAAGTTAATGCACCAGAAGATGTATTAAATCAAGCTAATCAACTTATTAATGAATGCAAAGAAAAATCAGATATAGATCATGATTATATTGTACGAGAAAGCGAAAAATGGTGTCAAGAAAAAGCCGTTTATAACGCAATCATGGAATCAATATCTATCATCGATGGAAAATCTAATGACGAAAGAGGTGAAGGAATTATTCCAGAAATACTTACGAAAGCTCTTGGTGTTAGTTTTGATCCCAACATTGGACATGATTACATAGATAATTCTGATGAAAGATTTGAATTCTATAATAAAACTGAAAGTAGAATTCCATTTGATTTAGATTTCTTTAATAAGATTACAAAAGGCGGTTTACCTAATAAAACATTAAATATTGCATTAGCAGGCACAGGAGTAGGAAAGTCCTTATTCATGTGTCATTGTGCAGCATCTAATTTAGATTTAGGTAAAAATGTTTTGTATATAACAATGGAAATGGCAGAAGAACGTATAGCAGAAAGAATAGATGCTAATCTTATGAATTTCCCAATCGAACAATTAGAAAGTTTACCAAAAAATGTATTCGATGGCAAGATATCAAAGCTTGCTCATACTAATATTGGTAAATTGATTGTAAAGGAATATCCAACTGGGGCAGCCCACACTGGACATTTCAGAGCTTTACTTAATGAATTAAAGCTTAAAAAGAACTTTCAACCTGATATAATTTATATAGATTATTTAAATATTTGCGCGTCTAGTCGCGTCCGAGGGTTAGGTGGAAGTATAAATACATATTCATACGTAAAAGCAATAGCAGAAGAAATGCGAGGCTTAGCGGTTGAATTTAATGTCCCTATAGTTAGTGCAACGCAAACTACTAGGTCTGGATTTAGTAATACTGATGTAGGCCTGGAGGACACTTCGGAATCATTTGGTTTACCAGCGACAGCTGATTTAATGTTTGCTCTTATTTCAACAGAGGAACTTGAAGAGCTCGGTCAAATTATGGTAAAGCAATTGAAAAATCGTTATAATGATCCAACAAAGTTTAAACGCTTTGTTGTCGGGATCGATCGATCTCGAATGAAACTTTATGATGTAGAGGAGTCGGCCCAATCTGATATCATGTCTGACATGGCACCAGATACTGGACCGATAAATAAGTTCGGTGATAGAGAAAGTAAAGACTTCACCGAATTCAAAATATAGAGGAGAAATCTATGAATATATTTACTAAAGCCAAAGATTGGCTAATGGCAAGATTGCCTGAAAGAACTTCACACGATGGAATACTATTAATAGTATGCTGTGGTTGTGTTATTCTTTTTGGTGGTTTAGCTAAACTACTCGCATGGGTAGGATTGTTATGGGGTGTTTATACACTCGTGAGGAAAGAGGCATAATTATGAAGAAGTATCTCGTACTGCCCGCATTAATGGCAGCTCTTTTCACACCCTTTATGTACGCTGATGTAGAAGGATCCGTCGGAGTTGATTCTGACTACTTCTGGAGAGGTGTATCACAAAATGATGGCAATCCAGCAATAAGCTTGAACCTTGAATATCAAGGTGATGGGTTTTATGCAGGAGTTTGGGGTAGCCAAGTAGACTATGGAGACGACATTGAAATAGAATATGATTGGTACGCTGGTTATGCATTAGCTTTGACTGATGCTATGGCGATCGATGTAGGTCTAATTCAATATAATTATGATACAAATCTTGATATAATAGTTGATGGACGTGGTCATGATAAGACTACATATAAATCATCTGAAGAATTATATTTAGGCGTAGCCTTAAATAATTTTCAATTATATCATTTTGTTAATATTGATAATTCGGATCTTACGTTTACTGAACTTGAATACCAATTACCTTTCATTTCCCAAGTAGATGTTTCATTAATGTATGCTATGCATTCTGATGAATCAGCTGCTCTTATGGGTACGGATGAAGATTATTTTGGTATAAAAATGGCCAAAAATTATGGTAACGTAGCGTTATCGGCAATGGTAATGGATGGTGCAAGACATGGCGACGTCATGGATATGGCATCCGTAGGAATTCACTATAATTTCTAATTGAACTTAAGGATGAATTGATTGAAAGTTAAACTTATATCATATTCGCAGCCAACTGAGGATTTTCCAGCGGATGACGCAGATCTTCTTCAGTTGGTTGCCTTTTGTGCCAGAGTGTCAAATCCCTCTGGTCAACTCAACGAACAAACAGCTGAAAAGCTCGTCAAATATTTAGTAAAACACAAACATTGGTCACCATTAGAAATGGTTAATGTGTGTTTAGAAATTGAAACTACTCGTGATATTGCGAGACAAATCTTAAGACATAGATCTTTTTCATTTCAAGAATATTCACAAAGGTATGCAGATGTACAAGATCTTGAGGTTGCATTTGAAACTCGACCAGCAAGATTACAAGACATGAAAAATAGACAGAATTCTATTCCAATCGATGAAGATAGTGCTATTAATCATATATGGGAATCTTATCAAGAAGTTGTTATTCAAAGATGTCAAAAGGCATATCAGTGGGCTTTAGATGTTGGCATAGCCAAAGAACAAGCTCGAGCAGTATTGCCTGAAGGTCTTACATTAAGCAAAATGTATGTAAATGGAACGCTTAGATCGTGGATCCATTATATAGATTTAAGAGCTTCTAATGGAACACAAGCAGAACATATGGAAATAGCCAAAGCGTGTTCAGATGTGATTTATAACATATTCCCAGTAGACGATATTATTTAAAAATAATTGAAAAAAAGCATGTACTTTTCCGGTATTATGTGGTATAATATCCTTATAAATTAAAAAAATCAAAGTAAGGAGTGATTATGAAAAACGAAAATTTAACAAAAGCAGTAAATAAACTATGTGAAGATCTAACAACTACTTCGCACGAAGCTTATCCTACTTTAGCTAAATATAACAATTATACTGCTGAAGCTGGCAGAAAATTTATTAAAATTATCAAACAAGACAATTTTAATGGTGATATGTCTGAAAGCGTTTGGGGATTTATCAATATAGGTGAATTCACAAAAGAAAGAAAAATGGCAAACTGTGTTAAAAGCGTTACTTTCAAAGAAGGTGATGTTTTAATGGCAAATGGATGGAGAGCTCCTGCTCTTAATACACCAAGAGGAAATCTTTTTGATGGTTATGTCATAAATAGCAGAACAATGTATGGACCAGCTTACGCGAGTTCAAATAGGACATTATGAAAAGATTTATAAACAACTCTATTGTAGCTAGAACTTATACTGCAATAGAGACATTTCACACAGAAAGTGAGCGAGACGATCGTATAAAAGAACTTCAGACTACAGACAAAGATATTACGTTCAAAGAGAAGGTTGCATTTGATGTACAAGATGCTTTTTTGTTAGAGTATACGATATGTATGAAATCTTAATTTTAATACCAGTATTAGTTGCCTGCGCATATACTTCTTATAAAATTGGAAGAAGAGATGGTGCAGAATCATTAATGGTTGTATTACATAAGCAAAAAATTATATGTTACGATGATAAAGGCAACGTAAAACCTAATCCGTTTTTCGACGCTTGACTTTTTTAAACGTATAAATAGTACTAACAAAGGAAACGTTTATGCGATCATTTAAAGATTTTAATTTAGTAGAAACAGTAGCATTAACTCCTGCTCAATTAAAGGGAGATTCTTCTGCTGGTAAATATAAAGGCGAATCTCGTCCTGATATTCTAATCAAACTTATAAAATTAAAAACTCCTTTAGAACTTGCAAAAGGTGGAACATTTACTGTGACTGACATCGAAGGTGGAGTTGCTGCAGTAAATCAATTTAAAAAAGATGGTATGGCGTTTACGCTAAGAGGAGATAATGATACATTTATATCTTCTTCAAAACTTGGTAAATCCGAACTATTCGGAGGTGGAGGTGGATCCGGAGGAGGAAGCTTATCTACTAAAATAACAGAATGTCATAATGCCGTTATATGTTATGCTATGTTAGATCATGGTATGCAGAATGAAGATTATTTTAAAAATGATGATATTTTAAAGGCAGCTTATAAACAAGTTGATGTTGATGCTAAATTAGATGATATTTTAGCTGTTGAAGATGATTGGTTTCATTCATCGTACGTGATTGCAGAAGCACTTGTTAAAGGTGGATATATCAAAAAAGGACATACATTTCATCGTAATTCCAAATTGATGCAAGGAATTTATAAAGCTAAAAATCTTGCGTATAAAAACTCTGGTCAATCAGCAATGATGGATGATAAATGGAATCCTGGAGATATTTGGGCATGTACAAGTGATTTTAAATTAAAAGATTTGAATACAGAAAACGTTGCAGCATTAAATAAAACTATATTACAACTATTTGTAGATCGTAAATTAGTTGGTATTTCATTAAAGAAAATTGTAAAAAATCTTAAAATGAAAGAATTTAATGTTAAACTTCCACCAGATACAGATGATCATAAAGTATTAAAGATACTTACTCAAGGCGAAAAAAGAGGAACGTTCTGGTCTGCAAAAGGTATTACAATTGTATTTGATGAAGGTAAGATGTCTCTTCGTGACGGTACTCCTGGAGGAGCGATCAAAGGAGAAATCATATTGAAAACTGCAAGAGGTGGTGGTGCTGGATGGGGGGAATTCTCAGATGGTGTTAAACAAGTATTTAGAAAGAACCTACCGAAGCATAAAGCGGGAGTTTACAAATATGCTAAAGGTATCGCAAAGAAACGAGATAAAAAGGGTATAAAAATCTTTTGGACTATGTTTAATAACTTCTATAAAAATGTAAGTTATGAAGAATTTGAAAAAGAATTATTTAAAAAAGATACTAATTGGTTATCAGCTAAATTAGCATCTCTTTATGTAGCATATTATGTTGATATTAATATGGGTAGAAAAGCAAATAGATTTATAACAAAAATAGTTAATTACGCAGGATCAAAAGCAGAAGACTCTTCAGCTTATGTTAAAGTATATGAATAAAACTTATTTCGAAAAATTCGGATTATTTGAAGGTAAACATGTACCTTTAGATACTCCTATGGTTGAGGCCGATGGGCCAGAATTAAATAAACCCAAAAGATCTGCGGGTCCAAAAAAATACGTTGTGTACGTAAAGGATCCTAAAACAGGAAATGTTAAAAAGATCAATTTTGGTGATGAAAAGGGTGGTTTAAGCGCAAAGATAAATGATAGAGATGCAGCAAAAAACTTTGCATCAAGACATAATTGCGAAACCAAAACAGATAAACTCAGTGCAGGATATTGGTCATGTAGATTACCAAAATATGCAAAAGAGCTAGGATTAAAAGGTGGTGGTGACTACTTTTGGTAAGCCTTATATTGATAACAACAATATAAGAGAATTTGACGTTAATAGACCTAGTGCCGAATATGTTTGGCATAGGGATGAAGAAGATCGTACAATAGAAATTCTCGAAGGCGAAGGTTGGCAAATACAATTTGAAAATTGTTTGCCTATGTTATTAAATGAAGTTAATAAAATAACAATACCAAGAGGAGAGTTCCACAGGCTAATAAAAGGTTATAACAATTTAAAGATAAAAATATGTTAAAATTTAAGAAACACTTATCAGAGGCCGCAGGTAAAAATACTCATATGACTCATATTGAGGATTTAATACTTGACGGTGGAGTTAAGGGGGCACGCCAAGCAATTCTCGCATTAAGATCACTGAGAGATATGCTATCGGGAAGCAGCAAAACTGCAGTTGATGTAACCGTAAAGTGGGACGGTGCCCCCGCCGTTTTTGCAGGAGAGGATCCAGAAACTGGAGAATTCTTTGTTGCAAAAAAAGGGATATTCGCAAAGAATCCAAAAATATATAAATCACATGCAGACATTAAAGCAGACACATCGGGCGATTTAGCTAAAAAGCTAATATTAGCATATGATAATTTAAAAGGTTTAGGAATTAAAGGAGTCATTCAAGGTGACTTCATGTTCGATAAAGGTGATCTTAAGACTGAGAATATCAATGGTGTAAAACACATAGTAATGCATCCCAACACGATAGCTTATGCTATTCCTGTTGGGACACCATTGGCAAAACAAATATCAAAAGCCACAATCGGTATCGTATGGCATACTGTTTATGAAGGAGCAACATTCGAAACAATGCGCGCAGATTTTGGTAGAGAAATTGTTGGTAAATTAAAACAAACTTCTAAAGTTTGGCAAGTTGATGCTAAATTACCTGATATCTCAGGTAGTGCTACAATGACAGCAAAAGAAACCGCTGAAGTAACGAAGAAACTATCAGAAGCAGGTAAAGTATTTAAGAAGATAGCATCTTCGACGTTAAAAGAAATTGAAAAAAATAAAGAATTGAACCTTGTAATGAATATATGGAACAATAAAAAAGTTAGAGAAGGTCAAAGAATTAAAGATACGAAACAACACGTAACTGGTCTTATTATGTTTGTTAATGATCGTTATGCAAAAGAAGCAGACAAACGGTCAACTCCGGCTGGCAAAGAAAAAATAAATGCTAAAAGAGATGACCTTTTGAAGTTTTTTAGCAAAAAAAATCAAAAAAACTTACAAAAAGTGTACGATTTACAGAATTTTGTTGCAGATGCGAAGTTAATTATTATAAATAAACTAAACAGTCTTAATACAATAGGAACCTTTGTAAAGACTAAATCCGGATTTAAGGTAACCAACCCAGAAGGTTTTGTTGCCATAGATCGTATGGAAGGTGGAGCAGTTAAGCTTGTTGATAGATTAGAATTTTCTACAAACAATTTTAGCAAAGATATTATAAAAGGTTGGGACAATCCCAACTAATATGGGAATACCGAGGATATAAATGAAAACATTTACAGATTTCTTTAGAGAAGCCGAAGTTGACGAAGTCGCTTCTATGGCTACTCGTATGAAGATGAAAGCCGCAATGCGCAAAAACAAAGCTAAGATAGCCTTAGGTCGTAAGAAGGCAGCAAAAAAATTAGCATCCCCAGAACAACTCAAAAAGCGTGCTGAAAAGCAAGCAAAAAACATACTCATCAAAAAAATGCTTAAAGATAAAAGCAAAGGTGACTTAGGTATGGGTGCTCGTAAAGAAATCGAGAAAAAATTAGCTAAGAAGAAAGGTGCTATTAAGAAAATAGCAAAAAAACTATTGCCAAAAATTAAACAAGCAGATAGACAAAAATTAAAGAAAAATAAAGGCGAATAAATAATATTATGATTAAAGGATTTAAGGACTTTCTGGTAGAAGATACCAAAGATGTCAGCTTTGTATTTGGTAGATTTAATCCACCAACAATAGGACACGCAAAGCTATTTGGTACATTACAAAAAGTAGCTGGTAAAGAATATAGAATTTATTCGAGTAAGACAGTTGATAAGAAAAAGAATCCTTTAGATTTTAAAACGAAGGTTAAATTTCTTCGTAAGATGTTTCCAAAGCATGGTAGAAAAATCATGGGAGACAAAAATATACGTACAGTATTTGATGTATTAGATACGTTATATAAACAAGGTTTTACACAAGTAACGATGGTTGCTGGTTCAGATAGAGTGAATGAGTTTAATACGTTACTTAACAAATATAATGGTAAAAAAGGTAAACATGGTTTTTATCAATTTGAAAGCGGTGTTAAAGTTATAAGTGCAGGTGAAAGAGATCCTGACGCCGAAGGTGCAAGTGGAATGAGTGCTTCTAAAATGAGAGAAGCTGCAGCCGATGGTGATATAAAAACATTTTCAATGGGAGTTCCTGAAATACAAGGTGATTCTCAAATAGGATTATATAATGCTGTTCGAAAGGGCATGGGTTTAAAACCTAATGTATTTAAAGAAGGGCATATACAATTAGAATCAGTTTCTACTATTAGAGAAGATTATATAAAAGGTAAACTTTTTTCTGTAGGTGATGAAGTTATAGAAGTAGCGTCTCAACAAGTAGGAATAGTTGAACGATTGCTTTCTAATTATGTATTAGTTAAATTCGGAAATACAAAGAAAAGATGTTGGTTAGATTCAGTAGAACGAATAGAAGAATCACCAAAAGAATGGGGTACAGATGCATCTGTTGAAAATTATAAGAAAAATACTCCAGGTGAAGGCGTAACTAAATTTGCAGATTTCATAAAAAATGAAAACGACAAAGAAGACACAGAGTTAAAATTAACTCCAGAAATTAAGAAAGAGATTGAAGCAATTGCTAAGAAATTAGATGATCAAGATTTTCAAGCCAAATATGGTTCAGATTGGAAAAAAGTAAAGATCGCAACTGCTATAAACATTTATAAACGTAAAAAAGGTCTATTAGACTAGGGGAAATAATGAAATTTAAACAATTAAGAGCTGATATTAGCGAAGCGAAGAAAAGCAAATTTTCTCCTGCAGATCTGAAGAAAGCAGAAAAAATAGTAAATAATCCAAAAACAAAGGGTGGAAATTACACTAAAGCAGTAAAAGAGCTTGAAAAATTCAAAAAAGGAATTAGTAAAGATCCTCATATTGCAGATTTGCTTTATAAGGCACATAACGAAGAAATCGAAGAAGGTAGACTTTCTGAAGGTGAATATGAATCACTATGTGCAGCAATGAAACTTAATCCAAAACAAGCTAAAATTATGGCTGGTTGGATGAAAAGCGGTAAGATTAATTCACAGTATACTGGTAAAATGGCTGGTGAAACTAAGAATTCAAGATCTTATAGCGGTCTTAAATCATTTAAAGAAATGGCTGAAGATATCAATGAAGGTACATGGGCAATTCCTGATTCAATGGGTAAACTTAAAAAGCTTGCGAGTATAATGAAATCTCCTATAAAAGGTAGCACAGCAAATGCAAAAAAATTAGCTAATGATATGTATGATATTTTTGGTGACGATTCTTTCTTTGACGATTTACTTCGAGTTGAGTTAGGGCAAGATAAAGATACAAAAGATCTAAGAGATGTTATTGTTAAACATTTAGAACCTTGGGGTGTTAAATTTAAAATGCGTAAAATTACACATGCACCTGGAAAATGGGTAAACAACGAAGACGAGATTGAAGAAACTTCGAAAAAAAGAAGGAAAGGCAACTTTAAGCCAAGGGGCCATGGTAGAATGATGAAGGTGGAGCTATGAGAAAATATAATCCTAAAGATTCAAAAGTAGTTATCGAAAATGGTAGAGTTTATACTGTATCTGAGAAAGTTGAAGCTCCTTTATCTGATCTTGAAATATTCGAAAAAATGTCAGATAAAGATAAGAAAAAACGTTTAGATATGATTCGTAAAGCAGTTGAAAAGATCGACAAAAAGAATATGGCAAAAGCAAAGAAAGATGCTCTTGCAATGATGAAAAGTTCAGGTATGTTTGATGAAGAGCTTGAAGAAAGACAAATTATAGGAATGCAATCTGCACATGTTGTAGAACCAATAACTGATTCTACAGCAGAATATGCGAGATCCCTTAGAAAGATTGCATTAGATAAACAGTTGAAAAAGATCTCTAAGAAAGATAAAGACCTTTTAACTAAAATTGCTGATATGTTGGCAAAAGAAAAGAAGTAATGAAAGAATCGTATGACAAAATGAATGCTAAACAAAAAGCATCCTATGATAAGCCTAGACCAAATGCTCCTGAAAGTCAGCATACGAAAGCATTTAGAAAGAAGTTTGGAGAACAATCTTTAGAAGAAGCTGATGTAAAAGCTGCCTTAAAGAAAAAGGCAGATAAAACTGGTATGCCTTACGGTATATTAAAAAAAGTATTTGATCGTGGATATGCAGCTTGGTCTTCAAGTCATAGACCTGGAACAAATCCAACTCAATGGGGATTAGCAAGAGTTAATTCATTTGCAACAAAATCTTCCGGAACATGGGGTAAAGCTGATAAAGATCTAGCCCAAAAAGTAAGAGGAGAATCAACTGTGCTATCTTTCAAAGAGCAACAAGAATTTGATGAAGCTCCTCTTGTAATGAATGATATGGATATCGTAAAAAGTATCTTAAAGAAAATAGAAGATGATATAAGTAAACTTCATATCAGAAAGAAATATGAAAAGGCTTGGCCTTTAGTAAATACACTAGCTAGAATGGCTGGATATAAAGTTACTAAAAAAGGTCAAGAAAAGAATAAAACATTTAGATACGATTTGAAGAAATAGTTATGGCTAATTGGAAAGAATCAGACATAACGCAGGTTAAAAGGGATCATATGGAACAATCAGATAGACTGGACCGAATAGAAGAGAAGATTGATAAAATGTCCGAGGCGATAATATCGTTAGCTCGTGCAGAAGAGAAAATCACTACTCTTGCAAGTTTCAGTAAACAACAATCAGAAATGATTGGTGAGTTAACTCGCAGAATGGAAAAACTGGAAGGAACAGTTAATCAGAATGCGATAGTAGTAAATGTAATTAACAAAGTATTTTGGATAGTGGTCGTTGCGGGTGCAACAGTCTTCTCCGGAATGTTACTAATGCAATAAATAGGAGAAATTATGAAATTGCAAGATAAAGAAACTCTCAGCGTTGCAGACACCGTCAAAGACGTTTTAGAGGGTAAAAAAGTGGTTAAAGAAATGGACCCAAAGAAACACGTTTCTAAGAAAGACGACAAATACGTTGTAGTTAACGTTAAAGGCGATGTAGTAAAATCATTCGATGACGAAGAAGAAGCAAATAAATATGCTACTGATAATCATGATGACCTTATGAAAGAAGCTACTTCTAAAAAAGAAGGCAATGCTTTTGGTAAAGCTGTAATGGCTGCTAAGAAAAAGGGCGATAAAGAATTCATGTTTGCTGGTAAGAAATATAAAGTTGAAGACTACGAAAAAGATGAAGAAGAAGACGAAGATGAAGAAGAAGTAAAAGCTTCTTATAAGAAAGAGTCTACTGAAGTCGTTGAAGAAAAGGAAGAAGACGAAGAAGATGAAGAAGATGAAGTTGATGAAATGTCTGATAAGCAAAAGAAATATCAAGCATTCTTCAATAAAGCTCTTAAGAAATTCAAAGTCTCATCTCCTGCTGAATTAAAAGGCGATAAGAAGAAAGAATTCTTTGATTACGTTGATGCTAACTATGAAGCTGATGGAGAAAAGAAAGAAGACGTAACAATCGTTCTTGATCCTAATCATCCAGCACTTATGGAAAAAAAAGTAACGATTGATGTCGATTGGATTGGTGATAAAAAACAAACAAAAGATGCTGAAAAAAAGTTCAAGCTTAAGCTTAAAGTTAATCGTGATGGAACAGCTGATGTAACAGGTGATAATAAGCAAATAATAAAAATGCTTACAGATCCTGCTATATATGGTTGGGATAAAAGAGACGTATTAGATACTTGGCCAAACTTGAAATAAACCTATATAAGTAGTATTGTAACTACTAAAATATAGGCACATTATGAAGATATTTGATAAACTAAATAGAAGGAATTTTGAATTATTTGCGGCTAATAATTACAATAATCCAGAAGCTACAGATATTAGTGAATTTAAAGAAGACGTAAGCCGATTTAAATATTTAAAACGTCTCTTAAAAAGGTATGAACAATCAGGCGATCTACAAGAACGTCTGATTCTTAATCATCTAGTTGTTATATACAATGTATTTGGTATAGAAGCAGCAAATAAGATGATTTGGTTTAAGATTAATGAAGAGCATTATTCTTATATTAAACCATTTCTAATTCTTTTGCATTATTTAAAAGAAGACGAAATGGTTGAAATACCATTAGACGAAACAATTGTAGAGAGATTAAGAAAACTATAATGAATTTTAAAATTAAAAGATTGCGAGAAGGTGCCGTTACAAGAATGGCAGATACCGTCTATGCATTTCGTTTTGTTCGTCTTTTAGTACAAAAATGGGAAAACACAGGTGCATTTAAAGCAGGCATAATTGATAAAGATGGTAAGAATCTTATTAAGTCAAAAGATGTCCCACCTAAAGATAAACAATTTTATACTTATTTTCATAGATTAGTTTTTAACGTTAAAAGACTATTAGGAAAAGTTCCTGGTGGAAAATCAACATTAGCTTCAGTGGCTGCAGCTTTGTATCTTATAAAAGAACATACAAAAATGTCAGATGATGCTTTAGAGAAAGCTTTAGTTGATTATGATATTGATTGGGATAATCTAACAGAATCAACATGGTTTCAAACAAAAGAAGGCGATTTGAATCCAGGTGTTTATATGCTTGTAAACGATATTGCATCACCAACAACTGGTGACATTATCGCACATAAAAATTCCAAAGTCAAAGTAAAAGACACAACAATGCCTTCTGGGTATATATGCGCAATACCAATGTATGAAGTACATCACGTATTGACAAATCAAAAGATATATATACATAATGGAGACATAATTAGATGAATACTTTTAAACAATGGGAAGAAGCAGCTAACTCCGTAGGTGGAGGTGGTGTTTCTATGCCAGCTGATGTACAAACCAGCAAAAAGAAGAAAAATAAGTCTAAGCCAATGTATGACGGTAGAACAAAAGAAGGAAGAAAATTAGTAAAAAGGATTCTTGCAAATAGATCTGCTAAGTTGGCTAAACAACAAGTATAATGAAAAAATATTTTGTAATGATCGGTTCATTTTTTGCCAGAGTATGGCAATTTATTCTATCTCTTTTCGAGAATCATCAACATCTACATGTAACGCACACCAAATATAATAGTGAAGGTGAGGTAGTAGATGTGTTAATTAAAAGTTGGGACGTACGTAAATTTTATAAAATAGGTCCAAAGAAAATGAGATTTAAAACAATGGAAGGAACAATAGTGGAATTAAATGCCGCTACACCTATGGATTATATGACAGAAACCATGAAGAAATCGGAGATATAAATGTCAGTTGAAAAAATAATAGCAGAAAATCTAAAAGTAGATATAGATTCAATCAAGGATGCATCAAACTTTGTTGAAGATCTTGGAGCAGATTCACTTAATATAGTAGAAGTAATTATGGATGTTGAAGAGCAATTTGATGTTGAAATACCAGATGAAGATGCTGAAACGCTTTTTACTGTAGGACAGTTAAAGCAATACATTGAGGATAATGCATAATGCAACAGTTTTTAATTGGATTAATAGCTATTCTTGGTTTAGCATGTTGGTGGTTGTATTCAGAGAATCAAACATTAACAATGAATAATATGCAATTAGAGATTGCTGTAGCAGAACAAGAAGAAACAATTAAAGTAATAAAAGAAAGTTATGAGAATCAAGGTAAAGCCTTGAATCAACTAGCTTCAAAGAATGCTCAGATAGAGCAAGAAATGAATGGTTATCTGGATATATTTAGAAGGCACAATCTAAATAAATTAGCAATAGCTAAACCAGGTATGATTGAAACAAGAGCCAATGAACAAACTGCGGCCGTATTTGAGAGTATAGAAAATGACAGTAAAGAACTCGATTCGCTGGACGATCCTAGCACCGATATTAACCCTAATAATTAGTGGTTGTTCCTTAATGGGGACAAAACAAATTGAGGTTTCCAGTAAACCTATACAAATTGATATTATTCAACCTACAATGCCTAGAAACATTGATCTAAAAGAACCAATGTGGCATGTAGTATCAACAGCTAAAATAGTAAACCCATGCGTAAAAGATGAAGAAGGCAAAAGGCCTAAAATGGATCATCCCGATGGATTGTTGAAAGAGAACGGTAAACCTGTAAGAGTATGCAAATTAGGAAAAGAAAATCCTGATTGGCCCGAAGGCTATACATATTTAGATAGATTTCTAGATGATGTGAAGAAAAAGAACAATGGCGATGTAGTATTTTTTGCTATATCTGTTGAAGATTATGAACTAATGGCTTATAATATGCAAGAGTTACGTAGATATATACGTGAAGTGCAAGAAGTCGTAGTTTATTATCGTAACGTTACATTACCTAACGGTGAACAAGCCGTAGGTGGAAAAATCGAGGTGAAAAAAGACTAATGGCAACAAGACACAAAGAACAAATAACTCAAATGGAAAGAGCTTTAATAGCTGCTAAACTTTCAGCACATGCATATAAGTCTGAAAAAGCAGCAAAATCAGCATGTAAAAAAATGGGATTTCCGTGGGCTCAGTTAATATCAAAAGATGGTGCCGAAGTCTTAATTGCAAAAGACAGAAACGATCTATGGTTTGCATTTAGAGGTACAGAACCAAGTAAACTAAATGATGTAACAGCAGATCTTAAATTAATTAAAAACTCTGCAATGGCAGGGGGAAAAGTTCATTCTGGGTTCCAAGATGAGGTCAATGATCTTTGGATGGATATCTTAAAAGAGATTGAACATAACGAACAACTTAAAGTTAAAAAGGATATATACATGTGTGGCCATTCATTAGGTGCTGCAATGGCAACTATAGCTGCTACACGACATGCTCCAGTCGAATTATTTACTTTTGGATCTCCAAGAGTAGGTGGACCAAAGTTTATTAGAAATATTACATGTCCACATTTACGTTTTCAAAACAATAATGATATTGTAACAAGAATACCTCCATCATGGTTAGGTTTTAGACACCATGGCGAAATGATTTATTTCGATAGATTTGGTAATAAACAAATTAAACCAACATGGAAAGATTTGCTTTATGGTGTTTTTAATTCTTGGAAGAAGTTTAAATTCTTTGATGGAATTGTGGATCATGGGATGCCTAATTACGTAAAAGCAATAACGAGACTATCCAAGGTCAAGTAAATGAATCTCTTGTTTATTCTAACGCTGAAGAGTATTTTCACTTCGGTAATAGGATCTCAATTTTATAAATGGTATTCTACAACTACTATAGGAATCTATTTTCAAGCAAGAATTGATCAATTTATGGAATACCTTTCTGATAAATATCATATTGAATTGACAAAAAAACAATCTAAATTTGAAGCAGACTATCCTTTAATGATGAAGAGGATAGAGGAGATCGAAAAAAGATTAAATATTAAAAAATAATTAAACATGTACATTTGTACGTAATTGTGGTATAATATACCTTACAACAAATTTACATTATGGGATAAATCATGACGATAAATGTCACTAAAAGAGATGGCAAGTTAGAAGAATTTGACTTAGATAAAATACATAAAGTCCTATTCTGGGCAACTGAAGGAATCACAGGGGTTTCAGTATCTGAAATCGAATTAAAAGCAAATATACAATTATACGATAATATTCCTGCGTATGATTTGCACGAATTATTAATTAAATCGGCTTCTGAATTAATTAATGAGCACACTCCAAATTATCAATTTGTAGCAGCAAGACTTATTAATTATAAGCTTCGTAAAGAAGTTTATGGTGGATATGAACCATGGAATTTAGTAGATCTTATTAAACATAATGTTGAAGAGAAGATTTATGATGAAGCAGTATTACTGCGATATAATGAAAAAGAATTAAACGAAGCTAATGATTATATTAAACATGATCGAGACTTTACATTTACATACGCTGGAATGGAACAATTTAGAGGTAAGTATTTAGTCCAAGATCGATCAACTGGGAAAGTATTTGAATCTCCTCAAATGTTATATATGATGGTAGCTTTAACACTATTCGAATCTTCTGGCGATAGATCAACATCTAAACCCGAAGACGACATAGATCAAACTAGAATGAAATGGGTAAAGGAATTTTATGATGCAATATCACAATTTTACATATCTTTACCGACTCCAATTATGGCTGGTGTCCGCACCCCTACCAGACAATTCAGTAGTTGTGTTCTTATTGAATCCGGCGATAGTCTCGATTCTATTAATGCTACTGCAACATCTATTGTCAAATATATAAGTAAGAAAGCTGGAATTGGAATTGGTGCAGGTGGAATTAGAGGTGTAGGAGCAAGAATCGGAGATGGTTCTGTTGTTCATACTGGATTAATTCCATTCTTAAAATACTTTCAAGCAGCAGTCAAATCTTGCTCTCAAGGTGGAGTAAGAGGCGGAGCAGCAACAGTATATCTTCCAATATGGCACTACGAATTTGAAGATTTAGTAGTATTAAAAAACAATAAAGGTGTAGATGAAACTCGTGTAAGACATATGGATTACGCATTTCAATTTAATAAATTAATGTATGAACGATTGCTTGAAGGTGGTAATATTACTTTCTTTTCTCCTGATGATGTTCCAGATTTATATAAAGCATTTTATTCAGATCAAAAAGAATTCAAAAAATTATATGAAAAATATGAAAGAGCATATTCTATAAGAAAGAAAACTCTTCCAGCATTAGAAGTATTTCAATCATTCTTAACAGAAAGAAAAGACACTGGTAGAATATATCTAATGAATGTAGATCATGCTAATGATCACGGTGCATTTGATCCATATGAAGCACCAATTAGAATGTCAAATTTATGTTGTGAGATTGATTTACCTACAACTCCATTAGATCATGGAGATGAAGGAGAAATATCTTTATGTACATTAAGTGCTATTAATTGGGGAATGATTAATGATCCAAAAGATTTCGAAAAATATTGTACTTTAGCTGTTAGAGCTTTAGACAATCTTCTTCAATATCAAGGTTATCCCGTTGAAGAAGCACGTAGAGGAACAATGGGAAGACGACCATTGGGAATAGGGATAATTAATCTTGCATACTTCTTAGCTAAACGTGGTCTTAAATACGATGAAAGCGCATTTGATACCATTGACGAATATGCAGAAGCTTGGTCATATTATCTTATTAAAGCAAGTGCAGATCTTGCTATAGAAAAGGCGCCATGTACATGGAATAATCAAACAAAATATGCACGTGGGGTTCTTCCAATTGATACATATAAAGGTGCAGTAGATAATTTAACAGAGCATAAAGAACGTATGCCTTGGGACGATTTAAGAGATCAACTCAGAGAAACAGGCATTCGTAACTCGACTCTAATGGCATTAATGCCTGCTGAAACATCTGCACAAATTAGTAATAGCACAAACGGTATTGAACCTCCAAGAGCTTTAGTATCGTATAAACAATCGAAAGATGGTGTAATGGCTCAAGTCGTTCCAGGCATCGTTCAATTGAAGAATAAATATGATCTCCTTTGGGACCAAAAAAGTCCAGATGGATATCTTAAAATCTGTGCTATACTTCAAAAATATATTGACCAAGGAATTAGTGTCAATACATCTTATAACCCTGAACATTTTGAAGATCAAAAAGTTCCTATGTCTGCCATGATTGGAGATTTAGTAACAGCATATAAATTTGGTCTCAAACAACTATATTACTTTAACACTTTCGATGGAGCTGGTGAAATGAATGAAGAAGAAATACAAGAACAAACGACAGAACAACAATTAATAGATGATGAAGATTGTGAGAGCTGTGTGATATGACAAGAGTACTTAATAAAAACAAAAAATCACACTTAGTAAAAAACATGTTTTTCGATGAAGGAGTAGATATCGCAAGATATGATCAATTAAAATATCCTCAAATAGATAAGATTACAGAGAAACAATTAGGATTCTTTTGGAGACCAGAAGAAGTAGATGTTTCGAAAGATAAAAAGGATTTTGATCAACTTACAGACCACGAAAAACATATCTTTACAAGCAACTTAAAAAGACAAATCTTATTAGATAGTGTTCAAGGAAGAGCACCAAATATGGCATTTTTACCAATTGCTTCATTACCTGAAGTTGAAAATTGGATAGAAACATGGTCATTCTTTGAAACAATACATTCAAGATCTTATACACATATCATAAGAAACATATATCCAAATCCATCTGAAGTATTTGATAATATGTTAGATATAAAAGAAATATTAGAATGTGGTAATGATATAGCAAAATATTATGATGATTTAATAGATTGCAATAATGGTCCTACAAATAAAATGGATCATAAGAAGGCATTATGGATGTGTATGTTATCAGCTAATGCTTTAGAAGGAATACGTTTTTATGTTTCTTTTGCATGTTCATGGGCATTTGCTGAGCTTAAAAGAATGGAAGGCAATGCTAAAATTATTAAGTTTATTGCAAGAGATGAAAATACTCATCTTGCAGGAACAACAGTTTTAATTAAAAAGCTATTACAAGAAGATCCAGATTTTGTTAAAATACAAAAACAACTGGAACAAGAATCAATAGATTTATTCGTTAAGGTTATTGAACAAGAAAAAGAATGGGCTAATTACTTATTCAAAGATGGTTCTATGATTGGTTTAAATGAAAAGCTTTTAAGTGACTACGTAGAATGGATAGGCTGCAAAAGAATGCGGGCTTTAGGTATGCCATGTCCTTATACTGTAGGAAAACTTAATCCATTACCATGGACTGAAAAATGGATAGGTGGAGGAAATGTCCAAGTAGCTCCTCAAGAAACCGAAATAACTTCGTATGTTTCTGGTGGAGTAAAACAAGATGTGGATCAAAAAACTTTATCTAATTTAAGTTTATGAAAAAAGAAACAGAAAAGAAAATCCTTCAAGCAGCCAATCTTTCTCCGAGCGAAGATTGGATAGAGAAAGTAGTAGAAGTACATCCGATGAAGCAAGTATTTATTATGAGCATTGTTCAAATAGTAGTATTAGGTTTTATGGGTGTATCGATGTCGATAATAGGAGTATTATTTAAATGATAGAAATATATGGAAAACCGGTATGTCCGTTCTGTGATAAAGCAAAAGCTTTATGTCAACAAAACAATTACGAATATGTATATAAACAACTTGATGTTGATTTTACGAGAGAAGAATTGTTTGAACAATTTCCAGGAGCAAGAACATTTCCACAAATTAAAATTGATGGTGAATCTATTGGAGGATATCAACAACTAGAAGAGTGGCACAACACTGACTGGAACGAAAGGTGATTTTTAATTTTTCATGTCCTGAATGTTATATGGAATCTGAAATTTCCATACAAGAGGATGATGATATGTTAATACCCGAACCATGTTTTTGCCCATTCTGCGGGTTTGGAGAACCTAAAGAAGAAATAGACGATGAAGAAGATGTATAAATACATATATGGATTGGACACATTTAGGCAGAATATGGGAGCCACCGACAGATTTTAATTCTGACGTATATTATGGATTTGTTTATAAGATAACAAATCGATTCAACGGAATGAAATACATCGGTAAGAAGTTCTTTTGGAGTAAAAAGACCTTACCAATTACAAAAACAAGAAAACGAAGAAAGAAACTATTAGTAGAAAGTGATTGGAGAAAGTATTACGGAAGTAGTAAAAACCTTCTGGAGGACATTGAAACGATGGGAGCTGAAGCTTTCTGTCGCGAGATTCTTATTCTTTGTAAAACTAAGGGTGAATGTGCTTATTTGGAAGCAAAGGTTCAGTTCGAAGAAGATGTATTACTTCGTGAGGATTACTACAATGGCATTATCAATGTTCGTATTGGTGGAAATTCTGTCAAATATCTAAAAGAAAAGCATGTACAAAAGAGTAAAAATATGGTATAATATACCCTATGTCGAAAAGTAACATAATACAATTTCCTACTAAGCTCAGGCAACAACAGATTGCAAGAGATCAATTGTTCGAATCTGAAGAATATTTAGAAGAATTAAACATACATGAAGATTGTATCTCATTGGCTAGATTTTGCTTAACTCTTATAGATGAAGCTGCAATAGAACATTATGATAGCGCATTTGATATGAATGTGCTAAAATCAGACGAATATAAAGATATGTTCGTTATATTGAATTTATTAGTTTCTGTGTTTATGCGTAGTCAAGATCAAAAACATATATTGCAAGATGATTTAACTGAATTATATGCTAAATTAAAAATATTAGAATACCATGCAGATGACGGTGAAGAAATAGATTTCGACAATTTAATTATAAAGGATGAAACTGAAGAAGATGATATTACTTGATTATAATCAAATTGCTTTATCAAACATAATAATACAAAAACTAGGAGATGAAGCACTTATAAGACATATGATACTAAATAGTATTCGTATGTACAATAAGAAATATAGAGATGAATATGGCCAAATGGTTATATGTGCTGATGGTTTTAATACGTGGAGAAAGGAATATTATCCACAATATAAACAACATCGTAAAAAGAATAGAGACAATTCGGATCAAGATTGGACTGAAATATTTAGAGTTTTAAATCTTGTAAGAGAAGAAATTAGAGAATATCTTCCATATAAAGTAATGCATATGGAAGGTTTTGAAGCTGATGATATGATAGGTGCATTAGCAATAGATACTCAAGAATTTGGTAAGAATGAACCAGTAATGATTATATCTTCAGATAAAGATTTTGTTCAATTACAAAAATATTCAAATGTGAAACAGTTTTCTCCTATTCAAAAGAAAACTGTTTCCGATTCGAATCCTCGAAAGTTCTTATTTGAACATATATGTCGAGGTGATAAAAGTGATGGTATTCCTAATGTATTATCAGGTGATAATGTCTTCGTAGATGAAGTAAGACAATCCCCAATGACACAAAAGAAAATCGATCATTGGCTTGAAAATTCAGATAAATTGCAAGAAGTTATGACTTCAGAAGAATATCGTAATTTTCAAAGGAATAAAACTTTAATAGATTTACACGAAATCCCTTCGGATAAGGTTGAAACTATTATAGATAACTATATAAACCAAAAACCAGCGATGAAGATGCGGGTTTTAAATTATCTAATCAAGAAAAGATGCAATAATTTGATTGAAAGCGTAGAGGAATTTTACAATGGCTAAAAAGAAAATGATATCAGAAATACTTGAGCTAGCTGCCAAGTGTGAATCACAAGAGGAACGTTCTGAGTTCCTAAAAGCGAACTATTCAGTTCCATTAATAACAATTTTAAGAGGTGCTTTTGACGATTCTGTTCAATGGAATCTACCTAAAGGTGAACCTCCATATAGAAAGGATGATGCTCCAAAGGGGTATGAACCTTCAAATTTATATAAACAGCAAAGAAGGTTTGGATATTTCGTTAAAGGCGGAAAAGGCGAAGCTATGACTGCTGTTAAACGAGAACAATTGTTCATCTCCATATTGGAATCATTACATCCAAGTGAAGCTGAACTAGTTATTGCTATGAAGGATAAGAAATTAGCAGGCAAATATAAAGGCGTAACTGAAAAGTTAATCAGAACTACATGGCCCACTCTTATCCAAGCAAAGGAGACAGTTAAAAAAAGTGAGAAAAAAGTAGCTGTCAAGGAGAAAACTGAAGACTAAGGAGGTGATCAAGACTATTTTGTGATTGGTATTTTTTAATCAATTATTAATAAGGAGGACACGCCAAAGAATTTACGAGTAAACCCCTATCTGCAGGTAGGGGTGTACTTTTTACCAAAAATGTGGTATAATATATATTATGAATATTTTTATTTTAGATAATGATCCCGTGAAAGCTGCTCAAATGCAGTGCGACAAACACGTCGTAAAAATGATAGTGGAATCAGGACAAATGCTTTCAACAGTCCATCGTATGCTCGATGGAACTATGGAACGTAGACCATCAAAGTCAGGATCTATGTTGCAATATTGGAAACTAGACGACGAAAGAGAAGAGTTGTTATATAAAGCATGTCATTTTAATCATCCATCAACTGTATGGACAAGAGAATCAATGCACAATTATAGATGGCATTATGTTCATTTTATGGCACTATGTAAGGAATACACATATCGTTATGGAAAAGTACATTCTACTGAAAAATATTTAGCAGATGCTTTAGCTAGAATTCCTGATAATATACCAGTTAAAAAAATGACTCCATTCAAATTAGCAATGGCAGCATTTCCTGAATGTATAACTGAAGATCCAATAGAATCTTATAGAAATTTCTACGAAACAAAACAAGAACGATTTAAAATGGTGTGGACAAAACGCCAACAACCGGAGTGGTTTAATGCCAAGATATGATTTTAAAAACTTAAAGACGGGTGAAATTGCCGAATACACTATGAGTTGGAAAGAATTAGACAAATTTAAGGAAGATAATCCAGATCTACAGCAACAAATTGGAACATCGAATATGATTCGAGGTAAAGAAGGTTCTATGCTTAATAAAGCTGGTGATGGATGGAAGGAAGTCCAAGATAGAATTAAAAGTGGAATGCCACCAAGATTGCGGGACAATGTAAGAACAAAATGAGAATACTACACAATTTAGTAATAGTTCAAATTATAATTATTTTATCAATATTACTATTCACATCAAGCTGTTCATCTATTGAAATTATAGATGGATTATGCTATAATGATAAAGATGGAACATATATGTGTGAAGAAGAAATAGAAATACCATCAGAACCAATTGATCAATGGGAACTTTGTGAACCATGGTTATATGAACCAGAGACATGGGTAAATTGCATGATGATAGCATAATGTTTGATATATCAGAATTAAATAACACACCATACGGATTAGAACAAGTAAATGGTGGACCAGGCGGAAGATACTATACTGATCCAGATGGAGATAAGTATTATAGCATTACAAATGTACTATCAATATTAAGTGAAGAAAGCATTCAAAAATGGAGAGCTAAAGTTGGTGAAGAAGAAGCAAATAGAATTTCTAGAAATGCTTCATCAAGAGGTAACGAAGTACATGATATGTTAGAAGCATTTGTATTAAATGCAGCAGGTGCACCAAATCCAAGTTTAATAGCTCAATCAAACTTTAGAGATATTAAACCTATTATAGAAAAGAATTTAACAAAGGTTTATGCTACTGAAAAAAGAATGTATTCAAAGCATTTAGGTGTAGCTGGAACAGTAGATTGTGTTGGAGTATGGGATAATAAGATAAGTATTATAGACTGGAAAACTTCAGCAAAATATAAGAAAAAAGAATGGATATCAAATTACTTTATGCAAGCGGCAGCTTATGCTATTATGTGGGAAGAAAGAACAGGTCAACCAATAACTCAATTAGTGGTGGCCATTGCAGGAGATGTAGAACCTCAAATATTTATCGAAAAACGTGATAATTGGACTGAGGATTTAATAAATACTATAACAGAGTTTAAAAGAAGAAAACTCTTTGGGAGATAAGAATGGCAAATTATACAGACGGAATTATGGAAGCATTAACACTTAAATTAAAAGGTGAAATTGCTACTCATAGAATGAATATTAAAATTATGATAGGTTCACATGCAGGTGTTGCAGAACATCCTGATATGATTACCACTATTGATGGTGAATTGGAGAAATTAGCGACAGCTCAAGATAAATTGAACACTCTATCAGAATTAAAATAAGCATGTACAAATGCTAAAAACTATGGTATAATATACCCATGAAAACGTTCACAGAGATTCGTGAAGGAAAAGGTCTGACGATCTTTGATATAGATGATACTATGTTTAAAACTTCTGCGAAAGTTGTCGTTTTAAATACCAAAACTGGTAAGAAAAAAACATTAACTCCTAAACAATATAATACATATAAACTAGGTGGTAATGAAGAATTTGATTATGGTCAATTCAAATCTGCAAAACTGTTTCAACAAACAGCTGTGCCGATCGGAAAAATGATCAAAAAGTTTAAAGCAATCTTAAGGAATGCAACCAAAAAAGGATCTAAAGTTATTATCGTAACTGCAAGAGCCGATATGGATGATAAAAAATTATTCCTTAATACTTTTAGATCTCATGGAATAGATATCGATAATGCTCATATTATTAGAGCAGGTAACTTAGGTCTAAAAGGTAGCGCTGACGCAAAGGCGGTAATCTTTAAACAATTCCTCGATACTGGGGAATATTCCACAATAAGACTTTTTGATGATGATGTAAGTAATTTAAAAGCTTTATTATCTCTTAAAGATGAATATAATAATGTGTCATTCGAAGCTTGGAAAGCAAACGATAAAGGACAAATAAAACGATTGAAATAAACATGCCTACAAAATTTAAAGAATCTCAAATTACAAGAGATAGACAGACCGGAAAATATACTACAACTCACTATTGGATAAAAGGTATACCGCAAAAAGAATTATTTGATACTATTAATAGTTCTAATGCTAAACCTAAACTTAAGCAGAAATGTAGAAATGAATTGGTCAGAAGAGGCATAAAAATAGTATACGTACCAAAAGAGGCATAAATGAATTTTAAGAATGGATATAAACCATTATGTGATGGTTTAAAGGTTGGACCTGGAGTGCATGGAAACGGAATAATAGCAACCGAAGATTTCAAAGCTGGAGTATTTTTAGGAGAAACACATATATGGTGTTCTCAACGAAGAGATTGGATTAGAACACCTTTAGGTGGATTTTTGAATCATTCTGAGGATCCAAATTGTTATGTGAATAACAATATTCATTATCATCACGGTGATCAACGAGAATTATTTACAGTTAGACCTATTATAGAAGGTGAAGAATTAACAGTGTATTATACATTGGCAGAATATGAATGATGAAATATATATGGAAAGTTTGGGCAGCTTCTCTCGGAGAAAAGGCAAATGAAGGTTCTGATACATTCAGTGATCACGTTGCATTATTTAGAACAGCAGTGGTTTTAGTTAACTTTCTTACGTGTTTCGTTATAACGGCTGGAATCATCCACCATTGGTAGGATTAGTTTTAAGACCTTGTTTATTCTACCTGATTTCATAAGCTTATGAAATTTCTTTAATTCTTTCTTTAACATATAATTTATACTATTTATACACGGGAAAATGATGACTGAACAATGGCATGGAGGAAAAGGTTCTAAAAGAAGAAATTCTGATGAAAGTAAATACGCAGATAATTGGGATTTAATTTGGGGAAACAAAAAACGTGGGGCTGTAGCTCAGTTGGGAGAGCGCGTCCCTTGCACGGATGAGGTCGCAGGTTCGACCCCTGTCAGCTCCACCACTATTAAAAATGATAAAGATATTAAAAAAGATTAAAAATTGGGTTGATCCTAATTATTGGGCAGAACAAATTGGTGAGAATTCTGGCGCCTATGATAAAGCTCGAAACAGTAAACTCAGACAATGGGTAGATAGTTTAGAAGGTTGGAAATGGTGGGCTTGGCAGTTAGGTCCATGTCTACTTATATTCATATTATTAGAGTTGGGTTTGAACCAACTTGGTATGACAATGTTACCATGGTAATAAAAGATGAAAATTAAAAAAGAAACAATCAAAATTCCAAAGGTGAAACATCGCAGAGTTACTCCTGCACATGCAATGACGAAAGTCGAGAGAGATAAATCAAATTATACTCGTAAAGAGAAGTATTCTTATATAAATACTATAAGAGACGAAGAGGACATTTAAATGGCAGACATAAATTTAGATTTCGACTTTGGTTTTACAGCCGTAGACGAACATGAATTAGAAGCAGTACAATCTGTTACTAAAACCGCTTCAACAGCATCAGCAGATTTAGCTGAAGCCGAAGCAAAATTAGGAAAGTTATATAACGCAATATTACCATTGCTATCTAACTTAAAGAAAAATCCTGAAAAGGAATATATACTCTGGCCTAATCGTACAGAGAAGATCGAAGAATTTGAAGATGTTATTGCTAACATTATCAAATGAAGATTGTAAATATATAAATAGTTATTTAAGAGGAAAATAAAATGGCAGTAATAAGACTATTAGGATCAGAAGCAGGAATTGCCTCTGCATCTAACGTTGGCTTTGCTAAATTAGTAAGAGTTTTGAACAATAAAACTTCAGTACAAGTTATAACACAGAAAAATGCAGGTGGTACTACTCTTGCAACTGTGACATTAGCAGCTGGTGAAGTAGGATATATTCAAAAAGCTCCTTCTGATACACTTGCAGGAGCAGCTACATCGTTAGCAGTTTCTGTGGCATTCGCTAATTAATTAAATGAATCATGGCCTATTCAAAGCAAGTAGTAGACAGATTTGAATCTGTTTTAAACTCTCCAGAGAAATTCTCTGTAGGCCGATTCGATCCCAAAGAATCCAATGTAGCAACCGGAATGACAGGGGCACCAGCGTGTGGTGATGTCATGAAGCTACAACTGAAATTGAATGATGACGAGCAAATCGTTGACGTCAAATTTAAAACATACGGATGTGGTTCAGCAATCGCATCTTCTTCATTATTCGTTGATATGCTTATGGGTAAAACCATAGACGAAGCTAAGCAAGTTAAAGATAAAGATATTGCAGCAGCTTTAGAACTTCCGCCTATCAAACTTCATTGTTCTGTATTGGCCGAAGATTCTATTCGCAAAGCCATAGAAAATTGGGAAGATAAAAAAGCCCATAGACAGCACAATCGAGGTCCAAATGATCGAGTTAACTAATGAAGCAATACAGCAACTCACATCAAAAACCCAAGATGCGGGGAATGATACTATACGAATTGGGTATCATCCTGGGGGTTGCAACGGTTTTAAATATATTTTGGATTATGCTGATACAGTACATACTGACGATCACGTAATCGATTATGGCAATTTTCTAATCGTAGTAGAAACTGGTCAACTACACAACTTTACTGGATTAACCTTAGACTATGTCACAGAAGGTCTCAATTCAGAATTTAAATTCATAAATCCAAATGCAACTGCGTCCTGTGGTTGTGGAGAATCTGTCTCTTTTTAACATTCTAGAGTTTCCAACAGTATAAATAGTACTATGGAAATATTTGAACTCATAATGGAGGTAGGTACACCGATTGCCGGATCTCTGGTGATGGGCTATTTTATATTCTTAATATTAAGACAGATTTTAGGTGGTCTCGTTGATTCTATCGCCACTCTTACTATGTTCACTAAGAGCTTAGAAACTAGAGTAACGACTATGAATAATGAGATGATAAAGATAGATTTATTGGTGAGTAGCGCATTGGAACTTACACCACCCGTCGACAGAGTAGCAAGAGCGTCAAACTTTGTCGAGGATGGTAAAATCGATGCAAGGAGAGATTAATGGATGTTCTTGAACAAGATCCTACATTAGTTGCTCTCATCAACGATTATGGATTTCCAATTGTTTTGGCAGTTGGAATGGGATATTTTATATACTACGTATGGCAGTTTATATCCAATGAATTAGAACCTGAAATAGAAAAGATGCATTTTGCTCTTATCAGGTTAATTGATCAAGTTCGAATGCTCGATCAAGATATGATACGATTACAGCAGAAGGTAAATGTTGTACTCGAATATAGAGAGAGACAAAAATTCTTAGAAGATATTGAGGAAAAGGAAGCTCTCGCGGAGAAACAGAATGAAGATAAAAAACCTAAGAGATAAATTAGAAGTAACTACTTTAATTGGGATTTTTGTATTATCAGTATTAAGCTTAACGCCAAATGCTAATGCTGATGAATTAGTACATGAATTTAAAAATCCGTCATTTAGCGGAGTTGGTACATCATCACATTATCTTACTATTGAGAATCAGGAATTTAGCAGAAAACAAGCTATTGCTGATGACATAGAAAGTGCTTTACAAGCAGCACAAAGAGATGCTGAAAATACTACTTTAGCTAAATTTATGCGAAACCTCGAATCGAGGATTTATGCCCAATTAAGTAAACAACTGGTAGAAGAGTTATTTAAAGCATGTTCAGCTGAAGCAATTGCTGCTGGAACATGTACAGAAACAACATATGGTAGTTTTATACTTGAAGGTAATACGATTACATATCAAAAAACAACATGTGATGCTAGTTTGTGGGCATGTACTCAAGGCGATGATGTCATAGTTATGACAATTATTGCTGAAGATGGCACAGAAACACAAATAGTAATTCCAATAGGTGCAGGAACAGCAGGCGGTGATTAAGAAATTTATCGGAATATTCTTCGGAGTCATTCTTATGCAAGGATGTGCTTCGATTGTGCCACCAAATGGATTATCAGCTACAAACTGTAATCCATCATTAAATTTAGCATGTGTAGAAGCTCCACAAGTTGTAGAATTACCTACATATGAACAATTAAGGAATTTACCTGGAAGGCCAGAAGAGAAACAAATAGTTGTAGCAGTATACGGATTTCCTGACAAAACAGGTCAAAGAAAACAAAAAGGAAATGCTGCAATGTTTAGTACTGCTGTATCACAAGGCGGTGATACAATGCTTATTGATGCATTAAAAAATGCTGGATCAGGACAATGGTTCAGAGTAGTAGAACGTGTAGGAATAGATCATCTTACACGTGAACGTCAAATAGTTCGTACTACAAGAGAACAATATGGAGAAGAAGATAAAACTGGTTTAGCACCACTTCTTTTCGCAGGAATCATTCTCGAGGGAGGTATCATAGGATTTGATACTAATATCGAGACAGGGGGAATAGGAGCTAGAACACTCGGAATTGGTTATTCACAACAATACCGCAGAGATATAGTTACAGTTTCGCTTAGAGCTGTTAGCACATTAACAGGTGAGATTTTATTAAATGTGCAAACATCAAAAACCATTTTGTCTATAGCTGATGGTTATGATGTCTTTAAGTTCGTTGATATGGACACCCAACTTGTAGAAATAGAAGATGGAATGACAGAAAACGAATCTGTAACACGGTCACTTCGCTCAACAATTGAAGCAGCTGTGTTAGAAATGATATACCAGGGGGAGAAACTCGACTTCTGGAAAATAAACTGGCCAATGGAGCAAATAATAGAAGGTAAAGTCGAAAAGATTATTGACGAAGCCGAAATAATATTAGTTCCTGAGTCCGAAGATAACTCAGAAGTAGATCTTCCAGTGGAAGTACCTACTCCTGATAACATAGAGGAAATAAGAGGATGAATATTTTTAAAAGATATATCGCATTCGCTCTTTTATTATGCCCTGTAATTGTGTTCGCTGGTGCCAATGACAACAAAATTCTTTTAGATCAATCTGGAGATACACTAAAGCTATACGTAGACCAAATCGGTTATGGTAATAAGCTTTGTGGAACTATCTCAAGTGGAGATTGTGCTACTGATTGGGTTTTAACTGGTAATACCGTCACGATGGATATAGATATGATCGGTAATTTGAACCAAATCTTTGGTCCAACACTATTTGATTCTACTGATGTTGACTTAAAGTTAACTGGAAGTAGTAACATATGGGATTGGAACGTAGGTTATGGTGGAAGTGCTGATTCGTCCGTAATGGACGTTGACATAGCTGGATCTTCAAATACTTTCGATATAGATTGGGGCTATACAGCCTCAGCTGAAAGACTGGATTTTGATTTAGATATAACTGGTGGATCGAACGTTTGGAATATTGATATTAATGCTGATGATGTAACTTGGAATGTAGATGTTATTGGAAGTTCAAATAACTTCTTAACAACACAATCTGATGGTGCATACAATTCAATAACAATGGAATATATAGGTTCAAACGGTGATATTGATATTATTCAATCATCTGGTACATGCCCATCTGGTGTGAGCGGGTGTTATGGAGTAATAAGTGCGGATTTTGATACAGAAAATGGTATTGTTGACATTAAGCAAAAAGATACTGCTGACTAGTTTATTACTGATTAGTTCAACAGCTTTTGCCAATGATGTTGGCAGTATAACTGAACACAAGGGCAGTGGTGGAATAACTCGTGAAGGCGAGTCATTTGCCACTGATCTTGGTTTAGGTGTAGTCGCTATGGATCATATTGAAACGGTCAATGGTAGACTTAAATTAGATTTTATAGATACGTCAGTACTTAGATTAACGGAACATACTGAAGTAACTCTATACGAATATTATTATAATAAAGACACCAAAGATGGTGGAATAGGTATGAAAATGGTCAGTGGTACTGCACGATTTTCTACTGGAAGATTAGGATTATTACCTAAAGAAAATATAGTAATTGAAACTCCAACCGCCACAGTGGGCGTACGTGGGACGGATTTTACTACATCAGTCGATGAGTTAGGAAGAAGTTTAGTAATTCTCCTACCGGAAACTGAGTGTACTATAGATGGTGATTGTTCACCATCAGGAGAAATTACAGTCACAAATGAGGGTGGTGTAGTTGTACTCTCTGAAGCATATCAAGCTACAATGGTATCGAGTTATGGAACATCACCATCTCAACCTGTTACGCTTCAAAATGTAAATTTAAATATGATTGACAATATGTTTATTGTTAATCCTCCTCAAGAAATAAAGGAACAACAAGATGAAAGTCAAAGTAATGCTAAAGGCAGTTCTAATGGCCTACTTGATTTCACTGAGCTCGATACTGATTATCTGGCCGATGATTTTTTAGCAGAAGATGATTTAGAATTCAATGAACTCGACATGGATCTTCTCGATGTCGACTTCTTACAAGATGTTTTAGTTGCTTTAGAAGAAGTTAATATATTAAAGCAAAAAAGAGTATTATCTTCATCATCCGGATCAGGAGATATTACGGGAACCACCGCACCAGGATTTGATAAGACAACACAATATAATACAATTATAGATCAAGGTGCTGGACAAATTTGGTTCTATAGAGAAGTAAACGGAGTAATATCGGTAAGAATACCGATAGGTTCAGGAACAACGTTGGAGAGTGAAAATGAAGGACAAAAAAATCTTATTACTGTTGGCGATGGTCAGTCTGTCGTTATCGTCATTCGTCAAGGCGGGTGATGAGCACAACCATATTGATATAGATCAAGTCAATTCAGGAGATAATTTAAATCTCGGTATAGAACAAATTGGTCATACTAATTTGGTCAAATTTTCATTTGATCATAACAATAATACTATAAATCTTTTACAATTAGGAAACAACAATTATATTGGTTGGACCGATTCATGGGGTTCTGGATATAGTTGGGGTGGAGATTTAGATGGATTAAGTAATAATCTTGATATTCGACAAAAATGTTCTGTATCAAGTTGCGCAGATAATGATTTCCAATTTCATGTTTTAGGAGATAGTAATATAGTTAAATTTGGTCAAGGTTATTCATTAAACGATACTTCAAATTGGACACCAACGTGGAATTACGATGGTAATGAGCCCGGAGGAAATTTTGTAAGGCTGGACATGCATGGTGATAATAATAAATTTGTTGGAAGTCAAAAAATGGATACCGCTGGTATTACACATTCAATCACAGCTAATGTATATACTGATAATAACGACATATTTATTAGACAAGCACAAAATGGAAATAAAACATTTACTATGACAATAAGAAATTCAAATGGTAATGATGTAATGGTTAATCAAAGAGATAACGGTGCACATACTGCAGTAGTAAATTTATTAGGATCATATCCTACAGATTTAGATCTTGTTCAAAAGGGAAGTACTGCTCAATCTTATACATTATCTCAAAACTGTTTAACCGCCACGGGTTGCTCAATAAGCATTACACAAGAATAATTAATGTGTAATGGAAAAGTCAAAGTCCAAGGTAGAACGAACATTTTCTACCGAAGTGCGTATGCCATATCAAGATGCAATTGGTCTAATTCTTCATATGATAGATTATCATAATATTCAAATGATAAAATATCCAGAAGAACAAATATTTCATGAGAAACAAGCTTTAAGATTGAAGAATTGGTTAATTGATATGAAAACTTGGATTCACCAACAAGAAGAACAAATATGAAATATATTACATCGTTTTGGACAGTTGCTATTGTCATTGTATTAGGTTTAGTAATTAGAGTAGCCGATATCAAACCTGTTGAACAAATACGTTTAATGGGTTTTGATGCTAAAATACAATCTATTCCCCAAACAAAATCAGAAGATATCGTTTTACTTGATATCAGTGAAGAAACTCTTGGCAAATGGGGACAATATCCATTACCAAGACAATACTATGCTCAAATAATTTCAGATTTAATTAATGCAAATGCTGGAATCAAGGCCTTCACAATAATGTTTCCTGAGCCGGATCGGTTAGGTGGAGATCCTGCATTTGAATCGTGGATTAAAGGTTCTGGTGTTGTCCTATCACAGAAAGCCGATGCTCGAGGAAGGAATGATGTAGCTCCATATGTAGGCACCGCCCAAGCCGGGGAGGGAGATCCATATCAGTTCGTACAAAAATATAATAAGATACTAACAAACATTCCTATGCTAGAAGATGACGCATGGGGCATAGGGATGATAAATGTATCCCCAGAAATAGACGGGTTGGTACGAAGAATGCCTCTAGTTGTGCAGGCTAATAATAAGTTATATCCTTCTCTACCTGTCGAAATAATACGAGCAGAGAAACAAACAAAGGGTTATACAATAAAGACAGAAGAAACTGGAGTAGTGGATCTGTTTATACCACCAAAATTATATGCTGAAACAGATAATGTTGGAAGGGTATGGATTAATCCTTCAATAAAGTTTGATCGTTATTCTGCTGGAGTGGATGTTCTTCCAGATCTTCAGGGGAAAACAGTTCTGATTGGAGTTTCTGCTCTCGGGATAGTGCCACAGAGTCCGACTCCGTCAGGGTTAAAGCTTCCTCATGAGATTCAAGCATCTGTTCTTGCGACAATCCTGGAAGGTGGTCTTCAAGCTTCTTCATCAATAATCCGTCCGATTTGGGCGAATCTACTGGAAATAAGTCTAATTCTAATTGGGTCTCTGTTAATTCTGGTTTGTTCATATCGTTTTTCCGCATATTATGGTGCAATCGCCTTTGTGACAGCTCTCGTTGCCTCCTACTTCTCATCAGCCTATTTCTGGTCGAATTCAATGTATCTCCTTGATTGGACATTCGCTATAGTATTATATATAATAGTATTCGCGCATGCAAGTTTTAATAACTTTTGGATTCAGTTTAAACTTAGGCAACAAATTAAGGGTCAATTTGGTACATATCTATCACCAGATATGGTTAACATGTTAATTAAAGATCCAAGTTTGATGAAGCTTGGAGGTGATAGAAAAGAAATGACATTCTTATTTATGGATATCTGTGGATTTACTCCGATATCTGAGCATTATAAGAATAATGATGATCCAGAAGGATTAGTAGAATTAGTCAATGAATTCCTTGATGCAATGACAAAAATCATTCTCAAAAATGGGGGAACAATTGACAAATATATGGGAGACTGCATAATGGCATTTTGGAATGCACCATTACCTTGTACAAATCATGCTGAAATGGCAGTTAAGTCAGCAATTGAAATAGAAGAAAAAGTAAATGAACTTAAAGAAGTCTATAAAGAACGTGGCCTTCCTGACATTAATGTTGGGACTGGTATTAACACCGGGGATTGTATTGTTGGTAACATGGGTAGTGAATCCAGATTTGACTATTCGGTTATTGGAGATGCAGTCAACCTTGCCGCTCGGCTCGAGGCCACTGCCGCACGACATGAATATATAGATCATAAGACAATATATTCATCTTTCACAATGAAAGAACTCCCGTCTGGGTATGTCTCTCATGAGATTGGAAAAATCAAAGTAAAAGGCAAAGAAGAGCTAATTACAATTTACTCCCCAACAGCTAAAAAATAACAATCCAAGCAGGGCTTCATTGCTCTGTGAGCGGGTGTGCGTTTAAAAATAAGTTTGAAGGTACTTACTAAGAACGATGCACACCAGGCTCATATTCTTTGGTGTTATATCTTTATTCTAAAAAAATATTAAAAAAACATGTACTTTCCCGGTGGGTATGGTATAATATCCCTATTAAACAATTAAATAAGGATTAAATTATGAGAAATGGATTAAAATGTACGCACCTTGCTACAGGATATCCAGTTGATATCCCTTTGAATTACAAAGAGATGCAACTTGCAATGGACAAATCTGATAAACAAAATGACTCATGGGAAATTATGTGTGCATTAGTTTTAGATAGATGTGGAATAGAAATTATTGATCAAATGGAACTTGATCAAATCGTTATCGAAGGATCACCGAGACCACTGCATTGATTTATACTATCGAAGGTAGATATAAAAATAAAGCTGCTGTAGATCAATATATCGATAATCTCTGCAAAGAGCTTAAACTATTCAAAAGATTAGAAATTGATATCATGTTTAAAACTAAACTTGAAGGTGATTGTCAAGGTCTATGTACTGAAGGAGATCCTATTGAGATTGAAATAGCAAGAACTCAATATGATGAACCATTATCTTTTTTTGAACAAATGTGTACATTAGCACATGAAATGGTTCACGTTAAACAGTTTATGAGAGGAGAATATCCTTCAGAGCGCGAAGCAAAAGATCGCGAATATTATTTGTTTGGGAAATGCTTTCCATGGCATATGATAAAATAAATGAAAAAAAGTGAAAAAAAGCATGTACATTCCCGGTGGGTATGGTATAATAGGCAGTATAAACAAAACAAATTAAGGAGTGTTTTATGAAAATAGTTATCAATACCCAATATAGGGAAAATTACGCAGCTCATAATGAAGATTATGATCATGGTGTAGATACACCTCATTGGAAATTTAAAGGTGGTTCTACTTACGTAGTTCCTAATTTCTCAGATTGGAACAAAGCTTCTAAAGTTATGAAAGAACTTGATAGTCTTATAACTTATGGTAATGCTGGTTCTGAGGAATACATTATCGATTGGGAAATCGTAGAAGATAATGCTAAGGTTTGTGAATCTTGGGAAACTGTTACTCAAATCTTCATCAATGAAGATAACGTAACTGCTCTTAAAGTTACTGATAACCGTGAAGATGGTTATATGAGATCTGAAATCTTAGAACTTACCGAAGCATGGACAATGCTTCCTGAGTCTGAGAGATCAGAATATTCTGCATCATATCTTATGAAAGATGGAGATATCTGTAATTCTCAAGATGAGTTAAAAGAATGGTTCGAGGTAGCTGCATAAAAAAAAGCGAAAATAAATGAAAAAAAGCATGTACAAATGCAAAAAACTATGGTATAATATCCATATTAAATAATAAAAAACACGTAAGGAGTGTATTATGAAAAAAAGTGAAATAGTAAAATTAGCAACTTTAATAGCTAAAATCGACAATAACCAAACTTTAAGCACGGTTATTAATCTCGTCAAAGATCAACAAAAAAACATTAGAGCTAAAGCAAATATGCTTGTAAAAGCTTCTTTATGTGTTGGTGACAAAGTTAAAATTAACAGCAAAAAAATCACTGAGTTTGGTGAAGTTGTT
>Ga0315316_10000073_pt1 | contig 48710 bp, 47 predicted proteins | sample M160m3416metaG_FD_203702 | JGI IMG/M metagenome (GOLD analysis project Ga0315316, IMG submission 203702) | Ammonia-oxidizing marine archaeal communities from Monterey Bay, California, United States - M1 60m 3416 | ecosystem: Environmental > Aquatic > Marine > Intertidal zone | place: USA... | reverse complement strand
CAAACAGCAACTATTGCGGGTAACTCAGTAACTGGTAAAGAAGGTATTGATACTGTTGAAAGTGGTAGAACAGTAAATATAAACTTAGATTTATCTGAAATAACAACTGTAACTACTATAGCTACAGGTGCTAAAATAATACATACTGAAACTGGTCAAGGATTAAACAGAGCAATTACTGTAGCAAATATTCATTTAAATCAATTTGGTGATGCAGAAGGAACTATTGACATGGGTGGTAACAAAATTCTTGATGTTGCTGATCCTACTCTAGCACAAGACGCTGCAACAAAATCATACGTTGATGGACTTGTTGCTGGTGGTTTAACTTTTAAAGGAACATTCAACGCTGCTACTGGAGCAATTGTATCTGGAGGTAGTGGTTATTTATACCAAGTTCTTGGTAATGGTAATTTTGATCCAAGTGCTGCAAGGGTTGCAATCGCTGTTGGTGATTACTGGGTTGTTTCAACAGCTGGTAATTTCTACGGAAATGGTGGTACTGGTACTTGTTCTTCAACTCAAGCATTAGATATTGGGGATTCAGTTATAGCCGTTGCGGCAGCAAGTGCTAACGCATCTGATTGTGCTGATTGGTCAATTATTCAGTCTGATGAAGGTGTTACTGATTTATCAGCTAGCTTTGGAACATATATATCAGGTAACGATAAAACAAATGCTGTAGGAGCAGTTGATCTTGGTGGTATTGATTTATCTGCAACTGGTACAGCAAGTAGTTCTACATTCTTAAGAGGTGATAATACTTGGGCATCTCCTCCAAACACAGGTGATACGACTTATGACTTGTTAATGGCTCAAAACAGTGGATCAAATACTAATCCAATACTTAGATTAGATCCAAGTTCTGGTTCTAATGATGATATTACAATAACCGGTAGTGGTTTAATTGGTGTAACAAGAACTAGTAATACTGGTGTTACAATTTCTACTACTGCAACGGCTAACGTAGGTACTGTAACCTCTGTAAGTGCTTCAACTGCTGGTGATGGATTAGATGTAGCTGTTACAAATGCTACAAGCGCACCTGCAATAGCTTTAACATGGGCTGGAACTTCATCTCAATATATTGATGGTGCTGGTAATTTAACAACATTCCCGTCAATACCACAAGGAGATGTAACAGCGGTTAATGCCTCTACAGCAGACGCGTTATTAGGTATTAACGTTGTAAATAGTACTGGGCCAATTCCTACAGTAGGATTAGATATTAATGGTTTAACAAATATACCAGCTGATATAACAACTTCTGATTTCGTACTTGTTTACGATACTAGTTCTGGTAAGAACGTAAAAACAACAGTACAAAACTTAGCAGATCCGTTACATTATAAAACCACAATAACAAGTTTTGGAACTGTAACGCATGACTTAGGAACTTATGATGTATCTGTTCAATTATATGACAATACTACTAAAGAAACTGTTTATGCTTGTGTAGATAGAACTTCTACAAATGCTGTAGCAATATCGGGTAACTCTTTCCCTGCTGGAGATATAAGAGTATTAGTTTCTATAGTGTAAATAAAATTTAATAATCAACATTCATGGCAATAAATTATTGTAATCAAGAAATAAAAGGTACGTTAACTACCACTGGAGCTATAACATCTGGTGGTAGTATAACTATGCCAGATTATATTTATCATACAGGTGATACAAATACTTACTTTGGATTTAATGGCAGTGATGATTTTAGAATTTACGCAGGTAATACTTTAAAAATGATTGCTGATGGTACTCGTGTAAGACTTTATTACAATGGTTCAGAAAAATTCTCAACAACAAGTACAGGTATTGAAATTACAGGAGGACTTACAACTTCAGCATCGTCAAGTATAGCAGGTATAAATATGACCGCTGATATTGCAATGGGTGATTATGATATTACTGGTATAGATGAATTAGTTTGGACTTCAGGAACAAAACTTAGAGATAATGGCACAAATTATTTACAATTAAATTACGCATCTACTGGTGCTGGTGGTATATTAATTGTGGATGGTGACTCAGGGACACAAGGATATTTATATGCTGATGGTCAAACAACCTCAGGTTTTGGTTTATTAGACGGTAGTGGTTCTTGGGCAGTAAGATGTGTAGAAAGTCAATATGTAGAATTAAGATATAATAACTCTACAAAATTTCAAACTTCAAATACAGGTATAACCGTAACAGGTAATGTTGCGTCAACAACAGCAACCACAACTGCTAATATGACTATTGGAGGAGATTTAACTATCTCAGGTGGTGATATTACTTTAACTGGAACCGGTAGAATACAAGGTATTGATACAGTGTCTTCAGGAACAGACGCTGCGAATAAAACATATGTAGACAATGCTGTGACAGGCGCTGGTTCAGGTACATATGTACCTTTAGCAGGTGGAACCATGACTGGTTCTTTAATAGTTGATGGTGGTGGTAGTAGTAGTATTTATTTAAAAACTAAAGGTAGCGCAAGAATTGCTTTAGAAAATGCTAGTGCAACAGATAGTTTTTATATATCAAATACAGGTGGTAGTGGTTCATCTACTTTAGATTTAGGTGGTGCTTTAACCCTTGTGGAAGGTGGTCTTGCTACTTTTACAGATGGTATTAACATGACAGATGGTGAGCTGTTAATGTGGGGTGGAAACTCTATATTAACTCACAGTGGATCTGCAACTACTATTGGTGATAACAGTTCTGGATCTGTAATTAGTATTGCTGGTGGTAATTCTACTTTTGGAGGCAATATATACATGACTGGAACTGGTCATATTGGTGCTGCAGATAATTTTTATGTTGGTGGAGCAACAGCTGGTACAGATCATACATACATAGGAGATAGTGGTAGAAACGTTACAATATATAATGGCGCTACATTTACAGTAGCAAGTGGTGCTACAAGTTTGGGAAGTAGTTTAACCGTGAACGGTGCTATCACCATGACGGATTACATTTATCACTCTAGTGATTCAAATACTTATTTTGGATTCAATACAGCTGATTCTATTCAATTAGTAACTGGTGGTGGTCAAAGATTATTAGCTAATAATAATGGTGTTAAAATAGGTGGAGGCGCTACAGTTACAACAATTTTAGACGAAGATAATATGGCTAGTGATAGTGCAACAGCGCTAGCTACACAACAAAGTATTAAAGCATATGTTGATAGTTCTACTACAGGAGTATTAACATATCAAGGAACATGGAACGCTGATACAAACTCACCAACGTTAAGTAGTGGATCTGGAACCCCAGGTTATTACTATATTGTATCAACTGCAGGTTCTACAAATTTAGATGGGATTACAGATTGGGCTGTAGGTGACTGGGCAGTATTCTCAGATCAAGCTACCGATGCTTGGCAAAAAATAGATAACACTGCTGTAGGTAATATAAGTGGATCAGGAGTATCGAGTAGAGTAACTTATTGGAACGGAACTGGATCAGTAACAAGTACATCTGGTTTTACTTTTGATGGTTCAAACTTAGCCATACCTGGTTATTTAACAATATCAGGAAATCAACTTGTAAGTCCTAGTAATTTTACTATAGACGTTGGTGGTAGTATAACTTTAGATGCTGATGGGTCTGACATATTATTATCAGATGGCGGCACTGTATTTGGTAAATTTGCCAGCTACTCAAATAATCTTAATATTTATTCACAACAACAAGACCAGGATATAGTATTTAGAGGTAATGATGGTGGTTCAGGAATAGTAGCATTAACATTAGATATGTCAGATGGTGGTACTGCAGAGTTTGGTAACAGAGTATATGTACCAGAATATATTGCTCACAGTGGAGATTCTGATACACTTTTTGGATTTAGTGGGGCAAATACTTATATTGTTAACACAGGAGGTACCACTGCTCTTACAATAAATTCTTCTCAAGCTGCCACTTTTGCAGGGGATGTAACAGTTGGTGACGAACTTACTATAACAACAATAGGAAACGCTACAGCTGATCCTGATAAATTTTTATGTGCATCAGGCGGTAACAAAGTTGGGTATAGAACAGGCGCTCAATTATTATCTGATATAGGCGCTGCATCTTCAGCTAGCTACTTACCACTCGCTGGTGGTACTATGACTGGAAATGTTATTTTTAATGACAATGTACAAGGACTATTTGGTACAGGTTCAGATCTTAAAGTATTTCACGACGGGTCGGTTTCTTTTATAGATAACTATACTGGATCTTTAAATATTAGAGAGTTTGCCGCAGACGGAGATATTATATTTTCTGCTGATAACGGTTCTGGTGGAGGAAATATTACTGAATATTTTAGACTAGATGGTAGTGGTCAGTATCTACTTGTATCAGCCGCTTTGGGAATGTACTTTAATGACGGTATTGCAGCTAGATTTGGAAACTCAGGAGATTTATATCTTTATCACAATGGTACGGAATCTGTTATAGCTAATGAAGTTGGTAATTTTTATATTAGTCAAAGAGCTAATAATGGTAATATTATTTTTGAAAGTGATGATGGATCTGGAGGTATAACTTCATATTTTAGAGTAGATGGAGCTGGTGAAAATGTTCAATATGCTAAAAATATTTTATTATATGATAATGTACAGCTATTAATAGGTAGTGGTGGAGATTTTCAAGCATACCACAACGGTAGCACAACATATTTAAGAAATAACACTGGAACATTAGAGATAAGAAATCAAACATCAGGTGCTTCAGATATTTACTTTAAAACAACAACAAGTTCTCCATCTTTAGATACGTTTATTATATTAGATGGTAGCGCTGAGCAAACACAGTTTACTAAAGATACAGAACACCAAGATGGTGTATATGCTAGATTTGGTAACTCAAGTGATTTATCAATTGTACACAACGGATCAACTGGATATATTCAAAACTATACTGGAGATTTACAAATACAAAACAACTCAAATGGTGATGATATTTTATTTAGATGTGATGATGGATCAGGTGGATTAACTACATATTTTTATTTAAATGGTGGTGATACAAATATTAACTTTCAAAAAGATACACTGCACCCTGATAATGTAAAAGCAAAGTTTGGTACAAGTGCAGATTTACAAATATATCACGATGGCTCAAATTCTTTTATAAGGGATTTAGGTACAGGAAATTTATTAATTGATTCTAATGGTGCAGAATTAAAATTACGAGTTAATACTACTGAAAACGCATTAATTGCTAATAGTGATGGCTCTGTAGAATTATATTACAATAACATTAAAAGATTTGAAACTACAAGCAATGGAATTGAAGTAACTGGAAAAACAAATACAGATACTTTATTAATTGGAAGCAGTATAGAAGTAGATGCTATATTAGATGAAGACAACATGGCTAGTAATAGCGCTACGTCATTAGCAACTCAACAATCTATAAAAGCTTATGTAGACGCTATTTCAGTACCTACAGTAAATAATTCCACTATTAGTTTAAGCGCAACAAACGGTTTAGTAGGTAGTTCTTCATTTACATTAAATCAAGCAAGTAATCAAACAATTACCTTTAGTTTATCTATAAATTCTCTTAGTACTTCAACAACAGCTGGAGATGCAGACTTTTTTATAGTAGGTACACAAATGGGCGCTGAATATAAAATGGCGCCTGCAAATATTGCTCTATCTCACTTTAACAATGATTCAGGTTGGACTACTAATGCTGGTACTGTTACAAGTGTTTCAGTAGGTACTGGTTTAGATATATCTAATTCTACAACTACGCCTAGTATTACAATGGATTTAACAGAACTTACATTAGGTAGTGGTTTAGACGCAACAACAACTGGTCTTAGTTTAGATTTTAGTGAGTTTGTATCAGCAAACTCAGATGAGGTTACAAGTTTTATAGTTTATAACTCTGGAGATGATCAAGCAGAAAGATTACTTTTAGCAAACGTACATGATATAGAAGCTTATTGGAAATATACACCAGTTGTATTTAATGGTGCTTTTAATGATAGTTCTAGTAGTACAAGTACTTTTTATATTCCAATTGCTGGTTCTTATAGTGAGGGAACTTCATCACAAGAATATCAATTTGCAGCAATGCCTTTTGCAGGAAGAATAAGAACACTGATGATGCAAAATACAGGAACAACTCCAACTACTACTAATTCAACAAGAATGAAAATATATAAAAATGGATCACTAGCTTACACTACTAGTTACCAAGTTCCTACAAATAGTGGTAGTGTGGGCGCGTATATTTTATTCGATAATAATACAGCGTATACATTTTCAGCTGGAGATAGAATACAATTTGCATATAACAAACAATTTACAGGAGATTATTGGAGAGATGTCGCGTTTACAGCGGTTGTAGAATTCCAGGAAATGTAAAATTGGTGAAAAACCAGTGATAATAAAAACATACCCGGCTCGGGAAGAGCAATAAACCAATGTCTAACTTAAAACCAAAACCAATGACATTTTATTACCAGACTCAATCGTGGACTAGTCGACCACAAATTTCAGAAGAAACCCTTAACCTTTGGAAACATCTCGCAGAAAAGAAAAACTGGAGAATAACCCAATTACCTAACGGTTTTTATCAAACTGAATACCAAGATCCAAATGAAGATACTTGGAACGACGTTACAAGACGTGAAACTATTGAAGGAGCAGAGAGCGCTATTGATGGATCAGTAGAGCATTATGCTAAAAAAATAGAATTCTTAAAAGGTCCTAAAGTCGTGAAAACTTTTAAATAAACATTTAAATTAAATTAAATTATGTCTAATGCAATCGTAAAAAACCTTAACTTCGGAGACGAAGCTAGGGAAAATGTATTTAAAGGTATAACTAAACTTACACAAGCTGTTAGCTCCACTTTAGGAGCTAGCGGTAAGTGTGTAATGCTAGAAGATTCAACAGGTAAACCTATTATAACTAAAGATGGTGTTACTGTAGCTGATTCAATTATACTTAGAGATCCAGTAGAAAACATGGGCGCTACTTTATTAAAAGAAGCAGCTCGTAAAACAGTTAAAGAAGCAGGTGATGGAACTACCACCGCTACATTATTAGCTTATGCTATTTTGCAAGAAGCTTATAAAGTTGCTGATAAAAATAATTCCAGACAACTTAAAAATGGAATTAACAGTGCTGTTGAAAAAGTAGTTAAATATTTAGAATCTATTAGTGTTCCAGTTAAAGGAAACATGATAGATCAAATAGCTACTATATCAACAAATAATGATAAAAAATTAGGAGAAATTATTGCTAATGCTTTTAGATCAGTAGATAACACAGGTGTTGTTATGATGGAGGTTTCAGCTTCAGGTAAAACAGAAGTTGAAATTGTTGAAGGAGTTCAATATGATAAAGGATTAACAAATTCTCATTTTATAACCAACAAGCAGAATAAAACTGCTGAATTAGAAAACCCATTAGTATTATTGGTTGAATCACCTATTGAAACAATAAGACAAATTCAATCAGTGCTAGAGTACGTAATAAAAAACAACAAACCTTTGCTTATTATAGGCGATTTAGAACAAGGTGTTTTATCAGCTCTAGCAATGAATAAAATGAAGGGTAATATAAAGATAAATGTTATTGATGCTCCAACATATGGTATTAATAAAAAACAAACACTAGATGATTTATCTTTATTAACAGGCGCTACTATTGTAAATGAGGATCTAGGTGATGACATGGATTTGATACAAGTAGAATATTTAGGCTCATGTTTAAAGAGTGTTACATCGCACTCTGAAACTATTATTCAAGTAAAAGAGACTTCAAAAGAAGTAGAAGAAGTAATAAATAGTATAAAAGAAAAATTAAAACAAGATAACCCTTCTCACGAGGTTATAAAATTAGAGAAGAGATTAGCTATGTTAGCCGCTAAAATAGCTGTAGTAAAAGTAGGTGCTAATTCTGATATAGAATTAAAAGAAAAACAAGATAGAGTAGAAGATGCTATATGTGCTACTAAAGCTGCTATAAAAGAAGGAATTGTTCCAGGAGGAGGAGTTGCGTTATTAAACGCTGCTTTAAAAATGGAAGAAGAAAATGAAGGGGAAAAAGTTTTAGGTAAAGCTATAATATCACCTTATAAAACAATTTTACAAAATGCAGGTATTGAATCAATTACTATACCTGCTAAAAATGGGGACGGAATTAATGTAGTTACAGGAAATATGGTAGATATGATTGAAGCTGGAATTATAGATCCATTGTTAGTTACAAAAAGTGCATTAAAAAATGCAGCAAGTGTAGCAACCACTATATTGTCAACAGATTGTGTAATTAATAATTTAAGAATCGATGAAGGCAGTAGGTAGAAATTTAATCATACAAAAAACAAAAGAAGGAACCACCAAAACAAAAGGTGGTTTACTTCTTGCAGAAACTCATAGGGATGATATTAGATACGTAGAAGCTATTGTTGTATCTGTGGGTGAAGAAATTAAAGGAGTAAACGAAAATTCAAAAATATTTTTTGATAGACACGCTGGTCATAAGATAGAAATAGAAAAACAAACTTATCACGTTATAAAAGCTCAGGATGTAGTTGTGGTGTTATGAAAATAAATGCTAGTGATCTTAAAGATTTAAATATTCTTAAACATTATAGAATAATTAGAAAATGGGCTTGCAAAAATAATGATTTAACTGATGCTGATTTAGAGGTTTTAATATATCTAGATTGTATGGACCTTTTTAGTAAACATGATTTTGAACAAGGTGTTTATTCTTATAGTTGGGATAATAGAAGATGGAATAGATTAATTCAAAATGGTTGGATAGTTGTATGGAGACATAGAAATAGAACAACTCAAAAATATAATATCTATAAAGTTTCTTTTAAATGCAAACAACTTATCATGAGAATGTATAGAATCATGTTAGGAGAAGATGATATACCAACTAGTGCAAGAAGAAATAAATTAATAAAAGGTAATAGCTACACAGATAAAGTACTTACAAAAGCTATATACAATGTAAATAAAGATAAAACAAGATGAAAAAAAGTCCATTAAATTTTGGTTTTGGTGCTCTATTAGGAGGTGGTAGTATTAGAGGAATTGCCGACATGTTAAGATCAAGAAGAAGTAAAAATAGAGTAGGTGGTAGTCAAAATGCTATCATGACTAAATTAAATGAAATTAGTACTAAATTAGATGGTGGAACACCACCAGCTCCTTCAGCTCCACAAGGTCAAACTGCTGGAACAACTGGTTTAGTTAATAGCGCTGCTGATGTAAGTGAAACAATGATAGATCCTACTGAAGTAAACGAAAGCATGATGGGTGAAAATGATGTTGTTAAAGACCAAACTGCATTAATGATGAAAAAAAACAATAAAAAAAAGAAATAATTATGTCACATCACAAAAAATATGATCCTTCAATGGAAAGATTAAAACCAGGAACTAAAGTTGGTATAGTAGGTGAATCTCACGTTTGGGATGGACCTTTAAATCAAGAAGGTAGAGCGCACGGTATGGGTTCAAGTTCTGGTATAACAGGAATGGAAGTTTTAAAAGCACCTACAATGTATAAAGCAGGTCCAATAAGTCAAATAGCTAAGGGAAAATAATATGTATACACAATATAGCAGTCCGTTTTTTAAAGAAGGATTTCCAGAAATAAAAGAAGAAAATAAAGGTAAGTTTACAGCTTGGGCTAAAAAGAACGGCTTTAAAGATGCATGTTCTGCAGCTTCAGCAGTAATGTCAAGTAAAGATAATTATAGCGAAGAAGTTGTTAAAATGGCTAATTACGCTAATAACTTTGGTTGTAAAAAATAAGATATGTCAAATCACAAAAATATAAAACTTAAAAAATCACCAGAACTTAACCAACAAACTAAAGATAGTTTACAAGGTGAGGCTTGGAAATACGGTAAAGCTTTTTATAGCCCTAAACATAAGGTGAATGTAGATCCAGAAGATGGAGTATTATCAAACAGAGTGTTTTACAAAGATGGTTCTGAGTTAAAATATGAATCTATCGATAAACCTTTTGACGAAAACAATTCAGCTCCTACTAATTTTTCTACTCCTTTTATGGCTAAAAGCCCATTAAAAGATACATCTATATTACAAGAAGATCAAAAAGATCAAGGAACTCCTTGGTCTAAATATAATAGTGATGATATAGCTGCTAACAAAGGATCAGGTAAACCTCTTCCAAAACAACATTTTAAAGGTCAAAGAGTTTATCCAAACGAAAACGACGCTTGGCAAACAGATGAGCAGGCTCAAGCAACAGAAGATTTAGAAAATACAGATAATTAAGATATGAAAAGTAATTCACCATTTCAACAAAATAGCTGTGCTAAAGCTAGAAAAGAGTTTAAAGCTGGTTACATGAATAGAACTAATAAAACTCCAGAAGAAAATTTAGCAGAATATAATGCAGAAAAAAATGAGTTTCATTGTAACAAAGACACTAACTTTAAAATGAAGCTTAGACCTTCAGGTGATGATGACATTCCTCATACTGATAAACAAATTAGAAAAGCTAAAAAAGAAAAAAAGAAAGAATCATGAGTTCACCATTCCAAAAAGCATTTAGTTCTAAAAGCCCTTTAAAAAACGGAGAAAAAACTTTATACTCTGAAGCTGATTGGCATAAAGTTGCTTCAGTTAATGATAAATACGCTGTAGATTTAGGTACAGTAAAAAGTTCTAAACCTAAAAAATCAGAACTTGGAGGTTGGGATAGTAAAGAAAAATCATTTTCATTTAAATTAAATGAGAGTGATAAAAATTTAATAAATTCTTTTAAAGAAGCAGGTAAGATGGCACAATCAGGTGGTCCTTACACAAAAAGTTAAAATATAAATATAAAAAATAATAAAATGAGTTCACCATTTCAAAAAGCCTTTTCGGCTAAGTCACCTCTTGGGAATCACAAAAAGATCCAAAGACAAATAGATATGTTAAGAAACAAACCTGAAAAAGCTGAGAAAAAAGGATTAAGCTCTGAAAGCGGTGGTGGTATTGATTATGAAACTATTGAAAAATTACAATCTCAATTACCAGAAGCAAAAGCATCTCACAACCCACCTAGAACGGAAGAAAGTGATGCTAAAATTAGAGAAGATGAAGATGCTGCTCAAGGATCTGCTGCTGAAATGCGCAGTCCTTTAAAAAAAAACTCTCCACTAGAAGGTAGTTATTATAGTCCAGCCGGTGAAACATATGTTTCTCACGTGGGTATGATTCAAAATGCGGTTGGAGCTGTGCAAAAAGCTTTGGATTCTTATATGACTGAAAGTGATGAGAATAAAGCTAAAAGATTACAAGCAAGAGTGGATAGTAGAATTAAAAGATTTGATCACGAAACTGATGACGAAGGTAATGTTATGGGCACAGATACAAGTTTTATAAATGAAAAAACTCAAGAATTACAAGATAGAGCTACACAACATTTAGATAACGCGGAAACTAGTAAAAGTAACGCTCAGTTAAAAAAATTAAAAGCTGCATTAACTGCAGGAACAATAACACAAGCACAATACAACGAATTAATAAAATAAACAATGGGACATAAAGGACACTGGGGCGAATATACTGGTAACGCAAAATGGTCAAAAGATCACGCTCATACAAAAGTTACTAAAGGTAATTACAAAGCTTCAGAAAGAGATGACGCTGCACATATAGATTATCTTAAAAGAGATATTAAAGATGATCAAAAATTTCATGTGAAAGACAAAGATGAGAAGCAAACTGCTGATGAAAAGCATATATCTAAATTAGCAGGTGATATGAAGTATGATAAAGAACATCATGGTTCACCAGCTGCTTACGGAGATGGACTTAAAAAACGTATTGCTAGAAAACAAGAACAAGTTGATGCTGCAAAAGCTTCTTTTGGAACTGACAATGTTGATAGAAGTTTTGATAGAAAATTAAAATCTCTAGAAAGAAAATTAAAAAGAGCAGATAAACGTGGAATAAATATAGAAAGCTATGATACTAGAGACGCTTCAGGTGTAGGAATTACCAAATCACCAGTTAAACACAACTCAGCTTCTGGTAGAAGTCATATACATAGTAAATATCACACTTCTTATGAAGGAGATGCTACTTTTCCTAAAGATAAAAAGAAAGGTGGACCAGTTGTAAAAGGAGATCACGGACCAAGTAGATTTAAAAAACAAAAACAAGAAGCAGAAGCTAATAAAGAAAATAAAGAAAAATAACTAAAATAACTAAGCAATGAACTCACCATTAAAAAATCAAAATAAGGGATACGAATCCCCAAAACAAGAAAAAGCAAACTTGATGCATGATAATCCAATAGCAAAAGACGCTAGTGGAGGAAGAGATAAATCTTTTATGTCTAAGCATTCAAAATCAAGAATGTAACAGTACGAGAACTGTTTAAAACTCGAGTCAAACAATAACAATAACAATAACAAAAACAAAACAAAATGGCAAAATTTGTAAAATTTAAAATTTCTAACGGTACTACTTTAGCTGCTGGTGGAAACTACGCAAGAGACGTACTCGTTAATATTGACGATATTGAAAACGTAGCTGATGCTGTAAATGGTGGTGTTTATACTGCAATTGTAACACTAAAAGGTATTGTAGGATTAGAAGCTGGTCATGCTAATGGCGCTACTGTTCCTGCTGGTACTATTGGTGGTAGAATACTTACTTTAACTGTATCTACTTCTGCTACTGCTGCTGTAAATCCAACAGCTATTACAGTTAGTGGAAACATGCCTTCGCAAGCAATTATGAGAGCTATGACTGCAAACCCAGGTGGTGTTGCTGCAAGTGCTCAACTAGGCTTAGATGGTGGTGGTGTAAGACCAGCTGATGACCAAATGTATTGGTCAAGTGCGGTATTCAGTTCTGATAACACTTTATAAACTAAATTATGAAATCTAGAGGCTTAGGTGACAACATAGAGAAGTTTACAAAAGCTTCAGGTATCAAAAAGTTAGTTGATAATGTATCAAAAGGTTTAAACATTCCCTGCGGCTGTTCAGGTCGTAGGGATGCTTTAAACAAAATGTTTCCTTCAAAAAAATAATTATGGCTTTTAAACTAAACAATCCTCCGTATACTAAAAAAACTCCGGTATATCATGTACCTATGGAAGATGGTGTAATGGGTAAAGCTAATAATAATGGAACTATTATTATAAATAAAGATGTAGATCCTGAGCAAGCAGAAAAAGTAGTAGCTCATGAAGAGGTTCACATTGATCAAATGAAAAGAGGTGATTTAAATTATGATGATGAAAACGTGTACTGGAAAGGAAAGACATATCCAAGAAGCGAAATGAATGAAGGTGATTCTGCTTTACCTTGGGAAGATGAAGCATATAAAAAAGTAGTATGAGTAAAAAGAAATTCAAAGACACAACCGTTGGACAATTATTGTTTGGAGCAGCTTCTGTAATAAATCCTACTTTAGGAAATATATTACAAGGCGTAACTTCACCAAAAGAGGCTATTGAAGCTATTACTAAAGCCGATGCTCCTGCAGAGGATAAGGTAAAACTACAACAAATAATATACGAACAACAAACAAAAGAAATAGAAGCTATCACATCTAGATGGAAAGCGGATTCTATGTCTGATTCATGGCTAAGTAAAAATGTACGTCCACTAGTATTAGTGTGGTGTATAGTTATATTTTCAATGGCAGGAATTTTAGACAGTATAGAGACGCTACCATTTCATATAAATGAATTATGGAATGATACTTTCGAGAAAATAATGATGTCAGTCGTCTTAGCCTATTTCGGTGGACGAACGACGGAAAAAGCAAGTAATATATTTAAACAAAAATAAAAATTAAAATGGGATATTTTAGCAAAGCAATAGCTATAACAAAAAGCGATACAATAAATACTCTTCCAGCATGGGAATTTATGAATCAAACTGGAACTCTAGGTACTTACTTAGCAGGTTCTTTAATTTATGTTGGAGGTGCAGGAGATGTTAATGTTATCCCTGCAGGAACAGTAGGTGTACAAAACACAGTAATATCTTTAAGTATGATTAACGATCAAAGAGGTACTAACTATACAGCTGCTAATAACGTTGCCACAACATCAACTGGTAGTGGATCAGGTTTAACAGTTAATACTACCGTTGCTTTTCAATTAGTAACTGCTGTTGCTGTAGGTAATAGTGCTGGTAGTGAATACAAAGTAGGTGATATAATAACAATTACTGGTGGTGACGCTAATGCTAAAGCTACAATAACAGAAATAAAAAGTTTATTACCTGTTGTAGGAGATGGAGTTGAATTTTCTGGATTAGACGCGGGAGATATTGTACCTATATATGTTGATTACGTATTAAGTACAAATACTAGCGCTACATTGTTAGTAGCTGGTAGAGAATCATCTATGTAAATAATTAATATACGGGTGACTATATAAATAAGAATAATAACAAATTAAATTAAATTAAAATTATGAGTAAAGAAATTAAAAAAATTACTGACGAGCAATTAGAAAAAGTAAATAAACAGCAAAATGAACTTAGTGAATTACTAAGATCATTAGGTGTATTAGATGTTCAAAAACAAAATTTACATCAAAAAATTAGTGATCTTTCTAAAGTTATTGAAGAAACTAAAAAAGAATTAGAGGAAGAATATGGTTCTGTTAATATCGATTTAAAAGACGGATCATATACTGACATCGAAAAAGAAGATGCAAAGTAATATTAGAAAAATCAGTATTGGATCTGATTATAAAAATGATGCCATGCATTACGCGATTGGACAACAGGTCTATGGTGGACATGATATAGCTTATATCGTATATGATGAATCCGATAATTCTTATAATATTTATATAAAGAAAAACAATGAGGTGTTGCCTTGGAAGAAGTTTAATTCTAACATGGCAATATCTGTTGAGTATGATTTAGAATACTAATGAAAAGTTTATATGATTTTATTATACAACCTTTAGGTGATAAATATAGTAACACGGTAAAGATTGGAAACAAAAATATTGTTGTTAATACTAAAATTGAAAACTGGAAGTTTGTAAATAGATTAGCAATAGTAAAACAAACTCCTTTAGCTTTTAATACTAAAATAAAAGTAGGAGATATTGTAGTAATTCATCAAAATGTTTTTAGAACCTTTTATGATATGAGAGGTGAAAAAAAGAAAAGTAGATCTTACTTTAAAGATGATTTGTATTTTTGTGCTATTGATCAGGTATATTTATATAAAAATAAAGAAGGTTGGCATAGTTTTGGCGATAGATGTTTTATAAAACCTATTAAAGATACTGATGATCTAACGTTAGATAAAGAGAAAAAGTTAATTGGCATATTAAAATATGGTAATAACTCATTAAACGCACTTAATATTAACCCAGAAGACTTGGTAGGTTATACGCCGAATGGAGAATGGGAGTTTTTAGTAGAAGGAGAGCGTTTATATTGTATGAAATCAAATGATATTGTTATAAAGTATGAGCGTAAAGGAAACGAAAAAGAATATAATCCAAGCTGGGCGAGTAGCAGTTAAAGAATTAATTAAAGTTGCTAAAGAACCCATTATAGATTTTGGACCAGATATTTCCGCAGATAGATTAAAGAATGCTGCAGCTACTAAAAAATTAGCAATATTTGATGCTTTTGAGATTTTGAATAGAATACAAGAAGAGCAAGATATGTTAGAAAATAAACCTAAAGAAGTGAAAAAAGAAACTACTTTTAAAGGTTTTGCAGAAGGGAGATCTAAGTAATGTACGAGCAAACTTTATATAAAGTATTACCTAATTATATTAAACCTAAAACTCTTAAAAAACAAAATAAATTTAAGAAGTGGGAGTATGGATATAATGAAGATCACGATATGGTGATTATATCTAAAACAGGTGAAATAGGTGAGGTATATGAAATTCAAAATTTAAAAATAGCTTTACCTAAAAAAGAAAAGGTTCATAAATTTGAAAATGATAGATGGAGTAAAACTGAATATCCTAAAGCTTTAAGTAAAATTAAAACGGTTTTTGATTGGAAACAATATCCTCAAGACTTTAAAGAAAAGTGGTTTGAATATATTGATGAAGAATTTAAAAAACGTGAAGAAGGTTATTGGTTTTATAACAATGGAAAAGCTACTTATATTACAGGTACTCATTACATGTATCTACAATGGTCTAAAATTGATGTTGGAGCACCAGATTATAGAGAAGCAAATAGATTATTCTTTTTATTTTGGGAAGCTTGTAAAGCTGATATAAGAGCATATGGAATGTGTTATCTTAAGAATAGACGTTCTGGATTTTCTTTTATGGCTTCAGGAGAAGTTGTAAACTTAGCTACAATATCTAGTGATTCAAGATATGGAATACTATCTAAAACAGGTCCTGATGCTAAAAAAATGTTTACCGACAAAGTAGTTCCAATATCAGTTAACTATCCTTTCTTTTTTAAACCGATTCAAGATGGTATGGATCGACCTAAAACAGAATTAGCATATAGAGTACCTGCTTCTAAATTTACTAGAAAAAGTATAGAATCAGGAAGTGAGGATTTAGAGCTACAAGGTCTTGATACAACGATTGACTGGAAAAATACAGGGGACAATAGTTATGATGGTGAAAAACTAAAACTATTAGTACATGATGAATCTGGTAAATGGGAAAGACCAAACAATATTTTAAATAACTGGAGGGTTACAAAAACCACTCTAAGACTTGGTAGTAGGATTATTGGTAAATGTATGATGGGATCAACATCTAACGCATTAGATAAAGGAGGTAGAAATTTTAAAAAACTATATGATGATTCAGATGTTACGAAAAGAAACAGCAATGGACAGACTCGCTCAGGACTATATTCTTTGTTCATTCCTATGGAATGGAATTACGAAGGATACATTGATTCTTACGGGATGCCTGTATTCGACACTCCACAAAGAAAAGTGCATGGACCTCATGGAGTACCAATTAAACTCGGAGTTGTTAAATATTGGGAGAATGAGGTAGAAGGATTAAAAGAAGATCAAGATGGTTTAAATGAATTCTATAGACAATTCCCAAGAACCACTAAGCACGCTTTTAGAGATGAATCTAAATCATCTTTATTTAATCTTACAAAAATATATCAACAGATAGATTTTAATGAAGATTTAAAAAACACATTAGGGGTTTCAAAAGGTAGTTTTCAATGGGAAAATGGTCATAAAGATACAAAAGTTATATTTGTTCCAAACAATCAAGGAAGATTTTTAGTAACGTGGGTTCCACCTACGCATCTTCAAAACAAAAGATATTTAAAAAATGGAGTTAATTATCCTAGTAATGAGCATTGTGGTGCTTTTGGATGTGACCCATATGATATATCTGGAACTGTAGACAAAAGAGGATCTAATGGATCTTTACACGGTTTAACAAAATTTAGCATGGAAGAAGTTCCACCTAATCATTTTTTCTTAGAATATATAGCGCGTCCACAAACTGCTGAAATATTTTTTGAAGATGTACTTATGGCTTGTGTATTTTACGGCATGCCAATATTAGCAGAAAACAATAAACCAAGATTACTTTATTATTTTAAACGTAGAGGTTATAGAGGTTTTGCTATGAACAGACCAGATAAAAAAAGAAATAAATTATCTGTTACAGAAAGAGAAATAGGTGGTATACCTAATTCAAGTGAAGACATTAAACAAGCTCACGCATCTGCTATTGAAACCTACATAGAACATTTTGTAGGTTTAAAAGAAGTAGGTTATGGAGATATGTATTTTCAAAGAACATTAGAAGATTGGTCTAGATTTAATATAAATAATAGAACAACTCATGATGCTTCAATTAGTTCAGGTTTAGCTTTAATGGCTTGTAACAAACACAGGTATTCACCTGTTAACAAGAGAGAATTAAAAGCTGTTGATCTAGGTATAAAAAAATACAACAATAAAGGAACTTTATCAAAAATTATAAATTAATGAATATATATACTAATACCAATAGTGCTTTCCCTAGTCAAGTAGTGAGTGATGCTGAAAAAGCAAGTATTGAATATGGGAGTCAAGTTGCTATGGCCATAGAATATGAATGGTTTAAGACAGGAAGAACTAATGGAAATAGGTATTTAACTAATTGGAATCAATTCCACCAATTAAGATTATATGCTCGTGGAGAACAAAGCATACAAAAATACAAAGATGAATTATCTATTAATGGTGATTTGTCTTATCTTAATTTAGATTGGCAACCAGTTCCTATATTATCTAAATTTGTAGATATAGTTGTAAACGGTATATCAGCTAAAACATATGATATTAAAGCTTATGCTCAAGATCCAGAGTCTATAAAGCAAAGAACTAAGTACGCTGCTAAAATACAAGAGGATATGCTTGCTAGAGAATATCTTAATTCTTTAAAGCAATCTTTAGGTATAAATTTATACCAAAGCTCTTCACCTGAAATACTACCTGAAACTCCTGAAGAACTTGAACTTCACATGCAACTATCTTATAAGCAAAGTATAGAGATAGCTGAAGAAGAAGCTATATCTTCTGTTATGGATCATAACAAATACGATTTAACAAAGCGAAGATTAAACATGGACTTAGCTGTTTGTGGTATTGCAGCTTGTAAAACAAACTTTAATACAGCTGAGGGTATAACAGTAGATTATGTAGATCCAGCTTATATGGTTTATTCATATACTGAAGATCCTAATTTTGAAGATATATATTATGTAGGAGAAATAAAGTCTATTACAATTCCTGAACTTAAAAAAGAATTTCCTGATATATCTAATGAAGAATTAGAAAGAATACAGAAAATGCCTGGAAATAGAAATTATATTACAGGTTGGGGAGGTTATGATGAAAATACTGTTCAAATAATGTATTTTGATTATAAAACATATCATAACCAAGTATTTAAAATAAAACAAACAGATCAAGGTTTAGAAAAAGCCTTAGAAAAAGATGATACTTTTAATCCTCCACAAAATGATGGTTTTGAAAAAGTAAGTAGAAGTATAGAGGTTTTATATAGTGGTGCTAAAGTGCTAGGAACTGATACTATGTTAAAGTGGGAACTTGCTGAAAACATGTCTAGACCTATGTCAGATACTACAAAAGTAGAAATGAATTACGCGATATGCGCGCCACGTATGTATAAAGGTAGAATAGAATCACTTGTAAGTAAGTGTATTGGTTTTGCTGATATGATACAATTAACCCACTTAAAACTACAACAAGTGTTAGCTAAAATGGTACCAGACGGTGTTTATTTAGACATGGACGGTCTTGCTGAAGTTGATTTAGGTAACGGAACTAACTATAATCCAGCAGAAGCATTAAATATGTATTTCCAAACTGGTAGTATTGTTGGTAGATCTCTTACTCAAGATGGTGATATGAATCCTGGAAAAGTTCCTATTCAAGAATTAACAGCTAGTTCTGGCCAAGGTAAGATACAAAGTTTAATTTCTACATATCAATATTATTTACAAATGATAAGAGATGTGACGGGATTAAATGAAGCGAGAGATGGTAGTACACCAGATAAACAAACATTAGTTGGTTTACAAAAAATGGCAGCTAACGCGTCTAACGTAGCTACTAGACACATCAAACAAGCTGGTTTATATATAACATTAAGGATAGCAGAAAATATTGCTTTAAAAATAGCAGACGCATTAGAATTTCCATTAACAGCTGAGTCTTTAGTTAATAATATTTCTAATTACAATGTAAATACTTTGATTGAGGTTCAAAACCTTAATCTTCATGATTTTGGTATATATTTAGAATTAGAACCAGACGAGGAACAGCAAGCTCAATTAGAGCAAAATATTCAAATGGCTTTACAGCAAGGTGGGATTGATTTAGAAGATGCTATAGATTTAAGACAAATAAAAAACCTTAAATTAGCTAATCAGTTATTAAAAGTAAAACGTAAAGCTAAAGGTAAGCAAGATCAAGAAAACTCTATGGCTCAAGCTAGAGCTCAATCTGAAGCTCAAGCTGATGCAGCTGAAAAAATAGGTTTAGCAGAAGTTCAAAAACAAGAAGCTATTTCTGGATCTAAAGTTCAATATGAACAAGCAAGATCTCAGATGGAGATTCAACGTATGCAAACCGCTGCACAATTAGAACAAGAAAAAATGCAGGCTCAATTCCAGTATGATATGCAATTAAAGCAGATGGATATGCAGTCAATGCAAGATAAAGAACAAAGAATAGAAGATCGTAAAGATAAGCGTATAAAAATGGAAGGTACGCAACAAAGTCAGATGATAGATCAAAGAAAAAATGATTTAATGCCAATTGATTTTGAAAAAGAAGGTGCAAATCCACAAGCTGATGGAATGCCGCAAGGACCAACAGCTTAATTATTAATTATTTAATTATATTATATTATGTCAGAATTAAAAACAAATGAACCTGTTAAACAGGAAGGTGACTTTAAAATAAAGTCTAAGCCTAAAAAACCTAAACAATTAGGTAATAGTGAACAGGAAGTAAAGAAAGTAAATTTAAAAGAACCGTTAGTAGAAATACCTAACGATGTTACCAAGGTTACAATACCTAAGGAAGCACTTAAAGAAGAAAACAATGCCATTCAAATCGGAGAAACAAAGGAAGTACCTGTGGAAAAACCATCCGGAGATAGCGCAGAGGTGGGAGAACCTATACAAGAGTCCAACGAGACTACTGAAGGGTTTTCTCCAATCAAAGAAGTAACGGAAGAAGTTAAAAAAGTAGAAGCAGAAATAAAAGAAGCTATTAGAGATGAAAAAGTATTAGGTAAACAATTACCTGAGAATATCGAAAAACTAGTTAATTTTATGGAAGAAACTGGTGGGACAATAGAAGATTACACTAGATTAAATGCTGATTATACTACTGTAGATGATACTACTTTATTAAAAGAATATTATAAGCAGACTAAACCACATTTAGATGCTGAAGAAATAGACTTTATCATGGAAGATAAATTCGATTTCGATACAGAAATTGACGAAGAGCGTGACGTCAAAAAGAAAAAACTCGCTAAAAAAGAGGAGATTGCAAAAGCTAAAAGCTTTTTAGAAGAAACTAAGAATAAATATTACGACGAAATCAAGTTGAGAACCGGCGTAACTCAGGATCAACAAAAAGCTATGGACTTTTTCAATCGATACAATAAGCAGCAAGAAATAGCTGAGCAACAACATCAAACATTCCAGGAAAATACAAAACAACTTTTCAATGAAAATTTCGAAGGTTTCGATATATCGGTGGGAGATAAAAAATATAAGTACAATATAAAGGATGTAGATAAAGTTGCTGAAAACCAATCAAACATTAACAATTTAGTTAAGAAGTTCTTAGACAATGAAGGTAATGTTACTGATGCGGCTGGTTATCACAAAGCAATTTATGCGGCTGAAAATGTAGATAGAATCGCGTCTCATTTTTATGAGCAAGGAAAAGCAGATGCAGTTAAAGACGTGGTGAATAAATCTAAAAATTTATCACCTATAAAAGCTAGAACCCAACAAGGTGAAGTTTTTGTAAATGGCTTTAAAGTTAAATCTGTTTCTGGAGCTGATTCTTCTAAATTAAAAATCAAAAGAAGAAAATTTAACTAATTAAAAATTTAAAATTATGAGTTTATCTCCACAATTTGGTAGTATTATTCCAAGTCCGATTCAAACTCCATCACCTTCAGCTTATTTAGCTTTTAACGGTGGAGCGAATGACTTTGCGCAACAATATTTACCAGAAATTTACGAACAAGAAGTAGAGCGTTATGGAAACAGAACGTTATCTGGCTTTTTGAGAATGGTTGGGGCAGAAATGCCAATGACCTCAGATCAAGTAATCTGGTCTGAACAAAATAGATTACATATATCCTATGACAACTGTAGCGTAGCTGCAGGAGGAGGAGCTGGTGCTGGTTTAGCATCTGTTGTTACAATTCCAGTTGGTGCAGGTGTAACTAACGTTATATCTATTAACGATACTGTTGTACTTTTAGACCCTAACGGTCAAGAAGCTAAAGGTATTGTTACAGCAAGAGCTGCTGGTAACGTAACAGTTCAACCATTTGCTAACGCAACATTTGATGCACAGGGAATTAGTATTGCTGCTGCAACAATTAAAATGTTTGTTTATGGTTCTGACTACACTAAAGGAACTAGCTTAGCTGCTGGTGGTGTAGGTAATTCAAACGCTAGAATAAGCGTTGACCCTTCATTCACACAGTTTTCTAACTCACCAGTGATCATAAGAGATCAGTACGTTGTTACTGGATCTGATATGGCACAGATTGGTTGGGTTGAAGTTGCTACTGAAGATGGTGCTTCTGGATACCTTTGGTATTTAAAAGCTGAATCTGAAACTAGATTAAGATTCGAAGATTACTTAGAAATGGCAATGGTAGAAGGTGAATTAAACGCTAACGTTAATGGTGCTGCAGGAAGTTATGCTACTGCTGTTTTACCAGGTACGCAAGGTTTATTTGCTGCTATTAGAGCTAGAGGTAATGTAAACGTTGGTTTTACAGCGGCTGCAGGACTTGATGAGTTTGATGCTATTCTTAAAAACCTAGATACTCAAGGAGCTATTGAAGAAAACATGTTATTCTTACAGAGACAAACATCTCTTGATTTTGATGATATGTTAGCTTCTATCTCTGGTGGTTTCGCTGGTGGTACTGCTTTCGGTTTATTCGAAAATTCAGAAGAAATGGCACTTAACTTAGGTTTCTCTGGTTTTAGAAGAGGTTCTTATGACTTCTATAAAACTGATTGGAAATACTTAAACGACGCTTCTACAAGAGGTGCTATCGTTGGTGTTAATTCAATTGAAGGTGTATTAGTTCCTGCTGGAACAAGCACAGTTTATGATCAAATCTTAGGTACTAACATTAGAAGACCTTTCTTACATGTAAGATATAGAGCTTCTCAAGGTGACGACAGAAGAATGAAATCATGGTTAACTGGTGCTGCTGGTGGTGCATTTACTTCAACTCTTGATGCTATGGAAGTTAACTTCCTATCTGAAAGATGTTTAGTAACTCAAGCTGCTAACAACTTCGTTTTATTCCAAGGATTATAGTAATCCAAATTTAAATAATTATCCCCGTCTTCGGGCGGGGTAATTATTATTAACTATTTAATTATATTATATTATGTCAAAAAATGAAAAAAAAGTAGAGGTTAAAAAACCTCAAGGCCCAAAATGGGAAGTAAGAGATAGAGTTTATTATTTAAAAGGAGATAAGTCTCCTTTAACTTTAACAATACCAGGTAAGCATTCAAAAAAGCATGCGTTACTCTGGTTTGACGAGACTACAGGAAAACAAAGAGAAATAAGATATGCAACCAATCAAGATTCACCATTAGTCGATGAGCAAAAAGGTGAAGCAACGATGGGTCATATAATTTTTAGAGACGGTTTTTTAAAAGTTCCTAAACATAAACAGAATTTACAAAAACTACTTTCACTATATCACCCTTTAAAAAATAAAACATATGAAGAGTATAGTGCTGTAGCAGAAGCTAAAGATGAACTATATGATTTAGAAATGGAAATAGAAGCATTAAATGCAGCTAGAAACATAGACATAGATCATGCTGAAGCTATATTAAGAGTTGAAAAAGGTTCTGAAGTAAATAATATGAGCTCTAAAGAAATTAAAAGAGATTTATTATTGTTTGCGAAAAATAACTCAAAGTTATTTATTGCATTAGCTAATGATGAGAATGTGCAGTTGAGAAATTTTGCTATTAAAGCTAGGGAACTAGGTATAATAAAGCTATCTCAAGATCAAAGAACGTTCTCTTGGGGATCAAATGACAGGAAATTAATGAATGTTCCTTTTGATGAAAACCCTTATTCAGCTTTTGCTGCTTTCTTGAAAACAGATGAGGGAGTAGAAATTTATAAATCTATAGATAAAAAGCTCAATTAACAAGTGATAATAATAGAGGGGTGACACTTTGTCACCTCTGTATTATAATAAAAAAAATATAATGGCAGTAAATATAAATACAGTATACACAACAGTCTTGTACATATTAAACAAAGAACAAAGAGGATATGTTACTCCATCAGAGTTTAATAGTATTTCTGCTCAAGTACAAAACGAAATATTTCAAGCTTATTTTCCAGACGGAAATCAAGTTAATAGATACAATCAAAACAATCAACAGAATGACACAGAGTTCTTTAACATGTTTAAAGACACTGCTTATAAGTTATATCCATTTGAACAAGATATAGCTTTTACTTATGTCGGTGGTAATACAGCTTGGCAAAACAACACCGCAAACGTTATCTACAAATTAGGTCAAATAATATCTACATACAATACAACAAACGTAAACAATCCAGTACGTAATTCAATAACTCAATTAACTAGTAAAAAAGATTTTGAATTAATTACAAGATCTAATTTAACTAGTCCTACCAATCAATATCCTATATGTTACACTACTAATAATGCTGGTTCATTAATAATAAGAGTATCTCCTAATCCAGATGTTTTAAGTATAAATTGCTTAACTGTTCCTACAGCTCCTATTTGGGGTTTTACTACTGGTAATTTAGGTCAATATATATACAATGCTGGTACTTCTACGGATTTTGAATTAGATATTTCAGAACAAACTAATATTATAACACAAGTCTTAAAATATTGTGGTATAATAATAAACGATCCTACAATAATACAAACTGCGGAACAAGAAGCAATGTCAGTTTCACAAAATGAAAAATCATAATGGCGCAAATAACAGAAACTAACCAACAATATTATCAAGGCTCACAAGGCTTTAGAGGAACAGGAGGTGCACTAACTATAACAACTACGTTTAATACTGATCTTTTGTATGGTAGTTGGAATCCAGCAGTAGCTGAATATGCTTTAAATAATTTTAAAATATATACTAGTACTACAGGTTTTCCAGGTAGTTGGACTGAGTATGTGTTACAATATTCTGTAACTGGAAACGCTATAACATTTGCTGCTAACCCTGCTAATAATTTATATATAGTTGTACAATTAAAAATATTAACTGGTGGTCAGTATGCTAATACTCCAGCAGAAGAAGCCGTAGGAGATGCAGTAGAAGAAAACTATGGGAGCTATCAATATATAAAACTAGGAGATATAATAGATAATTACATGGTTGGTTATGTAGGTGATGGAAAAATACTTCAAACTGCTAAAAAATCAGATGTATTATTTTTTGCTAAACGATCTTTACAAGAATTTAGTTATGATACTTTAAAAAGTATTAAATCTCAAGAATTAACTGTACCAGATAATTTATCTTTAATTATGCCACAAGATTATGTTAATTATGTGGCATTGTCTTGGATAGATCATTATGGGGTAAAAAGACCTTTATATCCTAACAATAATTTAACTATAAACCCTTACACTAAATTATTACAAGATGAATCAGGAATACCAACTCAAGATAATTTTGGTGAAGATTTAGAAGGAACGTCAATAACTGTAGAAAGATGGCAAGATACTAACCCTAATAGATTATTAAATGAAGAAGCTTTATATCTTCAAGATGAATGGGCTTATGGATGGTACTCTAATGATTTTGGTTCCGGACCATGGAATTGGGGAAGATTATATGGAATAGATCCTCAATATTCTAACACTAATGGATGGTTTGGGATAAATGAAAGAGAAGGTAAGTTTACTTTTTCTAGTAACTTAAGAGATAGATTAATTGTGTTAGAGTATATATCTGATGGACTTGCTTATGATTTAGATACTAGAGTACCTAAAATGGCTGAAGAAGCAATGTATATGAGTATATCATATAATTTATTAGCTGGTAGAGCAGGTGTTCCTGAAGGTCTAGTAGCAAGATTTAAAAAAGATAGAAGAGCAGCGTTGAGAAATGCTAAGATAAGATTATCAAATATTAAACTTGAAGAAATAGTTCAAGTAATGAGGGGTCAATCTAAATGGATTAAACACTAAAATTTAATGGCAAAAGTAACCAATAATTTCATTAAAGGTAGAATGAATAAAGATCTTGATGATCGATTATTACCTAGAGATGAATATAGAAATGCAGTAAATGCTCAGGTAAGTAGATCTGAAGGTCCTAATGTTGGAGCATTAGAAAATGTTTTAGGAAATATTTTATCTTTTGATTTTAGAGAATTATGTAATAATGATAATTTATTTTCTATAGGTTATTGCACTGACGAAATAAATAATAGAGTTTTTTTATTTTTAACAGATAACACAGGTGATGCTTATAAAGTTTCTTCTGGATCAGGTAAGACTTCTTACATAGTAATGTATAATGCGATTACCGAAGCAGGTTCTATATTAGTTAATGGTGATTTTTTAAATTTTTCTACAATGTTCCCAATAACTGGTGTAAATATATTAGAAGATTTATTGTTTTGGACAGATAATAGAAACCAACCAAGAGTAATAAATATATCTCTAGCTAATCCAAACAACGGTAGTAATCCCGCCTACTATACAACTGAAGATCAAATATCTGTTGCTAAATACAACCCTTATCAACCAATAGAATTATATAGACCAGCTTCTAATACAGCAACTGATTACGAAACATCTATGTATGATGTTGTAAGTAGGTATTATCCTGATGGTGGTGAAGGTGTTACAACCCAACAATATCAAAGTAGTGGTACAACAATGAGAATTGCTAGAGCAGGCTATCAAGGTGATTTACCTTATGGTGCTACTATAGCTTATATTAAAGATGGTGAGTTTTTTGAAACAGGTCAAACGGTAACTGCTGTATCAGGTGCAAACAACACTTATTTTCAACTAACTGTTCCAACAGAATCCCCTACATACACTATAGACACTGGCACAACCGTTATATTTAATTACAACCCTTATTATCAAATTGATTACAATGGTGATTCAGATTATTTAGAAGAATTATTTGTAAGATTTGCTTATAGATATAAGTTTGAAAATGGTGAATACTCTATAATGTCACCGTTTACTCAAGAATGTTTTATACCAAAACAAGATGGTTATTTTAGATATAAGGTAAATGAAGAAAGTGCTACAGCAGGTGTGGGTGCTAAAAATAATAGTCCTATACTGGATATTCAAGATGAAGAAGATACCTATAGAAGTACTGTTGTTGAATTTATGGAAAATAAAGTTAATAAAATAACATTAAGAATACCATTACCGGCAACTTCTAGTAATTTAAATAAAACTTTTAAAATAACAGATATAGATATATTGTATAAAGAATCTAATTCAAACAATATAAATGTTATTGAAACAGTTCCAATATCTAGGGTAAAAAATGGATATGGTAGAGCGGATGTAAACGGCGCAACAACTACTACTACATCTGTAGCTATAGACAATGTATCAGGTTCTATTAAAGTAGGTGCTTTAGTTAGTGGAGATGGTATAGTTAACAACCCTACTGTAGTAAGTTATGACGGTGGAAGTGCTCTTGTTTTATCTACTCCTCAAAGTTTAGCAAATAACGCTGGTTTAACGTTTGGTGATTCTAGTGTTTTTGAATATGAATATCAATCTACAAAACCCTATAAAGTTTTACCTTCTAGTGAAACAACAAGAACATATGACAAAATACCTGTAAGAGCTTTGTCTCAAGAAATTATAAGTAATAGAGTAGTGTATGGAAATTTCTTAGATAAACACACTCCTCCAAATACTATAGATTATAATGTTGCGGTAAGCGCAAAATCTGATTTTAATTTAGGTACAGCAACAACTACAAACACTGCTTTAGAACCTCAAGGAGAAACTGTTATTGCTATAAATACACCAACTGGTTCATGGGCAAATGGATATGTAGTAACATCTAATGTTGCTGGAGCAATTCCAGGTAATACTGTTATTGCTTCAAATACTGGTACTACAATTACATTATCTGCCGCGTTAGGTGGTGCTTTAGCCGCGAATTCAACGCTTACTTTTACCGCGCCTAACAATGTAAGATACACAACAAGTAAAATAGAATATCCTAACCACTCGTTAAAACAAAATAGAAATTATCAAGTAGGTATAGTATTATCAGATAAGTTTGGTAGACAATCTACAGTAATATTATCTGAGGGAGATAGCTCTGTTAAATTTAATAATGAATCTTATTTAGGTTCTACTGTTTTTTCAAGATACATAGCTTCAAGTGTAGAAGCTTTATCTTTTCCTGGAAATTCTTTAAAAGTTTTATTTAATAATCCTATATCAGGTGGAACAACAGGTGTATATAATGGTGATCCTACTAGTGTAGATTATAATCCATTAGGTTGGTACTCTTATAAAGTAGTTGTAAAACAAACAGAACAAGAATATTACAATGTTTATTTACCTGGTGTAATGGCTGCTTATCCTACAGATCCAACTAAAGAATTAGGTAAAACATCTCACGCTGTATTATTTAATGATAATATTAATAAAGTCCCTAGAGATTTAATAGAAGTAGGACCAGAACAAAAACAATTTAGAAGTAGTGTTGTATTACACGGAAGAGTAGAAAATGTAAACAGTACTGATGTTTGGCAGAATAATGCTCAATATTATCCTGGAAGTATTGCTCCTATAGTGAGTGTTATAGCTACTGATGATGATATGTTTAACGGTATATCTCAAACTGGCTACGTTGGAAGTCCAGATTTTTATAATGTTATTTCAAATCCTTTAATAGGAAGAATTAATACACCTTCTGGAAAATTTGGTGTGGCGTCGGTTATAACAACGGCAGATGCTTTAGCTGCTACAGCTACAACACCAGCCGCAACTTTAAGTGAAATAAATATAGACATAAGTACTATTGATCCTATATTTACCTCTGGTGGAAATCCAGTGCCTGGAAACAGTATAAGAGTTGGTCAAACAATAACTGGACCTGGTATAGCTGATGGAACAACTATAATACAAGCTCAAAACGACAATCCAGCTTGGCAAATAACATTAAGTCAACCACATTCAGGTGTTAACGCGGGAGATACTTTCACCTTTACACCAACAAATGATTCTCCATTTATGGGTTGGGTTACAATGCCTCAGTTAGCTGTTATGGAAACAGATCCTGTAGAATCTAATTTAGATATATTTTGGGAAACAAGCACAGCTGGTTTGATAACTGATTTAAATCAAGCAATATCAGGTGGTACTGCTGAAGGTGTTTCGTTTGGTTTTAATACTAATGACTTTGATGAAGGAATAAATACACAAGTAGGAAACAATGAAATGTGTTCATCAGATTTTTCTATACTAGATCAATTTGGTAACACAATAGTTTACGCGGCAACTAATCCACCTCAATTTCAATTAGTAGAGGTTAGAGATTTTAATAACAATGTAATTACTAGTACTAATGAAGGAGTTAGTAATACAGCGGTGTTTAATTTAGTAAGAGATGGTAATAACTATAATGTAAAGGTTCAAGATACTTTTTACTATAGCAATCAGCACGCTACTAATGATACTTATTCTTTTAAATTTGAAATTAACCACGCTGGTATTCAGACGTTTATTACAAAACAACCTGTGTCTTTGATAAATTTAGCTCCTGTAGTTTTAGCCAGTACATGTGGTAATCCTCCTATTTATGTTCCAGGAACCGGTAATGGTTCAAATGCTTTAGGAACTTTTAAAGTTCTTCAAGCAACAAATGGAGCTGCTTTTGGACTAGGAGTAACAAATCCTCAAGCTTGGAAAGATTTAACATGGAGACTTACAGTTACTAAAGGTGGTGTAGATTATGGTCCTCAAGGAAGCGGCGCGGTACAATTGATTCAATCACGGGTTAATAATTATTGGAGTGTTAACTGTAATTTTACTGGAGGTGATACTCCTAATAGTATGGTAGATGGACAATATGCTTGTGTAGCTACCGTGGAAGATGCCGGTGCTTTAACTGCTACGTGTAATTTTACTTTAGATATACAAAGAACACCTTGTTATACTTGGAAATATACATGGACTGATAGTGGTGATTTTATATCACTTAACTATACTGATTGTGAGGGTGAACAAAGAAACATAGGATTTTTTGACACCAATCCGGGAGGACTTGGTAATACTGGTAACTACGTATGTGCTCAAGACACTACTTATACACAAAATAGTTTAGGTACTAAGTTTACTAAACTAGCATTAAATAATCCTGATCCATTCAACACTTGTAATGGGTTGTAATAATGGATAAAAACAAGTAATACTAATAATATGGCTGCTATAATAGAAGTTAAATACTTCAATACATTTCTTCTAAAGAAAGTAAACCAAACAATTTCAACTCCTAGTTATGGAAACATACCTTCTTGGAATGGTTCTATGGGTATACCCGCCGCTAAAGGAGGTTATCCTATATCTGCTGCAGATGTTCCTAAAAATTGGGTTATAGAAGAATCTAGAATTAATGGTGGTTATAATAATACTTCAGTTTCTTTTGGTGCTAAAGCTTATTTAGTAGAAGAAGAACCTAATGGGTCTATACGTGGAAACTCTTTAATATATTCAGGTATATTTAATTCTAGAACAGGTATAAATAACACCAACGTGTTTTCAGTTGGTGATAACATAGTTAAATCTGTAGACCCAGCAAATGGATCTATACAAAAACTTTATGCTGAAGACACTAATTTAAATATATTTCAAGAATTAAAAATTAGTAGAGCTTTAATTGATAAAGACGCTATATATTCTGCTGAAGGCGGTGGAACTGTTACTAGTGCTAATCTTGTTATTGGTGCTATTCAACCTTACGCGGGTAAATACGGTATTAGTAACGATCCTACAAGCTTTGCGGTATACGGTACAGATAAGTATTTTACTGATAGAAACAATGGAACTGTTTTAAAATTATCTGGAGGTTTAGTTGAGATATCTAGAGCTAATATGATAGATTATTTTAGAGATAGATTAGGATCAGGTATTACAGTAGGTGGAGCAACAGGAAGAATTATAGGTGGTTGGGATATACATAATAAACAATATTTAGTATCTACACAAGAACCTGGAGCACAAGCTGATACTTTAGAGGGAGGATATGAAACAGTAGCTTTTGATAACCTTGTTCAAGGTTGGACTAGTTTCTTTACATATAAACCAGAATTAATGTTTAGTTTAAACAATAAATTTTATAGTACAAAATTTGGTAGTTTATATCAGCATTATTCTCAAGGTGTAAATAGAAACTTGTTTTATTCTAATGAAGGTCAAACTATAAAACCTACTTCTATAACTTTTGTTTTTAATGCTAACCCAAGTTCATCAAAAACATTTAAAACAGTAGAATATGAAGGAACAAATGGTTGGCAAGTTAATTCTTTTACTTCTGATTTAACAGGAGAAAACACGGTAACAACAAATTCAAACTGGATAAATTTTCAAGATACAACCGCTCAAGTATATAGTTATACTCAGGGTCAATATGATTCAGCAGGTAATGAATATCCAAACGCAACTGTTCCACCATTTTTCTATGCTGGATTTAATAGGAAGGAAAACAAGTATGTAGCTAATCTTATTAATAATAGTAGTGCTGCTCCTGGTGAAATAAACTTTGGTAGTTCTATATCTGGTATTAAAGGTTTTGTAGGTACAGTTACAATAGCTACTGATACAGTTACAAATAATGGAGGAGAAAAAGAATTATTTAATGTTAGTAGTGATTTTATAGCTAACAATGGATATTAAATTAAATTAAATGAAATTAAAAAAAGCAACAGCTGTAGAAGCTTTGCAGAAATTAATGTTTGAAGGTAAAGAAGAAGATGGGTTTTATGGAGATGGTAAAGCAATAGCAACAGTACCTGATATACCAATAATACATAATTTTGCAGATCAACTCTACATAAGACAAATGAATTTAAAAAAAGGACACGTTATTCTAGGTGCAGTTCATAATCACCTACATGTTTGGTTTTTATTAACAGGTTCAGTTATTATAAATAATAATGGTGAAAAGATAGAGCACGTAGCTCCTTGCTATACTGTATCAGAACCTGGTTCACAAAGAATTATTTTAGCTTTAGAAGATTCTATATTTGTAAATGTTCATAAGAACCCTACAAATACAAAAGATATAGCTGAATTAGAAAAAGAAATAGTCTCTATGACAAAGGAAGAATACAATAATAAATATAAATAATATGAGTTTTTTATTAGGATCCGCAGCAATAAGCGCGGGTACAAGCATACTCGGTGGTATCATTGGTGGTGGTAAAGCTAGAAGAGCAAGGCGAAGAGCTGCTAAGAAATTAAAAGCGATGAATGCTAAAATGGCACAATTAGAAGCTAATAGACAAGAAATCATAAATCCTTATGAGGATTCTACTAATTTAAGTAGTATGATGAGTAATCCTATGGCTAATCTTGCTGTAGCTACTCAAGCTACTGAAATGCAGATGGAAGAAACTGATCAAGCATTGGCCAACACATTAGACACTATAAGACAAACAGGTGGTGGAGCAGGTAGCGCAACAGCTTTAGCTCAAGCTGCTTTACAATCTAAGAAAGGTATTGCTGCTAATATTGAGGCACAAGAAAAATCTAATGAAATGGCAAAACAGCAAGGAGAACAAAGACTTCAAGACGCTAAAATAGCTGAAGAAAAAAGAATGCAGGGTCTTGATGCTGCAGGAAAACAATTTGTATTTGGCCAAAGAGAAGCAAGAGAAATGGGTCAATTAAATAGACTACAATCCCAAATAGATAACATGCAAGGAGTTAAAGCTAGAGCTGAAGCTGATCAAACAGCTGCTCTTACTGGTGCTATCTCTGGAGTAGCGGGTGCTGCTAGTTCATATTTTGGAGCAAAATCAGGAAGTTAAAAATATAGGAAATGGAAAATCAAAATATACACATAAATTTATTAATAAAGCAAATGTTACAAAGTGATAACATGGCTTATGTTCCTGGTTATCTAAGCTCTAAAGTAAATATTGATTACGGTGTTTTAAATAAAGCATATCAAGACACGGGTAGAATATACGCTAAATTAAAAGCTAGTCTAGAAAAAGGTAGTTGTGGAGATTGTATCAAAGAACAAAAAATGTTAACATATTTAGAAAGTGCTCCTAAATTATCATTAGATTTTTTAAGTAATGTTATGGGTGAATTACAAATAGTAGAAACATCAAACTATGATCCTAACAATTACTTTGGATTCATGGTTGCTAATTGTATTATTACTAAAAAACCAGGTTTTTCTAAAACTGATGGATATGATATTGGTTTAAAATTATTAAACAATGGTACACAAGAATTAACTTTTAGTGGTCCTTTATTAAAAGAATCTTTAATTATTAATAGTGCTGCTTTACAAAGTTTATTAGACGCAGATACATCTATGGTAGTTGAAACTCCAGATATTAATAAAAATATGACAGAACTACTAGTTCAATCTGGATTATTTATGCCAGAAGATGTTGGTGAAGATGGTCAATTATCTGCTAGTGCTAAAATATCAGAAGAATTTATTTTAAAATTTAATGGTGAACCTGATTACGAAATAATTGATATTGGTGGTGGTAAAGGAAGAAATGTATTAAAATTTGATATGGATAAGATTGAAAGGAAAATACAACCTTTTATAAACGCTGAAGTTGCTGGGATTCTTTCAGCAGAACAAGAAGCCGTAGCAGCTTGGAATGTTTATTTAGCTAAACTAAGTAGTCCAGAAGAAGACGATCAAATGGTTCAAAACGCTAACGCTGGTGGTGAGTCTTGGTCTTATGAAAAAGATTTACCATTACATCAAGATAAAAAAATATTATTTGGAAAACAATATAAAGAATTTTTTATAAAAAATTATTTAGTACAATTCTTAACTAATAAACTACCAAGTGTAGAAGAAGATGCTGCTGTGTTTGATTTACAAGAAGGTATAGATGCTAAGGCTCAAAAAATAATGGGTGATAACCAATAAAATTAAATTAAATGACTAAACAAGAATACGTAGCAAGTTTAATAAGACAAGGCAACCTAAGTAGTCAAAAAATGTATGAGATGACTAAGGCTTGGGAAGCTGAAAATGCTGAACCAGAAGTAGAAGTAGAAGAGGTAAAGACAAACGATCCTGCTGTAAATGCGGAGACCAATGCAGGATCGAAAAAGAAATCGGTCTCAAAATCGGAAGATACTTCATCGGAATTATCAGAAGAAGAAAAAGCAGAAATAGCCGCTAAAGCTAAAGAAAGAACAAAAAGAATAAACTCTTTGTATCTTAAGTATAATGAAGACGGTAATCAAGCTGTTTCTGAAGAAGAAAAAACTAAATGGTTAGATAATAACACTAAACTACATAGTAACGAAGAAGTACAAGCAATTCATGATGAATCTAGTTGGACAGATTGGTCTTTAGGATTACTTCCGTTTTACGACTCTCAAGCAGAAATAGCTGAAGAAATGCAACAAGATGAAGAACTGCAGAAGTTTAAATATAATCAAGCAAATAAAAATTATATACAACAATCACAAGAAATAACTGCAGATAAAAACTTGTCTCAAGAGGAGAAAGAGAAAAAACTAGAAGAAATTAAACCTCCACCTTTAGTAGAAGATGTTGAGCAAGAAGTGGAAGTACAGGATACAGGTGATCAATGGAAAGATGCTTCAACTACTTTAAGTACAAAGACAGATGAAGAATTAAAAACATCTCCACTTTTTCAAACAGACGGTAAATTTGATCCTAAAAAATTAGAAGATTACAAAAATTTTATAGAGTTAAATGATTATAGAGAGCAGTTAAGTAATACTCCTATGAAAATAAGAGGAAAAGACAATACAGCTTTTAACATGCTTTATAAAAAGCTAACAGACAAATACGGTGAACCTACTACAGATGAGCATGGAAATGAGTTACCACCTAATATGCGTCCAGCTTATCTTGGTAAACATTTAGATAGTCTTAAAGTAGATATAACTAAAGATTACGATAAACTACTTGATGAAGATAAAGAATTAAAAAAAGAAGAAGGTTTTTTTGACAAAGAATATTATTTACAAAAAATATCAACAAAACAAGCTAATCCTGAAGCTGTAACAACAGCTCTTTCTTATTTACCTCAAGATTTTGCTGGAATTGAAAGTGGAGAAGAGTTGGATAAGATAATGAAAGAATCTTATGCTAATTTTGTTAAAGATGATCCAATTTTAAAAGCTGAATGGAATTCAATACAAAAAGCAGCTCAAGGAAGAATAAAAGCTTATCAAGATGAAATATTAAAAACAGCTGACTTAACAACTGAAGAAGGTGTTGCTGCGGCTAACTCTAAGCTTGAAGCTTATGCTAAAAAAATTACACTAGATATTTTTGAAAATTCAGACGGATACAATAAGAGAATAGCTGACTTAGGCTTGGTAATGGATAACGCAATGGCCAAGGTAAACACTGCTTATGAAAGAGACCAACGTCCTTGGTACGATGTTTTATCAATTTCTGATGCGTTAAGAGGTGGGAACACTGGCATTGAGGGTGATGATGGTATACCTTTTAATAATACTTTAGCAAATTTAATTGAAAGTATTGGTAAAGGTGGTGTGAATTTAGTTAGTTCAGGTAAAAAAGCTTGGGCAAGTGTAGAAGCGAAAGGTGTTAGACAGGTTCAACGTGAAATAGATGACATTAATGAAAGGTATGAAAAAGGCGAAATAGACGAAAAAACCAGAGATCAATTATTAAATAGTAAAAGAGGAGGAAAAGGTCAATTTAATTCTTTAATAGAAGAATTAATGGAAGATAAAAAAGATGTTGAAAAATTATTTGATAGTATTCAAGATGACGAAGCTTATACTAATTTATTTAATACAGCTGATTTATCGGATGGTATTAGTTTTCAAGAAGCTATATTTACAACAGGAGAAGCATTACCACAAATTGGTTTAGCTGTTGCTGGTACTCTTACAGGTAATCCAGTTATGGCTGGTTTAGGAACTGCTGCAATGTTTACTCAAATGTATGGAGATAATTATTGGTCAGCTTATCAAGAGGGTATTCAAATGGATGCTAAAGCTATGGGTATTGACTTAAACGCTTTGTCTCCTGAAGAAAGAAGAGAGTTTGAATTAAATGCTCTTAATGAAGGTAAGCATGCTAACATGGCTACTTCCGCAGCGTTTGCTGCTGTTATGACAGCTGCTGAACAATTTGGTGCTAATAAAATTTTAAAGCAAACAGAAAAAGCTTTAGGATTAGGAACTGGAGGATTAGTATCTTTTTATAAAGGATCTTGGAGAGAAGGTGGTGAGGCATTATTAAGAGGAGCTTTGAATAAAGCAGAAGCTGGTGCTACAGAATTTGCTACAGAATGGGCTCAAGAAGTATTAGGTCAAATAGGTACAGGTTTACAAACAACAGGTAGAATTGGAGATCAATTAGATTGGGGAGCTTCATTAGAAGCTGGTAAAGCTGGTGGTGTAGTTGGTGTTATGATACCGTTTGCTAAAGCTGTTAGTCAACAATCAGCTGTAGAAATAAGAAACGTATCAAGAGATGTAGCTATAAAATTTGCTCCAAACTCTAAATACGGTAAGTTTGCTATTGAATCAGAAAAATATTTTGAAGCTGCTCAAACAAATTTAAATAACAAACTAAAAAATAATCAGCTAACAAAACAACAGTATCAAGAAGAATCTCAAAACCTATCAGATGTTAGAAATTCTCGTTTAAAAATAGATCCAAACGCTGGTCCAGATATTAGAGCTAGACAATTAGATTTAATGGTTGAGCGTAATCAGTTAACGCGTGAGATTAAAAAGATGGACGATCCTGATTTAACAGTTGAACAACAGGAAAGATTAAACCAAGTTAAAACTCAATTAAGAGAAGTTGTAGCTGAGCAAAACCTATATAATAAATCTGGACAAGTTAGAAAAATGATTCAGAACGCTGGGAAGAAAGATGCTCAAGGTAACCCAATGATTGAGTTTAGAGATGTTCAGACAGCTAAAGAAACTCAAGAAGTTGCTGATCAATTAGAAAAAGAAGGATATACTAAAGCCGCAACAAGTGCTGCTCATGGCGTGCAAATGATAAATGAAAAAACTGGGAAAGAAGTTTTACTTATAAATAATGAAGTAGCTTCTGGTAAAGGTGGTTTTGTAGGTAATGTTAATGTAGGAGCTCATGAATTTCTACATAGTGTTTTAAAGAAAACTTTACAAAATAATCCAGACGCAGCGATAGAAATGTCTAATGAAATGCGTGGTCATTTTAAGAAATTATTAGACAGTGGAAAATTAGACATGAACTCTGAGTATGCTTTAAATCTACAGCAATACATGGATAAACCTCCAGCTGAGTTTGCAGAAGAAGCTATGACATTATTTGCAGATGGTTTAGCAAATGGAGATATAGTTTTAAATGAAAGTAATTTACAAAAAATTAAAGATGTTTTAAGAAGGTTAATGCAATCGTTAGGTATTAAAAATGTAGAGTTTAATACAGGTAAAGATGTAGTTAACTTTTTAAAAGATTATAATAAAAGCGTTGAAAGAGGTAAACTAAACAGAGCTCAAAAGAAATTATTAGATAAATCTGCTAAAGGAAAATTATTAACAAAAGAATCTAAAGATACAAAAGAATCTAAAGATACAAAACCTAAGAAATCTAAAGCTGCTCCTAAAAAACCTAGTAAAGCTCAAAGAGAAGATCCATACCGTGATGCAAAAACTAAAAAGGAAGCAAAAGCTATAGAGAGAAGAAGAAGAAAAAAATTAAAAGAATGGATTGATGGAGATCCAAAACTAGAAGCAACATTTGCAGATTGGATTGGAGGAACTAAATATTCAAAAGCTCGTGAAACAGCTGGAATACCTCAAGCAGAATTAGATGCTATGACACCTAATCAAAGACGAGCATTAGAAGGATATTTACCTTATGAGTATAGAAAAATACCAGGCCAAGGTATGGAAGTAGTCTCTCAATTTGTGGGTAAAGGAGAAGCAGTTGCAGCGTTAAAGAAAATGATGGGGCAGACTAGAGATGGTTGGATGGGTATGACAAAAGAAAAATATTCTATAGCTAGAACTAAACAAACACCACTTGAGGCTATAAATGATTTAATACCATCTGAGATAAAGACTAAAGATCAATTTGATACTTTCATGCGGGATAATAAATCAGCTAAAGCAATTGCAGACGCGTTAATGCCTGGTGGAGTTATAAATAATCTTATAAGATCTCAAGAAACTAGTAGAGAGCAAGGTGATAAAATGATTGATGAGATGTATGAACGTATATTCAACTTCAATCCTGAGGCGAAAAGAACTGATGGCACTACTGTAGGACCAAAAGGATTTGGTGAAGCAATATTTGCTAATAGCAGATTTGCTAAAATGGTGGCAAATAAAGCGTTGTTCCAAGAAAGCGAAAAGAAAAAGCAAGAAAAGAGACAAGATGACACTACTAAACAAATAGTAGATAAAGGCGAAGTTTTAGATCTTGGTCCTGCTAATGAAGGTTATGTGTTGGCTCAAAAACCTAGTAAAACTACAGGTTTAGATTCAAAAACTGAAGATGCTATTACTAAAGCTGTAAATAAGACTTTTAAAGGAGAAGACATTAGATTTGCAGATACTAGAAACATACCTCAAGAAGTAGCTGACATTTATGGTAAAATGTTTGGAATAAATCCAGAAACAATAGTTAATAAGAAAAGAAATTTTCAAACAACTGATGCAGAAGGTTTAACTAAAGCTAAACAATTCTTACTTAAAAACGCAAAGAATGATTTTGATAGATTGCCAAAAGTTCAAGATGATACTGGTAGAGGTACATTTGTTCCTAAAAATGTAAAAGATGCTTTATATACTGATGGCAAATTAACCGGTAGTTTAAAAGATTACATGGATCTTATTAGAGAAAAACCAGTTAAACCTATATATAGAGATCGTGTTGGTCAAACTATTAGAGGATTATTAGGATTACATATTAGAAATCGTGTGCTTGAAACAGCACAACCCGTTCAAGGTAAAAGAATACAATCAGGTGCTAAGTTTAGTATTGCTAGAAAAAAATTAACAGGTACAAAAGCTATTAACGCTTTGTTAGAAGAAAAAGGTAATGTTGAAACTAATCTAGAAAGAAGAGTTATTAACAATAAAGATTTTGTTGAGGATTTTGAAAATAAATCAGGATTACCAATTTTTATAACTCAAAAATCTAGTAATTTTACCAATGGTAAAAAAGCTGGAGGTAAAGGTAACGACTTAGTTATAACGGAAGAGCAGCATAACAAACCTGCGCAACAAAAAGCTAATAAGCTAGCTATTGCTAAAGGTACTAGTTATAGTCTTCGTGATGCTAGTAAAAAAGCAGCAGCAAAGTCTGATTTTGAGAAAAAAGATCAAAAATATAAAGACGAAAAAGGTAAAACTAAAACTAGAAAAGTTTATGTTACTAGTCAAATAAATGTAGTTACAGGTAAACCATTTACATCTCAAGAATTAAAAGATATTGAACTTGTTATGGGAGGTAAAAACCTTGCTAACATTGAAAAAAATCTTGAAAATGAAGCTGCTTTAAAAAGAGGTCAAGCTTTGATTATTAATATCATGGCTGCCCAGTATAAAAAATTAAAATCAAATCCCAAAACAGCAGCAGAAGCAGATGTTCTATTACAAAACTATAAAGAATTACTTTATAATAGTAATTTAAATAGTAATATGGGTAGAAACATGGCTGCTACTATAGGTAAAGAAAAAGGAATTGGAAAAGGTAATAAAACAGAAGAGCATACTTATCAAGCTATTAATTTTGCTTATAGAACTTTAGAGGCTATAAGTGATATAACAAACCCTCATTACGAAGCAAATTTAAAGGGTTGGACTAAATGGGCTGGTAATAATTATTATCAAATAATTTTAACTAAAAAAACTGATAAAACATTAGATCAAACATATGACAAAGATATATTTGATGCGGGTAAAGATTTAACTAAATATAATCCTAAATCCAAAGAATATCCTTTGTTAAAAGAAGCACTAGATAACGCTTTTGAAACCGGTGATTGGAGTAGCATACCTGATTCGGATGTTAGATATTTTAACCCATATGTAAGTATTAATCCTAATACAAATTACCGTAATGATGTAACCTACGCAAAATATTATGATGTAGAAATACCAAAGAAATTACTGAAAAATGCTAACGCTGTACTAGCTCAAAAACAAGCTTTATATAGAATAACATCTAAGACTATGCGTCCGGCTAGTGCAAAAGCTCAATTAACATTAAAACTTAAAATTGCTACAGCTAAAGAGTCTAGAGCTAGGGTTAATAGTAAAGTAGCTAGTCAAATTTTAAAACCAAATCAAACTACTCAAGATCAAAAAAGAATAATGTTAACTTCTCTTGACACAAAAGTTAATGCTTTTAAAATAGATCCAGAACCTAAAGGTATAAGTGTTTTTGATTTTGATGATACATTAGCTAAAACAAAAGAAAAAGTTATAGTTATTGATAAAAATGGTAAACGTAGTAAAATATCTGCTAGTCAATTTGCTGTTGACGCTGTCACACTTGAAAAACAAGGTGCTGAATTTGATTTTAGTAACTTTGAAGGAGTATCTAAAGGAACTAAAAAAGGTCCATTAGCAGATCTTGCTTTAAAAAGACAAGATAAGTTTGGTAGTAGTAATATATTTGTATTAACCGCTAGACCTCAAGTTGCTGCTACATCAATAAAAACATTTTTAGATGGTATAGGATTAAATATACCTTTAGATAATATAACTGGTTTAGAAGATGGATCTGCTCAAGCTAAAGCAGATTGGGTTTTAAATAAAACAGCAGAAGGATTTAATGATTTTTATTTTGCTGATGATTCTTTTGCTAATGTTGCTGGTGTTAAAGCTGTGTTGGATGGAGTTGATGTTAAAAACAAAGTACATTTAGCTAAACAAAGTAAAGCTCGTAAATTAAATAAAGATTTTAATAAAATATTAGAAGAAGTAACTGGAACTAAAGCATATAAAAAATATTCTACAGTTAGAGCTAGATTAGAAGGAAAGAAAAAAGATGGAGGACTTGGTAAAAGAGTTGCAAGACAATTTACGATAACCCCATCAGCTGATGATTTTGCTGGTTTAACATATGCTTTTAGAGGAGTAGGTGAACAAGGTAATAGACATCAAGCATGGATAGAGAAAAATCTTATAAAACCTTATAATAAAGCAGAACTTGAATTAATGACTGCTAAAATAACTCTTGCTAACGATTTTGCTGCTCTTAAAAAACAATTTCCTAGTCTAAAAACTAAAAGAAACATGGCTGGGATTAAAAGAAATCCTTTATTAGATCAAATAGGTGTTGGACCATATACTAAATCACAAGCAGTAAGAGTATATATGTGGGCAAAGCAAGGTATGGATATTGAAGGTATGTCTAAAAGAGATGTTAATGCTTTGGTTAAAGCTGTTAAAGCAGATAATGAATTACAAGTGTTTGCAGATGAGGTTATATTAATTATGAAAGACGGTAAATACCCACCACCATCAAAAAATTGGTTGGCTGGAGATATGAAGTCTGACATATTAAACGTTTTAGACAAAGGATTTAGACAAAAACTGATGGCTGAGTTTAATGAAAACGCAGATATTGTATTTAGTCCAGAAAATTTAAACAAACTAGAAGCTTTATACGGTAGTACATATGTAGAGGCTTTACGTGATTCTTTAAGAAGAATGAAATCTGGTAGTAATAGACCAGTTTATCAAGGTGGAGGATCACGTATGGTTAATGATATGCTTGACTGGCTTAACGCATCGGTTGGTGTTACAATGTTTATAAATCAAAAATCTGGATTACTTCAAACACTGTCTGCGGTAAATTTCATAAATTGGGGTGATAATAATATATATGCAGCTGCCAAAGCTTTTGCAAGTAAAGATTATTTCCCAACAGTATTAAAACTATTAAACTCTGATTACTTAGTAAATAGACGTGATGGTTTAAAAATCAACGTAAATGAGGCTGAGTTAGTTGATGCTGGTAGACAAGGTGGTTTCCAAGGTATGGTAAGCTACTTGCTTGATAAAGGTTTTATTATTACTAGAATAATGGATAGTTTAGCTATCGCAAGTGGTGGAGCTACATTTTTTATAAATAGGAAAGCTGCAATGCAGAAAAGAGTTAATCCAGAAACTGGGAAATTATATACAGAATCAGAAGCTGACGCAAAAGCTTTTGAGGATTTTTATGCAATTGCAGAAGAAACTCAACAATCTAGTAATCCAAGTAAAATATCACAACAACAAGCTAGTATAGCTGGACGTGTTTTATTATCTTTCCAAAACGTTACAATGCAGTTTAATAGAAAGACTAAAAAATCTATATTAGATTTTGTTAAAAGACGTAGAAAACCAGGTATGACTCAACGTGAAAGTGATATGAGTAACCTTTCAAGCGTAATGTATTACGTTGGTATGCAGAACTTAATATTCCACTCTTTACAACAAGCTTTATTTGGAATGTTATTTGAGGGAGATGAAGAAGAAGAGAAAGGAAGAGTAGCAAGTGTGGCAAATAGCATGTTAGATTCTTTATTATATGGTCTTGGATTTGGTGGCGCAGGTATTGCTACAATTAAAAATCTTGTAATGAGAATGTACGATGAAACGCAAAAGAAATCTCCAGATTATGAAGATCCACTTTGGGATATATTTGATGTATCTCCAGTTATAGATAGTAAAATTAGAAAACTTAGACAAGCTGCTAAATCTTTTAGTTGGAACATGAAAGAAATAAAAAGAAGAGGTTGGAGTTTAGATAATCCTGCATATTTAGCTATTTCACAAATTATATCTGCGGCTTTTAATTTACCTATGGATCGTGTAATGACTCTAACAAACAATATGCGTAATGCAATGGATGAAAACACTAGAATGTGGCAAAAAATAGCTTTAGTTTTAGGTTGGTCTCCTTATATTTTAGGTTTACCTTACTGGGGAAGACAAAGCACAATAGATCAAGAAGCAAAAGAAGACGAAAAATTAAAAGAAAATTATAAAAAATCAATTCAAGTAGTAAAAAAGAAAGGATTTACTAAAAAAATCCCATTATCAGGACCAAATCATTATAAGCCGACAGGGGTATATGGTGTTGATTATATGCAAGTAGAAAAACCTGACGGCACAATTCAATATTATGTAAAACCATGAAAAATTTAATTACAATATTATTTCTATCACTATGTTTAACAGCTAACTCGCAAGAAAGATGTGTAACGGTTAAAGTAGAAAAAATCGAGGACTACCGAGTAAGAATTACTAAAACTGATACATGTAAAAATGTTGTTACAGTAACTACTATGTTAGAAAAAGACTGGAGATCTCGTAAAAAGAAAAGAAAAAACCGTAAAAAGAAAAACTAAATGAAACAAATTTTACTTACTCTTTGTTTACTTATCACGTTTAATATAAGTGGACAAGAAAAGAAAAAGTTATTTAAAGATTTTTTTAAGTACAGCACTCTTTATGTATCTGGAGATCTTAAAAACTCAAAAGAAAATGCACCGAGTTATTTTGTAAGAACAAATCCTAACGGAAGTTTATATGATGTACCTGTTGTAGTAGATGGAACTGATTATTATAATCACGATTATCGCTATGGATTTGGTATTCGTAAGATTGCAAGATTTGATTATGAAATAAAGGGCAAACAATACTATGATGGGACTGAATCTAACGTGGCTATGACAGCTCCTAATTCAGCTATTAAAGGGTTTGAATATGTATTTCATACTGAAAAAGAAAGATCCAGAGATGATGTATTTAAAAATCACAGATATTTCTTAAAACACAGTGGAAAATACCACATTGTTAAGATAGAAAGTAGAAAACAAGGAAAAGTAAATTTTGATTATAAATCCGCAGAATTAAGAGCTAAATTACCTATTGGTAAAAAATTGATTTTATCTGCGGGAGCTATATATCGTACACACGAAAGACCTTACGGATATAATCCAGTAGAGATATGGTTAAATGAAACTAACGCTCAAGGTCAAGCTATTAATCCGTGGTATACTTTAGGATTCTACTATGGCTATGATGATATTTATTATACATATGAAGATAGTTATTCAGGCGAAACAGTATCTGATTGGTACTGGATTAATGAAGAAGGTGAAACCGTAGCTTATACAGATTTACAATTTAGACAAACAGTGTTTACTGATCTTATGAATCGTTATAATAACGAAATATGGGATACAATAGATGCTTTTGGAGTTGTATCTCCTGTGGTCGGTTTTGACTATTACCATTATAAAAATAACTTCTGGTTACACGCTTATGGTTCCTACTTATTACCGTATCATAACTATGTAAAAGGTGATGAGGCTTTTAGTTATCATAATAGAAATAACTGGGGATTAGGTGGATTGGTTGAAGATGCTGAAAAAGAACAATGGGAAGACTATCAAACCGGAGTACAATTTGGATGGAAACTTAGTAAAAGCATCGGAGTATTTTTCGAGGGTGAATATACTAAGTTTTGGGATAGCAAAATATATAACAGTTCAGTTGGTCTGAACATAACACTTAAATAATGAAATTATGGAAAATTGTCCTTTATGCGGCGGTTATTGCGGCGTTTGCTAGTTGCGGTAATTATAAGCTTATTACACAGTCAGATATCATATACTTAGAAGAAGGGCAAGATGCTACTTCTATATTTAAAAGTTACGATGCTGATATTATTAGATTAGAATTTACAACTATAACACCTAGGTTCCATTATAATAGACCTTATTCTTATTATTGGCACACTAGACCTTTATGGTTAGATTATAACTTTATATATAACCCATGGCACTTTGGACATTATTCATTTTTCTATCGTCCGTGGAATTATTGGGATTGGTATATGAGACCTTGGAGATGGCAAAGACCTTGGCGAGATCCTATGCTACAAGGACCATTTAATAACCAAAGTTATAATATAGTATATAATAATAGTAGAAGAACTTCTAGATCTTTAGAAACTGCAATAGCAAATAATAGAGCTAAACCTAGAGTTCAACCTACAGTTATTATACCAAGAGTTAAGCCACAAAATAATTACAAACCTATTTCAATACCATTATCTAGGCCTAATAAACCTAGTAATAACTACAAACCTAGTTATAATTATTCTAGACCTAGTTATAATTCTACACCTAGTTATTCTAAACCAAGCTATTCACCATCAATGAGTAAACCAAGTAATAATAACATAAGTAGAGGAAATGGAAGCACCACAAATAGGGGAATCAACTAAAGTAACACTAGATTTAAAAACTATTGGAATAATAGTAGGTTTTGTAATCACGCTTGCAGGTATGTGGTTTACACTAAAAGCAGATATAGCTTTAGCAATGGAAAAACCTGAACCAGTAATAGACAGGGTTGAATATGATTTAAAAGACGAATTGATTCGTCAAACAATTATGGATACGCAAGAAGATGTAGACAAGATACTAGAAGATCTTAGTAAGATCGACGAGAGATTATATGACATTCAAAAAAATAGATAATGAAATACTTAATTTTACTTTTAATACCATTTTTATCTTTTAGTCAACAAGATGTTCCTGAGGAATATTGGATAGACGATAGTGGTTTTGAAAAAGCTATTAATACAAATGAAGCATTTGGTGATGATAAAACAAAACCAGTTGTTATAGAATTCTGGGCTAAGTTTAACGAAGCTAATTGTTTTGAGGACTGGAATAAACTAGAAAATGTAATTTATTATAGAGTAGATATAGCTAAAGCTCCTGTAGCTAAAAAGAAATACAGAGTACGTATGGCTCCAACCCTTATAATATTTAAAGACGGAGTTAAAGAAACAGTTTTTAAAGCAGGTTTAGATCTCTTGTTACCTGCGGATTTAGAAGAAATACAAGAAGCTATAAATGAAATAAATACAGCAAGTCAATTTTAATTAAATGAAAAAAAGAAAACTAAATAGTACTAATCCTAAATACTACCCTACCCCGGAACAAGAAATAGTAAATGAACGTAGAGAGTTGATTGCTAGTATTCCTAAAGGTAGAAATCGTAACGTAAATGTTTACGCGGTGTTTGAAATAGATTAATTATGGAAAATATAAGTAAAAATATAACATACGCAGAAGCGATACATTCTAATACAGCTAAGCGTAGATGTATAGATAACACTCCTAATCCTACACAAGTAGAAAACATGAAGTTGTTAGCAGAAAAAATATTTGAACCATTAAGAGAGTGGACAGGTGGACCTATAAAAGTTAATTCATTTTTTAGATCAGTTACTCTTAATGAGGCGATTGGAGGAGTAGCATCCAGCCAACATTGTAAAGGTCAAGCAATTGATATTGATGATGTTTATGGTTGTAAAACAAACGCAGAAATGTATGCGTGGATAAAAGAAAATTTAGATTTTGATCAAATGATTTGGGAGTTCGGTACGGACATGAATCCTAATTGGATACACGTATCATATGTATCAGAAGAAGATAACAGAAATAGATGCTTAAAGGCTTATAAAGAAGATAGAAAAACAAAATACAAAACAATATGAGCTACACACAATACAAATCTCCGTTCAATAAGAAAAAAACTAGTTGCTGGAAAGATTATAGCAATATAGTAGATGGTAAGCCAACTTTCAAAAAGAAAGGTGGAGAAATGGTACCTGATTGTAAACCTATAAAATAATAATAATGAGATCACCATTAAATATAGATGATGCTTCTTATGAGAAGTCAAATAGAAAAATGCGTTCAGAATATACTTCTGAAACAGGTAAAAAATTAGGTAAAAGACTTACATCAGGTAAAAACAAACGTAGAGTTTCATTTGCTTGTAGATTTGCTGGTATGGCAGGAGCCATGAAAGATAAAAAAGGTAAACCAACAAGAAAAGCAAAAGCTTTAGAAAAGTGGGGTTTCAGTAGTGTAGAAGCAGCTAGAAACTTTTGTCAAAAAAATAAAGAAAAAAAATAAAATTATGTGGAAATTAACAAAACAATACTGGAGAGATATGTGGAATTATTTATGGAGTAAAACCTCTATAGATGAAAAAGCTATCGCTACTTTAAAAGAAGTACAAAAAAGATATAAACTTACAGCTAAAGAATTAACTGACGTTGGTAATGCTTTAAAACAAGTAGGGAATCAATTAGATGATATTCCAAGAGCATTAGCAGGTAAGAAAAGAAAAGGAAGGAAATTAAATATGCCGACCCCAACTAATATGAACAATAAAAAATAAACATTATGGCATTTAAAATACCAAATTTTTCAAAACAAATGGGCGGATCACCATTCGCAATGAAATCCCCTTTAAACGGTCCTTATGAAGAAGCACTTAAAAGAGATCCTAACTTAGCAAGTTACATAGCAGAAAGAAAGAAACATGAAAAAGGAACTCCGGAATATAATGCAGCGCAAAATAAAATAAACGCAGCTTATAAGAAAGGACCTACTAATAGATCAGAAACAAAAACTGAAGAATCAAATGAAAGTAGTTCATCTAATGAATCTACAGCTGCTGATGAAGCTCCAAAAAGTGATGATAAGAAAGAACATAAACCAGCTGAAGGAGTTAAGGTTAAATCTCGTAAAGAAAAAAGAGCTGCAAAAAGAGTAGCTAGGTTATCTAAGAAAAATAAAAAGAAAGGATTAACTAAAGGTCAATCTAAAAGATTAAGTAGAAATATTTCTAAATCTAAAGGAGAAGAGGTTAAAGATGAAGATAAGACTAATGTAGGTAAAGCTATTAAGAAAGGCGTTGAAAAGGTTAAAAAAGTCGTTAACAAAAAGAAGAACAAACAAACAGAAGATGGTGCTTCAGGTGGTGATGATAAAATGACAGAAGAATAAGGAACAAAATAAAATGGGCGTACCATACCCAAAGTTCCTGTAACCAAAGAAGGGGATCGTTATGATCCCCTTTTTTGATATTACTAACTAACTAACTAACCATCACACGCGACACAATCTTCCATTGCTCGCTGTGCAATATCTCCACGGAGAACACTTTCAGTTCTCATGTAGTATAATGTTTTAATTCCTTTCTTCCAAGCATCTAAATGAACCTGGTTAATCCACTTAGGAGTTGCCTCTGCTGGAAAAGCTAAATTTAAACTTACACTTTGATCTATATATTGCTGGCGTATACCAGCTTGTCTGACTAACTCTAATTGGTTAATCTCTTTAAATGTTTTAAATACTTCTTTTGTATCTTCGTCTAAGGATTCTATATCCTGTACCGAACCTCCATCTGCTAATATTTTGTCCCATGTTTCTTTGTTATTAATTCCTATCTTTTCCAAAACTTTAACCAATGTAGGATTTTTCCTAATGAACGTGCCTTTAGCTGACTGTTCCGTAAATACATTAGCTGCCCAGGGTTCAATCCCGGGAGAAATATTTCCAGAAAGTTTACTATTACTAACAGTGGGAGCAATAGCGCGAAGATGGGTATTACGCATACCAGTACCAACACACCAAAGAGGTTCTCCATAAGCATCCGCAAGAGCCATAGAAGCTCGTTCAGATTCGATTTTGATTTGGCTAAAGATTCTTCTAGTTTCATATTGTGATAATAAACCCTCAAATGGTAAACCTTTTTCTTGTAAATACGTATGATAACCGAGTACACCAAGACCTAATGCTCTACCTTTTTCAGCAGATCTTACAGAATTTTCAAATCCTTTTCTGTATTTAGCTCTTTGTATAAACTCTTCAAGTACTCCATCAAGAAACCATATTGAGTCATAAATGATATTTGTATTTTTCCA
>Ga0315316_10000072_pt1 | contig 48829 bp, 32 predicted proteins | sample M160m3416metaG_FD_203702 | JGI IMG/M metagenome (GOLD analysis project Ga0315316, IMG submission 203702) | Ammonia-oxidizing marine archaeal communities from Monterey Bay, California, United States - M1 60m 3416 | ecosystem: Environmental > Aquatic > Marine > Intertidal zone | place: USA... | reverse complement strand
TGAATTCACCCGAGAATGCCTGACCATCGAGGTCGCTCGATCGTTTACCGCAACGCAAGTCATTGACGTGTTACAATACTTGTTTGCCGTACGCGGATCGCCCAAACATATTCGTAGCGACAACGGGCCCGAATTCGTGGCCAGGAAGCTCACCAAATGGCTGAACCAAGCTGCTGTCGAAACGTTGTTCATTGCGCCAGGCAGCCCAGGGGAAAATGGCTACGTGGAGAGCTTCAATGGCAAGCTTCGTGATGAATTGCTCAATGGTGAACTGTTCCTGAGCTTGGCGGAGGCGCGTTGGGTCATTGACCGTTGGCAGCTTGACTACAACCACCATAGACTTCACAGTTCGATAGATTACCAGACCCCAGCGGCATTCGCCGCACGGTGTTCTTCTTCCGATCGGCCTACGGCCTCACTCCAGAAGAACACCGGCCCCATGAACCCCGATTCTCTCACTTAGGTTGGTACTAAAATCGGGGTAAGGTCAATCAGCCCGGCCAATCACCAGTGCCGCGAATTGATCTCAGCACTGAATCAGGAACTTGATACTCATCAGATATACCTGCCTACTGGGGCTGGTATCCGAATTTCCGGCACGATGGAAGAGATCAACATGATGTAATCAGAAGCGATCTCGCATTCGTGACCGCTGCCTGAAGTTCATATTCCAGTGGCCGACAGTTCCGCGAGAACATTATGGTCGCTCAGGGAAGTGTTGCCCATGTCGTCCCCGTCGTCGATAACATTCGTGTCTTATAAAATCACCACCACTTCGTTGCTGTTTGCAGTGAGCGTATGCGGGACTCTGTCCGCCCGATCGGCAGCCCGCAATTCACGTGACCTTCACCGCTCATAGCATTACAGAACCGATGCCTTCGGCGGTCTGCTTACGGTCAACTCTGACGGAATCATACCGGCTCGTGTCTGAAACGTCAGGTATCGGTACGGACCACTGAGCATTAGCGTTTCAGAGCCGAAGCGGGCGGTCGCATATCTCGTGGCCGGCACCGGACGAACGGCAATGATCACGCCCGCAAGCTGAGGTACACGAACGTGCAGGATGTCATGGCGATGTCAATCAGATTTTTCTCAGACCACATGGAAGTGGGATACGACCTTGACGACAAAGTGCAGGAACATGTCAGAAAACCGGAGTGAATATGGTGCGGTCTGCGACTTTCAGAACCCATCCTCGTGTTGCTGGGATTGTGTCCAACGTGATCGTCGAACGTCTTGGAGGTCATGGCACAGCTCGTATGAGCGCCTGTCTGCCGACCACCAGATCGACCCGGCTGACTTTTGTCCCGCTCCAGCATGACCGCTAGACTTATATTCTGTTAGTCGGCAATTTGGGAAGTGTATAAACGCGAAACGGAGGCTGTTCTCAGTCTATTAGCCGACGCAACATCCGAAAGGGAGCTAACGCATTATCCTTGAGAGTAACCTTCTTCGTATTCGCCCGAGCGAGTACAACCGTTGTATCGTCCAAGGCAAGATTCTTCGGACTGAGATCTTTAATTCGCCGAAGCAACGTCGTGACGAAATCGCGAGGCGCATCTATATTGAGCGAATTGGCTATTCCCGTCATTCCAGCCGCTCCCAAAATCTCGCCAGCCGAGTCACATGCTTCGAAAAGAGAATCCGTGTACGCCAGAAACATATCTCCAGGCAAGAGCTTAAGCTTTGTCGACTGAAACTTCTGTCCACTCAGAATTCCAAACGGAAGGTTAGACTGGGCATACGCATTTGAATCATCGGCGGATAAAGCTGTCCATAATCGGGACGCCGCGCAGTAGACCAGCGGAGGTGGGTGGCCTGCGGCGCACACTGTCAGGCTACGCGTGGGCGCAAAGTATGTCGCAACGATCGCTGTAGCAAATCGTCCGACAGTGGCTGCTTCTTCGAACTGCGTGTTCAGGCTCTGCACCACACGAGACTGGTCAATGTAATTGACGTTTCGTCTCATGATGTCGCGTAGTTCAGTGGAAAGGACGGATGCTTCCGCGCCATGCCCACTCACATCCCCAACCAACATGCGTGTTATCCGACCGGATGCACACGAAGAAACGTAATACACGTCCCCACCCTGTTCGTCACCCTCAAACGGTTGGCTATACACCCAGACATCCAGTCCAGGAACGACGAAACTTGACCACGTCGAAGAGTTGCCCCCCCACACTTCCATGCAGGTCATTCGTTCCTGGGATAATTCGGTCACTGAGGCTACTTTGCTGAGAGGAATCGTGCACATGTCATTGTAATGGTGTCCTGAGTACAGCGAAATGTCGGTTGTACGCTGGTCCAGGTGGACGACCATTGTCGTGAGATGCCTATTTTGCATCCGTGCGGGGCAAATAAGTGCCTGAAAAGCTGCAGAACTCCTGCACAAGGCTATAGACGTGTCGCGCAAAACGGCCATCAGTTTTTCTGCGATCGCGACTCTACAGTTGTGCAGATTTTTTGCCGTGTCAGCATCGTACTCATTTCGACCTTCGCCCCGGCATGCCGGGCAGAAATGCATTGGTCCGTGAAACGTACTCCGAGTACTCCGGTTTAGAACTTCGCAATGTACTTTCAAGCAGCGAAACACCTGACACTCGCAGCAGCAGAAAAGTCATTGTCACCGGGGAGATGATAGTCCACAATACGCCGCTTTGTGACACAGCCAACAGAAACAGCCCCCACCACACCAGACAGTCGCCAAAATAGTTAGGGTGCCTCGTGTACCGCCAAAGTCCGGTATCAAGTACCCGCCCGGCGTTGTCAGGATTCCTTCGAAATCGAACCAACTGCCAGTCGCCGACCGTTTCGAAAAACATCCCCACCGTCCACAACGCGACGCCGAGAACAGCTAAGGTTGTGGAACTCCGAGCAGTGACAGAGAGACTTATCTGAAGCGGCAGTGAAACGACCCACATGACGGCTCCCTGCAGACCGAATACAATGAACAGACTGGCCAGCGGGAACGACGCACCCCATCGTTCCCGCATTGCTCGATAGCGAAAATCTTCCGGTTTTCCGAGATTGCGGGCGGCCAGATGGACGCTCAGCCGTAACGCCCAGACTGAGGTCAGAACTACCAGCAGCCACTGAACTACGTGCCGTTCCTGAGCGTTGATGAATAGCATCCAGGCGATTACGGCGAAGCCTATTCCCCAACAGATATCAATAATGCCTGCATCTTTGCGAAACAGACTGATCAGCCATGTTGGGATCATCAGAAAGAGGATCACCGCGACTGTCAACAGGTGAGCAGATAGTTGTGCCTCACTCATGGCTTAAACAGGTAATGAGAAACGAACCACTCATTGCCGCCGTTAAATGCGAACAGCTCTTCACATGCCATGAAGAACAGTCGCCAGCGATTGTGCCAGCGAAGGGCTTCGTCCGTTCCGTAGGTATCCGCCAGCGTCGACTGCAGCGCGTGTTTTGCGCGATCCTGATTCATCAGCCAGGCCCGGCAGGTTTTTGCATAGTGTACGCCGTTCCACTTCCTTTGACTCACCACCTGCAGTGAATTGCAGGCACGTGGAAGCAGGTCGACTGCCGGCATCATGCCACCGGTAAAAAAGTGTCTTCCCATCCAGTTGTGCGGGCCGTTTGTTTCGAACAGGTAGGCAGACCGACGGTGACAGAAGACGTGAACAAACAACATTCCATCCGGACACAGCCAGTCGTGAATGCGCCGCGTCAGTTCGCGGTGGTTTCTCATATGCTCAAACATTTCCACTGACACTACTCGATCGAAAGAATCGTCCGTTGAAAAGTCGTTTATGTCAGCCGTCACGACTTGTAGGTTTGAAAGACCTAACTGAGCGGCGCGAGCTTCTATATAGCGACGTTGAGAACTTGAATTCGAAACCGAAGTAATCTGACTTGATGGATATCTGTCAGCCATCCATAAAGACAGCGACCCCCAGCCGCAGCCAAGTTCCAGAATCTTCATCCCGTCTTCCAGTCGCGCGTTTTCGCACGTCACGCGCAGTGCTTCGCTTTCCGCGGCCTCCAAAGAGGCCACTCCTTCCGGCCAGTAGCAGCTGCTGTATTTCAGCTTCGGTCCAAGCACCTGCCGAAAGAATTCAGACGGCACTTCGTAGTGCTGTTCGTTGGCCGCAGCAGCCTGAACTGCAATCGGCTCGGACAATGTCCGTTCGATAAAGCGTTGAGTCGCACCAACTTCGTCGTCCGATTCAAGGTCACTCAGACGTGTCTTCAGGAGCCGTCGGATTCCATACCGAATAACGGAATCCGGTAATCTGCCATGCTCCGCGGCGTTCATGAGTGGCGCCACGAAAAAACCGACACGAGATCGACTTCGAGATACCGTTTTCAGAACGCGGGCTGGTCCCAGACAATCTGAACAACTCTCACGGCTTGTTCGCGAAACGCGGCTTCGCAATAGCATAAATAATACTCCCACATCCTGATGAATCGGTCGTCAAAACCCAGTCGTCGAACATCGTCCAGCCGATCAAAAAATCGTTCACGCCACAATTCAAGTGTTCTGGCGTAGTGCAGCGACATGTCCTCTATGGATTCAAGTCGAAGGTTGGTTGTTCGCCCCGCAGCAGTCTGCAGCGCGGCGACCGAGGGCAGAAAGCCGCCAGGAAAGATATATTTCTGAATGAAGTCGGTGCGTTGGCGATATGCCTCATAACGCGTTTCAGGCATCACAATGGCCTGCATGGCAAACCGTCCGCCTGGTCTGAGCAGTCGACCGCAGCATCGAAAGTAGTTATCGAGAAACCCTTCGCCGACTGCCTCGACCATTTCTATGGAAACAAGCTTGTCGTATTGCCCCTGCAGATCCCGATAATCATAGTCCAGAAGTTGAACCTGTTCTGTAATACCAGCGTCAGCAAATCTCTGTTTCGCACGTGCGAACTGAGCTTGCGATATGGTGGCAGTGGTCAGACCACAACCGTAGTTCGTGACGGCATGAAGAGCAAACCCGCCCCAACCTGTGCCGATCTCCATGACCTCGTCAGAAGGCCGCAATTCCAGCTTTCGACAGATCCGATCCAGTTTGGCGATGGAAGCTGCATGAAGTGAAGTATGTTCGTCTTCAAACCATGCCGATGAATACATCAGCGTTGGGTCAAGAAACAGCTCGAAGAACTGGTTGCTAAGGTCATAGTGAGCGGCGATATTGCGCCGACTGCCACCGCGAGTATTACGTTGGAGCCACCTGACGATTCGCTGAAACTGGCCGGTAAGAGCCGCGACAGGACCCTGAATGGAGTTCAGGTTGCGGCAGAAAATTCTCAGCAGGCCTGTCAAATCGTCTGTCCGCCAGTATCCACGAAGATAGGACTCAGCGAACCCCAGACCGCCGTCTGTTACCAGTTGACTGTAGAGCCCCGGGTCATCTACGCTCAGTCCGGCCCTCAATCCATCAGCCAGAGGATCTCCTAATTGTTTCTGTGTCTGTGGGTCTGAATACTCAATCGTGCCGTGCTTCAGTAAGTCCAGCTTCTGCAGTATTCTGCGGCGAGCAAGCCGCTGAAATGATGTGGGTGCAAAACTCTGCGATCCTAACGCGTCGGGAGAGGATGTGGACCGATTCGGTTGCCCAATCTTTTCATACGCGGCGTTGCTCGATGACGCCGCGTTCGCCGACGCGCCGGCCCCTGCTCCGGAAGAGGTCACATTGGATGTAAAATCGATGGTGGTCATATCTTCACTTTGTAGTACTGCGATGGGAAACACTGCGAAATTCTAGCTGGGTGATGAAGCTGTCCGCTCCAACTTGACTTCTTCAACAGAGACCGGATGCGCAAAAAAAGGTGCTTTCTTCATCCACAGACGAAATGCCTGCCAGTAAATGGCGATAACCACCCGTAACGTCATTGCGGGAAAACGCAGAATCGACCGAAGACGATTGAATGGAGTGAATTCCAGACGCTTAAGAACCAGAATTGCGTCAAAAATCGAGGCTTCCTGATTGAAGCATTCGAGTCGCACAACAGCTGTTTGACCAGGATGAGTGATGCGCCACCGGTACATCAGGTCCATCGGCATAAACGGTGAAACGTGAAATTCCTTCGCACATTCAAATCGAATCGTCTTGGGGTTTCCGTGTGCCGGAATGACATAACAGTGTTTTTCACCCCATGGCGTGTTGGTCACTTCAGCAACGATGGCCTCAACGTTTTGTCCCGATTGGTCGTAGCAGTAATACACAGACACCGGATTGAATACGAAGCCAAAATACCGAACGTGAGTCAGCAGGCGAACAGGCCCATTGAGAGTCCGCCCCGTTTTTTGCAGCACGACTTCCCGAACGCAGTGAACGATTGGGCGAGACGGATCACCAAGAAAATCTGTACGGCGGAACTGAGCAATGCGTGGGAAGCTGGTTGAGTAGAAAAACCAACCATCAAAAATGTCGTCAACTTCATTCAGGTCGATGAATAACAGGTATAGTCGGTTACGAAACGTATGTGGCACCGGTGAAAACCGGCGATGCCTCACCACGCCTTCATAGAAACAGCTGTTCAGGGCCCCGGAATTGCGTCGACTTGCAGTGGAAGTTTCGTTATTGCTGAGCTGCGGCCCGCGCGGCTCTGGTGTTACTATCGTCACAGGGTGCCTTCCTTCAGCAGTGACACAGCTCCGTCCGGGCATGATCCGCGCGGCACAGTTTTCGAAGTAAATGCGGTGGATGCCGGAATGCCAAACTGCTCGCAGACTGAGAGAGCACTGACCACCCCGTCTTCGTGAAATCCGTTTCGCCAATACGCGCCGCAGAACGAAGTGCGATTTCGTCGAATGAAGTGCTGGTGACGTGCCTGGAACTCCTCACGCCGGGCCGTAAAGACCGGGTGCGAATACTCGAACTCAGCCAGCACTTTCGTCCGATCGATTGAGTCATCCTCGTTGAGCGTGATACAAAACGTTTGCTCAGACTGGATTTTCTGCAGAATGTTTACGTTGTATGTGACGGTCGGCATTGATGACGGCTTGTTGCCGATGTGGTAATTCCAACTGGCCCATGCGCGCCGTCGTTTCGGCAGTAATGAGTCGTCGGTATGCAGTACGGCAGTGTTACTGCGATACGGGAATGCAGAAAGAACTTCCGTCTCGTCACCGTCCGCTTCACCTCCCAAAAGCCGTAGTGCTTGATCACTGTGGCAGGCAAAGATCACTTCGTCAAAACGGTCGACGCCCAGTGAATGCCTGATCGTAACGTCTTCGCCGGAACGCTGCACGGAATGAACGGGACAACATAGTCGAATCTTATCACGAAAAGGTTCGATCAGACGATCGACGTAGGACTTCGATCCGCCGCCGATGACCCTCCAAACGGGACGATTTCTCAAACTTAACAGACCATGATTCACATAGAAATGAAGAATGAATCGAATCGGAAAGCGTGCGAAGTCGTCGAATGGACAGGACCAGATCGCGGCCCCCATGGGAAACAGATATTGCTCAGAAAACTGCTGTGAAAAGCCACGCTCAGTAACGTAGTCACCGACGGTCTGAGTGTGGGAAACGTGCTGGAGATCATTTGAACCTACACGATTGAATCGCATGATGTCGTAGAGCAAACGGTAAAATTTTGGTCGCAGCAAATTTCTGCGCTGGGCAAACACCCCATTGGGCGAAGTGCCGTTATATTCGAGCCCGTCCCGATCGCTGCGGACGCTGAAACTCATCGAAGTTGGTGTTGTTTCGACGTTGAGCCCAGCCAGCAGCCGAGTGAAATTCGGATACGTACGCTCGTTATAGACGATGAACCCTGTATCGATATCATATTCCCCGCCGGGGATTGATACGGACACCGTGTTGGCGTGGCCTCCAATACGTGAGTCGGCCTCGAACACCGTGACGTCATGCTGCGGAGCCAGCAGACGCGCACAGGTGAGGCCGGAGATACCGGAACCGATTACAGCAATTCTCACTAACCTTCTCCAATCGAGGGGGACGCCGGCGTGGTCTTAGAACGTTTGAAGAATTTGGCCACTCGGAGGACTATTGTTTTTTCGAAACCCCCCAGTTCTACTACGTTTATTGATATTTCGGTGAGTTTCAATTTTTCCGCTGGTCATTCTGCGCCAGCCCTCTAGGACCTTAGAGGTGACATTGCTGCCATTTCCGCAAAGGCACAGTTGCGTGAGCTGGTCTGAAATCGAGTTTATTCCAAATGCCGACTTCGCAACCGCCAGTGAACGGAATTTTGAGGACGTAGACGCAGAATTGTACGCGGCAGAAGAAGGACGTCGTCCGCAAATCAACAGAAACGAAGCGGCGGCAACGTTTATCCAGGCGATTGAGGAGAGTCGAGTACTCACGTTCGAAGGTGAGCAGTTTCTGTTCAAGAGACTTAATTTTCTGCGTTTCCGCGCCAACGCTGTCCGCGTCACGTCAGCAGCGAAACCTTCGACAAAGACGTTGAAAGAAATTCCGCGACTGCTTCAGGGGGCTCAGGAAACTCGCGAAGATATCGCTCGGGCAAACCTACGACTGGTGCTTTCAATCGCACGCAGGTTGTCTTCGGCTTCAAACGACTTTGATGAGGTCGTCAGTGATGCCAACGGCATTCTTCTGAATGCGATTGACAAATTTGACTTCTCCAGAGGTGACAGATTCAGTACCTACGTGATTCACGCGATTCAAGGTCACCTGTATCGCTGCATTGGTCGAAATTGCAAGCGATCCTCAAGAGCGAGGCTGGCAAATCACGCCGTGGAGACCATTGCTGTTGACTCAATTACCGATACCTCACCTTCGGCAGCCGATGTTCTTATGGCGGCCGAAGCCGTTATTGACAAGCTGGATGATGTCCTGGACGAACGAGAACAACGTATCATATGTGGCCGGTTCGGGCTGAACGAAACAGGCCAGACCAGCACGCTAAGAGAACTTGGTGTGGAACTGGGCCTAAGCAAGGAACGCGTTCGACAATTGCAACTATTTGCACTTGAGAAACTGGTGGAAGTCGCGAGGCTGTTCGAATCATCTTTCGTACCGCACTCTTAGGAATCACAAACCCATGAACGAAAGTCTTCGGAGTTAACAATGACTTCTGAATATGAAGCTCAACCATGGATGAAACGGACGCTGTTCGCGGCTGGTTTGTACAATCTGGCGCTGGGGGCGTTGTGCGTGTTTTCGACCGGCACGCTAACGACATTCGCCGCGATGGCTCCGGGCCCGGTTGTTTCTCAGCTCTGGCAGTGCATTGGGATGATCATTGGTGTTTACGGCGTGGGCTATATCATTGCGTCGTACGCTCCGTATCGTCACTGGGCGATCACGTTGGTGGGACTGCTGGGGAAAGTCGTTGGACCGATTGGATTCCTGATTGTTGTTTCCAACGGTTCACTTCCGGCACATATGGGATGGATTATACTGGTCAGTGATGTGATCTGGTGGATTCCGTTCTCGGCAGTTCTCTGGGGAGCAGTCCGTCATTACCACACCGTAGGATCAGCCTACGAAATGCCACAGGCAGATGATCCGCTTGGCGATATAAAGGCCAACACTGGTGAACGGCTGGACGATCTGGCCAATCGTGCGCCGCAACTGGTGCTCTTTTTGCGACATGCCGGCTGTACTTTCTGCCGAGAAGCATTGTCAGATGTTGCCCGGCAACGCAAGCAGATCGAAGAATCCGGCACGGGAATTGTCATCGTACACCTGGGTCAGGAATCAGAAGACGATGATAAATTTTTTGAGCAGTACGGCCTTCAGGACCTGCCCCGATTTTCGGATTCCGCCTGTCGACTGTACCGTCAGTTCGGACTGGATCTTGGCGGTTTCTCTCAACTGTTTGGTCTGCGCGTCTGGATTCGCGGACTCATCTCAGGCGTGCTGCACGGTCACGGAATCGGTGCAGTCCGTGGCAACAGCTTTCAGATGCCTGGTGTGTACCTGTATTACCGTCGGCAGATTCTCAGCGGTTTTCGACACGACCACGCTTCGGACAGACCAGATTATCTCGCCTTGGCGCAGCAGAGCCGTCATCCATCCGTCGCCTAATGGCATGAGCGAAGTAGTCGAAAGTCCAATTCCCCTGCACATTCTGCAACGCGACAACAACAATCTTGTCGTAAATTGACCTGCTCTTATTAACGGCGACCGTACTTTGAGTGGCAAACTCAGGGGTTGGTCACAGAAGAGGGAGGCAGCCAATGCCACGTAAAAGATTCAAGACAAAACAGATTGTTCAAAAGCTTCGGGAAGCGGAAGATTGCTGAGCTGCGTCGCAAGATCGAACGGGGAACTGAAAACCTTGCACTGGCTGATCGCGACGACTTCAAAGCAATTTCAACACTTCTGCAGGGATGGCGGGACGAAGAATCTGCACTGGCCGAACGGCTGGCTCAGCGTGGAAAAGAACTGGAACCACTGTCCGTACTGGCGCGTTTTGCCGATGTTCCAAAGAATCTCGACAAAGCCGACCGGGCCAAACTGGCACATGCGATTAGTCAGACGGTTGATTTAGTCACCATCGGGATCCGGAATACGGCATGCGGTGAGATTGAGTACAGAGAGCTAACTGGCGAACTCCGCTTCTATGAAGCATTCGCTATCTCACCAATTGAGATCCCGGATGAAACGATCGGTCAGCGACGCATCTGCCGTGAGTTCGGTGTGCTTGCCAAACAGGCTGACCATCCCCTGCACCTGGCTGACTTCTGCGAGCATCTTCAATCTCCGGATCCGTCACACGCTGCCTATCACGTACGCCGGGCGGAGAAGGCGGGAATGATCCGGAAGATCGGCCATCAGGGAGGCTAGGTGCCGGTTGTAGAAACCGCTCAGAAGATTCGGTAATCGCTCAAATGAAAATCAAAGTACGGCACCAGAATTTCTTCCTCGGACAGTGAAAACTTGTCATCCGGAACTCTCACAAACGTGCTGTTGTGATTTAGAGCAGTTTCCGAGTGAGAGTAGAGGTCCGAACCGTTTCCAGATCCGGGGTTCCGGGTTATGAGCAAATGACTCTTCTGTGAATCTCACTGTCCGAGAACTCGGATAAGATTATTCAGAGTCTCGTGACGAACAGCAGGGCTGAATTCTGTGATTCACCTGCATATCATGGCTGACGGCCGCCGGCCACCCGCGTCGCTGTCAACCACATAATTAAAGTAGCTCTCCAATGGCAATCACCAATTCCAATTCAGACGCAACACGGCAACAGGTACTGGGCCAACGAAATGCAGCTGACTCGCTTTGTGGAATCGCATTCGAGACATCGATCTGCCGCTGGACAATGTTGACGGTCGTAGCCCTTGCCGCTTTCTCGGTTGAAGTTGGGTACGCGGACAGTCGATTCGCAGCATCAACCCGCATGACGTCCGCGAGCATTACGCGAGACCGTTGGGGCGTTGCCCATATTCACGGGCGGACGCATGCCGATGCATTTTTTGGGATGGGGTACGCGCAAGCCGAAGACTACTTCTGGCAACTTGAGGACACCTGCATTCAGTCGCTGGGCCGCTACGCGGAGATCAACGGCCAGGATGGAATTCGGTCCGACATTCTCAACCGCAGTTTCGAAATACCGCGAAGGTCACGGGAAGACTTTCAAGAGTTGAAGCCCGAATATCAGCGCATGGCGACCGCTTATGCCGACGGTATCAACTATTACCTCAAAACTCACCCGGAAGAAAAGCCGCGACTGATTTCCAGGTTTGAACCGTGGTACTCAATTGCGATGGATCGCCACATGCTGTTGCATTTCATCTACCGCCAGGTACACGTTGGCAAACCCCAGGATCGTGGACCGGACGATGTCGCATTATGGTCTTCCGCTCAGTCCGGTATGAACTCATTCGCCTGGGACTGGCAGCCTCTTCCGAAAACCGGGTTTGCCGCCGAAGTGCGCGAAGCAGTCGGATCGAATGCCTGGGCTATTTCCGGTTCTCGTACAAAATCCGGCGCCGCGATGCTGTTCATCAACCCGCATCAGCCATGGTATGGGATAGGACAGTTCACTGAGGCTCACATTCGCAGCGACGAGGGGCTGAATTTTTCGGGAGCATGTTTCTTTGGAAACCCGTTTCCAACAATCGGCCACAACGAACATCTCGGCTGGACCTATACCGTTAACGCACCCGACATCGCTGACGCTTGGCGCGTGACATTCGACGATCCGGATCATCCGTTGAACTACCGCTATGGAGACGGCTACCGTGAGGCTCAACAGTGGAAGGAAACTCTGCGCGTGAAGTCACACGGCACGATGACGGAACGGCAGTTCACATTCCGCAAGACTCACCACGGCCCGATTGTTCGTCGAGAATCAGACGACACTTTTTTGTCGGCACAGGTGGCCGGCCTGTTTGACCTTAACCGCATCCATCAGGCCTTGAGTATGGTGCTGGCGCAAAGCTTCGAAGAGTGGCGTGCTGCCATCAGTCACTGCGCGATTCCCATGTTCAATGTGGTTTACGCCGACAATTCGAACAACATCTTCTACGCCTACAACGCCACGATTCCTGTGCGGGATCCGTCATTCAACTGGAGGCAACCGGTTGACGGCAGCCGGCCGGCCGCGGACTGGAAGGGAATTCACCCCTTCGACGATCTGCCTCAGGTGCTGAACCCCCAATGTGGTTACGTTCAAAGCTGCAACTCCGCACCCTTCACGACGTGTCACCTCGAATCCGACAACCCGTCTCGCGACGATTTCCCTTCGTACATGATGGAAGATGCAGAGGTGGACATGCGGCGGTCGAAAATGTCGCGACACATCCTCAAGGACGTGGAAGATTTGACTTACGGCGGCCTTCAGCAGCTGGCGTTCGACACACGCATGTACTGGGCACTGACGGAGCTTCCCAAACTGAAAGGCGACTACGATCGACTGAAGCGGGAAGACAGTGTGCTCGCATCGGAAATTGGCGAATACTGGGAATACTTGCAGAACTGGGACTACCGCTGCACGATTGAAGGCGCTCACGCCACGCTGATGGTTGCCTGGTATGAAGAGCTCTACGGTTTCGGTTATCCGGCAGAGACCCTGAAATCACAATACGCATCGGATCGACTCTCCTGGTTCACAGCTTTGAAAAAGGCTGCCGACAAACTGAAGAGCTTGTATGGAACCTGGAAGAAACCATGGGGCGAAGCTCATCGACTGCAGCGCGTGGCCGATCAACCGGATGTTCAGCACGCCGGAATCAGATTGAATCCAATATTCGAGAATATACCGTGTCCGGGCGCCCCCGGCCCCCTGGGCATCATCTGCACGGTCTACTCATCGCCCGAAATCCGCTTCATTCGGCCCCAAAGATTCGCTGTGGTCGGAGCATCGTATATGTCAGTCGTAGAGTTCGATCACCACATTCGAGCTGCCAGCATCATGCCCTTCGGAGCCAGCGGCCGACGACAGTCACCTCACTTTTTTGACCAGGCAAGGCTCTACTCACAGAAGAAACTCAAACCCGCCGTGTTTTACATGGACGAGGTGCAATCCGCGAAAGCACGCGTTGTGCAAATTCGAACGCACTTGGAGAAATAACGAAGTCAGGACTCCCCGTGCCAAACGCTCTTCGCAATGACTCGCGTGCGAACCGGTAGGGCCAAAAAACTCCGCCGAACTCAAAACGTCGTGAAACACGGGATTTACGGCACGCCAGAGTCTCTCATCTCCGCCGCTTGATTTCACCTGTCGGCACCGGAAGCTGACGATTTTCGGCGCCTAACATGTCGTTCCTGCTCCAGCCATGGCACATTCTGCTCGCTGCACTCTGTGGCATGGTCAATCAACGGCAGCAACAGATCATCGAATTCCAGAATGCTCAGATCGAAGCCCTGCTGAAGAAGCTCGGAAAGAAGCGACTGCTGCTCGATGACGACCAGCGTCGGTTACTGGCGGTGAAGGCTCACGCCATCGGTCGCAAGGCTCTGCTGGAACTCACAACCATCGTCACGCCAGACACGATTCTCCGCTGGCACCGGAAACTGGTCGCGAAGAAGTTCGACTCCAGCAACAAACGCCAACCTGGTCGACCACGCATCCGTCAGGAAGTCGTGGATGCGATTGACCGAGACACCATCTTCATCGCCATGCGCGAGTTCATCGAAAAGAACACCGATACCGAAACCGTGTTGCTTCCACCGAAGAGTCCCAACCTTAACGCCTTCATGGAGCGATGGTTTCGCAGTCTCAAGTCAGAATGTCTCAGTGGAATGATCTTCTTCGGGCAAAGGTCACTGGAGAACGCAGTGCGCGAATACGTCGAGCATTACCACGCCGAACGGAACTATCAGGGACTGAGCAACGAACTGATAGAGCCGTGCGATGATGCCGCTTCTACTGATGGCCACATTGAATGCCGTGAACGGCTCGGTGGCATGCTGAAGTACTACCACCGACGCGCTGCCTGACGAGTTCTGAGCTGCACCGAATTGTGGTCATTCTGCGATGAAGGTATGCGCCGACCGCGAAATGAGGCGTATTTCGAGACCACTCGACGTTACTGTGATCGACTGGTCAGCCGAAAATCATGTCAACTTCTGCTGCTAACACCTGATTGTCAAAGACCTTTGAGCGCGGTTCAGTTTTTTGACCCTACGGCTTCGCGTCAGCACGTTTCACATCAATATGCTGCGATTCCCGCCGCCAGAGTTTGTTGAATTTGGGTTCTGGCAGTGTAAGCGATCATGTCGAACATCATTACGGCAACGCGTGTTGCTGTACCGCGGTCACGGCACAGCCCGGCGAAGAGGTGTATTGCGGAGGATTCACTCTGGTTCCTTTTTCGACGGTGTGTGTTGCCGACGGTGCGTGGAGGGCTGCAGGACGGCTCGGTAGATGCGATCTTTCTGCTCGTAGAGAACCGTCCATTGCCCGCCGGACAGAAACGGGTTTGAAAGCGTTTCGGCTTTGACCGACGCGCGAAAATTGACCGGCGGGCCCTTTTTCCATTGCATCAGGTCATCCGAAAACCAGTAGCTGCGGTTCTGCAGGTCCATTGGCTGCGAGATGCCAACAAAACGCTGGTTGACCTGCGCGACGGCCAGTGAGGCGATCTCTTCGCTGACCGGAATCGTTGGTGCGTCCGCTGGCCGATGCCAGTGACGAAGGTCAGAGCTGACTGCCAGGCCAACTCCCTGGTGCTGGTATCGCCGTTCCATTCCTCGAAACAGCAGATGGCAGCGGCCGTCGATTTCAAATACCGCAGCAGGATGAGTTGAAAGGACCTGATCCCATTTTCCTGCTCGGCTCTTGAGAACAGGATTGTCCGGGCACTTCGTCCAGGGGCCCGTGAGTTCGCGGGCTGTGGCAAGGCCGATCTGCTTCGTGTGGCTGTTCCGCCCCGAGTAGAAGAGGTGATACAGACCGTTCCGCCTGATCACTCCGGCTGGCAGTTTGGCAACAATGTCATCCCACGCGCCGTCGTCGCCTGTTGTCAGGACTGGGTTACCTGGCAACTTCTTCCAGGTGGTCCCGTCCTCGGAAACAGCAATCCCGAATGCTTCACGTCCCCCGCTGGCAATGGGTTTGTCCTGCGCTTCGTAGAAACAAAAAAACCTGTCGCCCTCGACGTGGATGTAAGGATTGTCGACGGCCATGTGGTCCCAGGCCTCGGCCATGCCACGGTCGATCACCGGCGTTGCCCACGGAGTTTCCACCCAGACTCCCTGCGGATTGAGCGGAGGAACGCTGGCATCGGAGCCAGAGATTGTTCGCCATGTGGATCGACATTCCAGCGGGTAATCCGTCAGCAGACCGTCGATACCAGCGGCCGCCGCTCGCTTCCAGGTGTCTCGATTACGACGTGCCTCGCCAGAACCTGCGTAGTTGAACAGTACGTGTTTGCCGTGCCGGCGCAGGAGTGAGACTTCCTCCGCTGTGGGTGTCGCTGTCAACAGGAAACAATCCAACAGCCCTTCCTCAAGTCGAGCACCAATGCTTTGCCGGTTGACGTTTTGACCAATGCGAAAGGCAGGATTCAGTTTCTTAAGTCGTCTGCTGATTTCATCGCTCTGGTCGAACGCAAACGACTCGCGCAGCAGCTTGTGCGTCTTCACCAGTGAAACCAGCCTGGCCTCGCCGTCACGCGTGACGTGTTTCACATTTAACGCGATGATAGTCCGGTCGCGTTTTCGTTTTGCAACCAGGGAGAGCGTCTCTTCCAGTGTCGGAATACGCACTCCGGCAAAGGCCCTGCCGAACCAGCTTCCCGCATCCAGCTGTTTGACCTCACGGAGTGTCATGTCACGGACAGATCGCGATGGCCCATCTGTTGTGCGCTGGACATTGTCGTCATGCAAAACGACCAGATGACCGTCTTTTGTCGTTCGAATGTCGAGCTCGAATCCAATGCCGAGTTCCAGGCAGACCGCAAAGGCAGGCAGCGTATTCTCCGGAGCGTGGCGTAAAAGTCCGCGATGAGCGACCGGGATTGGTGGAATCGACTTCGAATCGACCGCGCTGGTCGGCGCCGCAGAGGCGGCAACCACAAGTACCATCAAGGTAAAAGGAATGCTTCGTTTCATCGTGTTTCAGACACTGCCCGGAAAGAAAATTACGAATGGGCCGTTAGTGTAACAGGATTAGACCCGGTACAGAGCCCTCGGAGTTTCGAGACGCGGACATAAACAGGAAAGCTCGTCTCTGTCCCTGCGTGGTCTTCGCGTCATACTGTTTCATCTGCGATCGATGTTGCTTCAAACGCCGGTGCCGGAGCGGCGTCAGTTCACTCTTCGATTTAGTCTATTCCGCCGTCAGCTTGAGTATTCGGCGAATGTTGTCTCTAAAAATCTTCTGCCGAACATCGGCAGGGAGATCCAGTCGGCGGTAGAAATCCAGTTGAGGGATCTCCTGATCGGGAGTCAGAAAGTCCGTACCGAACAGCATCCGATCGGCTCGGCGAATGAGAAACTCGCGTCCGAAATCGGGATCTCGGGAGACCGCGTTGTAGGCACTGAACGCGGAAAGGTCGCCGTACAGATTGGGGAACTCGTCCATGAGGCGATCAAGCGCGCCACCTGGCTCAACCTTGCCCTTTTGGTATCCACTGAGCGAAACGTTCGGCCCGCCGGAAATGGAATTCCAAAATCCCGTAGCGTGCCCGATAAAAACTGCCTGCGGAAACATCTTCAGCACCGATTGCAGTCCGGGCAGCCCCGGGACATCAACGTTGCGCCGAGAATCCAGGTGAATCAGAACGGGCAATTCGGTTGACTGGCAGCCGGCAAAGATGGCTAGATTTCGTTTGTCGGTGATTTCGACGCCCGGCTTGTGTTCGCCGAAACCTCGGGCACCTTTTTCCTTGTAACGCTCAAGCTGACCGATGAGCGCCTGTCCGCTGCTATACCAGGTATTACGAGGATCTATCGAGCAGAAGGGAATCAGACGATCGCGATGCGGCTGTGTGTGTTCCAGCACGTACTCAGTGGATACAGGGTTGGGGAAAGATTCCGGCGAGACAAGTGGCAGTACGCAGGCCTGAGCAACATCGTTGAGATCCATCCACTTCAGCAGATCTTCGACCAGCAACGGACGAGTTGCTCCTTTTCGAATGCCGCCGATGTGAACATGCACATCCACGAATCGCCCCGGTGGAAATTCTTTCGCCACAGCGTGAGCCGGCGAATTCAGCACACCCACCACGGCCGTACCGGCGAGGCCGGCGACCGTTGAACAAAAGCGACGTCGATTAATTGTGTTCGTCATGTCATTTAACTATTTCAATGAGCCCAGAAACGCCAGCAGATCAGCCATCGCCTGAAGGTCGAGCTGTCGCTCCAGCCCTTCGGGCATAAAGGAGATACCGGTACTCCGCATTTCTTCGATGTTGACCCGCAGGATGGTGATGTTTGTATTGTCGGGCCGACGCAGCACAAGACTGTTGGCCGATTCTGACTGAATCATTCCGGTATGCGAACGTCCGTCGTCCGCAATCACCACGTACGTCAGATACTGCGGTTTGACTTCGCGATTCGGGTCCAGCACATTCAGCAGGATCGCGGGCATGCCGCGGTTGCGTATTGCTTTGAGGTCCGCGCCGACGACGTTACCCACACCTTCAAGCCGGTGACACGCCGCACAGGTCTTGCGGAAGTGTGCTCGACCCTGCGCAGCGTCTCCTTCTATGGTCAAGGCCGGCTGGTATCGAGTCACGATTTTCTGTCTGCTTTCCGAGGCTCGTGATTCGGCAAACAACTGAACGGCTCGTTGTCGCACGCTCGCCTCCGGATGCTTCGTGAAGATCTGAATTCTCGCTACATCCACTTCGCCAGTTCGAATGTGTCCACGTTCAATGGCATCGAAGAACGCCTGCAGCCACTTCGGTCGCGTCGCCAGAGTGTCAACCGCACTGGATCGAAGTTGAGGACTGAAACGCTGCCACCGGTCGAGAATGATTGCAGCCACCTCCAGCTGGTCGAAGCGGCCCAGCATGTTGATCGCAGCACGCTGGACCGAACTGTCCTCGCGGACATCAAGCAGTTGCAGAACAATTGGCCGTACGTCTGCAAAGTCGAGCAGACTCAGCAGACGAATCGCGGACACACGGGCCGCCGACTTCTTTGATTCGTCCGTGACCGTTCGTCGTGCCTGAGTCAGTTGAGCCTCCATGATCTCCTGCGTTCTTCCTCCACATGCAAGGAGCGTTCGGGCAACCTCAGCGGAGCCTGCGTCCAGAGCGGCCCGACGAATGACAGCATTTGCCAGCGAGGACTCAGCCGGCGGAAGGTCGGCGACTTCGCCAGCCAAATCCCGCACGGCCTGAACATCACCGGCTCCGGCAATTTGAGACCCAAGTTGTGTCAGCAGTTCGCGTCCATGCTGAGAGAACCGAACCTGCTGATCGGCGAGCAGCAGGCGAAACACCTTTGCCTGACGTCCTCCGGCGGAGGAAAGGACCGCCACACGGAACCATGGATCGTTGCCATCACGAACCGCCAGTCTCGATAACGCTGCGCATGCTTCATCGCTGTCGACGACGCCCAGAGAAAACGCCGCCTGGAAGCGGACCCGAATTTCCGAATGAGATGAGTTCGCGATGATCTGTTCCTCGATGTCCGGGGTCTTTGCTGCGAACTGTTCAGCCAGTTTCAAAGCATGTTCGCGAACACCGGAATGATCGTCGGACAGAGCCTGCAGCAGAACATCGACATCCAGCGACTGTAATCCGTCCAATGCGTAGAGCGCATGCAGGCGTCCGAGAGGGAATCTGGATTCGGAAAACTGCCGGCGAATGTCGGCAACGACGGATTTGTCCTGTCGCGTGTAAAGCAGTCGCGCAGCGGTGTCTCGATGCCAGCCGTTCCGGTGTTCGAGCATTCTTACGAGTTCCCGCGATTCGGCCTTCGCCGGGAATCGTTGCGAGCGTTTTGAGTGGCCTTCCGGAACGATGCGATAGATGCGGCCACGGTGGACCCCACCCGTCACGTCGATGTGCTTGAGGACTTCCGGCGGAAGGAACGACGCTCCTTCGATCAACGCGCGATACATGTCGACCACATAAAGATTGCCGTCAGGACCGTTGGCAAACTGTACCGGTCGGAACCAGTTGTCTTTGGATGCCAGAAACTCACGGTCGGAGTCGGCACGGCGGGCAACAAGGTTCACACCGTCCGGTTCGAACTTTGCGCGAAAGATCAGGTTGTTGGCAACCTCGCCTACGAATCCTGTGCCGCGAAACTTCGCTGGCCACGCGTCGCCACGGTAAATCGTCACACCGGTTGCCGACGTGAAAAAACCCGATGGCTTGCCGCCTTCGTTCGATCCGGCATACAGCTTTTCTGTTCGCATTCGTGTCCGCAGAACTCGCCATGGCTCGTCGGGACTGATCCGAAAAAGCTGCGTGAACTTGCCGGTTTCCAGAATATTGACGGAAGGTGGAGGCGCAGTCAGCCACGGATTGCGCGCGAGGTACCGTTCGTCATAGACCAGAAACTTGAATGGATCACTGTTCCGACAGCGAAACTCGCGCCCCCAGTCATCAATGGTCAGCCCATGCTGGCCGCCGCCACTAACAGCTTCATAGTGCAGCGTGCGAGGATCAAAACTAAATCCCCGATTCCTCACCGTAACCGGTTTCGAATTCTTCACGTCGGGGCGCTGAATCAGCCCGCCGGAAAAATTCGTGCAGACGTGAATTCGGTTGTCGAGTCCCCAGCGGAACGAATTGAGCTGTGCCTGACCGGCCCGCTGAACTTCCTGCCCAAAGCCTGTAAAGAAGACGCGACGTATGTCTGCACGACCGTCGCCGTTCGTGTCTTTGCAATACAAAATGTCGGGAGCTGCGCCGACAAAGACGCCGCCGTCGTAACAGATGACGGCAGTCGGATACGACAGCTTGTCAACGTAAATCTCACTCTGATCAAAAACACCATCGCGATCAGTATCCGAGAGAACTCGCACGCGCCCTGTGTCTGCAATCGTGCTGCGAGCGTGCTTCTGGTTGTACTCGGGAAATTCGACCACAAACATCCGGCCGTGTTCGTCAAAGTCGATTGCCACCGGATCACGAAGAAGTGGTTCCGACGCCGCCAATTCAACTCGGAATCCAGGCATAACGCTGAACTTTGCAATCGTGTCGGTCGGTTCAGTCGGTGCAATTCGGGGTAGTTCTGCTGCAAAGTCGATTGACGGAGGATCTGTAATCGGTACCTCATCGTCAGCCAGCACCAGGCCGGTGAGCATGACTAATACAGCAAAACAATTCAGAAGTTGAGTCATATCAAATTCACAATGAGGAACCGTTACGAAACTTTGTGTCGCCGAGGGTGTGCTGTTGCGTGTCACCGTAGTATCGCTTTCCCGACGACAGACGTCGAATACGAGCTCGACCGCTTGACAAGGCGTGCATTCGACAAACGTGATGGAATCGAGATTATAGATGATGAGTTTTTACAACACAGTCAGCCCATGGTCATCGGCGTATCTGGATCATCTGCCGGCAGGGCAACTCAGGCTGATGGATCACGGACCACAGCGGATTGACACGAAATACGGCACGCACCGGTCTGTCCCGTTGCCGGTCGACGCCAAGCCGAGTAATTTGCAGTACGATGTTGGCCGAAGTCACAGGATGAATCAATGAGCAATGAAATCAAAGTGCTGAGTGTCGGTGCCGGATTTATGGGTTCGCTGCACGCCAAAGCCTACGACAAGATCGATGGCGTGCGAAACGCAGGCATCGTGACGAGAAACTACTCCAGCTCGGAACAGCTTGCCAATGAACTGGGTGGCAACGTCCCACGATTTACGGATTTTGAGGAGGCACTGGAAAAAACGTCGCCGGACGCGGTCGCGATCAGCACTTACACCGATTCTCACTTTCATTACGTCTCCACAGCACTGAATCGCGGCCTGCACGTATTCGTGGAAAAGCCACTGGCGGAGACGATCGAGCAATCTCAGGAGTTGTTCGACCTGGCCAACCGCGTCAATCGCAAGATTTATGTCGGCTACATCCTCATGACGCACCCTTCGTGGAGCAGATTCATCCAGATCGCTCATGAGCTGGGCAAGCCGCTCGCCATGCGTATGAATCTAAATCAACAGACGAAGGGCGAGTTCTATGACACGCTGTTCAACATCATGCAGGTGCAGTCGCCGATCGTCGATTGCGGCGTGCACTACGTCGACATCATGTATCAGATGGCTCAGTCTCGCCCGGTGCGAGTCCACGCGATCGGGTGTCGCAACTGGGATCTCGTCCCTGAGCACATCTGCAACTACGGACAACTTCAGGTGGAGTTCGAAGACGGCTCTGTGGGATGGTACGAAGCGGGTTGGGGTCCGATGATGAGCGAGACCGCCTACTTCGTTAAAGATGTTGTCGGGCCCGCCGGAGCAGCCAGCATCGTGCCGGACAAGGGACGCTCGGACGACAAGGATCACCACGTTGAGGCGAACACGATCCTGCGACACTTTGCCGAGCAAAAGGATAAGGAATTCGTCCGCAAGGATGAGCGAATCCGGATTAACGAGCCGGATCATGACGGGCTTGCCGTTCTCGAACAGCAAGCATTTATCGACTGCATTCGAAACGATCAGGATATGTCGTCTCACCAGGATCGCGTCATGACGAGCCTGCGAATCGTTTTCGCTGCCGATCAATCGCAAAGAACCGGGTCGGTGGTCGAGCTGTAATTGTGCATCATCGATCGTCGCAGGACCTGTCGAACTTGCCCCGTGACCGGTGACAATACTGAGCGGCATTTTTTCGATTTTCCATCACGATCAATCTGCCGCCACAAGACCCACTGCTGCAGGGTCTGCAGCTGAGGCGCGATTGTGCGGAACGAAATCCCATTGAATTCTGTGACATCGATGGGCGTTACAAGAGAATTCGATGTTTTCGATGATTCGATGACAGGGCAGACGGATTCTTTTGACATCATAAACTCCAGACGAAATTGGGAAGTTTGGCGCCGTCATTGCGACGGTTCCGACACTTCCACCTGCCATCGAATGATTCGTCGTCTTTTGCCGCGGGACAGATTTTCTATGCTCGATGGACCTTCCCGAAACGCTCAACAAATTCCAATCCACTTCCTGAACATGGCGACACCTGGAATAATTCGGACATGCCCCGATTCTCTCACTTAGGTTGGTACTAAAATCGGGGTAAGGTCAGTGGTTTTCCTGAAGCAAGAAACCGGAACAGTTGTGGAGCCGCCACTGCAGTCGTAGCTTGAGCTGCACTGTACAGCGATGCAGAACGGATAAACTCAGTCTAGTTCGATTGCCTGATCGTCGTCAGGCTTATCTGACATGGCCGCCAGCTCGGACGGCAGAAAGGCGTTATCAATTGATTCCATTGCGGCCGACGCTTTCCTCATCCTGGCCACCTTGGCGTTCGTGGCCGCATAGGTCGCCTTCATCTTGCCCATTGCAAAATTAGCAATGCCATCTGCGTCGACGCCGAGGCTGCCGCCTTCAGCAAAGGCATCCTGATTGGCCGCCAGAAACGTGAACTGCCAGTTGTAGCCTTCCTGTTGATGTTTAATCATCTTCCGAATCTGGGCTCGGGGAAACTCCTGGCTGGCGTTCTCGAGTCCGTCCGTAACGATAACGAAGACCACGAGCCCCGGGCGATTCTCCTCCGGCATTGCTGCCAGACGCTCACCAGTTTCATTGATGCCTCGGCCGACCGCATCCAGCAGAGCCGTCATGCCACGAGGCTTCAATTCGTAGGGCGGCACGTCGGCGACATTGATGCCGTTGTGTACAAGTTCGTACTCCGTGTCGAACTGCATGAGCGTTAACAACGCTTCTCCCGATTCCTGAGCCTGTTCACGAATGAATTCGTTGATACCGCCCTGAGCATCATTTTTGATGGAGTCCATAGACCCACTGCGGTCAACAACGAGTGTGATGTCGGTCAGATCGTTACGCATAATGTGCTCCCGTTAAAAGTCGTGTCCATGTGTGAGGAAGAAAGAGGCCCGTGTGCGGTCCGTGCTCGCTTTGAAGCCTACCCGGAATCGCTGGCAAGTTCACGACGAACAAAGACCGGCTCGCTGAAACAGAAGAATTCATTTGCGTCAACAGGTACCACGTTCAGGTGGCCGCGCTAGCGTCGGTCGCTCGATTGGCCGGACATTCGTGTGCAGCGTCAGCGGCAGAATGTTGAACCGGTTTATCTGAGGAATTGCCCTGAAATCCTTATCGTTTTTCCACTGGTCGGGTGGCATTCGAAGCAATGGCAAGCCCAAAGCTGGTCAGTGATTGCAATGTGATTGGGGGATTGTCCCGTGGTAATTGTCGTGGGCAACCTGATAATGTTTGATGCATCGGCCAGCGAATGGGACTGTGGGAAACGGACGCATCTTCTTCGAGCAGCAAGCTCAGAACCCTCGCCGTCGCCCCAGCATCCACAATTGCTCTATGAGCATTGGAGATCATTGGGATACGAAGAGCCGACACAACTGTTGCCAACTTTGCGTTCTGTGCCACTCGTTTTTGACGGGCCAACTGCATCGTGCACAAACGACCAAATGAATGGGGCATTTCAACGCCGCACCCTGACAGTTCAGCTCGAAGAAAACCAACATCAAACGAGATGTTGTGGGCGACCAAATGAGTGACGCCGGAAAAACAGTCTATCAGTTCAGGGAGCAAATCTGCGAACGTCGGTGCTTCGCGAATCGCTTCGTTCGAAATGCCATGGATTCGTGTCACCCGAGACGGGATCGATCGCTGAGGATGGACCAGCGAATCAAGCATGCGAACGACTCGAAACTGATCATCGAGAACCACGATTGCTATTTCGACAACTCGGTCGCCCTGAGCCGATGAAAGCCCGGTTGTTTCAACGTCGAACACCGCGAACAGGGACATTGATCAGTTCTCCAGAAGAATGCAGTTCGCTGTATACCGCAGGCCGTGATATCGAATTCTTTAAAGAGCATACTTGAGACGTTCGGTCCGGAATGTTGCAGATGCCATGCACTGGCTACGATTGATCGCAAATTTTGCCAGTGACGAAGACTGCTATTCCTACGACGAAAAGCGAGAACTGAAGCGATTGCTGCCCGACTGGGATTGGAATGACCCCGACCGAAATGGGGAACTATTCACCCACATCTCTGAGACGATTCACTTGTTTGTCGATCTGGACTGCAAAGACGAACACTCGGATCAGATCAAAGCGTGTGCGGAAAGCAAGTCGTTTGTGATGCTCAACTACCGCCCGCCCAGAAAGATTCTCTATCAGGCTGTAAACATTGGAGCAGCTGCTCCTTCGACCGTACCGATCCAGGAACTGAGCTGAATTCTTCGCGCCAGAATTCTGCGAAGCGGCTAAGCTGCCTTCACAGGATCCTCAATGGTCTAAAACTCGACGCTAAATGTTGCTGGCAACCCGTCCTGAATTTGGGTCGCTGAAACGTCCATGTAGAACTAATGTAGAACTCGCTCTGAAAACGAAACAAGGGTTTGCGACCAATTGGCTGCAAACCCTTGTTTTTCATTAGTCCGAGAGGGGGGAGTCGAACCCCCACGCCGTTACCGGCACAGGATCCTAAATCCAGCGCGTCTGCCAATTCCGCCACTCTCGGAAAATCGCCAACCCTGTAGATATCACAGGGTCACGCAGAACGCCAACCGCCAGCCTTGCAGCCGACTGGCCATGGCAAGTTTTGCAGCAACGTTACGATGCGGTATTCTAAAGCGTTGGTCATGTAAAACAAGGGCCTGAGAATGGAGACTCAAGGGCAACGATGTTTGTCCAATCTAAGATGCCTAGCCGGGCAGCGTCCGTTGACCAGCATCAAGAGATGAGGTCTCCCAACGTCGCTATCGGTGAGACCAAAATGATCGGTATTATTCTGAGCCAACACAGTGAAACCGAGTGTATCAGGGCACGAGCGGCCGACGTCGATGAAAAGCGTGGAATTCCCCTGACGTTGCGTTCACGGGAATCAATGCGATACGACCGGCTCTAATGCCCAAAACACTGGTTAAAACCAGAAGATTTCACAGTCCGACAGGTCTGACACGAGGTTTATTTGCACAGCGTGGAACGTCGACGTATGTTCGGGTTGTCGAAACGAACTCAACTGGTATCAATTACGATTTTGTGGACACTGTGGGCTCTTGGACCCTCTTTAAGAAGCCGTCGAATGGTGACGAATCCTCTCAGCGAAGAACTGCTCAACGAATTGGGCGAGGATTTTGCCGATCGGATTCGACGGGGCGAGAACCCGTCGGTCACTGATTACACACACAGATTCCCTGCGGAACAAACCAGCGAAGTGGAAGAGTTCCTTGACTCGATTGCGATGCTGGAACTGCTGAAACGGGGCGACGAACGAACGGAGAAAAAACCTGACGCAATGCCAGCGGAGTTTGGCCGCTATAAGATCGAACGATCTCTGGGCGAAGGCGGAATGGGCGCTGTTTACCTCGCGCACGATTCGCAGCTTGATCGCAAGGTTGCTCTGAAGACACCTAAGTTCGCACGTAATTCAGACTCGAATCTGGTCAGTCGTTTTTACCGAGAGGCTCGTTCTGCCGCGACCCTGCAGCATGCGAACATTTGTCCGGTGTATGACGTCGGTGAGATCGGAGGCATTCACTACATTAGTATGGCGTATATCGAAGGACGACCACTTTCGGACCTGCTCAGATCAAAAAAATTGCCGCCGGTCGCCAGCGTACTTCGAGTCGTGCGAAAGGTCGCCCTTGCTCTGCATGAAGCACACGCACACGGTGTTGTGCACCGAGACCTGAAACCGGCGAATATCATGGTCAGTCGCCGCAATGAACCCATCGTGATGGACTTCGGTCTGGCAAGGCAGTTCGGCACAGAAGAACCAGAGCAGTCCGGTCCCACGACAGAGCAGACAACACCGCTGTCAGGGACGAAAAAGGTCGAGGCCCGGTTGACACTGGACGGGACGGTCGTAGGGTCTCCCGGTTACATGTCTCCGGAGCAGCTTCGTGGCGAACACACGGTGATCGGCCCCGCCAGCGATGTCTATGCACTGGGCGTACTGCTGTATGAGTTGCTGACACGGGAACTGCCTTTCCCCGGAGATGGCAGTCTGATGTCGATTATCAACGCAGTACTTTCTGATGACCCACCGGACGCTTCGGCAGTGCGGCCACAGCTTGATCGAAGAGTCGTGGATATCTGTCAGAAAGCGATGGCCAAGAACGTTGAAGATCGCTACGAATCAATGCAGGCCCTTGCCGTCGCGCTGACCGAAATACTTAAGTCGGACACCGACGACAGTGTGTCTCCGAAAGTGCCTGAACTGGCCACTCAGGTGTCTTCGCCGGAACTGGTTCGCACGAAAGAACAATACGAACTGGCGCGTTCGCTGTATCAGGAACACCAGTACGCGGCGGCTGTATCAATTCTTGAGAAAATGGTTGCCGGCGCTGAGCAGCAGCAGAATCAGTACATCACATGGGCCGGCACTGAATTGCCGAAAGCACGTGCCAGGGCCGAACGGGCATCCAGTGCAGACAACAGCATCGATGCGGCATACGATGACGGTTTCTGGAACGAAGATTTCGGCGCTGCTGCCGTGGCAACGACCAGCTACGGAAAAGAATTCAACCGAACAACCGGACGCAGCAGAATAAGAAAAGGACGGTTTCCAAAATGGTTCTATGCGGTGGTGTCAGCCTCCGCTGTGATGATTGTGCTGTTTGCAGTGCTGACCGTCGCAGCCATCATTTCGCGTAATCGTCGAGCGAACCAACGTCTGGCCGCGGCAACAGCCGAAGCAGGCAAGACGACAAATGATACGTCCGGCACACCACTCGACACGCAGAAAACTGGGGACGAGCCGGTTGAACCGACGACCGACGACACTTCGCCGGAACCGAATGATGAACGGGATATGCGACCACCGCCGGGAAACCGCATTGGGCCGGCAGAATGGTTTTGGCGTATCGACACAAACAGCGACGGAAAAGTCAGCAGAGCCGAACTCAATATCGTTCGACGTCTCCCGCAGTCGGGGGGCATGAGGCGAGTCGCCGACAACTTTGACGACTTCGACCTGATTCCACAGGATGGGCTGCTGGACAGAGAAGAAATTGAACGGGCCGTACGAATCGTAGGTCGGCCAGGTGGTCGCGACAATCGTCGTCCTCCTCTTGATAATCGTCGGCCTCTCACTTCGCCACAGGGTCGGCCGTTCCCATAGTCAGACCTCATCGAATCCCGGAATGGCTGACACAATCTCCTTCATCCGCTTGATCGCGCGCACGTATCGTTTGCTGGCCGCCTGAACGTCAATGTCAAGGACTGTCGCGACTTCGGTGTTGGTCAGTTCCTCAAAGTGCCGCAGTGCAATTACCTCACGATCAATCGGCTCCATCTGGTTCAGTGCCTCTTCAAGAGTTGCGATTCGTTCAACACGCGAAAACGCACGACTTGGAGACGTTGCCTGCCCGACAAGATGCGCGGCCATTGCCAGAGACGTATGCGGTGACACCGCTGGCTGATCAATTGAAATTTCCTTGCGCGCATCGCGCATTTCCGCCTGCAGATGCTGACGGTGCAGATCCACCAGTTTCTGATTGACGATCAATCTCAGCCAGACAAAGAACGGCATTTCCGGTTTGCCTCGGTAATAATCCGCTCGCTGCCGGGCGCTCAGATACGACTCCTGAATCACGTCCGATTCGGAGATCCGACCGGCCAGACGATAGTCGAGTCGAAACCGGACAATCCTTTTCAGACGGTCTCGATAATTCGTAAACAGCTCCGCCAGCGCATCGTCTTCGCCGCCTCTCAGCTGAGCGATCAGTCTGGATGTCGTTTCAGATTCATCTGCCATCCGATGTTGTTCAATTCCGTCAAAGGAACTCAATAAGCAGAAAAACGGGGAATCGACAGGAACATTCGGGTGTTTTGTCTCTAACGCCGCTCTCGGAAAGTAATGAAAGACCCAAGGTACAACTGTTGAACCTTTCGGCGGACGAAGAGAGCTGCCGAAAACCAGCGGTTTGGCGATTTATGAAGTAGCTCAGGCAGTGGAATCATACAAATCCCTCGGAAAATCCGCCGAATTCAGAAATACCATGCATTCGGCGGTCCAGGCAGCAACGGACGTCGCGTTTATCACACTGGAGCGGAAGACACTCGGATGTGCATCAAACAAATGATCTTTGATGGGAAGACATTGCCTGTTGCCGCCAACAGCCTGCACATCAGATCGAAAAATGCTCCAGTTAAACTTGATTTCCTTCTTTAAAAAGGTGACTTAATATGAAGTACACGACTCCAATTGCCGCAGTTCTGTCTGTTGTATTACTGGCTGCGACGTGCGATGCCGAACCACCAGGCCGTCAACGTGGCGAACGCGCCAAAGAAGAGAATGGTCAGCGCCGGACAGCTGGAGGTCAACGACCGGGCGCCGGAGCGGAACGCGACCTCAAACAGATGGTCGCTCGAATGATAAACGAATTTGATAAAGACGGTGATGGCAAACTGAATGCTGCGGAACTGACAGCCATGTTTACGTCGCTGCGCGACCGCCGCAGCAACGGTGAACGGCCAGACGCTGCCGGCGGACGCAAACCGGGTGCTGGTTCTCAGCAAAGAGGTCCCGGCAGCCCCGGCCAGAAACCCGGTGCAGGTCGACGACGCGGTCAGAAAGGCGACAGCAAACCGGCCAATGCCGGTGGCCAGAAACCGAAACGCCCGACTTCGGAATAGAAGCACGGCCCCACGAGGTCCACAACTACGATTGCACCGGTCTTAGAACAGGCGAACAACATGTCACGCTTACAACTCACGTCAATTTTGATGATGTCAATCATCGCACCATCGATTCACGCGGACGAGCTGACGCGGGATGAATTGGATTTCTTCGAAACCAAAATTCGTCCCGTTCTGGTGAGAGAGTGTTACGGATGTCATTCGAACAAGGCAGGAAACGTGCGAGGTGGTCTGCGGCTTGACAGCAAGGAGCTGACACTTATCGGCGGCAGCAGCGGACCGGCAGTCGTTCCGGGGAATCTTGAGGAAAGCTGGTTGTACAATGCCATCACGCATCAGGATTACGTCATGCCCCCCAAACGGAAACTTCCGCAGTCGGTGATTGACGATTTTCGGAAATGGATCGAAATGGGGGCCCCTGATCCCCGGGTGACCAGCATTGCAGAGGTCCGGTCATCAATCACTTCAGATGACATTCAGCAGGCAAGAGAGTCATTCTGGGCGTATCAGAGTCCTGTCCAGCAGACACCTCCGCAGATTGAAGACGACGATTGGACAAAGACCGTTATCGATCGCTTCATTCTGTCAACGCTTAAGACGTCCGGACTGCAGCCTGCCGATGACGCAGAAGCATGGCAAGTCCTGCGAAGATTGAGTTTTGACCTTGTCGGTCTGCCTCCAACTCCGGATCAGATCGAACGATTCGCAACCGCGTGGAATCGCAATCCGGATCGCGCCGTGGCCGAAACCGTGGATCGCCTGCTGGAAACGGAGCAGTTCGGTGAACGATGGGGACGTCACTGGCTGGATGTCGTTCGCTACGCCGAATCAACGGGGCGGGAAGTCAACATGACATATCCGCACGCATGGCGGTATCGCGATTACGTCATTGACTCTTTCAATGAGGACAAACCGTTCAATAAGTTTGTCCAGGAACAAATCGCAGGTGACCTGCTGCCCGCGAAAACGGACCAGAAATGGAGTGAAAACCTGGTGGCAACAACCTTTCTGGCGATCGGCCCCAAGAATGTCAACGAACAGAACAGAGTTCAATTCGCCGCTGACGTCGCAGATGAACAAATTGACGCCACGACTCGAGTGTTTCTGGGAATGTCGGTTGCCTGTGCACGGTGTCACGACCACAAATTCGACGCCATTCCTCAAACGGATTATTACGCATTGGCCGGCGTATTCCGCAACGTTACGACTTACTTCGGCAATCCACCCTCTGAGTTCGGCACATTCAGTGGTGTTCAGTCAAAAAGAAACAGCAGCCTGATTCGACTGCCCGTCAGCGACCCGAATCCCTACGACAGAAGTTACTCGGAACAGGAACTCGCCAGCCTAAAACAGGACATGACCGACAAGCTTCGCGAAGCCACTGAATATCGCCTCAACAATCGTCGTGGGAGTACGGGCACGGATGCGAAGAACGCACAACGAAATCGAATTCGCATGAATAACGAGCTGGCAGAACTGTCAGGAAAACTGGCAGTCGTGGACGACGGTGGACAACCGATCAGTTATTGCATGGGAGTACTCGAACGTGACGTCCCGGTCAACGCAAAGTTGCTGGTGCGAGGGGAAATTGATCAGCCAGCGCAGTTGGTACAACGGGGTTTTCCACAGGTCCTCTGTTCAGAACCTGTCAAAATCGACACTGATTCAAGCGGTCGGCTGCAATTGGCGCGGTGGCTTGCCAGTGAAGAAAACCCGCTGACAGCACGTGTCATGGTCAATCGAATCTGGCAGCACCTGCTTGGTCAGGGAATCGTTACGTCCATGGAAAACTTTGGAGTCACAGGACAACCGCCCAGTCATCCGGAACTACTCGACCATCTTGCGGCTCAGTTCATGGCGTCAAACTGGTCGATCAAGACGATGATCAGAGAGATAGCAACGTCGCGTATTTACCGAATGAAATCGACGTATAACGAGCAATATCACGAATTAGATCCGGACAACGCTCTCGTCTGGCGAGCCAACCCTCGGCGACTGGATGCGGAAGCCATTCGTGACGCAATGTTGAGTATCAGCGGAGAAATCGAATTCGATCGTCCGCGGGGATCAGAGGTCGCGAAGGCCGGTTACACTCGAGTTCAAGGTGGCTTCCTGGGCAATCCTCGTGACATCGCACGGAAGGCCTTTGAACAGGCAGCGAAAAACGCTCGCACTGCGGGGGGGCCACAGTTCCGTGGGCCTGCCGGGCGTCCCTTTCAGCGGGGCAGACGCGGTGGGGCAGGACCAGTTCCGGGTGAAATCGCTCGGCAAGTAACCAATCAGCTGGATATGGAAAACACAAAGTTCCGCAGTGTGTATCTACCGATCGTACGCAACGAGGAGCCGCGTTCACTGGAGGTTTTTGATGGAGCTGATTCAAGTGCCATTACCGGTCAGCGCGAATCGTCGAACACTGCGAACCAGGCACTCTACATGATGAACAATCGCTTCGTGATTCAGCAGAGTGAGTCGTTCGCGCAGCGCATCACAGAAGTCAGTTCAAAACCGGCTGAACAGATCAACTATGCATTCCTGCTGGCTTATGGCCGTCCGCCAACATCCGGCGAACGATCTGCCACCTTATCGTTCGTTCGAAATTTTTCGACTTCAACAAGCTACCGCTCGCGCAGTGCAGAAACGCTGTCCGCGCTGTGTCAGAGCTTACTGGCATCGGCCGAATTCCGTTACATCAACTAGCAGCAAAAGGCACTCTCCCGGAACCTGGATGCCTGCAACCACAACCATCAGACACAGTTCGAAACGAGTTTTCTTGAAACACACGAATCGTCTAACCATCTTTGAATCGGAAATTGCCATGTTCTCACGACGTCAGATTCTGAAAAACGCTTCCGCGGGATTCGGCTACCTTGCGTTCGCGGGCCTCAGCGCTGCAAGTGTGGCTCAACAATCAGGCAACCGGAATCCACTGGCCGCAAAATCACCACACTTTCCGGCCCGGGCAAAACGCGTCATCTTTCTGTGTATGCAGGGCGGCCCGTCTCATGTCGATTCGTTCGACTACAAACCTCAACTGATCAAAGATCACGGTAAAGGCGGCAGGTATGGGGGCTCGCTGCTGAAGTCACCGTGGACGTTCCGACAGCGGGGAAACAGCGGCCTGTGGATTTCGGACCTGTTTCCGAACGTCGCTGATCAGGCTGATGACCTTACTCTGATCCGCTCCATGCAGTGTGACCAGCCGGTACATCCAAGTGCTATGACACAGATGCATACGGGAACCGCACAGTTCATTCGTCCATCCCTGGGTGCCTGGAGTCTGTACGGACTGGGGACAGAAAATGACAGTCTTCCGGGCTTCGTATCGCTCAATGCCCCGTCAGGCAGCTCAGGCAACTATGGCAGTTCGTTCCTGCCGGCGATTTACGGTGGTTCCAGAATCGGACGCGGCAGACGCGGCTCGCGTTCGCCCCGCGGCGGCACTGGCGAAATCGTACCGGACATTAAGAACCCCGCGCTCAGTCAACAACAGCAGCGTAAACAGCTGAATCTGATTCAGGCGCTCAATCATGAAAAAGTACTGCGTGAACAGTATCAGCCGGGCGTCGAAGGCGTTATCGAATCTTTTGAGCTGGCGTTTCGGATGCAGGACGCCATCCCCGAGTTGATGGACACCTCCAAAGAGAGTCAGTCCACGCTCGAAATGTACGGAGCGGACGATAGCCCCACCGACAGCTTTGGCAAGCAGTGCCTGTTAGCGCGACGATTTGTCGAAGCAGGTGTGCGTTTCGTCGAAGTGACTCACGGAAGCTGGGATCAGCACACCAATCTTTCGGTCGATCATAAGACTCGCGCCGAGGCCTGCGACAAGCCCATCGCCGGATTGCTGCGGGATTTGAAACAAAGAGACATGTTGAAAGACACGCTGGTCATCTGGGGCGGTGAATTCGGACGCACTCCGGCTGCTCAGGGGGGCGATGGCCGCAATCACAATAACAAAGGCTACACCACCTGGATGGCGGGCGGCGGTGTCAAAGGTGGCTTCAGCTACGGAGCGACAGATGAACATGGTTACGAATCGGTTGAAAACAAGTGCCACATTCACGACTGGCACGCAACGATTCTGCACCTGCTTGGGCTGGATCACGAGCAGCTGACATATCGCTATGCCGGCCGCGATTTTCGCCTGACCGATGTACACGGCAATGTCGCTGCAGACATTATCGCCTGAACGACAAACGGATCATCCCCGTCGATTCCGCCCGGACCGTGGCTGAAGTGTATAGATAGTTTCCGCAGCGCTCCGCGAAGACCACACACTTGATCAGCTGCGGCACGATACTTCACGTTGGCAGGCTGACGTGCGAGCTGTGGAGAATCGGAATCGGAACGGATCACAGGCTGTTATCGAAGCCACGAAATATGAAATCGGGCTGTGCTGGCTCCTCAGCATGCCTGTCTTGCTCGTGACCAACCGCAGTAATACGCCTTGCGACATCGTCGTTTTCTTTGTGGGAAAGTGGGGTCGCGAGTCTTTCGCTCGCTCGAGATCATCAACGCTTTCACCGAGCAACTTGACTCAGCCCCAGGTTGCTTTTATGAATAGGTGCAGCAGTTTTCCGATAGTCGACTGTAATTTCGTGCAGTAGAACAGAATCCGCACCTTCCACACTTCCACGAATGCCAACCATGCGTTTTCCTCACGGTCCTCTTCGCCGACTCGTTTCAGGCATCTTTGCAGCGAATGGATCTGAACAGTCAGAAGCAGAGCTAATCGGCGATCACCTTGTGGAAGCGAACCTTGCCGGACACGATTCGCATGGTGTAATTCGCACACCAATTTACATTCAATGGCTGCGAAACGGAGATGTCGTCGCCAATCGACAGCTGAAAATCATCCACGAGATGGACTCGCTGGCACTTGTGGATGGGCAACAGGGCTACGGTCAGTCGATCGGCATGCAGATTGTTGAACTGGGACTGAAAAAATGTCAGCGGCACGGGGCAGCGGTGGTCGCTGTAAGAAACAGCGGACATCTGGGCCGCATCGGGCACTGGGCAGAACTGGCTGCTGATGCGGGCTGCGTCTCGCTGCATTTCGTGAACACAAGTGGCAAAGGAATGTTTGTCGTACCCGCGGGCGGGGTGGAACCGCGACTGTCGGTGAACCCTGTAACAATCGGAGTTCCTGTCGAAGGCCGACCACACATCATCCTGGACATTGCAGCCGCAGCAGCCGCAGAAGGAAAACTTAAAGTTGCACGTAATGCCGGGAACCTGGTCCCCGATAACTGGATCCTGGACGCGAACGGGCAGCCGACCAGTGACCCCAATGCCTTCTACGGTCCCCCCATGGGAGCCATTCTTCCCATCGCCGGACACAAGGGATACGGATTGAGTTTCATGGTGGAATTGCTTGCTGGAGCGCTAACGGGGAACGGCTGCAGCCAAAAAGGCAAGACACGACTGGAACAGGGCATGTTGTCGATATTCGTGGATCCTTCTCAACTCCCGGTGCAGAATTTCTTTGGCCCGGATGCCGCGCGATACATCGATTTTGTGAAAAGCTGCAAGCCAGCCACCGCTGGAAACCCGGTCCTTGTTCCGGGAGAAGTAGAAGTCGAACGCCGACAGGAACGGACAGACAACGGCATCGAACTGGACAACAAAACTTGGCAGCAGATCGTGGCATCGGCTCAGGAATGCGGCGTGTCGCAGAGCCTGATCGACAAGGTGATTAAGAGTTGACTAAGGCCAATGCCTCAAACGCTGAGAGCTGAGGCTAAGGAATGAAGAAGATTTACATTGCAAGTTCAATACGTCTGTCAAATGTTTAGCGAATTCGCATATTGATGACTCACCATACCGAAACCAAACCTGTACTGGGACAGGGACACTGGCAGTATCAGCCGGTTCCTGACTGGCCGCAGATACCGAAAGACATTGGCTTCGTCGAAGCGATTGGTGTCGCAATAGCACAGGACGATCGCGTCTTTGTATTTAATCGCGGTAATCCCGCCGTCCTGATTTTTCAGCCCGATGGCCAGTTCCTTAACGCATGGGGCGAAGACGTTTTCGTTCGCCCCCACGGCATCACCTCAGCACCGGACCAAACTGTTTATCTGACGGATGACCTCGGCCATTCCGTGGCACAGTACACGCCGGAGGGACAGTTTCTAAGAAACATCGGACCAGCCGGCAACCCGTCGCAGACGGGCGTCAACGGCTTCGATTATCGTTCAATCAGCAGTGCTGGCCCGTACAATCTGCCGACGAACGTTGCTGTCGCACCAGACGGTCATTTATTCATTGCCGATGGTTACGGCAACGCAAGTGTTCATCATTTCGACACAGATGGTCATCTGGTCCGGACATGGGGCGCCCGCGGCGATACAGATGGCCGCTTCAACGTGCCGCACGGAATCTGCGTTGATGCGGTCGGTCGAATTCTCGTCGCAGATCGAGAAAACAGTCGTATCCAGATCTTTAATCGTGCTGGTCAGTTGCTGCAGACGTGGGCTGATGTTGTTCGACCGTGTCAGGTGTTTTCCGGTGCAGACAATACATTTTTCGTCGCTGAGCTCGGAAACCAGAACGGACGGTTTCCATGGCAGAAACGCCCGCCACTGCCAACCGGAGGTCGGGTCAGTATTTTTGACAGCGAAGGCAGATTGTTAAGCCGCTGGGGCGGAGGTCTCGATGCTCGTCGGCCTAATGGTTTCTATGCATGCCATGACATCAGTGTAGATTCCAGGGGCAGCATCTACGTGGGAGAAGTCGCCGTTACAGCCGCGGCTGCGGCTGGTGAAGATGCAACCGGACTGCCGACACTTCGAAAGTTCATACGAGTATGAGCGACAACAGATCTAAGTCGTGGGCGCTGATGCGGACTCAAGGCGCGCAGCGATCGGCATCGAGGGTCAGCTCGATGACACAAGTGTTCGTGATGTTTCTTGTAACATGGTTCCTACCGCTGCTGTCACGAACCCAGGCTCAGGACGACGCCGCTCAACACTTCGAAAAACACGTACGACCGGTGCTGTTCCGAAACTGCGTCTCATGTCACGGACCGAAAAAACAGGAAAGCGGGCTCAGACTGGACTCCCGTACAGAAGCACTGGCAGGAGGTGACATCGGCGGCCCGGTGATTGATCTCGATTCTCCAGCCAACAGCCATTTGCTACTGGCTGTCCGAGGTGACGGCGATACCACGATGCCGCCTGACAGCAAACTTGAACCGGAGGAAATTCGTGCCATCGAAATATGGCTAAAAGCAGGAGCACCGTGGCCGACTGACAGCACTGTGGTTGAAGGCCCGACACCAGCGGAGGCATGGAAAAAACACTGGGCCGCACAACCGGTTGTTGCTCAGCCCCCCCCTGTGGTCAACGCCGTCAATCACGTCATCACACCAATCGATGCGTTCATACGACATCGCATGAAATCCAGCGATTTACAGCCGTCGCCGATCGCCGATGCCCGCACCCTTATTCGTCGAACACATTTCGTCTTGACCGGATTGCCTCCCAGCCGTCAGAAGATCGAAGACTTCACGTTGCAGTTTTCAGCGGATCCTGAGCAGGCCATGCGACAACTGGTAGACCAACTGCTCGAATCGCCACACTATGGCGAGCGCTGGGCTCGCCACTGGCTTGACCTGGCTCGCTATGCCGACACGAAAGGATACGTACGGCTGCAGGAACAGCCCAACTTTTACTACGCATACACATATCGCGACTACGTGGTCAACTCATTCAATGCAGACCTGCCGTATAACCAGTTCATCCGTGAGCAACTTGCCGCCGACCTGCTGCTGACCGGCGACGACAACAGAAGCCTTGCGGCGTTGAGTTTCCTGACGCTCGGTCGGCGATTCACGGGAAACCAGCACGACGTCATCGACGATCGCATTGATGTGGTCACTCGCGGCCTGATGGGAATCACAGCGACCTGTGCCCGATGTCACGATCATAAGTTCGATCCAATTCCAATGGATGACTACTATGCTCTGTACGGCGTCTTCGCCAGCACCACTGAACCTTCGGACCTGCCGCATATTGCCAGAGGTGCTGCCAAACCGATTTTCCGCGGCGACATGGCCGTTTATCGCCGGAAACGAAAGATTCTTGACGACCAGGTCGATCAATATCTGCCAGCAGCACTGAACATGTTACGCGCCGACACGACGCGATACCTGCATGGTGTGCTGGGCGGTCGTAAGGAATTCCTGGTGCCATTGCCCGCGGCAAAAGGAGAACTGCGGCAGACGTTCGTTGAACGCTGGATCGAATACCTCGAAGGAACCAAACGTGGCGTTCATCCTGTCTTTGCAGCATGGCATGCATTAAACGAACTACAGGAAGAAGAATTTGCTGCCACCTCGCGGGACATCGTCAATCGACTGTCTGTCAACACGATCGTCAAAGACGCTCTGCAACAGACAGAACTCGTCTCGATGAGCGATGTGGCCAGCGTTTATGGCCGCATTCTGACCGAGACATACCAAAAGCAGGTTGCCGCAGATACCAGCGATTCGGATCGCAAGCCTCCGGACGCCGCTGCTGAGCAACAATTGTGGCAGGTGCTGTACGGTGCAGACTCGCCGTTTGCGATGTCTCCGCGAGAGGCTCTGGACGCCTATCTTCTGGATGCCGAACAGAATCGAGACCTGTCGCAGGCCTATCTGACGTTTGACGCGTGGCTGGTCGGCACTGGCCAGGCACCGGATCGGGCTCATGTGCTGTACGACTCGCAGAGAGTGCATGAACCACACGTCTTCATACGCGGCAACCCGGAACGAACAGGACGTCAGGTCCCTCGTACCGCACCTCGACTGCTGGGCGATTCGCTGTCGGCACCCTTTACCATGGGAAGCGGCCGACTTGAGCTGGCGAACGCAATCGTCAGTCCTGACAACCCGCTGACAGCGCGGGTGATCGTCAACCGTGTCTGGAAACACCTGTTTGGAACGGGGCTGGTCCAGACCACCAGTAACTTCGGACTGAGAGCAGCTCCACCGTCTCATCCACGATTGCTGGATCACCTCGCGCATCAATTCATGGCTGAGGGCTGGTCGCTGAAGAAGCTGCACCGCAGGATATTGCTTTCCAGCACTTGGCAGCAAACCAGCAATGATCGCCCTGAATCCCGTGCGATCGATCCGGAAAACAGACTGCTGTGGCGCGCGAACCGGAGACGGCTGGACTTTGAAACTCTGCGCGACACACTGCTGTCTGTCTCAGGAAACCTGCAACTGGCCCTAGGAGGACCGCCCCTGCCGCTGACGGATGCCGAAAACTTCCGGCGTACAATCTACGGCCATATCAACCGCAGCAGCCTGCCGACGATGCTGCCGCTTTTTGACTTCCCAAGTCCCGATATTCACAGCCCCAGCCGCCCGAGGACGACAGCACCGCAGCAGGCACTCTACCTTTTGAATAACCCGTTTGTGATGAAGCGAGCCGAACTGCTTGCAAGGCAGGCTGGGGCCGCTGAAAACGGGGCAGCCGCCACGACGAACGAGTTGTATTGGCGAGCGCTGGGACGGCCTCCGTCAGACAGCGAAGTACAACAGTGTCAGCAGTATGTGGATGCTGGTGGACAATGGAGTGAACTGGCACAGACGTTAATGGTATCCAACGAGTTCTTGTATGTTGATTAATAGTATTCAGCGCTAAGCATCAGGTCGCGCCTGCCAGTCAGAATCATCAGCTATGAAACAATCCCCCTTTAACCGTCGAGAAATGCTGTCACGCTGCGGAATGGGAATGGGAACCATTGGCCTCGCTCCGTTGATTGCTGACGTACAATCAGGAAGTGCCGATGCCCCGTTGTCCCCACGATCGGCACATCATCCGGCGAAGGCGAAAGCCATTATTCATATTTTTCTGAATGGTGGGCCGTCCCACGTGGACACTTTTGACCCCAAGCCGTTGCTGAAACGGTACGACGGCAGGACGCTGCCGGTCGCCAATCTACCAACCGAACGAGCGACCGGTAACGCATTTCCGTCACCATTCCGCTTTCGGCGATACGGAGAAAGCGGTATCGAGGTCAGCGACCTGTTTCGCCGCACGGCCGAATCTATCGATGACATCTGCGTAGTGCGATCCATGCACGCCGATGTGCCGAACCACGAACCGTCATTCCTGCTGTGGAATTGTGGCGATGCCAGATTACCGCGGCCCAGCATGGGATCATGGGTGACCTACGGCCTGGGCAGTGAGAACCAGAATCTTCCCGGGTTCGTGGCGCTCTGTCCCAACGGATTGCCCACGCAGGGTGTCGAAAACTGGCGATCCGCTTTCCTGCCGGGAGTATTTCAGGGAGCACACGTTGACACGCAGTTTAAGGAAGTCGACAGACTGATCGAGAATATCCGCAACACGACGATCTCCACGGCACGACAGCGCAGGCAACTGGATTTCCTGCTGCACGCGAACCGACGTCATAAAGACTCCCGCGGATTTGCACCGGATCTTGAGGCACGCATTCAATCCTTCGAACTCGCCTACCGCATGCAGACGGAAGCGGCCGAAGCTTTTGACGTCAGCCAGGAGACTAAGCAGACTCAAAAAATGTATGGCGAGTCAGTTCAGGCACGAACGATTCTGACCGCTCGACGACTGGTAGAACGCGGTGTTCGCTTCGTGCAGGTTTGGTACAGCGGCGGCCAACCGTGGGATAACCACGACGATATCGGGATTCACAGCCAGCTGTCGGCCAACATTGACCCACCCATCGGAGCCCTCTTGAAAGACCTGAAACAACGCGGACTGCTGGACCAGACGCTGGTGCTGTGCGGTGGGGAATTCGGTCGCACGCCGACCGTCGAATTGCCTCGACCATTGCTGAATTCGGGTAAACAACTGGGGCGAGACCACAATCATCACGGCTTCAGTGTCTGGCTGGCAGGCGGAGGCATCAAGGGGGGACACGTCCACGGCGCGACAGATGAGACGGGCTGGAAAGCTGTCGAGAAACCTGTCCATGTACACGACATTCACGCCACCATGCTGCACCTGCTGGGATTCGACCACGAATCGTTTACCTACCGCTACGCGGGACGCGATTTCCGCCTGACAGACGTGCACGGCCGAGTGGTGAACGAACTGCTGGCGTAGGTCACGATACCGCATCCGGCAGATGTCGTCATAAGAAATCATCTTTCGTGCCTAATTGGACTTCGTAATGATCACCCAATTCAGACAGGTGTTGCAGCCTGGCTGCTGTGGCCCCAGAGTGAGCGTCAGACGACCGTCCGCGACTTCGACGGTCGTCGAAACCTCAATAAACTGCCCCGCCGCCGAAGCTTCATCGTCGACAACCTGAACACCTTCGATGCCAAGACGCTGTCCCTGCTGATCATGGCCGGCATCGCCAAGACATGCCATCACATGCCATCTTCCGTTCGCAACCGCGTGCTCCCAGACATCCTCAGTGCGAGTGAACACAAAGGTATCACGAATGTTTTCCGGTAGTGCTTTTCTGCGTCGGTGACTCGTGCTGATATCGCGCTGCCATCCGAATTTTCGCACATTGTCATAGGTCTGGCCGACGTCTTTGGAAAAGGAATCAGTCGAAGGCGAATCTGAGGACGTAAAATTGATTCGTATCGAATCAGACGCCACTGTACGCTCGACGTCCGGCAGCCCATTACGGTCCGGCGAAGGTGGCTCAATTGCCCATTCCATGACACTTCCTGCTGAAAATGGCAGCGGGTCTTCACCGTCAATAACGCCATCATTATCAGCGTCGCGATCACTGAGTCGCGACCACGGCCGCAACGGCAGGTCTCTCACCACGTCCCACAGCAACCGACAGAAATTTGCACGAGAGACCTGTTCAGAAGACGACATCGGAAGATCTGAAAGGCCAAATTGACGCGTCGCATTCTTCAGCAAACTGTGCTGCCACTCCTTCGTCGCATGTTCCTCCGGACAAAAATCCACACGCCGAATCTCCAGAGGGATAATCCGCAGCGCCGCCAGACGGTTGATCGCCACAAACGCAGCATGAGCCGTTGGCAGGTCGCGGTAAGGCCAGATCAACAACGGCTCGTGGGCAGGAACTTCGCCGCAGAGCGCGTGACGAACTTCTTCCACCAATGAACGGTCATACGGCAATGAACGAGCGGAAACGTCACGCCGTAGTGCGACCGCTGCAGTCGCTCCGGACGCCTGACCAATGGCAATGCACTGATCGTGCAGACGAACGGCGGCACACACGATACTGCTGTAGCCAACGTTTTTCTGAGCCCCCAACAGACCATCCATCGCCTCCGGAATCAGACTTCGCATGGGAAACAAACAGCGGTCACTGACGTAACGTGTATTGCGGGCGGGCTTTTCGAAGTCAATCCACGGACCGGCGTTGCCCCACGACTGTCCATCACCCGAATTCTTCAGATAGGCTCGCCCTGTTCGATGGAAATCATAATGAAACTGCCAGCAGAAGATGCCGTCGGAATAAAGGACTCGAGCAAATCGTTCTCGGGCCAGATCTTTTGTGAAACCATCTGCGTTGCGGCCGTCCTGCTCACGCATCATATACATCGCCTTCAGCCGCAGTGATTCGCGGATATAGGGCTTGGGCGGCAGATGATCGGCCGTGCCAAACTCGTTGCTGAGCCGAAAATACCGAAAGCTGTTCCCTGTGTCCGAGGCTCGGTTATGGACGAAGTTCTGCAGATGGTACAGCAGACTCAGCGAATGACGTTTGGCATCATCGAAGATGATCTGCCGCTGAGTTCGACTCATGCGGACAATGTTCTTTCTCGATGCCCCTGGTTCATCGGCCTCGAGTGCGTCAGTTACGTGCCGGGGCAGACGTTCCAGCGGGTAGTCCTGCCCCAGCATGTAGTTCAGCAGAATGCTGGTGCGATGATTCCGGCTGGTGGCTCCGTCCACAATTCGCCGCACCGTGTAGATGCTAAGTTGTCGTGGTGACTGTCTTCCCGAATCCGGCCAGTGAGCAATACTGCCCAGCTTCACTGGACGATCCCACGGCAGCCCTTTCATGGCCGCATGGCTGAGATGCGACGTCCTGACAAAGTTCCGATCGTCGTAACGTACAGGGCGTTCGATCGGTACCTCATGCTCCGCTTCTTCGACAATCATGGCCCATGTCAGAGGATTCATTTCGTTGGGCGGATTATTGCTGAAATCGGTTGGAGCACTTGGTTCGCGATACTGCGACTGAGTATCCGGCCCGCACTCATACCCTGCCCCGGCCACCTGAATCACCTCGCCCCAGTCAGACGCATCAATGGTCATCTTCGCCCTGACATGCAGAACCGTGCGTTGGCTGTTCAACGTCGCAAAATGTACACCTGTGAGCCGGTGTTGTGTCGATGAGCGATCGACGTCCGCAGCAACGGGGTATCGACTTGTGATCAGACGGACCTGCCCTGAATCGAGATACGGTTGCAGTATACGACGGAAAATCGCCTCTGCCTCAGCAGGCCGGAATGTCGACGGACCGTGATAGGGCCTGCCCGGCATAGGCGCACCGTACTTCTGCGTGTTGAACGCTTCGATGCGATCCATCAGCTCTTTAAACAATCCGCTGCGATGAAACGAACGCTTCATCGGATGCCAGTCAACACCCCAGCCAACCTTGCCAACGCCCTTGTTCTCATCGACGCACGCCAGCGCCTGTTCAGTGAACTGACCACCCAGCCAGTCGCCATCGTGAACGAGCGTGATCGATCGGACGCCCAGACGCGCTGCCTGCACAGTGGCCGCCCAGCCGGATTCCGTTCCTCCCACAATCAGCAGGTCGGTCGACACCTCCTCTGTCCCGAACGCTGTCACACCGCAGCAGGCAAAAAGTGCCAGCAGCAACCTCACCGAACTATGTCGCTGAGGTCGCCGACATTTAGACTTTGAGACTGGCCCCAGCAAGGGTATCGGCATCTGCTCAGCCCCCCAACGAGCGTCAGGAAGACTCATCAGACGAAGAACCTTCCGCCTTCTCAGAGACCTCAGGATCATTCTTTGGCGTTTCAGCGTCATCATCTTCGGTTGCGGAAGAATCCTTGTCAGCCGGCGTTTCATCAGCCGGCGTTTCATCGGCCGGCTTAATGACTTCCGGTTTGACAACCTCGGGCTTGCTTTCCCCCTTCTTCTGCAACTGAACCAATTCCTGAATAGCGGCCCGCGCATCCTTTTCGGCGGCACGCAATTCATCACGCGCCTTTCGGGCTTCCGCAATGGCGTCACGGGCTTCTTTCGTGGCAATTCTGGCCTGCTCGGTTGCTGAATGAGCGGCTTTCACAGCCTCGACCTGTAAGGCGACGTTTTTCTGCGCCGCTGCTTCAGCAGCAGCATCTGGAGCCGTATGCGGCTCAGAAACGGGTTTCGGCTGCGCTGGAGCCAACGCTACCCGTGACGGCTCCGTCTTTCTGGCAACCGGAGCGACAGTGGTGTCATCATCCGCACCGGACAGGCCTAAGTCTGTCAGTGGTGTTGTAAAAATCGACAACGCTGAGGAATCGCCGCCGAGCGTTATCTGACTCCCCTCGTCCATCTGGAATCGACGAAACAACATCATCACCTGTCGCTCTTTTCGCTCATCGCCTGAAAGATCCTCGCCGACACCCAGGCGAACAAGTTTCTCATGAGCCAGCTCAAGAGTTTCCAGGATGTCGGCCGCAGCAACCTGCATGTCGCCTCCCAGTTCTTTGTTCAGCACTTCCTCCAGCGCAGCGACCACTTCGTCTGTCGCTTCATCCTCACCGGAAAGTTCATTCACCAGGTTTTGAAACTGATCGTGATTCTCCTCCAGCACCCGACGAAATTCGTCCTCTGAAATGCTGACGTATTCCTCGATTGAAGATTTGGCCTGGGCGACTGCGAACTCCTCAAGTTCTTCCCGAACGAACGGCACCGACTCAATCGCCTGGTTACTCAATTGCTCGGCCCAGACCGGCGCCGACTGAGTGACTTCATCCTGAATGGCCTCTCGCACGACGGAGACGTTCTCATCAACCAGAGCGGCTCCAAGGCTGACAATTTCCTTCGGCTGAATAATTTTTGAGAACTCGCGGTATCCGTATGCAAAGTAGAAGGACAGTAACGCCAGCACGACGACAGTTACAAATGTCGACATCCGTGCCTCGCGTTTTAAACGACGCTCAAGAGTATTCAGTTCTTTTTCAACTGAGGCCAGCCGGGTAGCCTCCGATTCAACTGCACCCGATGTTTCTGATGTTGTCATTATTATTGTCTCCGGTGAATGTCGGAATGATTGAAAGGGGATGATGCAGCGTGAGTCATCACAACAGCGACGGATCAAATTCTTCTTTTTCAGCAATGCGCTGGCTCAGCATCTCCAAAAGTGCTCCAATCAATTGCTCAGACAAACTCTCCATTCCTTCACCTGGAGGATCGGCCGGTGGGAAGGTGTCCCAGGTCGCCATGATCCCTTCCAGTCGGGTCTGAATACTGTCGACGTAATACTTCTGAACCAGCTTTGACATGCCGCTTTCCAGATTGTCCTGGATTCTTGCCTGCACAGCAGGATCGGCGGCATCCGGAAACTCTTCCGCAATCACGCCCTCAAAGGAAACCAAAATCTCGCCGTACCGCTCCTGTACCAGCCCCTCAAGCTTCGGCCGTACATTCTCCACCAGAATGTCGCGGTGTTCGTCCAGGGTCGACGTGTAACGAGGCTTGTCTTCCTCGAATCTGCTGCGCAGGGCTTCCACCAGGACGGGCGACGTCGTGTCGACAAGAAGCTGAACTTCATTCGTGTAGATGTCTGTGTGTTCGTCCAGATGTGTCTGGGCCAACGTCGCCAAATCGGTTTGAAACGACTCTGACTGCAATCGATTCACCAACTGATAGAACGCCAGGCCGATGGCCAGAACGAACAGCAGAAAAAACAACATGATGATGCGACGGGACTTCCGCGAGGCATTGATCGCGGACTGTACCTCTCGCACTTCCGATTCGATCGCCTCAATACGATCTGCCAAAGGAGACACTGCATTTGCTTCGGACATTTCATTCCCTCACTGGTTGGGACCTCGAAAACTGGACAATTGGGCCGTAAAAAAACAAAACCAACTGTCCAGAGTACGAAATCAGTAGCGGAATGCCAGCCTGTTGCAAAAACAGGTAATTGGGGAAGCATAAGCTGCCACCCGCAAACGCCGCCCGTCTCCCTCGCCATTCTGCCCTGTTTGCCAAGGGCTCATGAGGTCAGGCAAGCAAGCTCCTGGCAACTGCGAGCTGCAATCATCCAGCCCGACGAACTAGGAGGCTCAGAACAAAACCTTAATGGCGAAATCGATACAATACCCCCGGGCATTATCGCAAGGATCAAGGGACAATCACCGTCCTCGACAATGTTCCTGACCTCGGTCAGGAACATATCCAGCTTCCGGAATGAAGTTTCCGTCGACAGCGGCATACTAACCGAAGGCCCGCGGGCTGCACGACATCAATCATCTGACGGGCCAACACGGTTCTATTTTCCGTCCTTCAATATCTCGCCCGCCGCATTCTTACCACAGGCTCCCATGACTCCTCCACCCGGATGAGACGCGGCGCCGCAGATATATAAACCTTTAATCGGAGTCCGATGGTCGCTCCAGCCAGGCACCGGCCGCATCGGCCCCAGTTGGTTCAGGCCGATACATCCCTGCATGATGTTGCCGCCGGTAAGAGAGAAGGTCTCCTCCATGTCGACAGGGGTGACAATCTGGCGATGTAGAATTGAATCGGGAACATTGGGTGCGTAGCGCGCGATCTCGGCGATACAGCCATCAGCAAACTCATCCTTGATATCGTCCCATGTGCCCTCGGCCAGCTCGTAGGGCGCGTATTGAACAAACAGCGAAAGAATATGATGTCCTTCGGGCGCTAGAGTCGTGTCGACAGATGTCGGGATCGTCATTTCCACAATTGGTCGCTTTGAAGGGTACCCATACTTGGCGTCGTCGTAGGCCCGCTCGATGTATTCAGGCATGGCACCAATGTGGACCGTGCCACGATGCTGCGGGCCGACTTCCGTGTTTCCAGGCAGACACGTGAAGTTCGGCAGTTCGCTCACCGCCAGATTGATCTTGAGCGTAGCGCTGGAGTAGTCGATTCTTTTCACGGCCTTCTGGAAGGCCGCCGGAACATGAACCGGGGCAAGCATCTTCCCAAAGGTGTGATTCATGTCGACACTGGAGGCAACTCTGCGTGCTTTGATCACCTCACCGCCTTCGAGCCGAACTCCTGTGACCTGGCCACCAGTCACCAGAATTTCTTCGATCGCTGCATTAACGCGAATATCAACACCCTTTTCTTTGGCCGAAGACGCGATTGCATCGGCCAGGGCCCCCATGCCCCCTTCGACATACGCCCACACACCGCGCGCACCTCCGGCAGACCCCATGACATGGTGCAGCAGCACATAGGAACTTCCCGGAGCGGAATAAGGACCAAAACTGCCGATGATCGCGTCGGTGGCAATCGTGCCTTTCAGTTCGTCCGATTCAAACCAACGGTCCAGAATGGTTTTCGCGTTACCGGTTATCAGTTCCAGCGCTTCGGGCAGATCCTCTCCCAGATTCTTCATAGCCTTTTGCAGTCGCCATGCAATTCTCAGGTCGCTCAGGCGTTTGACCAGCGAAAGCTTCCTCCATGAAGAAGGCAGCGGGAAGAGGTTGGGAGCCCTCATGTTAAGAATGGGCTCAATCTGTTCGGCGACACGTTCCAGAAATGCTTCGTACTCGCCATAGGCTTTAGCATCCTTTTCAGAGAACTTGCTGATCTGTTCGTAATTCGCCTTCTGGTCCGGTCCCAGAAACAGATAACGGCCATCTTCAAACGGCGTGAACGCGGAAGGGTTTCTGGGCAGAGCCCTGTACCCATGCCTCTTCAATTCCAGTTCTTCAACGATCTCAGGCAGCAACAGACTGACAACGTAAGAGCAGATGGAGGCTTTGTACCCGGGACCAATCTCCTCAGTCACTGTGCACCCGCCAACCAGATGCCGTTTTTCGAGGACCAGGACTCTCCAGCCCTTCATGGCCAGATAGTTCGCGCATATGAGGCCGTTGTGCCCAGCACCAATAATGATGCAATCGTACATATGTATAACCTGACTTCGTTCTATGGCTGGTATTGTTCGTTGCAGTAGTGGATTGAATTTGTGCACGTGAGACGTATACGGTCAGTCCGCGATCGTAATCTGAAACAGACCGCAGCAACACCCCTGGATTCCGGACAGAAAATCTACTGGGGAAAATCGTACACGTACAGCCAGGCAGAAAATAATCAGGAGGCACGGTACGGCGATGAAGTAAATCATCCCGACCACCCACACTGAAGTCCGTACAGTCGCAGCCACATTCAGGATCGAAATGCCGTTGTCGCACGACCCCGACAGGTCAGCGAATTTGCGTCCACAGCGACACTTGACGGCGCCGCCAAATCACGTTTTTCGGTAATCACCGGACAGCTCAGGCAATGATACCATGAACAGGATTATACTCTTCAACACCGGTCAATCGCATGTCAAGCCCCTGAAAGCGATAAGTCAATCGGCGATGATCAATGCCCAGCTGATGCAGAATTGTAGCCTGAAGATCGTGGACATGCACACCGTTCTCAGCCACGTTATAGCTGAAGTCGTCGGTCGCTCCCCACGTAACACCAGGTTTGATTCCGCCGCCGGCAAGCAGTACCGTAAAACAGCGAGGATGATGATCACGACCGGCTTCAGGGCTGGAAAAATCACCCTGACCAACAACCCCCCGCCCAAATTCACCGCCCCAGACAATCAGAGTGTCTTCCAGAAGTCCGCGCTGCTTGAGATCCCGAATCAAGCCGGCCGTGGGCTGGTCCGTGTCCCGACAGCGATCCGGGCACCAGGCCGTCATTTTTTTGTGGTGATCCCAGTCCGGATGAAACAGCTGAATGAAACGCACACCACGTTCCGCCAGTCGTCGTGCCAGGATGCAGTTGGCCGCATACGAGCCCGGCCGTCGAGACTCCGGGCCATAAAGCCTGAAAGTCGACTCGGTCTCTTCGGACAGATCCATCAGATCCGGCACCGATGTCTGCATGCGGTATGACATTTCGTACTGGCGAATGCGCGTGTCAATTTCCGGATCACCGGTTGCCTGTTCCCGAATTCTGTTCAGCGATCCAAGACTGTCCAGCATTGTCCGCCGAGTCCTGCGTGAAATGCCATGAGGGTCGCTGAGATACAACACCGGTTCGCTGCCGGACCGAAACTTAACACCCTGGTATCGTGACGGCAGAAAACCGGATCCCCAGTAATACTCATACAACGGCTGATCGCTTGGTCGCTGCATTTTTGAAACCAGGACAATGTAGTCCGGCAGGTTTCGATTTTCGGAACCAAGTCCGTAACTGGCCCATGCCCCCACGGACGGGCGTCCGGGAATCTGATGGCCGGTCAGCATGAACGTCATGGCTGGTGCATGGTTAATATATTCCGTGTACATCGACTTCACAAAGCACAGTTCATCGGAGACAGCCCCGATATGCGGCAGCCACTCGCCGACTGCGGCACCGCTTTGTCCGTGCCGAGAAAACTTCGCGCGGGGTCCCATCACGATTTGTTTCTGGCTGGCCGTCATGGAGGTCAGACGCTGTCCGTTGCGAATTGAATCCGGGAGCAGAGTTCCCTCCAGCTTTGCCAGCCCGGGCTTCCAGTCGAACAGCTCAATCTGCGACGGTCCGCCGGACTGAGTAAGATAAATAACACGTTTTGCTTTGGCCGGAAAGTGCGTCCCG